>Ga0194060_10002984_pt1 | contig 12037 bp, 13 predicted proteins | sample SepL225m_MetaG_FD_163427 | JGI IMG/M metagenome (GOLD analysis project Ga0194060, IMG submission 163427) | Anoxic zone freshwater microbial communities from boreal shield lake in IISD Experimental Lakes Area, Ontario, Canada - Sep2016-L222-5m | ecosystem: Environmental > Aquatic > Freshwater >... | reverse complement strand
GCCGTAGGTGCTGCTTGAGCTGCCGTAGGTGCTGCTTGAGCTGCCGTAGGTGCTGGTTGAGCTGCCGTAGGTGCTGGTTGTTCAGCTGGTGCATCAAGTTGTAATAATGTAGCACGTAACCTATCGTCAACATCTTTACCTTGTTGATCTTTATATGTATTACCGTTAGGGTAATAAGTATGTTCTTTACCATCCGCACCTTGTATTGTTACTAATTGACCGCTTGGTAAAGTTCTACGAGCTTTAGCTTTAGTTCCAACTGTGCCCTTTTGTTCTGGTTCGTCATAATTAGCGGCAACACTATGACCCATTGAATTCTTCCCTCTACGTACAGCATCTGCAAACCCAGTACCTACCTTAGCTATTCCTCGAGTTATACCTTGGGCTCTTGCATTTTGTTCATCATTCATCCCAGGATAATTGTTTGGGTTAGCTGTTGGTTGGGCTGTTCCTGTTGGGGCTGGTGTTGTAGTTGCTCTAACATTCGTTGGTGTTATTTGATTAGTAGCTACCGGAGAATCTGCTGTTGGAGCTACTTGTGTTGGTTGTGTTGGTTGTGTTGGTTGAACTGCTTGAACAGTAGAGGTCTTATCTAACGAATTAACTTTATCTTTGGCATATTGTATAACCTTAGGTCTTCTATCAGACCGAACACTTTTAACTACATTAATAGCTTGATCAACTGCTTTACGTCCAGCAGGCTCACCCACTTTACCTGTTCTAGCTTGTGAAGTAGCGGTAATTTGCGTTGGTGGAACTTTTTTGGTTGTAGGGTTAGATGTTTGTGCTTGCTGTGATTGTAGTTGAGCAATAACTTTGGCATCATTTGGGTTCTTAGGATCTAACTTCTTACCACCCAACTTAAATACCTCTGCCTTTGATTTAGGTGTGTTTAATTCTGATAAAACGTCGTTAATCTTCATTATTTCTTAATCTCCTAACCCCTCGGGCAAACTTTTGCGGATCATGACCACGTATACTGTTAATTAATCTACGCTCTAATTCGGCTGCTGATTCAGGATCGTAGTTTTCTTTTATATAATTTAGTAAGTTTATAGCACTTGTAATGACATTATTGGCGCGACTTTCTATTAGATTTTCGCGATCATGGTGGGTAAGTAACCCATCTAATTCATCCAAAATACTACGAGTACGCTTTTGCAAGTTTTACTCCAATTTATGTTATATTTATACGAACCGTAAAGTTCTAAGATACTGCTCTACTCTTCAAACCTGCTAACATTTGCTTAAGTTTTGTACTTTGTGCGCCTCCGGTTATTTCCCCAGTATCTGTATTAACGTTTTCGGTGGAAATAGTAGTACTAGCTTTAATTTGATTCATAATGTTAGTAGCTATTTTTGGCGGGCCACTAGAGTTACCTTGTGCTTCTAATCCAGGATCTGTTATACGCATACTTTCAATGTTATATTCAAGATCAACCTTCATACCAACACCAGTACTACTACGTGATTTCATACATTGAATTTGATAACGACCACGTTCCTTCATTGCTCTGCTAGTAAAGATACCAAATACGTTATCTGCGGTGTTAATTTTACTAATACCACCAGCAATATGACTATGATCAAATTCAATTTCCTCCACTGCACTACGATTTAACTGACTTGCCGTTATCATTAAAACATTAAGTTCTTTCGCTAAATTACGCAATTCTTCTGTTACATATTTGTCTTTGATAAACTGATCGTTAGGGTTAACCTTAACACTGACCGGCATTAACAAATCCAAATAATCTACCATAACAAAGTCAATTTTGATATTAGTTTGTATTTCTACTTCTTTTAAATAGCTACGAATAGCATTGATATTACTTTGTGCTGGGAATTCCTTAACACGATATTTACCAGCATTTTTAGACACCATGCGAACTTTAAGTTCGGTGGTATCAATATCTTTTCTAATATCTCTGGTACCCATACCAGTTAACATTGCGTCTGTTCTTAACCCGCAAAGTTCTTCACTTAGTTCTAAAGTAATATATACTCCGCTAAGTCCAGCTTGTAACCAACTTAAAGCTATATTCATCATAACTAGCGATTTACCTGAACCTGAACCACCAGCAAAGATGTTTAGTTCACCCCTACTCATTCCTCCATATAAAATTCTATCTAAGCTAGGCCAGCCGGTACTTACTTGACCTCCACTATTAAAATATCTGTCGATACGTGCTCGTGGATTCTCAAAATAATCTATACCCATATCTTTGGTTAGACTGATCTGAACCGCATCTTTAATTAATTTTTCTACTGGGTCATAATTACCTTCTTCTAGCAAATCTGCTGCTTTAAGAATAGCTCGACTTAATTCTTCACGACGTGAGAATCCCTCAAATTCCTCAAGAAACCAATCATAATGTCCAGTGGTAAGTTCCGGTATTGCTTTTAGCTCTATTCCGGTTATTGCTTTGATTTGCTCGTAGGTTGGTAAAGTTTTATGATTGTCACTATGTTCTTTTATAAATTGCGCTACGGCTTTTAAACTGCGATCAAAGTTTTCTGGGTTATAGATATTTTGAACTCGTACATAAGACTGTGCGTCTTGCAACATCATTTCTAAAAATAATTGTTGAATTTGTACATTATAATTTTTAGTCATTTGTTTTCCTTATATTTATCTAGCATCATTTCTAAAATACCTTTATTTATTGTATAACTTCCTTTTCATTAGTTCAATTTTTAATTTGTTCGTCTGTTTAGCTGCAAGTATTGACTTTAATACAAAGAGCTTACCGTATGCTTCTATAGCACTAGCAACATCTTTGCGTGTTTCTTGCCATACCGGAAATGACACTGACCATCCGTACTCTACTGCGGCATCTACTAATTTTGCGCCAGCCTTATCTGCATCAGGTACCACAATAACTTCACGTCCTAGACTATCAATGATGTCTGCCTGAATCTCATGGCATTCGTTGCCAAGTATAGCAACACCATCTATAGCCATTGCATCAAATGGCCCTTCAACTACAACAACAAACTTGGCGTCTTTAAGTTGCTTATCTACGTTGAATACATAGTTAGGTTCGTAGCTGTTATGATATTTAGGTTTTACGTTATCGTATATACCACGTGCTGTGTATCCTATAATCTGAGTTTTCCATGTAAAGGGAATAATAACACGACGATGTAAATTGTTTTGTTGCTCTGGAGTCCAATAAAACTCATACCGACTTAGATCAAGTTTGCGATCTGCTGTGTATAGCACAGCATTATGAAAGTCAGTTGGTACATCTTTGTCATTGTTTAATGTATAGAAATTGCTTAGTGCGTGAAATGACTGTGCTTCTTTGGGTAGGGGTCTAGACTTGAAGTTTATGGGCTCTGCTTCTTCTACTTCAACCAGGGTTTCTGGTGCTACAAGTTCACGTATACGTATAGCATCTATAACTAACTTCTTGATAGTGTTTTCGTCTGCGCCAAGCCAACCGAGTAGCTTTCGAAACTTATATGTTAAATGTCTGCCGGGAACGTAACTGGCTTTAAATTGGCAATTAAAACAATGATAGCTTGTGCCGCCATCGGCGTTTAGGATCATGCCGCCTCGCCCACGGGTGTCTGCGGATTCGCCATTATGGTGACAGCAAGGTGCCATAAAACTAATCCAACCGGACGTAGAATTAGTTTTCTTTTTTGCGGGCAATAATAATTTAACTGCGTCTTGAATAGAGTTCAACATTTCTACTAGTATAGCAGAATTTTTGGACTAGGTCAAATGGTTAGGCTACCGATACAGTGGTGTCCAGTATGCTGTTGTACCAATTGTTACACGGGCCCATGCCTGTACCACCGAAGTATTAGCAGGGAATCCCGTATTGCCAGTTAAACTTATGTTGGCCGTAGTAATATTACCGAGCGTACTGATATTGCCAGCTACACTTATGACATTGCCATAAGTGACTTCTTTTGAAGTGGTGTTGTAGAACATGACCTGGGCCACATTGGCTGTGGACACATCATTTCTAACCGGTGCCACTGTGAATGTGTTGGCTCGGGTTTGATTCAACACACTACCAGTGGCATTGATGATGATTGAGTTGTTGGCTTGATTGGTCAGTCCAGCAAAAGTTCCAATAGCTACTGAATTATTACCTTGATTAGTATAACCAGCACCGTCACCAATAGCCACCGAATCCTCACCTTGACCAGTAGAACCAGCACCGTTACCAATAGCCACTGCTGTGCTGCCTTGTGTGTTTGCGCCAGCGGACACACCAATGGCCACCGAGTAAGCGCCTTGTGTGTTTGCGCCAGCGTCAGCACCAATGGCCACTGCTTGGACACCTTGTGAGGTTGTTCCAGCACCTTGACCAAATGCCACACTATCATCGGCTGTGTCTCGAATCACTGCACCGTTGGGCAATGTCAGTGTGCCTGTTCCACCAAAGGTCCATTGTTGAGATACCCCTGCGGTATTGGCAGTGAGACGAAGATTGCCCGTTGAAGATAATGAAGATACACTATTTGAATTAATAAGAATGATATTACCACCCACAGTACTGCCATCGTGTACACGTAGAGTTCTTAAATCGGTGTCATACGTAACTTCGCCTAAGGGGCCTGTATATGCGGCACTTTGTACGGTATTGCCACGCTTTAATAGTATGTGGCCCACGTTTGCGTATACTGTCATAGGGTACCTCCATCAATGACGACTTCTGAATCTTGTGCAACTGCTTCTGCCCAATATGCTGGTAGTATTTCTAGGTCCAAAGGCACACCATAATTGTCATCAATATAAACCGGTTGCTCTGTGCTATCTGATGTTTTTATAGTTTTAAATGTTAGTTTGTAAAAGCGATTTTCCAAGGTATTGATAGTACCTTTGTCCAGAGTAAACGTACCTTGCCCAATAGCAACATTGGCAAAAGTAACAGCATAAGTTTCTATGGTCACTTGATTAGTGGGATCTTGTATGCTGGCTTGAACAGTATATCCTGTTAAGTTAACATTCTTTTGATCTTGATTTCGTACAAGAACTTGTACAGGGTTGTCTATGCCTTGATAGACTTTAATTGGGCGTGAGTACACTTGGCGATTCCTTGTAGTAAATATCGTAGGATCAAACACCTGAACTTCCGCAGTATTTGGGTAGAGATAGGCTTTGACAGTAATCATTTATTGGTTCGTCTTTTAACATATTTAGCAAAATCGTAAGGAAAAGAAACCTATGTATTCAATCTTAATAAATAAAACTGGAAGATAACTTTTGGTAAATAGTGAACGAAATTAAACAATTATTAGACAAATATCCCTACTTAACTCTGTTAACCTATGGTGGTAACGAATATGTAGGGATTATTCAAAACGCAGATGAACAAATAACTACTATTTACGACTTTGCTAGTCTAAGAACACCTGAGCAAAAAGTAAGATTTTTACAGTTAGGTGATGTTTGGTGGTGGGAAAGTAATAGAATAATACCAATCAATGTATTTTTAAAACAAGATTGGGTTGAATTCAAGTTTTGTGTTAAAACTATGAATAGTAAAGATGTAGTGATACGTATTGGACCACAAATTAGTCTTAAAGAAATGGCTGCTAAACGAAGTAAACGTCGTTCAATTACATTAGTTAGACGTTTGGCATAAAAGATTCATGTTAACTACAACCAAGTGGCTGTAGGAAATAGCATGAGCTTTTTTGAAATAATATGTATCATCAGCAGGTTTATCCCATATTGTCTTAGCTACATCCAGCCACCTTTTACCTATTAAGTGCTTCTTACCAGGACGTAAAACCGATAAAAACATAGCCATACGGGGAATAGAATTTACTGCTTCGGGCATGGCTATTAACGTATCATAATGGCCGTTGATATGTATAATCTGTTTGCAGAATTCTCGATCATATAATTTATCCCATTGCGGGTCACGATGCATCAATTCTTCTAGCTGCATTTCATCTTTTATTTGCGTATATAATGACACATTTAAGAAATCTAGCTTAAAATATCCGCGTTGATCAGCATCATTGTAATCTATACTAGCACAACCAACAAATGGATCAATAGGGATTTTAGTTACATAGATTCCGGTGCTATGTCGTATCAGCTTATCATCACGAATAATACCTGCCGGAGTATGTTTTAGAAAAGCTAATGCTGCATCTCGATTTCCAAAATCTATATCAATATCACTGTTAAATTTCACAAATTAGCCTTTTGTAGTATATCCTTAACCCATAAGGTATCTGCAAGATAATCCTTAAATTTGCGTTGCCACGACACAGGGTCAATCATTATCATAACTAATACTGCTTGTTCTTCAGTGAGTTGCTCAAGAAATTCAATTCCCGAATCACAATTATAAACAACCCAAGGGCTAATACGACCTGTTGATATATGATGTAAGATACGATTGACATTACCATACCTAAAATAATCGTTAAAACCGTTCTTAAGTTCTGGGTGAGTATCTGAATAATCTTGCATCTCCCTTAAGGCGCGTTCAAGCGCATCTTGAACCGCTTCACGTTTCACATAATCCGGCAACCATTCTGTATATAACGAATCCTTACACCAATTATCAATCTTTTTGTTATTTTTTAACAACCAATCCAAATAGTTAGTATAGTTAATACAGCGAATATCTTGGCAATATCTTCCAAATTTTACAAACGCATTATAGTATGGACTGGTTATAAAGTCTTCATAGCTTTTTAGTTTAGATGAACCTTGTGTAGATTCATAGAAACGCAGATAGGCTTTAAGCCCAAGCTGAACTCCAACTTCTTTTTCTTGTTGCCAGCGACGTTTAGGTTCACATACGTGAACGCTTAATGAGCTTTCTTTAGTAAATGATTTGTCACAATATTTACATTTATAGTTCTTTTTTGATTCGCTCATCGGTCCACCCGTGTGCTCTAGCCAAGTTTTTAAGATTTGTTCTATCATTAAGGTTAACCAGTAGCTCTATTTCGCTTTCTTTGTAGGTAGGATAAATCTCGCGTAAAAAGTTCTTTGCTTTATTATCTGTATCTTTTTTCTTTAGCCCAAGCCATTTATACGATTGTTTACCTATATCCGGACTTACTGTGGTAGCCAATAACCATAAAAGCTTTTTATGATCTTTGGAGCTGATATCAAAATGATGTTTGTTTAAGCGTTCGTTCACACTAAGCAGATAATATTCTTGTATATCTGTGTTAGCAACTACACTACTACCCCATCGAATCATCATAAATGGACTTACTTCTTTACTTTCTTGCTCGTCCAATTTATCAAGAAATTTTCGATCTTTACGATCAAAACTAGTTAATGTACGCCCAATATCTAATTTATATGCCATAGTATATTATAACAGAAAAGTGTAGTAAAGCAAACATAATGGTTAAACAGGATGATGCATTAATGGATCTTCGCCTTTGGAAAGATAATAAAGTATCTTGGCACGTTCCAATGCTTCCGCTACAGCAAGATTAGTTTTTGCTGTTCTACGTATATCGCCCCAGAGCTTATCATCCATAATATGGTCATGCAACGGGCGTCCATCAGAAGTTCTAGGATCATAACTCCACCCAATCGCTACTCTGCTTTCCGGAGGTTCACCTATTTCTCTAGAGTAAACTACCCCATCTGCTCTTTCATAAATGTATTCTGTATTAGGTTTTAAATCCATATCACCACACCTTATCATAGTTTATTACCTCTGATTGTCTTGATATATCCTTTACAAAATACACACACATTGGTCCTTTCGTATGTTCTTGCAATGGAACTGCTAATAGCTGTCCAGGTTTAAGCTTAGGAAAATACCATTTGACATCTTGATATATATCTACAATTTCAATTGGGTAAAAATCTGGGCGAAAACTTGACAGCGGATTAAAGGCAAATGCGCTGAACCCTCGATCATTAATAGAAGTTAGCGGGACAACTTCTAAGTCACCCATTTCCTTTTCACCGATAAGTATCTGCCAATCTACCGGCATCTTAATTGTATGATTGCCAATCTTTAATACCAATGCTGGACTATTAAACGATTCCATGAATATAAGAGGAATATAAAAGTAATCTGGTTCTTTGGGATTTGAATTATCTAATACACAGAAATTAAGCTCATCAATTTCATTTGGTATTTCGTTTAACTCGTATGCTTTATTTTCTAAGGTTAAGATACGCAGAAAAATCTCCTTTTATATAAATAATAATATGGATCGCGATGCGCTAACATCCACCCACGCTAACTGCTCAAAATAGCAATCAAACATGTATTTACAAAACAAATATACTAATTGGTAGTATAACATAATTATCAAAGCAAGAGCAAGAACTTTATCTAAAAATGTTTGCGAGATGCATGGTGAAAAATGCAATTACAGATAACTAATTTTGCCATTCAACCTTCTCTAAGGTAAATTGATATTTGGCTTCTTTATAAAACTGTTTACGTTTAGTTAGATGGCGTTTTGAGAATTTACAAGTAGAGGTAATATCCCAAATTTGAACAAAATCTTTATCGTCGGCTTTTCTAATACCACGCCCAATACTTTGAATAACCCGAACAAAACTCTTACCTGATTCTACCATAACTAAATTAAAAATTCTAGGTATGTTAATACCTACTGCTGCTACTCCATATGTTGCTATAATGATCTTCCCATCACTAATCGCAACATCATCGTATTCACTTTTTCTATCCTTGGCTTTAGTAGATCCGCTGACAAATACCGCATCTTTTATCTTTCCAAGTAAAAGTTTCCCAGTGGCGATACGATCAACTAATACCAAGGTATTTCCGGTGGCATTAACCTTTTCAATTAGGCTAGCCATATAGTCCATTCTACCATCGGTTTCTGTTAAATATTTTAGCTCGGTTTGATAATCTTTATATTCCACATAGTCTATCATTTGAACTATATTTACGTGGCAATTAGATAAATGGCCGGCTTCTTGCAATTCACTAGCTGCTAGTCTACCCACAACAGATCCTACCCCACACAATATACTAGTTTGAGCATATTCTTCTTTTGGTATGGTTCCGGTCAATCCCCATCTAATTGGTACACTTGCAAAAATTCCGGTCAATAATGTTTTAAGGGCATCAGCCTTGGCCATGTGGACTTCGTCAACCATGATACATACTACACCCTCAATGAAATCACCAATGGTAAATTCTGCATCTCCACTCTTGGTATTCTTTAATAGGATGTTAAGGCTTTGCCATGTACAGATGGTATGTGTTTTGCCAAACTCTTTCCTGTCGCCAAAATATACACCAACATCAAGTCCGAGGTTGATGTAATCGGCCTCAGTTTGTGTAACTAGACTTTTGTTTGGTACGATGATAATGCTACGCCCATACGCTTCCACGCTTTTGCTTAATGCGGCTGTGATAATAGTCTTACCTGCACCTGTAGCTACTTCTTGTAAACTCTGTGGATTACGTAAGAAGTTATTAAGAATATTAACTTGATAATCACGTAACATTATAGGTTCATTTTCCCTCTGATGTCCAGCAGGCCAATTATGATCTGCGAAAGAATCTTCTTTAAATTCAGTAAACTCAAATTGAGTTTGATAAGTTCTTAAATCTTCAAGTTCAATATCATAGCCTTCGCTATCTAGCAATGGTATAATGTTTGGCAATAAATTAATATAGGTTGTTCCACCTAACGCAAAGAAAGATACCTTACCATCCCAACGTCCTAGTCTCACCGCTGGTAAATATCTTGCCCCCGGAACTTCATGTTTAAACTTATCTACTAATTTTTTACGTGTAGATAAATCTAACCCTGTGATCTTACAATTTACTTCATCTTGTATAAGTATTTTACATTTTGCCATAGTTTATCCTGAGAAGATCGTACTCTTTCTCTTATTATAAACTTCGTTGGTACAATATACAACCTTTTCCGCACGACGTAACATCTCTTCTTTATCACCACCAAAGATTATACCGGCACTAGATATAAGCAATGGTATCTTTTCAAAATAACGTGTTGGTGTTGTGATATGTATATAGCGATGTTCTTTTATTATGCTTGATTCATACCAAGTTAGATTACGTTGTCCTGCTGAAAAACATTCGTTTGGTCTCTTACAGTTAATCATATCTAACATACGATTATGTAAATCTGGTTCGTAAATAACCACAGGCCATCGCTGTAGTTGATCTGCGTAGTCAATAATACTTTGGAAATTATCAATGGTCATTTCATACATTGATGCAAGTCTAAGTTCTCGATTACTTAATAGATTATAAAAACGTGGCCCATATTCGGTAACAAGAGCATCGGCTATATCTTTGTTTATGGTATATCCAAACACCGAACTAATATCTACTAATTTTATAAGATTGTCTGGTGTGACCTCGCATATATTGGTAGTTATATATTCAGTTAGGCTTGGTGCAGCATTAGTTATAGCTACTGTCTCCCCATCATACTTAAGCTCAATCGCATACCCAGCTTGTTCAACTTCTGCGATGGATTTGATTATTTTATATATCGCAGGATCAATTTCAAAACTATTAATTGAAGCCCACTCATGTATCCAGTTTATATTATATTCAGTTAGCGCAAATTTCCACACTCGAAGATCACGATCCCAATGCGCGGTACCTTGGCTATCTCTAATAAATTTTTTTAAAGCATCAATTAGTGGTTTTTCATATGGAAATTTTACTATAATGGTGTCATTGTCGATATAAATTTTTCGGCTATAATCCATTTTACGTGGAGTAACTTGCCATTTTGGTGTTAGCATTGGACTAACATCAACACCTTTAGCTGCAAGCTGACGCTGATATTTAAGTATAATTTTAATTGCTAGGTCAGCTTGTCTTTCAGTAAGTGCGCCGCTGCCAGTGGTAACTAACGATATATTAGTTAACACATCAACATCATACCTAGCTAACTTGATAAATGGTGTGGTATTATATACCATCTTACCAGTAACTAGATCTCGAATTCCGGATATAATTTGCAGATATTCTTCAGCATATTGAAAGGTTTTCATGATAACATTATATATTGAATTGCGATAATAATCAAATTGTGTTTCACCTATTATAATGTTGAACAACATCCGGAAACGTTTTTCGCCAATCCAATCTTCTTAATTTGTCATGTTTTTCAATATAATCAAACATCTTTATATATTCTCTATAATCCCAATTAAACTCCAAATTACTAAAAATTTGAGTTAATTGATGGGTTGGTCCATACTTTTCTAATATAGCACGTCGCAAAGATGGGGTTGATAAATTAAGATCTAGTGGAGCGAAACATCTATTTGATCTTGCTATATCTGTCTTACGTCTCTCTAATGGAATTTTCGTAGCCCACCAATCTTCAATTTCCCAAAAATATAATGCATTTAAAGGGCTTATGGTAGCGTTTATTGCAAAATTCACGTTGGTTAAATCTAAGAACTGTTGTACTGTACGTTCAACACGAAACCACTTTAGCGGCCATCTTAAATAGTTAAATCTTTCACCAACACCATCAATACTTAAACTAATTGTTACTTGTTTAAATTCTCCCCATAAGTTTCGTATTTCCTCTGATGGGAATATACTACCATTGGTTTGATATCGTAAGGTTACTTGATTCAAATTGGGATGAATTTTCTGTATATGTTCTAAAAATTTTAGGCCGGTAGATCCATAAAATGGTTCACCACCCATAATTGTAATATCTCTAACTTGTGATAAATCTACAGTTGTTATTAATTGCTCTAATAATCTATCTGCCTCAGTATTTTCTTGATCATTTGTATGATTATGTTTATTATTATATTTCTGCCACGTAGAACTACAATAACTACCGCAGCTCAAACATGCTGCATTACATTTAGTATCAAAACTTATTTCTAAAACAATACAAACACCGTTTGGTGAATCTTCCACAACTCTACGCAGGCTAGTTAATCTAGGTTGATGTTGTGAGGATTTACTTTCTTCCATATGTTTACATATACTACATTCCGGCAACCATGTAGATGTAGATGATGTATATTCTAGTTCTTTTTCAAATGCAGGACGATCTAGTAGTGGTGTTCTCTTATTATAGTAAC
>Ga0194060_10002982_pt1 | contig 12039 bp, 5 predicted proteins | sample SepL225m_MetaG_FD_163427 | JGI IMG/M metagenome (GOLD analysis project Ga0194060, IMG submission 163427) | Anoxic zone freshwater microbial communities from boreal shield lake in IISD Experimental Lakes Area, Ontario, Canada - Sep2016-L222-5m | ecosystem: Environmental > Aquatic > Freshwater >... | reverse complement strand
ATTTTCTTCCCTCGCCGGCACACCCGGTGGGCTTTCGTGGCGACTGGACGGGGTCTTACCCTGGCGCAACCCCGCCGACACGTTGGTCCAGCACCTTTAACGTTCTTTGGGAACGCGAAGTGGGCGTCGGCGAGGCTTCTCCGATTGTTGTTGGTGACCGCCTGTTTCTGTTTTCCAATGGGGTTCACCTTCAGTGTTTTGATCGCCATACCGGTCGCCTGTTGTGGGAACGACTCCATCACGCAAAACCCGCTGAAGGCCCGGCCGGCCTGGCCTGGAAACTTGAGGAGTTCGTCCTACTTCATCATCGTGGTCGCCCGTTTCGCGAGAAGATTACCAATATTTCCAATAAGATCGCCCATATCAAAAAGGAAGCCGATTCCAGAAAGGCCGCGCCTGACTTGGCCGAGATTGCGAAACTTGAGTCAGCGCTGAGCGTCTTGCGCCAGGGTCTTGCCCCTATCGAGCAGGACGAAAAGGCCTTCCCGGCAAAGGATCTTGGTATTGGAGGCCCATGGACACCCGCGGCGGTTACGTATGCCATCGCTACCCCCTGTAGCGATGGGAAGTATGTCTATGCCTTCCTCCCCATCGGGGAAATGGTCTGTTATGATCTTGACGGCAATCTCAGTTGGTCCCGTCTTTTGGGTGATGGACCACGGTGGAGTGCCGGTTGGTCAGGAGGTCATGTTGTACCATCCCCCTGTCTCGCAGACGGGAAATTGGTCGTCGAATACGATAAAATGATGCAATGTCTGCGCGCCGACAATGGCGAACCCGTGTGGAAGACGCCCGTGGTTACTGGGGGTGATAAATATGCGTCGCCTTTTGCCGGACGGGTTGGAACCACCTGGTATGTGGCCGAAGGGTCTGGACCGATCCTGCGCCTCGCCGACGGCAAGCACGTCTATCAGGACACCAAGAACGGATGCGATGTAGCCAGCAGCTTCTTTATCGACGATCTTTTTCACTTCCGCGACCATGCGGTACGTGTCAGCGCCAACCCTGACACCCCGCCAGTCGTCGCCTGGCGTATGAGCAATGACGATATTACGAAAATGGGTGGAAGTGTTCCTCACGGAGGCCTTCACGGTCATCATGCCTATGCCGCACAAGTCCACTCCGAGGGTCGGGTCTATAACCAAGAGGAGAAAGGCACCTTTGGCGTTCATGATGCCAAGACTGGAAAAATTCTGCATATCCAAAAATGTTCTACTGGTGGCGAGATCTATCCCGGGGTGATCGCGGCGGGTAATTACCTTTTCACGGCCAATTGTGATGGATGGTCAACTGTGCTTTCCCGTTTCGATGGCCGTGAGTGCCGCGAAGTGGCACAAAACCGCGTTGCAGGGTATCCCGGCGGGAATTCATGGTTCTTTGTTGGTGATCGTGCCTACTGGCGCATCACGAGAACTTCTCCTGATGGCACGAAGACGGGTCGGCTTTTCTGTATTGGCGATCCCTTTTCGGGCGCACCGTCTCCGGTTTTTCGTCTGACGGATCTCGATGCCGAAGATGACGCAGTCGTTTGGGGTACTCTGCGGGCGCTCAAGGCCAAACCTGATTCAGTTCTCGTGCCCGAACTCCTATCACGATTGAAGGGCACCCCGCGCCAACAGCACATCGCCCTGCTCGCACTGCGTGCCCTCGGTCCTGCCGCCAAGGATGCCGCCCCGGTTCTCGCCGCCACCCTTTTTGGCAGAACGGGCTCTCCTCCAATCCTCAACAATGACCAAGTCTGGGTGCTCTCTGCCCATGATGCACTGCTCGCCATGGGAGAGGCCGGTGTGCCAGCCATCCTTGCTGCCCTGCCGCTGAAGGCTTACAACGAATCGTGGAATTCGTGTTCCCAATTTGCCGTTAAACTCCTCGCCGACATGGGACCCAACGCGCCTGGGGTTGTGCCAACCCTCCTTGAAATGCTGGCCACCAATGAGCACTGGATTTTCGCCGCCCAGACCCTGTTCCGTATTTCCCCCGATTTGGCGCGCGACCGCGCCGTTCCTATCCTGGCCGCAAAGATCCTGGTCAACGACCCAAAAAATGTCAACGATCACCATCGTCTTCAAGCCATCAACACCCTTGGCGACTATGGTTCTTTAGCGGCTGCCGCCCTGCCTGCCCTTACCGCCGCCAGCGAAAACCCAAATCCCGACATCAAAAAGGCCGCAATCGGGGCAATTGCCAAAGTGAAAGCGCCATAACCAGTGCCCCACAAATCTTCAACATTACATCAATCAAAATCACTGGCTGATGCCAGAAGGAGTCATCATGTCCTACAATCTCTGTAGATGGGCTTTTGTGTGTGGATTTCTCGGTCTCAGTTTGCAGGCTGGAGAACCGTTATTGGGCAGTAAGGATTTCATGCCATCGCCGAAACGGCCTCTCGGTTATCGAGGCGACGGCAGTGGATGTTGGCCAGGCGCTGAGCCACCAAGCACCTGGCAAAGTCGTTCTAGCACGAATACGAAAAATCTTTCCTGGAGCTCCGCCATTGGTCAAGGGGATAGTTCACCGCTGGTATTTGGGGATCGGGTTTATGTCCTGAGTAATGGAGTGCGCTTGAACTGCCTGGCACTTGTTGATGGAAAAGAAATTTGGCATGCCGATCAGCACATTGGGAGCGACGAAACCTTGCGCGGGCATAGCAAGTTAGAAGAGGCGGTTCGTCGTTTTCATGTTGTTCGAGCTCTGACCGACAATCTTCGCTCTGCCGAAGCCTCGCTTAAGGTACTGGAAGAATATCAGTCGCCATGGTTTCCGGTGAGCGAGACCCTTTTGGCGACCGCGCACCACGAGTTTGAACTTGCTCGCGCTGCGCTGGTGGAACCAGAACGGTTGCTGGCTGAACTAACCAAGGATGGCTGGCCAGAAAAGAGTCGTCCTGATGTGGTTTCAACTATCTGCACCACCCCAGTTACCGATGGAAAGTACCTTTGGGCGTTTTTACCAACTGGGGTTGCCATTTGCTACGATCTGTCCGGAAAACGCTGCTGGACCCGGGTGCTGGGCACCAGCCGAATTGGCGGTGGTTGGGGAGGGGCCTCGGTGGGAGCATCCCCCCTATATCAGGATGGAAAACTGGTGATCGAGTACGATAAAGTGTATTGTCTGGATGCCGCAAAAGGGGACATCCTTTGGAGCCAGCCACATCGTGTGTTTTCCAGTATAACACCCACGATTGCCAAGGGCGCGGATGGTACTTCCTACATCGCGACGGGATCGCAGGAAATTTTTCGTCTCGATGATGGCGCCCCCGTGGTTGTTGCAGGCGATGATCCCAAAAATTCCAATTATTACTCAGTTTCCCCCGTGGTTTGGCGCGATACGGTGATTTGGGTTTCTCATGCCCTGCGAATGCCGGCCAAGAAAGGCGACGAATGCACCTTGGCATGGCAATTGGCTCCAGAAACCGTCGAAAAAATGTGCAGATTTGACCACACGCCCACTCCCCAAAAGGACAAGCCCTTCGTGATACGAGGCATGGGTCCTCACGCCGGTTCTCCCCCGGTGATCGCTGGTGGATTTCTTTATTACACGCAAAGGGACGGGGTGCCATACACCGTTCTGGATCCAGCCACGGGCAATTTAGTTTACGTTGGCGACCGCAAAAATATCAAGGGAAACATCGATCACTATTTGGCTGGACTGAGCGCAGCAGGAGATTTCGTATTATTCCCTGGCGTTCAAACCATTTTGTTTCCAACGGGAAAAAGCGGATGGGAAGGCAATGCTCCCATGTCGAATCTTGTTTCAGGATTCAGGTCTGCACCCTTGGTTTTTCATGGACGAAAACTGTTCCTGCGTTCCTTCGAGAAACTTTTGTGTTTCGAAGAGAAAATTAAGACCGAGTGATTAGTAACATGACCAAGGCCATCCAAGAGGTCGCCTGGGATGTTCACCAGGAATTTCTTGCTGATCTTGGCAAGATCAGAAAAACACCATGAAACACGCTCTCCTCGCCGGTGTCCTGTTTTGTCTGACCCTGATCGCAAATCTGCCCGCTGCCGCGGTGGGTTGGAACAACGACGGCACCGGGGATTACGGCGTCGATTGTCGGCCACCCTTGAACTTTGACGGCGAAAAAGGCCTTGGCGTGCGCTGGAAGGCCAAGTTGCCCAACTGGTCGAACTCCTCCCCCATTGTCATCCAGACGGCGGCTGGCCTTCGGGTCTTCTGTGTTGCCGAACCCCTGGACTATTCGCCTCTTTTGCTCTGTTTTGATGGCGATACCGGAAAAGAATTGTGGCAGCGCGAATTGGATGCGGTGCCCTGCCTGCCCCAGGAACAGCAGGCAGATGCCCGGGCGCTGGCGAAGAAGTGCTGGGCCAGGAACCGTGCACGAAAAGCATTGAACGCCGAGGCCTGGAAACTCTACCAGGCGTCAAAGGCCGACTGGGATGCCAGACCGGAATTGAAACGCAAAGATGATGGCGTCTCGGCCGAAGTACGCAAAAAACTGCCGATAGAATTGGAACCGCTGCTTAAACGCGCCGATGAGATCGGCGCCATATTCGTCGGCATTCATCGGAATCACACCTGTCCTTCCATGTTTTGGAGCGGGAAGAGTGCTGATATTTCTCAGGACTCCAGACGCCTGAATCAACTCGGATTGATGGGCAGTCTTTGGGAAGAAGATGGTACATGGGATGGGGCGGCGTATCCGACTCCGGTCAGTGATGGGACGCGAGTCTGGACCGTCACCATGCACAACCTGTATTCCTGTCATGACATCGATGGAAAAGTATTGTGGCAAGTCCGTATTCCACCGGCGTCGCAGTGGGGCCCAGGTCAGGGAGGATTCAGCACTTCACCAATCCTGGTCGATGGGAAACTCATCAGTTGCGCGGGCGATTTCACCCGCTGCCTGGATGCGGCCAGCGGCAAGATCCTGTGGGAATATCCTCTGACCCGTAAAATCGACCAGAACATGGCGGTGCCAATGGCGATGAACCTCCCTGGTCAACCCTATATCATCAGTGTGAATGGCGATATCTATCGTCTGTCAGACGGCAGGCCGATGGGAATCCTGCCAGGTCGCACGCATGACAAAGGCAATAACAACGGTCCGATCATCGCTGGTGATCTGGTCATCAATCTTGGCGCCATTCAGGGCGCTGGCACTCCCATGGATCTGACCGCCCACCGCCTGCGCGAACAATCCGGCGCCGTGACGATGGAAAAAGTTTGGTGTATCGCAGGCGTCACAAAGATCTCGCTGACCCGCGCGGCATGGCGGGGTGGTCGGCTCTACAACGGGGGAACAGTGGTCGATTTCAACACCGGAACAAACGTCGCGGTCAAACTTCCAGCACTCAACCCAGGATACAGCGGTGCCGGTGGCATCCTGGCAGGCGGGTACCATCTCAGTTGGGACTTCCACAACGGAAACTTCCTGTGGCGCGACCTGGCCACCGGCCTCAAGGCCGGCGAAGGCAAACTGCCGGTCAACCCGGCCGATGGATTGCCCCTGGCCATCAAGTATGAACAGGCCATCGACGAAAAATGGCGCTGGCTCGGAGCCGCCACGCCCTTCGCATGGAAAGACCGCCTTTACATCCGCGCCTTTGATTTCCTGTGGTGCCTGGGAACACCGTAATGCAACGACACGGCGCCGCCTTGAAGAAGAGGGAGACGAGAAAGGGAACCCCATGCTGAGCGCGAAAGAAAACTGGTTGGAGGCCATCCGTTTCGGACGGCCGGACTATGTTCCTATGGGCAATGAGTCCATCGGGTGGACGTTCGGTTTCGACGGCAACTTCTGCCGGGAGAACTGGACGGATGCCTGGGGCGTCGGTTGGGAGGTCGGATTGGCGGACACGGTTCCCTTTCCGAAACACAACCCGTTGCCCGATCTCGACCGCTTGGAGAAATACCGGTTCCCGGATCCGGGAGCCCTGCTGTACACCGACGAGCATCGCACCGGACTGGCGAAGGCACGCCGCGAAGACAAACACGTTTCGGGTTTGATGACTTACCTGCTTTTCGAACGCGCCTGGGCCATCATGGGCATGGACAGTTTCCTCATGGCGCTGGTGACCCATCCGGAGGAATCCAAGGTCTATCTCCACAAGATAGCCGACTATGCGCGCGGCGTGTTCCAGCGTTACCTGGACATGGGTGTGGACGGCATTGCGTTCTCAGAGGATCTCGGCACGCAACGGGCGCTTTTCGTGTCGCCCGCGATGTTCCGGGAGTTCATCCTGCCCGAATACCAGCACTGTTTCCAGGACGTGATCGCCGCCGGCAAGGTCGTTCATTTTCACAGTTGCGGCTGCGTGACGGAGATTGCGGCTGACCTGGCCTCTATTCCCGCCAGTCTTGGCGGCGGTCCCGGCCAGATGATCCTGAACCCGATCCAACATAACGCCAACGATTTGGTGAAGGTTAAACGGGATACGTTCGGGAAGATCGCTCTGCACGGGGCGATCAATACGGCCGTACTGGTACGCGGCACGCCGGACGACGTACGGCGCGAGGTGGCGGTGGTCATGGAGGCGCTGAAACCGGGCGGCGGTTGGGTCTGCTCGCAGGATCAGGGGATTCCCGGCATCCCACCGGAGAACACCGAGGCCATGTGGGCGGCGGCGCGCGAGTTGGGGAGATACAGATGAACAAGAAGCCTTTGATTTCAATCCCCGCCCGCGATGTGAAGGTGGGCGGACTGATGGGGCGGCGGATCGAACTGACCTGGCAGAACAACCTGCTGGCGGTGGATTGGGACCGCGATTTTCTGGCGCCATTTCTTGCGAAGAACAGCGATCCTGGCGCCTACATCGGCTTGGGTAAATCGCTTGAAGGTCTGGTGCGGTTGGCTGCGCACACGGGGGATGAACGTCTTCTCGCCAAGCGCCGGCACATCCTGGACATGCTCCTGTCGGCGCAGGAGGCGGACGGTTACCTCGGCCACTACCGGCTGGCCGACCGGGGCATCCCCACCTGGGACGCCCACGAACAAGCGTATGTGCTGATGGCCTTGGTCGTGGATTGGCAGGTGTTCCGCGATGAGCGATCCCTGGCAGCCGCGCAGCGACTTGGCCATTGGCTCATGGCGAACCTGTCGGCAGAGGTGATGCCACTCGTCGGCAAACGGACATGGCAGGGCCAGGATACCTCCATCTCACGGCAACTCGTTCTGGTCGGGTATGACCGGGCGTTGCTGGCGCTGTACCGGGCGACCGGTGAACCGTCCGTGCTCGATTACTGCGTGGACACACTACGGGTGCCGCAGTGGGATCAGGCCATTGTCGAGGGCCGGTTCGGGCTGATTGAAGGACATGTGTACTGCTATCTGTCACACTGTCTGGCCCAGTTGGACCTGTTCGAGATCACCGGCGATCGCGGTTTGTTGGCGCAGACTCGGCGGGCAATCGAGTATCTGCGCGACCGACAGGCGCTGGTCATCAGTGGCACCAACGGCATCACCGAATGCTGGCATTCCGACCAGACTGGTTCTGGCGACCTGGGCGAAACCTGTGCGACGGCCTATCTTATCCGGCTGCTCTCCCATCTGCTCCAACTCGAGGGCGACGGCTGGTATGGCGACTGGATGGAACGCTCCATCTACAACGCGCTCTTCGCGGCGCAGTCGCCCGATGGTCGTCGTTTGAGTTACTACGTGCCGTTGGAGGGCGAACGCCACTACTGGGACCGCGACACCTATTGCTGCCCCGGCAACTTCCGCCGCATCATGGGTGAACTGCCGGAGATGATCGTCTACCGACAGGCCGATGGAGTCACAGTGAACCTCTACACCGAGTCCAGCGTCACCACCGCACTGGCCGATGGCGCCACGCTGGCGTTGCGGCAACACACGGACTACCCGCATTCGGGCCCTGTGCGTCTGGAAGTCCAGCCGGCACGACCGACGCGGTTCGCCTTGCGCCTGCGCCGACCCGCCTGGTGCACGGAGTTCGCGCTCGCCGTCAATGGCCAGGCCGTTCCCCCGGGTGGCAGCGCGCATTTCGCCGAGATCACGCGCGAATGGCGTCCGGGCGATCAGGTGACGATAGCGATGCCGATGCCGTGGCGACTCGTGCGCGGGTTCCGCAAACAAGCCGGCAAGGTCGCCGCTTTGCGCGGCCCACAACTGTACTCCCTGCCGACGCCGGTGACTGCGGCGACCGCGTTCAGGCCTGACAGCGCTGAGGCGGATCTGGGTTTGCGGCCATTCCCCGATCCCACCGGCCGCGCCACGTATTTCGCATGCACCGATTCACCGCTGATGACGGACGACGAACTTTTTTCTCCCCGGCTTTCGCGATGAACGCCTTGCACAGCGCCAGTCGATCACGGGGCGGGCCGTTCGCAGACCGCGACGAACAGCCGATGACAATGTATTTATAACACGTTAGGCAGCAACAGGATGAAACTATTTAAAAAATCGGATGGGGGTAGACAAACGCTCCGAAATGTGCGACACTTATCCTGTTTGTTTTAGGAGTCACCCGATGATCCGTACCCTTTTTCTCTTTCTGTCGCTTCACTCAATCTTGCTGACAGCGGCAGAGGTGCCGTCTGGGCACGATCTGATCGAGGCTGATTACCTGGATCAGTTTGTGCTTTTCCAGGCCAAGATGCTCAAAGTTCCTCCGACCAGCGCTTCCGATGCGGCGGGAGCGGTGGATGGGATCAAGAACGGAAAATTCGGTTTTCACACGTCTGAACAGAAGAATCCCTGGTGGCAGGTGGATCTTGGATCTGCGACGGCCTTGGGACGGGTTCTGGTTTTCAATCGTCTGGATTATCCATCAGCACTTGCCAATTGTAATCAGATCGCGCTTTCCACCTCGGATGATGCCAAGACGTGGATCGAGCGGTTTCGCAACGACGGCAAACCTGTTGGTGGAGCCCTGAAAAACGATCCCTTGGTGATAAGTTTCCCGGTTGGTCAGGTGACGGCGCGATATGTCCGCCTGCATATTCCCAGTGAAAAACCGATTTGCTTATTTCTGGATGAGGTCGAGGTGTATGGCCTACAGGATCCCGGCAAAAATCTGGCGCTGAATCGTCCAGCGGATCAAAGCAGTGTCTCGGGTCATTCCGTTTGCCATCCACTGACGCCTGTGGAAGTTCAGCGGGTCACCTGGCTCAAGGCTCAGGAACATCCTGGGATTCAACATCCCCCAAAGGTTGATACCTCGTACCTGGACGCTGAACTTCTGAAAACCTATGGCGCCGAATGCGCCCTGCGAGGTCTGGCCCAGGCGGAGCGGTTGGCCAAGGGCGATGCGGGTCCCCAGGGAAAAATCTCTGTTTCTGCTGCAAAGTTGGCAACCCTGCCGGTGGAAACCCCGATCGAAAAACTGCGGACGGCCTATCTGGAACTGCGCTGGGCGATTCGCGCGGCGGTGTTCAAGCATCCGGCCTGGGATGTGAAAGAACTGATGTTCTACACCCGCCGCGATGGCTTGGGAATTGCGGATGTTTCCAGTATTAGTTTGCCCTGGGCGGGGAGTCCCGGCGGGGATATTCAGGTCCTGAGTCTTGACCCCAGTGGACAGACTTTTGGCACCCTTCGGCCACTTTTAAAAGGGAAACTGGATCCTGGGCATGTGCACGGTTTTGACCTGCACTTTGACGCTGGGCGTGTGGTGTTTGGCTGGACCCATGGCGATCAGGATTTTTCCCAAAAGCCCTGTCGGCCAGGACATAATGCCTTTTCCCTGATGGGATCCGGTTGGATTTACGAGTTAAACCTGGCAAATGGCGAACTTCGGCAGATCACCCAGGGCAAGGCCGTTCACGACTCCGCGCCGTGCTATCTGGCTGACGAGCGGATCGCCTTCATGTCCGATCGCGCTCGATCCAGCATGCAGTGCAATCAGGGGCAAAACGAGATTCATGCCAGTATCTATGCCTGCGAGGCCGATGGCAAATATTTAGAACGCCTCAACAACAACATCACTGGTGACTACAATCCGCGCCTCTTGAATGATGGACGCATCGGGTATCTGCGCTGGGAATACAACGAACGTGGTTTCGGTAACAATCATGCCTTTTGGGCCATGCGACCTGATGGCACCTATGCTGAACCAATCTTTGGCCAACACGTCGGCAACCCCATCATGTTCACCAATGCCCGCAATATCCCCGGCAGCCAAAATTTTATGCTAATCGTTTCGCAGCACTACAACTACGATCGCGGCATCATTGGTGTCGTGGATCCGCGACGTGGATATCGCGATATGCAGGCGATCAGACCCCTGGTGCCGTGGACAAATTGGATTGGCGACACAACCAAGCCTACGCCGTATGGTTGGTTTGAAGAGCCCTGGCCGCTCGCCGAAGATCTGGTGCTGTGTGGATATGACTATTCGCCCACCCAGGTCAATATCGCTGGTTATGGGATTTATCTCTTTGATGGCAGTGGGAATCAGGAACTCCTCTTTCGAGATCCGAAATTTTCCTCGCACCAACCTGTACCACTGCGCGCACGCCAACGGCCTCCGGTATTGCCCAGAACCTGTCAAAAGCCACCGGTTCAAAGCCCGGACCTTTCCCCGATTGGCTTCCGCAATGTTGTTGGTGAAGGCGTTTGTATTCTCAGCGATGTCAAAGATGGTTTGGATGCGCTCAGTGAACCCTGTTTCCTGCGCATCAGTGAAAATCTGGTCCTGCCCTACTTCACTCAGGCGGCTCAAACCATGTACTCAGATCAAGGTTCCTGGACTCCCAAGCGCATCATCGGCGATGTCCCGATTGAGGCGGACGGCAGTGCGCATTTTCGCCTGCCGGCGGATCGCGCACTGTATTTCCAACTCCTTGACAAGGATGGTCGTGAAATCCGGCGCATGCGTTCGTGGGTGAGTTTGCAAGCGGGCGAAACGCGATTCTGCACTGGATGCCATGAGGTTCGTTCCACCACAGCCCGCTCGCAGGCTGTGCCTCTCGCGGCAAGAAGAGCGGCCTCAACGCCGGTTAAACGCGTGTCGTGGGGTGACAAACCGGTATGTTATGCCCGCGATATCCGGCCCATTTTGGATCGCAACTGCCTGGAATGTCACAGTGGACTCAAACCAGCGAAGGGATTGGATTTCCGCGATCCCGCCGCTGCTGAAAAACTCAGAAATCTCGCCGGTGGATCTGGTCGTGGTGGTAACCATCAGGTTACTCGGATTCGTGAGTTTGGCAGCGCCATTGCACCGCTGATGAGCATTCTGAAAAATGCTAAACATGCCGAAAGCGTTCATTTGAATGCCCAGGAAAACATTGACTTATGTGCATGGGTGGACCTCAGTGCCCCCATTTTTGACCGCTGTTCGCCACCCTACCGCTATACACCTGAAGGGGATATTGTTGAACCGGAGATTCTACCTTGGAAAGCCACGAACCATCAAGGGCCAGAATACTGGGTGCCTCCACGCAAGGATCGAATTGAACTCGTTTCCATAGACCCCGTCATCAAAACTATCTTCCAAAAGCGCTGCCAACAGTGCCATGAAAAACCCGAGATGGTTCTCAAACCGCACTGGGTCGATATCCAGGATCCGGCCCGCAGTCTCTTTCTGGTCGCACCACTGGTCAAAACCGGCGGCGGCACAGAACGCTGCGCAGGGAAAGTTTTCGCCAACACCCAGGACCCCGACTACCAAAGCATTCTGACCTCACTGCGTACCAGTGTCCGTCAGGCCTGGCAAAATCCTGATGGCAACATGATGTCCCTGATCGAAGCGGGTCGTATGCCCGCCTGGGCGACAGAAACCACCAAGAATCCCTAAGAAAAAGGAATGCATCATGAAACTCGCCATTTATTTCGTAATGTTCTTTCTTGTGGCGCTTGAAGGGTCGGAGGCCGCAACCGGTCCGTCCATCAAACACCGCTTCCTGGCGGTGGATGACGGCACCGGTTCATTACACTACGTTGATCAAGGTGATCCATCCAAGAACTGGAAGGTGCCCATTGGCGGTTACTGCATGGATCTGCAGTTTATCGGTGCTGGTCGAATCCTTTTAGCGGTGAATGACGGCTACAAGGAGTTTGCTCTGGCCGACGGCAAGCAACTGAAGGTCTTTAAAGGACTCACAGGAAGTACGCAC
>Ga0194060_10002981_pt1 | contig 12040 bp, 15 predicted proteins | sample SepL225m_MetaG_FD_163427 | JGI IMG/M metagenome (GOLD analysis project Ga0194060, IMG submission 163427) | Anoxic zone freshwater microbial communities from boreal shield lake in IISD Experimental Lakes Area, Ontario, Canada - Sep2016-L222-5m | ecosystem: Environmental > Aquatic > Freshwater >... | reverse complement strand
CCAACCAGACAGTCTTTATCGGTATTCCTTCTGCGGCAAGCGTTATCCTACGTCGAGTAAATTCATAAACAATTGGGCCTTTGCTGCCTTCTGAGACCGTTCTTCGATACCAAAAGTATTCGTTTATAGCTCTGGCTAACTTCTCTACTGTGATGGGTTTGCTGTCAGGATCAACCAGGGTAGTTTTTGTTCTGGTTTTGCCTCCCCATTGATATGTTTTCGTAATGGAAAGAGGCTCTTTCGACCAACACAAGGTCGTTTTAGGAATTGACACAAAATACGTTTTGTCAGGCAGTTCCTCTACGGCTCGAATAAAATCTGGACTGACACCATAGACAGAGTCGGCTAAAACATACTTATAAGGTATTGTATTTTCTTGAGTAAAAGCATGAAGTATCTCGACAGCTAACTGTGGTTTTGTCCTGAAAACCGTTTCGGGTGGCAGTAAGCATTTTGTGCGTCGTTCAAGAAAATCTTCAGCAAACCAGTTTTCAGGAATAAACAGTCGCTTGTCAACCAAAGAGTATCCTTGTTCGGAAACGTAAGCAGCAAAAACTCCAACCTGGCAATTATCAACCTTTCCGGCGGCCCCACTGTACTGCCTGCCAACACCAACAGAGTCGTGGCCTTTTTTGATAAATCCACTTTCATCAAAAATCAAGGCACCATCAGGATGACCGAGATCATCATTGACGAGACTATGATATTTAGCAATCATTTTTTCAGTTTCCCAAGTGGTATCACTGACAAAACGCTGCATAGCTCTGACATTCCCGTCTTGAATGGCTAACGCAATTGGCTCAATAGACTTACGCTCCAATGGACAGAACTGGCCAACCATGTACTTGAGAAAATGCTCTCTTGATTCACTACGTTGAAAACAATCAGCAAAATACTCGTGAAAACCAGTGAGTTCAGTCATAAAGTCTTTGACATCTTTGTGACCAAGATCAAATTTTGGAACAGGATAAAGATACTCATCATGTCGGATAGTTGGTAGCATGCCATGCCTCCTTTTTACAAGATTTTCTTGTAAAAATAGCAAACTATACTATGAATATCAAAATTAATTATTTATAAGTGACGTTGTAGGGATCAGCGAGGTCAACCAGGCATCCACCGCATGAAATATAAATGTATCAGGATCAGTGTCATTCCAGGGCATGACGAAAAGTGGCTAAAACGATAAAAGAAAAGCCTGTAACATTATCCATTTTCACTCTTACAATAACACACTCTGAAAGCTACAATGTTTGCGGTAATAAAAAAATAATACCACTCTATTTGCTGTTCGTTTTCGGCAAAAAATCACTGGCTTCAGATTGAATTTTCCACACAATGGAGACACTTTGAGATTTTTTTATATTCGATGAAATGCTTAAACCGGCCTGACAGATCTTATTGGTTCCCTCAGGTTATAATTCAAAATCTGCCGTTCAGGCGGATCAATCTGATTGTTGTCAAGTGTATGCTCCAGAAATGATGTCCGACATGGCTGAGTGTAACCAACATGTGGTTCCCAAGGACGACCGCTGGGCCGTGCGCAAGCAGGGCGCGATGAGGTCAACCAAGGTATTTTCCAACCAACGCGAGGCTATCAACTTCGCACGTGATGTCGCCAGGAAGCAGAGTGGAGAGCTGTTCATCCACAAAGCAGATGGTACCATTCATGAGCGTCGGAGCTACGGGAACAACCCGTCTCCTCCACCGGACAAGAAGTAGTGTATGGAGGCAAGTTTTGACCGAAGCGTTTTTGTCAACGTCCCTTACGACAATCAGTTCAAGTCGCTACTGCGTCCACTCTTGTTCTGTCTCGTCTACGGAGGTATGACCCCGCGTTTGGCGCTTGAACGACGCGACTCAGGAGAGTTGCGCCTCAACAAGATCGTGAAACTCATCCGTAACTCGAAGTACGCCATTCACGACCTTTCAAGAATGCAGGCGCGAGAGGCTGGTGAGCTTTTTAGACTCAATATGCCGTTTGAACTTGGACTCGACATCGGTTGACGGCTCTTCAGCGACGACGAGCGTTCCGTTCGGGTACTTTCTCCCGCTTTTTGATCGCCAGACGGTCACATGGTACTCGTTGCAAGTTGGGCCGGAGCAAGATGACATCCCGACAACCGGTCAAGCCGCTATCGAAAACCTTGCCGATGGATTGACCAATTTTGCCGAAACCGCAGCGGCTATGGCTCATCTCGACCTTATTCTGACTATCGATACAGCCGCAGCTCATCTGGCAGCAGCAATGGGTCAAAGAGTCTGGTTGCTGTTGCCATGGGTTTCTGACTGGCGATGGAGGGAGTCTGGCCGATACAGCCGCTGGTACCCCTCGCTTCGCATCTTCAGGCAACAGAGCGACGGAGGGTGGGAATGTGTCATGAAGACAGTTGATGATGCTCTTGAGGTGTTATTATCTTCAGTGAGTGTAAAGTGAGCATAACGCGATATTACTGTTTTGGATAGTAGCCACCTGTTTTTGATGAGCCTATGCGTTCTATCTGCCCAGCTTCTCGTAGTTGTTTACGCCTGCACTTGAGGTTCTTGAGAGAGGTATTCTTCCAATCCTCGGCCATCCTCTTCTGAAAGTTGTATACACTGGAGTAATAATTCTCGTTAATGATTTCACTGAACATCTGTTTACCAACCGGCAGCTTTTTCATAGTCAATCTCGATATAATGACAAAAAGCATGAGTAACGCCATTCATCATCAGCAATGATTACACTGCCAATAGACTAAACCCTGCCGGAAGAGCAGGAGGCTCTTGCATATCAGCACCAAGGATAGTATACTTTACTTAAACCGAGACAATACATCGCAATGCGTGAACACCCTTTTGAAATCATTGGCATGTTGCGCCAATACAATCCATGGTGGGCCGGTAATCGATCTCCTGAACTCCCTGAGTGGCGAAGAGCTGCTTTTGAGGAGATCAGTGAATGGATCCAGCATCCTCCCGCTGACCGCGCCATTCTGCTTTCAGGTGCCAGACAGATCGGAAAGACAACCCTGTTTCTCCAGGTCATTCATGAGCTTCTTGCAAAAGGAGTTCAGCCCAACAATATCCTCTATGTGACGTTCGACCACCCGCTCCTCAGAGTAACAGGCATTGATGGATTGCTCCGGTTATGGAATGAAATTGAACCGGCAAGGGAAGGTGTTGAATATCTATTTTTTGATGAAATCCAGTCGGTTAAAGGGTGGCAGGTCTGGCTGAAACATCAAGTCGATTTCGTGAAAAAGCGAAGAATCGCCATAACTGGTTCAGCAACACCGCTGGCCATGGAGGGGCTTGAATCCGGTGTTGGGCGGTGGCATACCATCAGGCTCTCGACACTGTCGTTTTATGAGTATCTCCAAATCAGAAACGATCCTGTTCCCGACATCCCTGAAGTGACATCGCTCCCTGCACTTTTTGGAATGAGCGAGGCATGGTTTGCCCGTATTGGCGAAGAGGCAAGATCGCTTGCGGGATTTTTCCACGAGTATCTGCTGCGCGGGGGATTTCCGCAGACAGCAATGGTAAAGAATATTTCGCTGGCCCAGCAACTCTTGCGTGAAGATATTGTCGACAAGGTGCTCAAGAGAGACATGACCGCGCTTTTTGGCGTGCGACGAGTTCTTGAACTTGAGCAAACATTCCTTTACCTCTGCATGCATGACGGTGGAATGCTCGATATACAGGCACTGTGTCGAAGTCTTGAAGTTAAAAAACCTACCGCTATCAATTTTATAACTCTTCTTGAAGCAACACACCTTATTTATCGCTTGTTGCCTTTTGGATACGGCAAGGAGATACTCCGTGCCCGGCCAAAAATATATCTGGCTGATGCTGCAATTGCCCCGGGGGTTTTACTCAAAGGGAAAAGCATTCTGGAAAATCCGGCACTTCTTGGCCAAGCGGTTGAAACTGCTTTTTTCAAACATGTTTTCACCCGACATTATGACCAGAGCATTGCGTTTTCCTACTGGAGAGGCGGTAAAAAAGAGTGCGAGGTGGACATTATTGCTGATATTGGGGGTCGATATGTGCCTTTTGAAATCAAGTATCGCAGCAGCAGTGTTGAGGCCTCCGATCTCAAAGGATTGACCGCATTCTGCAAAAAACGACAGGTTAACAAGGCTTATGTGATTACAACAGATGCGTCAGACTTCGGCATTATCAAGCTGGGCATGGATATACATGCTCTGAAAATTCCAGCACCACTGGCCTGTTACTGGCTCGGTCGCTCTGAAGCTTCATCGGCAGAAAACTATTTTACAGAATAACCTGCTGAAAATTAATCCCCAATAACGCTGATTGATGCTTAAAAAGATTATTTAAGCAAAGTATACCTTACTAAAACCTCAAAATGAGTGTAAAGGCGTTGCCGGGGTACTGACGGTTTTCCAGAACGCTCATTGCGACTGGCCCAGGCATGAAGAGAAAAAATCCTTTTGAGCCTTCCGTATCCGACCGGTTACCGCACACGTACCTTGGACTTGTTCATGGAAAGATCCATTCGCCAAAGCTGCCCGATCAAGATTAGAGCAGGCATCCATCCTTGTCGGGAGACTGCGGTTGATCAGACATGCTCAAGAGAGGTGTGACTGGAAATTTCGGAATTGGTGGTACATATATCAGCCAGCGAGAGATGGTGAACATTATCGTTGCCGGTCAGACGTGCAAAGTCACGGAGCTCTTCGGTGACAGCGTTAAAAAAGTTTGCGACGCGGAGGGCGGATTTATCGACATCCAGTCGGGCACGAAGTTCCGGGTCCTGCGTAGCGATGCCTACGGGGCATTTGCCGGTATTGCAAATACGGTACTGCTGACAACCAGCCGCCATCATGGCCGCAGTACCGACAGCGATGGCATCGGCCCCCATTGCCAGTGCCTTGGCGAAGTCTGAAGAGAGGCGCAGGCCGCCGGTAATAATCAGGGAAACAGTATCGGCCCCTCTCGAATCAAGTATTTTTCTTGCTCTTGCCAAAGCGAAAATGGTTGGAACTGACGTTGCATTTTTGACAACCTTGGGAGAGGCGCCAGTTCCCCCAGCCCTGCCGTCGATAGTGATGAAATCGACACCTGCGTAGAGAGCAATATCGATATCTTCTTCAATATGGCCAGCCCCCAGCTTGATGCCAATCGGTTTACCGCCGGTTTTCAGTCGCAAATGATTGACCGTGGCTTTCAGATCCTCTTTTGAGCGGATGTCGGGAAAGTGTGCCGGGCTGATGATATCCTCTCCTTCCCGACAACCCCGGATTGCAGCAATTTCACGGGTGACCTTGTTCCCCGGAAGATGCCCTCCCATTCCCGGTTTTGCGGACTGCCCAATTTTGATTTCCACGGCATCGACCAGTTTCAGGTTCTCGTCGGTGACACTGTATTTGTTGGGAACATATTCAAAAATATAACGGTAGGAGGCCGCAAGTGATTCGGGCAGCATCCCCCCTTCACCCGAGCACATAGCTGTTTTAGCCAGCGCACTGCCTTTGGCAAGAACGAGCTTTGCCTCTCTCGACAAGGCATCGAAGGAGATATGAGAGATAAAAACCGGGGTTTCGAGCATAAGTGGAAAGGCTGCGGCGCGGCCGATCAGCGTTTGTGTGACAACAGGCTCTGTTTTGTTGAGCGGCATTTTTGCAAGCTGGGCACCTTTAATGAGAATATCATCCCAGGAGAAGGTGGGAATGCGGCTTCGCATCGGTTCGATAATCGACTTTCCCGTCATGGCAAGGTGGTGGATATCGGCCATGTTGACCTCGAAATCGTCAGCCGGTCGTCGCCATTCCGCCAGGTACTCTTCTCCAGAATCGGTTTCAGCGCCAATTGGGACAGCGGCTGGCGGGTTGGATGCTACAAGGATGAAACTCTCTTTGCCTGAACCACAGACAGGGCATATCCACTCATTCGGGAGCGCCTCCCATGCGAGGGATTCGTTGTTTTCATCGTAAATATACAAGCATAGCCCACATTGCCATTTTTTCATAAGAAACCGTAGATGATATAATTACTGCAAAATACAATTGATCGTCATAATAGGAATATTCCCGGATTAAGATCAGGAGACGAGCCCTCTTTTTTTATCTCCAGCATGCGTGAATACTCCGTTATAGCGCCGAACGAAGAATCTCGATAATATCCGCCTCTCTCATGGGTGGACGACCCGGAAGACATCCCTCTTCGTCATGAATGATATGTACAGTATCCTCGGCATACCGTTGAAGCAGTGCGTCTCCGACCTTCAGTTGTGACAGGCGAGTGGGGCAGCCGATTGCATGTAAAAACGCCTCAAACCTGTCGATTCCTTCCATTGCAGCTTCTCGCTCTTCAGGATGTTTCAAAGCCAGTCCAAAGATACGTTGGGCAAACTGGGCAAAACGAGCAGGACGGGTTTGAGCGGCAAAACGCATCCAGGCAGGGTTGACCACAGACAAACCTGCACCATGTGCGATATCGTGATGGGCGGAGAGTACATGCTCAATCATGTGTACCGGAAAAGCTCCTGCGGTACCGACCTGCACCCACCCATTCAGGGCGACAACAGATGCCCATTGCACCTGGGCTCGTGCTTCGAGATTATCACCATCGGCAATAGCTATGGGCCCCCACTCCATAGCGGTGAGAATGACCCCTTCGGCGAAGCGATCCTGCAGCGGCGTACCATCGGCACCATTGAAGTATGACTCGGTCACGTGGGTAATCAGGTCGCAGATGCCGAACGCAGTCTGATCCTGCGGTACGCTCAACGTCAGTTCGGGATCGACAATCGCCACTCGCGGGTAGAGGCATTTGGCCATAACAAACGACTTCACGGTTGTTTTTTCATTCGTAATAACCGCTCCACCGTTCATTTCAGAACCGGTGGCCGCCAACGTTGGTACGGTGATAATGGGCAGCGCGCTCGTCGGGAGTCTCCGGTTATCCTGACCGTGGGCAATCATCTCCCATGGGTCACCTTCGTAGTCGACGGTGGCCGCCATGACTTTGGCGGCATCCATTGTGCTGCCGCCACCGAGGCCAATGACGATGTCGCAACCTTCCTCGCGGGCGATCTGGGCACCTCTCACCACCGTCGACAGCCGGGGATTTGGCTCGACACCAGAGCATTCTACTACGGTGACACCAGCGGCGTTCAAACTTGAAACTGCCCGTTCATAAGTTCCGTTCCGTTTGACGCTCCCTCCGCCGGTGACAAGCAAGGCCTTTTTGCCATGTTTGCGCACCACTTCACCTATTTGCGAAAGTGCCCCTGCGCCGAAGATCAGATGTGTTGGATTCTCAAATTCAAATTTCATGATGTGTTCCTTGAATTATTATAATATTTGCAAGATTGATGGCGTTGGCACGATGCAATTCAAGCCTGAGTCCAACTGAATAACCAGTGTTAACCTATCCCTGATAATATGATCGTTTCCGGAATGATGCGCCAAGTGAAAGAGCAAGAGCCTTACATGCCTCTACATCCAGTGAAGGGACAAGGACAACACTTGCAATGACTTCCGGGATTTCTGCTGCTGCCAGACGGATAAACTCGCAGACACCGCTAAAGCCTGCCGCACCGAACGGGCTATGGCACAAGCGCATATATGTCTCGGCATCGGGTGCATTCAGGCTGACAGAAAGGCAATCCACACTTCCCGCCAGTTCGGGGATAATGTTCCGGCCATGCACCAGATTCGCCTGTCCGTCGGTATTGATCCTGACACGGGTGCAATATTTCTCCTTGACGGCTTCTGCCACCTGCTTGACGATTGCAAGCCGTATCAATGATTCCCCATAACCGCAGAAAACAACCTCATCGAAATCACTGAACATCGCAATGGCAGCCATGATATCATCGAATGATGGCTCTGTGTCGAGAAAAAGGTCGTTTTCATCAAATGTTCTGCTGTTGTACTTAATGCAGAACGAGCAGTCGTTTGAACATCGGTTTGTAATATTCAGGTAGAGCGAGTTTCTGATATTATAGGCAAGAGTGGGCATTATTTTATGAGTATTTATAAAACAACAGGATCATGGATAGAACTTGTCAATATCAGGATTCTTTGGCTTATATGCCAGCAGCAAGTTTGCGACAGGGTAAGAATGAATTCGTTTTTGAGGATGAAATTCTCTCTATTCTTCATGGGGTTTCAAGGTGAAACGTATACTTTATTCCACAGGCGGTTATTAAGCTTAATGCTCGGCCATGGAGTTGAACAGAAATAGCGCATCTCCTGACGAGTTGCTACAGTTGCAGGAAGAAAATGCTCGACTGAAAGCACTCCTGAAACTCCATAATATCCCATGGGAAGAACCTGTTTCAACTGAAACGCCTTTGCCTTCCCCGGAAGCATCTCCTCCATCCGCATCACAACGCTCTACATCGGAAAAGGTCGCTCTCTTTCGCAGCCTATTTCGTGGCCGAAGTGATCTCTATCCGCTTCGCTGGGAGTCTGCACAAGGCAAGTCAGGTTATGCGCCAGCGTGCGGGAACGAATGGCATCAGGGTGTTTGCCAGAAGCCCCGGATCAAATGTGGAGATTGCAGCAACCGCCAGTTATTGCCGCTTGATGATCAGGTCATCTATCGCCATCTTGAAGGTCGGCATACTGTCGGCATTTACCCGATGCTGGAGGACGATACCTGCTGTTTTCTTGTGGCAGACTTTGATGATGATGGCTGGCGAGAAGATGCTGTCGTGCCGGGAGTTCAATATTTCTGTGGCGCTGGAGATATCCAGATCAGGAAACGGCGCTCACGTCTGGTTCTTTTTTGCCCGACGAAAGGTAAGCACCCTGATTCTTGTTCATCGTACTGAACTGCTCCGCCAATGGCAGGAACGGTTAACCAGCTTTCTGGATCTCTCCGGCATTACCCTTGGCATGATTGGTGGTGGCAAGAAAAAGCCAACCGGTGCCATTGATATTGCCGTCATGCAGTCGCTTGCACGTCGTGACGATCTTGCTGAACTTCTCGACCGCTATGGCCAGATTATTGTTGATGAGTGCCATCATCTTTCAGCCGTTTCATTTGAGGTTCTTCTGAAACAAGCCAAAGTGAAATATGTTCTTGGATTAACAGCTACCCCGATTCGCCGCGACGGTCATCAGCCGATCATCTTCATGCAGTGTGGCCCGGTGCGCTACCGTGCGCTTCAGGCCGAAAATGCTCCGGTTCGACTGGAGGTGTGGCCACTCAACATGCTTGCGCCTCCGATTCCACCCGAATCTGCTATTCAGGAGATTTTCCGGATTCTTGCTCACGATGCTGCACGCAACCAGCGCATTGCAGAGGATATTTTGGCGGTATATCGTGAAGGGCGAAAGATTCTTGTGTTGACGGAGCGGACAGAGCAACTGCAACTCTTGCGTGACAATCTTTGAGAAAACCTCACAAATATCTTTCTGTTGCATGGACGGTTAACAAAAAAGCAGCGTTCAGCGACACTTTCGGAGCTGACAGAGCTGGATGGTTCAGCTCCACGCATCATTCTGGCGACAGGGCGCCTGATTGGTGAGGGTTTTGATCATCCGCCTCTTGATACCATGGTGCTCGCCATGCCGATCTCCTGGAAAGGAACATTACAGCAATATGCCGGGTGCCTGCACAGGGAATATGCCAGCAAGCAGGATGTGCGCATTTACGATTACATCGAACACGACAATGTGCAGCTTGCGAGAATGTGGGAAAAACGGTATCGTGGTTATCAGGCAATGGGGTATCGGGTCAGACCTCGTCATGAAGAGCTTAACCTATTATAAAAAATGGCAGAATACGGTGAGTGGACTCGTAAGGGCGCCACTCTCAGCGATGTTACGGCGCTGAAGGAGTACGGTGTTGACCAGAAATTCATAGTGAAAGGGATTTCTGCAGGCAAGCTGGAATACCGCGAAGGCAATATGCACGGTAATCCTTGGTTGAAGGTATTGAGAGGCCAGTTGGAACAGTTGATCACCGAAAAGTTTGGCGCTGATTATTATGGTGCAGCAAAACCGCCAGACTGAATTGCGGGTGATCAAAAAGGAGATGACGGTATTGAAGAAGAGACTGAAAGAACTGGAGGCCTGGAAGGCCGAGCTTGAGGTTGCTTTGATGAAGGCGGAGGATTGAAGTGCAAGCAGCTTGAACACCAGTGTGAACTTGCTATATTTTGAGCTGTTATCGTTTCCAGGCAGTCTGGCATAGCATCACAAGCCGGGTCATCAAATTGTACGAAAGACTTCGCTTTTTGATCTGATTGATGGTGCCGGAGATGTAGAGATCGAGTTCCGGGACGTAGTAAAGCAATGCTCCCGATGCTCCTGAATGACCAATCATCGCGGGCACTTTGGCAAACAGCGTGAAATATCGAGGCAATGCAAAGCGCATGATGCCGACACCGTACTCCAGCGGAGGGAAAATTGGATTCCATTTCTGCTGCATCTCCTGAAGGTAGTGCAGAGGAAAAAGACCACCGCTCATGAATGCTTCAAGAAAACGGATGCCATCGCTTGCTGTTGACACTATGCCGCCATCGGCTCGCACAGAGGCCATCGCAAGTGGAATGGTTATGGATGTTGTGCCATAGAGCATTGCCGCAACGGAGTTGTATTTGCCAACCGTTTCAGTGATAAACGGATAGGTATCCTTCAATCCGAGACGGTTCAATATTCGTTGCTGCAATGCCTGTTCATAAGTTATACCGGTAACAGCCTCAATAACGGCTCCAAGCAATTGATAGTTGGTGTCAGAGTAGAATGCCTTTCCGGGTGTTGATGGAGCAAATTTTGGCGACATCTCCTCTTTGGTGATGCGCAATACGTCATCAAACGTCCATCCAAAATCGTGCTTTACAACCCGGCCAATCTGGGTTGAAGCATCGTGGCGACGCTGTTCAAAGTAGTCGGCAATTCCTGACGTGTGGCTGAGAAGTTGCTTGATGGTAATTCGCTTGCTGAAGTCGGTACCTCGCAGGATATGAATACCAGCCATGACTGATGGATCGAGAACGGTGGCAACGCGCAGTTCAAGATCAAGCTTACCTTCACTGTAGAGTTGCATTACCAGTGCGGTAACGTAAAGTTTTGTCGTGCTTGCAATAAAGTAGTGGGGGAGAGAGCCGGGTGACGACCATTCCCAGCTCCAGTGACGTTTGGGTGACGACAAGGCGAACTGTTCTGCACCGGTATCGCGGCGAGAGTTATATTTGACAAGAATATTGGAGAGTTTTGACTCAAGAGCACTCTTTCCATCAACCGTTTTCATCGTCTCTTTTGCTGGTTTATTCCTGAATTTGACTGGTTTATTGCATTGCTGTTTGCTGTCGTGTTGTCCACCATTCCTCGCCGTAGCTGTAAAAAAGCTCCTCACCCTTTTTAATATCCCGCAAAGCGTACAAAACAAGTTCGGTTCCCAGAGAACCCTGTTCACGATAATAGGCAACATTGGGAGCTGAAGAGTGGTTGAACAGCATCCCGTGACCCATTGCGACAAGGCGGAGGCGTTCACTTGATCCGTAAAACACATAGTTCACCAATTCACCTCCAATATCACAGTCATTCACGATAATCTGCCTCAAAAATAGTAAATCTTACTTCATTGCCTTTAGCAAATTGCAGTGAGTGGTTGTCACACAGGCTCACTTCCCTGTGCAGGTTGAGGTTAAGTTTTGATGCTGTGATAATTGATGGCGAAGTAATAATTATGAGAAAATGTTGGTTTGAACTATCTTGATATCAAACTTAACCCTTGAACATCTTATGATTTTGAACGATCACCTATGGAAATAAGAACGGAGCTCCACTTTGGAGACTGCACTCAAGTACTCACAGCTCTGCCGGAGGATTCAGCAAATTTTATGTTTACCTCTCAGACAGTAGCACAAAGAATGCAAACTCCATCGGCATTGAATTTGTGCAGGAGTACTTCTCTATTGTACCAAAGAGTTTAAACCTGTTTCACTTGAACTTGCAACAAAAAAATGGACACATTAAGAAGCCCTAGCTATTATTTGTTGTTTATTGCGTAAAAACTCAACAGGCGATTTATACCCTAACGTTGAGTGTTTCCGTTTTCGGTTGTAAAATAC
>Ga0194060_10002980_pt1 | contig 12043 bp, 10 predicted proteins | sample SepL225m_MetaG_FD_163427 | JGI IMG/M metagenome (GOLD analysis project Ga0194060, IMG submission 163427) | Anoxic zone freshwater microbial communities from boreal shield lake in IISD Experimental Lakes Area, Ontario, Canada - Sep2016-L222-5m | ecosystem: Environmental > Aquatic > Freshwater >... | reverse complement strand
GGCATTCGCCACATCAACGCCAACCTCGATCACGGTGGTCGATACGAGAACATGAGTGGCGCCGGATTTAAAAGAAGCCATGGCGGACTCCTTTTCATCCGCCTTCATCCTGCCGTGCAAAAGCCCAACCTTCCAGTCAGGGAAAATATCCTTTTGCATATGCACCGCCATTTCGGTCGCCGCCTTGAGGTCGCTCTTCTCGGTCTCCTCCACAAGCGGATAGACCACATACACCTGCCGCCCCTGCTTCAGCTCACTTTCAAGGAACTGATAGGCCTCCTTGCGATGCGACTCGTAAATGATCCTGGTTATGATGGGATTCCGTCCCGGCGGCATCTCGTCGATCACAGACACATCAAGGTCGCCGTAAACCGTCAGCGCAAGAGTGCGCGGTATGGGCGTCGCGGTCATGACCAGCACGTCCGGCGCGTACCCTTTGGAGGTAAGCGTTGACCGCTGCATCACGCCGAAGCGGTGCTGTTCGTCGATGACGGCAAGGCCAAGGCGCTTGAACTTCACCTCCTGCTCAATCAGCGCATGGGTGCCGATAACGATTTGAGCCGCGCCGGAATCGATCTCACCAAGCATTTCTTCCTTTTCTTTCTTCTTCATGCGTCCCGTGAGCAAACGCACTGTGATCCCGAGCGGCATTACCATTGCCGAGAAGTTCTTAAAGTGCTGTCCCGCCAGGATCTCCGTCGGCGCCATGATACAGGCCTGGTATCCATTCTCAACCGCCATAAGCGAAGCGATCAGCGCGACAACCGTTTTGCCGCAGCCGACGTCACCCTGCACCAGCCGGTTCATGGGCCGGTCAGCAGTCATGTCTTTCTTGATCGCGGCGATGACCCGTTCCTGCGCCGAGGTAAGTTTATACGGAAGGCTCTTCCTGAGCCTGGATTCAAGAGCGCCTGTGTTCCTGAACGATACGCCTTTTTTCTCAGCGCTTACGCCGCGCTTCTTGAGCGCCAGCCCAAGCTCAAGCGTAAACAGCTCTTCAAAGCTCAGCCTGCGGTGTGCAGGGCTTGTGCCGCTGGTAAGAACTGCGATATCTTTTTCTTGTGTGGGGAAATGGACTTCGCGCACTGCCTCGGACGCCGGCATGAGGGAATAGCGTTTAAGCAGGAACTCCGGAAGTGTTTCCTGAATAGATCCTTCGGAGGAGTCGAGGATTGCCTTCATCGTCGTCCGGATCGTACGGACCGGCAGGCCCGATGTGGCGCGATAAATAGGTACGGTTCTGCCTGCATGAATCAATTCATCCGGCCCTTCATCGCCCATGATCTCGTATGCCGGATTATCTATTTGCGGCAGGCCGCCTCGATAGGGATTGGACTTCACGATGCCGGACAGAATGACTTTCTGTCCCGGCTTAAAAGTCTTTTTCCTGAACGCCTGATTATACCAGGAGCCCATGAGCATGCCGCTCCTATCCTTGATAACAAGCTGAAATATCTTCACCCATTTTCGCTTTGTCTCGACCACCTCGGCAGAGACCACCTCGCCCATGACGGTCTCAAAGTTCCCGTAGGCAAGGTTGCCGATCTTCGTGAGGTTCCCTCGATCCTCGTAACGCCAGGGAATGCATGAGAGCGCGTCTTCAACCGTTGAGATGCCGAGCTTTTTAAATAACGCTGCACGCGTGGGGCCGATCCCTTCACAATATTGGATGGGAGTGTCGAGTTTGAGCACCGGAGCGGATGCAACTCTAACCCGTTCCGCCTGAGGATGCGCCACAGAAGAAGGTGCAAACGATGAAACGGCCTGGCCACAAGATTGAGAGGGGCCCAGTTCAAGTTTCTTAATCACCAATGATGCGGCGATTATGCGTTCTTTTTTTACATCGGGTGTCAGCTTGTCGAATCCGGTAAAAAGCTTTTCAAGTTCTGCAATTGCAGGATGATTGATGGTAAGCCGCCTAAGTTCCGTCGCCTGAGCCTGGATAAATGTCTCTAAAGCAAGGTTTTTGATATGCGCGAAATCATCGCTTTCTGCAAATGAAAACGGTTTCCTGATCGTATCGAGGATGGCCTTGAGGTCGTTCATGATTTTGCGTAATATTAGAATATTTTGCGGGCTTTGTCGAGGAAAAGGAGCGATTGAACTGTGATTCAGACAGTATCGGCGTCCTACGGTGACCGGGGATTCGTGAGCAGATCGGCCAGACTGCGGCGAAGCCGGCGCGTCTTTGGCCGTTACCTGCCAGTTGCGGAGGGCAGCCTGCTTTTAATCTATGACTGGACAGAGAGAACCATACTTGCGGTGTCCAAGAACCCTTTTATGAATATATTTATGATTTTTTTCTTGCAAACACCTTGTTCTTATGGTAAGTTGACCACCTTTTAGCGGTCATTATCACTTATGGAGGATTACTCTCGTGGCAGGTAAATGCGAAATTTGCGGCAAAGGCAGGCTCAGCGGCAACAAAGTGAGCCATGCAAACAACAAAAGCAAGAAAGTCTCGAAACCGAATGTGCAGAGCGTTAAGGCGGTCGGCCCTCATGGCGGACACGTTCGCGTCCATGCATGCACACGCTGCATCCGCTCCGGCAAGGTAAAAAAAGTCAGTTAGACCTCTTTCTGTTAACCACCAAAGCCTTCCGCCTCATAGCGGAGGGCTTTGGTGTGTACTGCACTATTTTCTCACTCCTGTCGTCATCAACTCATCTTTAAAATAAGCTATTTTCAATTATAGAACTCCGCCGGGTTTTCTGCCTGTTTTCGACCGGAATCGTTCATCAAACCTGTTCGCGTATGAGCACCATATTGTATAATTTTGGCAATTTGAAAATATATAGCTACAATTTGACATTGACACCATCGGCTCAGGGAAGTACATTAGTTATGGAAGAATGCACTTCTTATCCTTCATATGCAATTGATACGCGTTGCTTCTGGAGAATTATAGTTCATGTACCGATGTTACAAAGGAGGTGGAATTTCACAAGACGATCAGAATCACTCGCAAGCGCATGAATCACCCGGGCGCTTATTGTGGCCGGGATTATAAAAAGGGGAGGAATCATGATGAAGAAAAGTATCATTGTTATGCTCGTTGTTCTCAGCGTTTTAGGCCTTGTCGTGGCAGTTCAGGCAGCAAATGAGTTGAAGGGAACTGTCTATATTTCAGGCCACGGCGGACATCTCGCCATCGTTGATATGGCTACCTGGAAAGAGCCCACCAATATCGAAAAGGACCGTATCGTCATCACTGAAGCAGGCTCTGAAATGGAAGGCAAGATTGCCGGGATGGACTTCGCTGCGGTGAAAAAGTCCGGTGGTTCTCACGGCAGTACTTTTGTTAACAAGACGCTTTATGTCGGATTGCTGAACGGCACGGTAGTAACGTACGATATGGCTACCGGGAAGAAATCCGCGCCAATAGCAGTCGGGAAAAAGTTCTGCGACGCTGTTGCAGGCCCTGATGGCAACATCTATTTTGAAGATATGGCCGACGGAAACGTCTATGTGTTCGATCCGAAGGGCTTGAAGACCGTGGACAAGATGCCGGTCGGCGCTGCGGTGTGCGGCATTGGCTGGACAAAAAACCGTGACAAGGCGTATGTCTCCGACATGCCCCAGGGAAAGGTATTTGTAATCGACTGGAAGACAAAAAAGACCATCAAAGAGATCACCGATCCCCAAATGACCTTCCTGCATCAACTCCGCGTAACCAATGACGGCAAGCAGGTGTGGGTGACCGCCGCGAATGAGTTCGATCCAGGCCTCAAGCCCGGCACGCATAAGTCTCAGATCATCGTGATAGACACGAAGACGGACAAGATCGTAGAGCATATTGTGTTGCCCGATACGCACCGGGTCCATGACATTAAGTTCTCGCCTGATGGCAAGACCGTGCTTATCAGCGGCCGCAACTACATTGACAAAGACGGCGCGATCGTCGTGATGGATGTCAAGACGCGCAAGATCGTCAAGACCGTATCCGTCTGCGCCAGCTGCCACAAAGCTGCTGGTGTCCAGGTCACGATCGACGATGGCGCGCCGCTCCTGTGCGGCATGGCTATTGACTGGAAGAAGTAAATCGTTTACTATTGGTCAGCGTAGATTTACGCCGGAGAGTGGGAAGTAACCTGCTCTCCGGTTTTTTAATTTATTGCGTTGAAGCATAATTCATCCCCGAAGGAAAACCACGCATCGTTATGAATATCCCCTATGTCGCGCTTAAGAACCTGAAACGGAAGATCACGCGGACCTGGTTGCTTTTTGCCATCGTTGCCGTGGTATCGGGCACGCTGTTCACGGCGACTCTTTTTTTAAAGAGCATTAACAATGCGCTCAAGCTCGGCACTTATCGCCTCGGCGCCGATATCCTGGTAGTGCCGGCAAGCGCAGAAACCAAAGCCAAAGCGGCGCTCCTGTCCGGAGAACCAACACAATTTCTTATGGACAGGGCGGTGCTCGATCAGGTGCGAAAGATCGAGGGCGTCAAGACCGCCACCCCGCAGCTCTTTCTCAAGCCGGCGAGCTTCAGCTGCTGCTTTAACGTGGATATTTTTCTCGTTGCCTTCGACCCTGAGACGGACTTTACCGTAAAACCCTGGCTTGAAAAACATTTGAACAGGCCGTTGGGCAGCAACGAGATAATTACCGGCAGGGAGATCCCGGTCATCATCGGCGACAATATCCCCTTCTTCGGTACGACATTCAGCGTGGTGGGGACCATGGAACCCACCGGCATGGATTTTTTTGACCGCTCGGGATTCATGAGCCTCGATGCCGCCTACAAAATGGCGGAAGATTCAAAATTAAAAGCGCTCCAGCCGCTCGACCTCGGCCAGAATCAGGTGTCCACCGTCCTGGTCCAGGTCACCGACGATTTTGCTCCCGACCGCGTCGCCATCAGGATCGAGCACGACCTCCCCGGCATCAAAGCGCTGACCTCAGACACCGTCATCAGCACCGTACGAAAACAGCTTTCGGGCCTCATCCGCGCCATCGTCATCATCAGCGTCATACTCTGGTTCATCGTCCTTTTGATCATGGCATTTGCTTTCTATATGATCGTGAACGAACGCCGCCGGGAGATCGGCCTGTTGCGCGCCATGGGGGCGAATCAAGGCCATATTGCCGCGATCGTCCTGACCGAAGCCTCATTGCTTTCCGCCGCTGGCGGCGCTGCCGGCGTCCTGCTCGGATTCGGGCTTTTAATGAGCATCAAAGGACTGCTCCTCCAATACCTGAAGCTCCCCTATCTATTTCCGTCGCCATTCGAACTGATCGTCCTGACCGTTGGAGCCATCTCCATCTCCATCCTGACCGGCCTGCTCTCAGCGTTACTGCCGGCCCTCGCCATCATCAGAACCGAACCCTATGATGCCATAAGGAGCACAGAATGAGATATATCCTTGCCATTGTCCTGTTGCTGGCCCCCCTCGTGTTTTCCTGCTCCCGGGATGCGGGTAAACCGGCAGCACCGGTTGCGGAACAGAAAACCGATGTTCAAATCCTGCGGGAAAAGATCCAGAGCAACCCGCAGGATGCCGATGCACTGTATCTCCTTGCCGAACTGTATGATCGCGCGAATTTGTTTCAAGAGGAGATCGATACCCTGCGCAAGGTCGTTGCGATCAAGCCGGACCTGGGGTATGCTTATTTCAGGATGGGGACCGCCTGCAACAGGTTAGAACAGTACCCGGAGGCAGTAACGAATTTCACCAAAGCGATTAAGTTTATCCCCAAACTGCCCATGGTCTACAACAATCTGGCCTTCTCCTATGGCAAACTTGGTAAAACAGATAAGCAAATCGCAGCACTTAAAGAAGCGCTTGCCATCAGGCCGGGCTATAACATCGCCCGTTTTAATCTCGGCATGGCCTACATAAAAACAGGACAGCAAAAAGAGGCTTTGCGGCAATACACGGTCCTCAAGGACCGGGACGAGGGATATGCCCTTGCACTAAAAAAAGAGATCGATGTTAAAGGAGATAAGCGATGAAACGATTGATGAAGATATTTTTTCCGGTACTGGCGATTATCGTATTTTGTTCCCTTTCCGCATCCGCAGAGATGGTACGGTGCGCCCAGTGCGGCATGGGTGCGGACCTCGGCTCAAAGTTTACCGCCAGAATAGTGAACCCAAAGCAAACGCTGCATTTCTGCGACATAGGAGACCTTTTCGCCTATTTGAAAAAGGCCCCGGTTGCGAACGCGGAAGCCCATGTCAGGGATTACAGATCCGGAGACTGGATCAACGCTCATCAAGCCGCCTATGTGCAATCCGCAAAGAAGTTTCAGACACCGATGGGATGGAGCATCGCCGCATTTAAGAACAAGCCGGAGGCCGCTGAATTCGGGAGTACTCTGGATTTCGATGCCATGATGAAAAGCTTGCGGTAAGGAAGCTGCGGAAAGAAAGGCAATTCATGATCGAACTGAAGGACCTGTCAAAAACGTACACGATTTCCAACCGGATTATCAATGCGGTCCTGCCAGCCACCCTGTCCATTGATCAAGGGGAATTTGTCTCCATCGTCGGACACTCGGGGAGCGGCAAGAGCACGCTTCTGAGCCTGATCGGCGGAATAGCCAAACCGGACAAAGGGGCCGTTATCATAGACGGCGCCGATATCTGGAAATACGACGACCGTGCGCTTTCTAAAATGCGCAACGACAAGTTCGGTTTTGTGTATCAGTTTGCGAGCCTCATTCCCACCCTCACAGCAAAGGAAAATGTGCTCCTTCCTACCGTGTTTGGCCTGAACAAAGATGCGTCTGAAGCAATTCATCTGCTTGAACTCGTCGGACTCGGCGACAAGGTCGACCGCTACCCTTCCGAACTCAGCGGCGGCGAGCAGCAGCGGGTGGCGATTGCACGCGCGTTCATTAACGCTCCACGGATCATCCTTGCTGATGAACCGACAGGAGATCTCGATGAAGAAACCGAAGCGGAGATCATGGCGTTCTTTCAGAAGATCAATCAAGAGAAGAAGGTCACCATGATTATGGTAACCCACAGCACTGAACTGGCTCTCCGTGCTACAAAAAGGCTCCGGATGAAGAACGGGATGCTGGAAACGCTGAACTAAACAAGTCTTTACTCCAGATTTAAAAAGAACAATAAAAAACGGCTGCCTTTGAAAGGCAGCCGTTTTTTTGTGCAGACAGATCAGGATTTTTCCCTAAAGAGAAACTACTTTTCCTTTTTATCTCCAAACAAGTGCTCGTATTCAGCAGGATGATGATGTTTGAGTTGATCAATGGACATCTTGCCGGTGAGCCACATCCAGTTCATCGGGAACACTTCAGGCCTCAGGTGCTCGTTATAGAAGTGGAAGATGAGGATGAACACAATGGCCAGGAGCGCCTCATCGCTGTGCATGGCAATGATCACGTCCCATATCCACTGGATCGACCAGAGGGGAAAGAGCGGCGAGACCAGAACCGGGAACGCCAGAAAGAAACCTGACGCTCCAATGATGAACATGCCCCAATACACCGCCCAGTAATCGAACTTCTGCATGTAGTTAAACTTGCCAAAGTTCGGCTTTTCCTTCCTGAGCCCGAAGAAGTACATAAAGTTGTGGAACGCGTCAACAACGTCTTTCGGCATCGGAATGAGCGTGGGCCGCATGCCGCCCTTGCGAAACTGGTTGACGAGGTAAAACTGGTGGTAGATGAAATCGAGAAGCATGGTGATGCCCGCCACCCGGTGTATTATCCCTGCCATCTTTGCGCCGCCCCAGAAGCTGATCCATGCGCTCGCCGGGTCCTGATACGCATACTTCAGCCCCCAGCCGGTGAAGGAAAGAAGCAGGAACGTTGTGAACATGATAACATGCTGGATTCTCGCGGAGAGGTCGAACCTCTCGATCTCGGTGGGAATTTCTGTCTTATTCATGATTGTCTCCCTTCCTGAACAAACGCTCACGAATGTCCGCAAAAATATCCAGAAGCACATGGATGCAGATGAATGCAAATACGCTCATGGTAAGGACGATCAATGCGAGCTCGGTCCAGTGGGCAATGGGATGCATCGGCTTGTGCGTGATGGCGGCTACGAATTTCTCGGTTGCGCCCGAATGGCACTTGGCGCAGGTCTTGACCTTATTCCCCGCGAACACAGGAGAGGATGGGTCCTTTGCGCTCTTTACATCGTGCGCACCGTGGCAATCAGCACACGATGGCGCGTTCTTATGGCCAACCTTCAGTTTTCTGCCATGGAAGCTTTCTTTATAGCGCTCCATAACACGAGAGCTGAAAGCATATTTATCGGTCATGAATTTTTCTTCGTGGCATTTGCCGCAGGTTTCGACAATATTAAAGTGATTGACCGCTGATTCTTTGCTGGCTTTAGGCTGAATGTAATGTGGCGAACCATGACAGTTCGTACAAACCGGGCCGTCAGATGATCTTTTTACGATCACATTCTGGCCGTGGACGCTTGCTTTGTAAGTCTGATACGAGTCAGGATGACAATTTACGCAGGATGCCTGCGCAATAGGATCAACCTTGCTCTTCGGCGAGATTGCGGCGGCCAGTTCGAGAAGCCCTTTATCCGGTTTCCCTCCGGACAACCCCTGATGCTGCGCCCCTTTCAGCACCATATGGCACATGGTACAGTCGTTCATTCCACCGTGAACGGACTTTGTAAACTTTTCCTGATTAACATTTGCGGCGCCTTCCATCGAGTGACATCCCAGGCATGTTGCAGCATCAGTTGCTGCATACGCTGCAGGTGTCAAAACAAGGGTGAACAACAACAGCAGTAATGCGTTCAGCCAATTCCTCATACTTTCTCCTTTCATATTGTAATAATGATAGATCCAGGCTGCCTCTATCTGGTCTTTTATGACGCACCAATCCGAACTGTAAGTATGCACGTAGTATGCCATCAGCAACTCATTGCTTTTATAGCAATCAGAAATGTACAGTTTTCGCACTTATGAGAATTGCTCCTGAATAATATCACATTTGCGAACAACTGTACGGCTTCAACCGGAATAAAAAACGGTTACCAAATACAGGCCGTGCGCCGGAGCCGTACGCCCTGCCCTGGTTCGGTCACAAGCCTCAAGCATTGGCTTTACCTCTTCTGGATGAAACCTGCCGAGGCCGACTTCCGCGAGCGTACCCACAAGATTGCGGGCCATATGCATTAAGAATGCGTCAGCCTCGATAAAAACATCGATAAAGTCACCACGTTTCTTAATTCCCAGCGCTTTGATCGTCCTTATTGGCGACTTGGCGCTGCAACTGGAACTGCGAAACGTTGAAAAGTCGTGCCGGCCCAGAAGCGATTCCGCTGCAAGCCTCATGTGTTTCAGATTCAGTTGAACATTCAGATGCCATGCATGATTACGCCAGAGCGCTGACTGAGCCGGCCGGTTCAAAATGCGATATTGGTATATCTTCCCCTGAGCGCTGTAGCGGGAATGAAAATCCTTCGATACCTCTTGAGATGACAGCACCCTGATGTCTTCAGGCAAAAGATGGTTCAGTGCCGGAGCCCAGGCAACCGGGGGGATCGGGCTGCTGGTGCGAAAGTTGGCAACATGTCCCAGGGCATGAACGCCTGCGTCGGTCCTGCCTGAACCGGTGGCCTTTCCGGGTTCTCCGGTCAAAGCAGTCAAAGCCTTCTCAAGCGTTTCCTGGATCGTGGCCTTGCCGCTGCCAGCTTGTGTTTGCCAGCCATGATAGTTCGTGCCGTTGTATTCCAAAACAAGCTTGATGTTTCTGGACGCGGCCTGTTCAGAATCCAGGCCAGCCAATCGATCTTTTTCAGTCATCCTTGCAGCGCATGCCGGCCATAGGCGGTCATTCCCCTAAATAGGCTTTTTTTATCCCCGGATCATTTTCCAGCACCGATGCCTCGCCCTGCATCACGATCTTCCCTGTTTCAATAACGTATGCACGCCTCGCCAACCGGAGAGCCGCTTTCGCATTCTGCTCAACGAGCAGGACCGTTGTTCCCTGCTGATTGATCTCTTTAATGATCTTGAATATTCTGCTGACCATGATCGGCGCAAGGCCCAGCGAAGGCTCGTCCAGAAGAAGGAGTTTCGGCCTCGCCATCAAGGCTCTTCCCATCGCGAGCATCTGCTGCTCTCCGCCGGAAAGCGTACCGCCAAGTTGCCGTCGGCGCTCCGCAAGCGTTGGGAACATGCCAAACACTCGGTCCCGGTCAGCAACCGTCTCACGCGTATCTCTGGAATATGCGCCCATCTCAAGGTTCTCGAGAACAGTCATCCGCGGGAAAATGCGCCTTCCTTCCGGTACCTGCGATATCCCCATCCGGACGATCTCGTGAGTTGAGCGGCCGGCGATCGCCATGTCATTAAAGGTGATTGTACCATACCCGGGCGTTATCGCGCCAGATATCGACATAAGAACAGTTGATTTCCCGGCTCCATTTGCCCCGATCAAAGCCACGATCTCACCCTGCACCACTTTGAGGCTGATCCCCTTGAGAGCTTCGATCATTCCGTAGGAGACCTTTACGCAGTCCAACTCAAGCATGCAGGTCCGCCTTGCCGAGATACGCCTCGATCACCGCGGGATTTTCCTGGATGTCACGGGGCAGGCCCTCGGCTATCTTGATACCATGGTCAAGCACCACCACCCGGTCAGAGATGCCCATGACCACGTTCATGTCGTGCTCAATAAGCAGTATGGCTACACCGTTGTCGCGGATCCTGCGGATAAGGTTCATCAGTTCCTGTGTCTCCAATGGATTCATGCCTGCCGCAGGTTCATCCAGGAGAAGAAGATGCGGTTCTGTGCCGAGCGCTCGCGCAATTTCAAGCCGCCGCTGATCGCCATAGGAGAGATTGGAAGCCCGCAATTCTGATTTGCTGTCCAACCCCGCGAAAGCAAGAATATCCATGGCGCGACGGGCCATATCCCTTTCTTCATTTCTCGTTCCGGCGGGCCTGATGAGAGCGCCGAACACCCCGGCACGGGTCCGGCAGTGCCCCGCCACCATGACATTCTCAGTACACGTCATATTCCTGAACAGACGGACATTCTGGAAGGTGCGGGCTATCCCGAGGAACGTGATCTCGTGCGGCTGTGCTCCGCTGATATCGCGGTCCAAAAACGTAATAGCCCCTGATGTCGGTTGATAGATCCCGGTGATACAGTTGAAAAAAGTGGTCTTGCCGGCGCCATTAGGGCCGATAATGCTCACGATCCGTTCCTTCTCGACCCGCATGTCCACGCCTTCGACGGCCTTGAGGCCTCCAAAGTGTTTGCTCACGTTTTTCGTCTCGAAAAGCAACATGACAATTACCCGGGTGCTGTTTGCAAAGAGTGGAACGTGCTTCGCGGCATCCCGCCAATCGCGCTCACGCTTTCCGTCCGGATCCGAGCAGGCCCTGCGGCCTGAAGATCATCATCACTACCAGTGCGGCTCCGAAGGCAAGCATCCGGTAGTCCTGAAAATCTCTGAATACTTCGGGAAGCGCGATCAACAATAACGCACCCAGAATAATACCCGGGATACTGCCCATCCCGCCCAGCACTACCATGCACAGGATCAGAACTGATTCGAAAAAGGTGAAACTCTCCGGCGACACGAACGCCATCTTGGCGGCGAAGAAAACGCCCGTCATCCCGGCCCATGCTGAACCGAGCACAAAGGCAAGCAGCTTCAGCCTGAAGATATTGATGCCCATGGCCTCTGCCGCGATCTCATCCTCGCGGATCGCTACCCACGCCCTGCCGATGCGCGAGAACATCAGCCGGTGCACCGCGAAAACGGTCACGATAACGATCAGCAAGATAAGATAGTAAAATTCAAGCGTCGTTGACAACACATGCAGCCCGAGCGCCGGCCGTGCGATCTGCGCAATACCGTTAGGCCCGCCGGTCAAAGATGCCCAGTTGTTCAGCACAATGCGAGTGATCTCACCAAACCCGAGGGTGACAATAGCAAAGTAATCTCCCCTGAGTTTGAGCGTCGGGATGCCGAGCAGTGCTGCAACTAACGCGGCCGCTAAGGCACCAAGCACCATTCCAGGCCAGAATGAGAGCCCGTACCGTGTCGACAGTATCGCATAGGTATAGGCGCCGATCGCATAAAAGG
>Ga0194060_10002979_pt1 | contig 12043 bp, 9 predicted proteins | sample SepL225m_MetaG_FD_163427 | JGI IMG/M metagenome (GOLD analysis project Ga0194060, IMG submission 163427) | Anoxic zone freshwater microbial communities from boreal shield lake in IISD Experimental Lakes Area, Ontario, Canada - Sep2016-L222-5m | ecosystem: Environmental > Aquatic > Freshwater >... | reverse complement strand
AGCCGGAACGACCGGCTGATCAAGCGCTATAACAAGACGGTGCAGCGCATCAATGCGCTGGAGCCGGCCATCGCAGCGTTGAGCGACGACGCCCTGCGTGGAAAGACGGCGGAATTCAAGGAGCGGCTGGCCAAGGGCGAGGTGCTGGACGATCTGCTGCCGGAGGCGTTTGCCGTGGTGCGCGAAGCCGGGAAGCGCGTGCTCAACATGCGCCATTTCGACGTGCAGCTGATAGGCGGAATGATCCTGCATGCCGGCAAGATCGCCGAGATGCGGACCGGCGAGGGCAAGACCCTGGTTGCGACCCTGCCCGCTTACCTGAACGCCCTGTCGGGAAAGGGCGTGCACATCGTCACGGTAAACGACTACCTGGCCAGCCGCGACGCCGACTGGATGGGGCGCGTCTACCGTTTCCTCGGCCTCACCGTCGGGGTGAACCTGTCGCAAAGCGCGGCCGACGTGAAGCAGCAGGCCTACGCTTCCGACATCACGTATGGCACGAACAACGAATTCGGCTTCGACTACCTGCGCGACAACATGGCCATGCAGGTGGCGGACCGTTACCAGCGCGGGCTCAATTTCGCCATCGTCGACGAGGTCGATTCCATTCTGATCGACGAGGCGCGCACGCCGCTGATCATTTCCGGCCAGGCCGAGGACCACACCGACCTGTACTACCGCATGAACGAGGTGGCGCCGCTGCTGGTGCGCCAGATGGAGGAAGAAGGGCCGGGCGATTTTTCCATGGACGAAAAGTCGCGCCAGGTGCTGCTGACCGAAGCCGGCCACGAGCACGCCGAGCAGCTGCTTTCGCGCGTCGGCCTGCTGCCAGAGGGCCGCAGCCTGTACGAACCCGCGTTCATCAACCTGATGCATCACCTGTATGCCGCGCTGCGCGCGCACCACCTGTTCCTGCGCGACACGCACTACGTGGTGCAGGAGGGCGAGGTCATCATCGTCGACGAATTCACCGGGCGCCTGATGTCCGGACGGCGCTGGTCCGACGGTTTGCACCAGGCAGTCGAGGCGAAGGAGAAGGTGTCGATCCAGAACGAAAACCAGACGCTCGCCACCATCACCTTCCAGAACTATTTCCGCATGTACGGCAAGCTCGCCGGCATGACCGGCACGGCCGACACCGAGGCCTACGAGTTCCAGGAGATCTACGGACTGGAGACGCTGGTGGTGCCGACGCACCAGCCGATGGTGCGCGATGACCGCGAGGACCTCGTCTACCAGACGTTCAAGGAGAAGAACGAGGCGATCGTCGCCGCGATCAAGGATTGCTACGACAAGGACCAGCCGGTGCTGGTCGGCACCACGTCCATCGAGAACTCGGAGCTCCTGTCGGGGATGCTCGACAAGCGCAAGCTGCCGCACCAGGTGCTCAACGCCAAGCAGCACGCGCGCGAGGCGGAGATCGTGGTGCAGGCCGGCCAGCCGAAGATGGTCACCATCGCCACCAACATGGCCGGCCGGGGCACCGACATCGTGCTCGGCGGCAACGTCGAGAAAAGCATCGATGCGCTGCGCGCCAACGAGGGTGTGGACGAGGCGGAAAAGGAGAGCCGGATCCGCGCAATGCGCGAGGAATGGCAGAAGCTGCACGCCAAGGTGATCGCCGCTGGCGGGCTGCACATCATCGGCACCGAGCGCCACGAGTCTCGCCGCATCGACAACCAGTTGCGCGGCCGCGCCGGACGGCAGGGCGACCCGGGATCCTCCCGTTTCTACCTTTCGCTCGAGGACCCTCTGCTGCGCATCTTCGCCGGCGACCGCGTGAAAGCTATCATGCAGCGTCTGAAGATGCCCGAAGGCGAGGCGATCGAAAGTTCGTGGGTGTCGCGTTCGATCGAATCGGCGCAACGCAAGGTGGAAGCGCACAACTTCGACATCAGGAAGCAGTTGCTGGAGTACGACGACGTCGCCAACGACCAGCGCAAGGTGATCTACGAGCAGAGAAACGAACTGCTCGAAAGCGACGACGTGACCGAGACCATCACCTCGCTGCGCCAGGGGGTGGTGAGCGATATTTTCCGTGCGCATATTCCGCCGGAGAGCGTGGAAGAGCAATGGGACGTGGCCGGACTGGAAAAAGCCTTTCAGGCGGAGCTTAATTTTTCCATTCCGGTGAAATCCTGGCTCGAAACCGATTCCAGCCTGGACGAGCAGGCGCTTCTGGAAAAATCGGCGGCCGAAGCCGACCGCCTGTATCGCGAAAAATTCGCCCTCGCTCCTGCTGAAGCGCTGCATCCGTACGAGCGCTGGGTCATGCTCTCCAACCTGGACCAGCATTGGCGCGAGCACCTGGCGGCGCTCGATCACCTGCGCCAGGGCATACACTTGCGGGGCTACGCGCAGAAGAACCCGAAACAGGAGTACAAGCGCGAAGCGTTCGAGCTGTTCTCGAGCATGCTCGAAAGCGTCAAGCTCGAGGTGACCAAGACCTTGACCGCGGTGCAGGTGACTTCCGAAGCGGAATTGACCGAGGTGGCCGCAGAAGCGGCGCCCGCGGTCGAGAACATCAAGTACCAGCATGCCGGCTACGATGAAGCGCTGGGTGCGGACGAGGCCGAGGAAAAAGCAAAGGAGCGGCCGTTCGTGCGCGAGATGGGCAAGATCGGCCGCAACGATCCCTGCCCCTGCGGTTCCGGCAAGAAATACAAACAGTGCCACGGGAAACTCACTTAGAGCAGGCAGTATCAATAAGCCCTGTCATTCCGAGCGTAGCGAGGAATTTGCTGTTTGGTCGAACACAAAAAGCAGATTTCTCAGCCATCGGCTTCGGAATGACGGTTAATTTCGAAATCGCGTCTTGAGCAGGATGCATCCATGCCTGTGAATCTGGTTCCGACCAAAGCGGAAGAACTTCTGCCCGTCAAAGGCGTCGCCCTCGGCGTTGCCGAGGCCGGCGTGCGCAAGGCGAACCGCAAGGACCTTCTGGTCGTGCGGCTTGCCGACGGTGCCACCGTCGCCGGCGTATTTACGCAGAACCGCTTTTGCGCCGCGCCCGTGATCTTATGCAAGGAACATCTGGCGCAGGTGCGGCCGGTGCGCGCGCTGGTGGTGAATACCGGCAATGCCAACGCCGGTACCGGGGAGGACGGCCTCGCGCGGGCGCGCAAGTCTTGCGCCGAGCTGTCCGCATTGCTCGGATGCGACAGCGCGCAGATCCTGCCGTTTTCCACCGGCGTGATCATGGAACCGTTGCCGGTCGATCGCATCGTGGCGGCGTTGCCGCTGGCGCTGGCCGATTGTCGCGAAAACAATTGGGCCAACGCGGCCGAAGCGATCATGACCACCGACACCGTGCCCAAGGCGTGCACGCGCAGGACCAAGCTTGGCGGCAAGTCCGTGACCGTGACCGGCATGGCCAAGGGCGCCGGCATGATCCATCCGGGGATGGCGACCATGCTCGGTTTCGTGGCCACGGACGCGGCGGTGAGCCGGGATGCGTTGCAGAAAATGCTGGCCCAGGCGACCGCGCGCTCGTTCAATCGCATCACCGTGGATGGCGATACGTCGACCAACGATTCTTTTATCCTGATCGCGACCGGCGCCGCGGGCGCGAGCGCCATCGACTCCGAGCGCCATCCGGATTACGCCGCACTCGCAGCGGCGGTCACGGAAGTCGCCGTTTGGCTAGCACAGGCGATCATCCGCGACGGCGAGGGTGCGACCAAATTCATCACGGTGCAGGTGCAAGGGGGCAAGACCGAAGGGGAATGCTCCCAGATCGCGTACGCGATCGCCCATTCGCCGCTGGTCAAGACCGCGTTCTTCGCGTCCGACCCCAACCTCGGCCGCCTGCTTTGCGCCATCGGTTACGCCGGCATTCCCGACCTCGACGTCGGCAGGGTGAAACTCTATCTGGGCGACGTGCTCGTGGCCACGGACGGCGGGCGCAATCCGGCCTATCGCGAAGAGGACGGCCAACGCGTGATGCAGCAAAGCGAAATCACGGTGCGTGTCGAACTCGCCCGGGGCGCGGCAGAAACCACGGTGTGGACCTGCGACCTGTCGCACGATTATGTTTCCATCAACGCGGATTACCGCAGCTAAGCCGGCGGCCAATTTTTCTCATGACCGAACTATCAAAATTCCTGCAGCGTGCGGAAGCGCTGGTTGCACGCCTTGAAGTGCTGTTGCCCGCGGTGCAGCCGCCGGTGGACTGGGGCGCGAGCATCGCTTTTCGCTGGCGCAAGTCTGGCGGTCACGGACACCTGCAGCCGGTAGCGCACCCGCACAAGATCCGGCTGTCCGACCTCTCCGGCGTCGATCGCCAGAAGCAGCTGATAGATCAAAATACGCGCCAGTTCGTGACCGGGCTTCCGGCCAACAACGTGCTGTTGACGGGCGCGCGCGGCACCGGCAAGTCCTCACTGGTCAAGGCGGTGCTGACCAAGTTTCACCGGCAGGGCCTGCGCCTGATCGAAGTGGACAAGCACGACCTGGTCGACCTGCCCGATATCGTCGACCAGATTTCCAGCCGCACCGAGCGCTTCATCATTTTCTGCGACGACCTGTCGTTCGAGGCGGCGGAAGCGGGTTACAAGGCGCTCAAGGTGGTGCTGGACGGCTCGATCTCGGCGACTTCGGAAAACGTGCTCATTTACGCCACGTCCAACCGCCGTCATTTGATGCCCGAATACATGCAGGAAAACCTCGAATACAAGCATGTGGGCGAGGAGATTCATCCGGGCGAAACTTCGGAAGAAAAGATATCGCTCTCCGAGCGCTTCGGCCTGTGGGTGTCGTTCTACCCGTTCGATCAGGACGACTATCTCGCCATCGTCAGCCATTGGCTCGCAGAACTCGGTTGCTCGCCCCGCGAAATCGAGGCGACGCACGAAGAAGCCCTGCAGTGGGCGCTTTCGCGCGGCTCGCGCTCGGGCCGCGTCGCCTGGCAGTTCGCGCGCGACGCGTCCGGTCGGCTGCGCGCCGCCAGTACCGCGCGCGCGAAGCGCGGTTGAATCCGCGCTTATTACGATATGAGGGGATATCCCCTACGGGGACTTCCTTCGGGGCGCATCCCCTCATACTCCCCTGAATCAGGCCATTTCGATAATTCTGAAATGGCCTCGAAGTCTTCAATTGCCCCTCCCGTCGAGGTCGTCGCCGCGGTGATCGAGCGGCCGGACGGCTCGTTCCTGCTGGCGCAGCGCCCGCGCGGCAAGGTGTACGCGGGCTACTGGGAGTTTCCCGGCGGCAAAGTCGAGCCGGGGGAGCCGTTTTCAGCGGCGCTCAAGCGCGAATTGCACGAAGAACTCGGCATCGATGTCGAGATCGCGCATCCATGGATCGTGCGGAACTACATCTACCCCCACGCGAACGTGCGCCTGAATTTCTTTCGCGTGCGCGCCTGGCGGGGCGAGCCCCATGGCAGGGAGAAGCAGCAGCTCTCGTGGCAGCGCATTTCCGATCTCGGCGTGGCGCCGCTTCTGCCCGCCAATGCACCGGTACTGCGCGCGTTGCAGCTTCCGTTCGAGTACGCCATCACGCACGCAGGCGAGATCGGAGAGGAAGTGCAGCTGACCCGGATCGATCAGCGCCTTGAGCAAGGCTTGAAATTGATCCAGGTGCGCGAGAAGAAGATGACTGCGCCGGAACTGGAACGTTTCGCTGCGGCGGTAATTGTGCTTGCGCGGGAGCGTGGCGCACGCGTGCTGATCAACTCGGATGTCGGGCTGGCGCAGCGCCTGGGCGCGGACGGCGTGCATCTCACCTCGACGCAGCTCGCCTGCCTGGAACGAAGGCCGGAGCTCGAGTGGTGCGCCGCCTCCTGCCACAGCGCAGAGGAAATCGCTCGCGCGGCGCGACTCCGGCTCGATTTCGTCGTGCTGGGTCCGGTGCAGGCAACGCCTTCACATCCGGACGCGCGAATTCTCGGCTGGGAGCGCTTTTCTTCACTGGCCGGCGGCGCGGGGTTGCCCGTTTTTGCGCTCGGCGGAATGGGGCCGGAGGATGTGGAAACGGCCTGGCGCTTCGGTGCGCAGGGCATCGCCATGCTGCGCGGGGGCTGGCAGGACAGACGTTAGGAGCGGGCGGGCGCGTCAGCGAAGCGCGACCAAGCTAACAGCCGGCGCTCAGGGCGCCTCGGCTTCCGGACCGGTTGACCTCTCGTCCGGGTCCTCGTCCTGTGCTTTGACCGCGACGCGATATTCTTCGTTCGCCCATGCGCCCAGGTCGATCATCTTGCAGCGCTCGGAGCAGAATGGGCGGAACGGAGATTGCGGCCCCCAGGATACCGGCGCGGCGCAGCGCGGACAAGCGACCGTACGGCTGGCCTGGCTCACAGGTTGCAGAGAGTGAGTTCGAACTCCACGTTCGAAGTGCTGGTGTGCGGGCGCGCATCATCGCCGAAGATTGCGAAGCGGATGTTGAGCGCGTACTTGTTGGCGCTGATCTCCGGAATGAATTCCGAGGCCTGCGGCAGGCGGATGCCGACCATCTGCACCACCCTGCCGCCGAGCATCTGCTGAAACAGGCCCTGCTGCGCGACGATCTTTGACGGCTTGCCGCTCTCGCGCAGCAGCCGAAGCACGATGGCGGAAGCGTCGCGAATCGGATACATAGGGTTGATCCAGCCGTGCAGGTCGAACGCGCGCGAGCCAGAATCGCGGTGCAGCCAGTAGTGATAGGAGGGCAGGTCGAATTCGCACACGCCGCCGGGAATGCCGGTGCGCTGCTTGATCGACATCAACCACTCGTTTTCGCGCAGGTACTGGCCGATTTTGCCGGTCATGTTGAACAGTGCCGAACTCGACTGCTCAATCTCGGCGATCACCTGGTTCAGCGCTTCTTCGGAGATTTCCGGATTGTTGCGGAACGACAGCAGCACCTGCTTCTGCCGCTCCAGTTCCTGCAGCAAATCGGACTTCAGGTCGGCCCGGCTGGCGACCTCCATGATCTCGAACAGCGTGAGCAGCGCCGCGTGATGATCAAGCGCATCCTGGCGCGCCAGAAAGAAGCGGACGCGGTCAAACAGGTCCTCCAGGCGCAACAGCGTGCGGATGCGCTCATTGAAGGGATACTCGTAAGTGATCACTATCGCGCCAGCTGCCCAGATTAAAGAATTTTAGCGATTCTGAACGATTCGTCAGCAATTTACAACTTCATCCGCCAGACTTTATCCACTGGACTCGGCCAAATGCAGATATCGCGCGTGCAGCGCACCGACCTGGCGGCTCAGGTGCGCAAGGTCCAGGCTGTTGTCGATCACGTCATCGGCCGCCGCGAGGCGCGTTTCCCTGGAAACCTGGTTCGCCATGATGGCGCGCACCTGACGGGCGTCCAGCCCGCTGCGCGCGCCCACGCGCTCGACCTGGAGTTCTTCCGGGCAGTCCACCACCAGTATCCGCTGGCAGCGCTGGCGATAATTGCCGGATTCGACCAGCAGCGGCACCATGAGGATGACGTAGGCGCTGTGCGCGGACAGCGTGAGTTCCTCCGTGCGCAATCGGATCATCGGGTGCAAGATGGACTCGAGCGCCTGTTTTTTCGCTGCGTCCGCAAACACCAGCTCGCGCATTCGCGGGCGGGAAAGCGCGCCTTCGGGAGTGATGAATCCGGCGCCGAAGGCGGCACGGATCGGTGCTATCGCAGCGCCGCCCGGAGCGGTCAGTTCGTGCGCGATGGCGTCGGTGTCGATTACGGCGATGCACAGGTCCGCGAACATCTGCGCTGCGGCGCTCTTGCCGCTGCCGATTCCGCCTGTAAGCCCTACGATAAACGTCATGGAATGGTTGGCCGCCGGTACTAGAGCAGCTTCATGTAGGCATACGTGAGCGGCTTGCCCCAGAACAGCGCGACCGCACCCGCCACGGCGAGGTAGGGGCCGAACGGGATGGGGACGTTGCGCCCGCGCTTGGCGACCAGCATGAGACCGATGCCGAATATCGCCCCGACGAACGAGGATGCGAGCACTACGAACGGCAGCATCTGCCAGCCGAGCCAGGCGCCGACCGCCGCGAGCAGCTTGAAATCGCCGAATCCCATGCCCTCTTTCCCGGTTGCAAACTTGAACCCCCAATAAACGCACCAGAGCGAGAGATAGCCGGCGGCCGCGCCGATTACCGACGAGCCGAGGTCTGTGAACGTGCCGTTCAGGTTGAGCAGCAGCCCGCCCCAGACCAGGGGCAGCGTGATCGAGTCAGGCAGCAACTGGGTGTCGAAATCGATGAACGACAGCGCGATCATGGACCACAGGAACAGCATTGCCGCGACCGCCGCAAGGCCGAAGCCGAAGTGCCAGGCCGCATAAGCGCCGGCCAATCCGCTCATGGCTTCGATCAACGGGTAACGCGGGCTGATGCCGGCGCCGCAGGCCGAGCATTTGCCGCCCAGTGCGACATAACTGGCGATAGGGATGTTCTCAATGGCCGAGATCGGGTGCGCGCACGCGGGGCAGCGCGAGCGCGGAACGGCGAGATTGAATGTCTCCTGTCCGGGTGGTTCCTCGCCGCGCAGCTCCGCACATTGCATCTGCCAGTCCCGCTCCATGATTTTGGGCAGGCGGTAGATGACCACGTTGAGAAACGAGCCCACGCATAGGCCGATAGCAAGGCACAGCCATGGAAAAACGGTGGGATGGGTCAGCGACCCTATCAAAGACATTCCGCTATACGGCGCCGCCGAGTTTGAAAATCGGCAGATACATCGCGATCACCATGCCACCGATCAGCGTGCCCAGCACCACCATGATGACCGGTTCCATCAGGCTGGAGAGCGCGTCGACCGCGTCATCCACCTCGGCTTCGAAGAAGTCCGCCACCTTGGACAGCATGCCGTCCAGCGCGCCCGACTCTTCGCCGATCTGCACCATCTGGATCACCATGCTGGGGAATACGGCAGCGTCGGTCATGGCCACGGTCAGGCTGGAGCCGGTGCTGACCGCCTGCTGGATCTGCTTGGTCGCCACGAGGTAGACGTAATTGCCCGAGGCGCCTCCGACCGAATCGAGCGCCTCGACCAGCGGCACCCCGGCGGCGAACATGGTCGAGAGCGTACGCGTCCAGCGCGCGATGACCGAGATGCGAATCATGTGCCCGAACACCGGTGCCTTGAGCAGCAGCTTGTCCATGAATATCTGCACCGCGAGCGAACGTTTCCACGCATACATGAAACCGTAGACGCTGCCGAAGATCACCGGGAAGATGATGAACCAGTATTTCACGAACGCGTCAGAAATCGCCATCACGAACAGCGTCGGTGCGGGCAAGTCGGCGCCGAAGCTGGTGAACACCTGCTTGAACGCGGGGATCACGAAAATCATGATGACGGCCGTGATGATGAAGGCCACCGCAATAATGGCGACGGGATAGAACAGGGCGGACTTGATCTTGGACTTGATCGCCTGCGTCTTTTCCTTGTAGGTGGCGAGGCGGTCCAGCAGGGACTCGAGAATACCGGCCTGCTCGCCGGCGCCGACCAGATTGCAGAACAGCGCGTCAAAATAAAGCGGGTACTTGCGGAACGCCTGTGTCAGGCTGGAGCCGGTCTCGACCTCGGTCTTGATCGACAGCAGCAGGCGCGAAACCGCGGGGTTGGCGTGCCCCTTGCCCACGATGTCGAACGACTGCAGCAGCGGCACGCCCGCTTTCATCATGGTGGCGAGCTGGCGCGTGAACAGCGTCACATCCTTTTCCGTGACCGAGCCGCCGCCCCCCGCTTTTTGCTTCTTGACCTTGGTGACCAGGATGCCCTGGCGCCGCAGGGTCGCATTGACCACGGCTTCGCCCTGGGCGCGCAACTCGCCTTTGACGACCTTCCCCTGCTTGTCCTTCCCTTCCCAGTTGAAGGTGAATTCTTTGATTTTGTCTTTGCCTGATCCGGCTGTTGCCATGTTTCCCTCCGACCCATCCCGCCCATTTAGTTTCCTGCGCATTCATGATGCACTGCCGCGAGCTTTTTGTAAAGCCTGAGAATGTCCGTCTAATCTATTGAAGACAAAAACGTTTTATGCAAAATATTTCCGGGCTTTTCTACTGTCCGGCGGGCGTCGCGGCCGATGGCGGTTCAGTCCGGCGTGGCAAGCGTCTCGCCCTTGGGTTTGAACAAGCGCACGGTTTTCACCACGCGGTCCTGGGTCTGGACAATTTCGATCGGCACGCCGGCGATCTTGAGGCTGACGCCGGCTTCGGGAATGTCCTGGAAATGTTCGACGATCAGACCGTTCAGGGTCTTGGGTCCGCCCAGCGGAAACTCCAGTCCAAGCTTGCGATTGAGTTCGCGCAGGGGACTCGCGCCTTCGACCAGGGCGCTGCCGTTCTTTTCCCAGGCTCGTATGGTGCCGATCGAGGGGGCGTTGGTGGTGAACTCACCGATGATCTCCTCGATGATGTCTTCCAGCGTCATCAGCCCCTGCAATTCGCCGTACTCGTCCACCACCAGCGCGAAGCGCTGACGGTTTTCCTGGAAGTACTGCAGCTGCGCGAACAGCGGCGTGCTGGCCGGTATGAAGTACGGTTCGGTCAGCAGTTCGGCGAGCTTTTCGCGTTCGAGCTCTCCCTCGCGCATCTGCGCCAGCACCTTGCGCAGGTGCAGAATGCCGGCGATGTTGCCGAGTTCGCCGCGGTAGACCAGCAGCCGCGTGTGATAGCTGGTCGCGAGTTGTTCCGCGACCAGCTCCATCGGCGCATCGAGATCGACGGCCTCGATCTGCGCGCGCGGGGTCATCACGTCCTCCACCGTAATGCGCTCGAGGTCGAACAGATTGACCAGGATGCTGCGGTGCTTCTTCGGGATGTAGTGCGCGGCTTCGAGCACCAGCGAGCGCAGTTCTTCATTGGAGAGGCGCTGCGGCTCGCCGCCCGCGGGCGGCCTGATGCGCATGATCGCGAGCAGTGCGGAAACGAACAGATTGACGAACCACACCACCGGGCTCAATAGCCGCAGCAGAGGGAACAGCACATAGGCTGCGGCCGGGGCGATGCGCTCGGCGTAGGCGGCGCCGATCACCTTGGGGGTGATTTCGGCAAACACCAGGATGAGGAATGTGACTGTCAGAGTGCCCAGTCCCAGCGCGATCTTGTCGTCGCCGAAGAACTGGATGGTGATCAATCCGACCAGCGTCGCAGCGGCGGCGTTGACCAGATTGTTGCCGAGCAGGATCACGCCCAGCAGCCGGTCGGTACGCGCGAGCAGCACGTGCGCCAGCCGCGCGCCGCGGTGTCCGAGCTTGACCAGGTGCTTCAGCCGATACCGGTTGAGCGCCATCATGCTGGTTTCGGCGATGGAGAAAAAACCGGAGATGATCAGCAGCACTACCAGCGCCGCCAGTTGCGCCGATAAAGGGATGTCGTCCATAAAAGGTGCTACCGCCCTACACCCGTCCCAGGATGACTTCGAGCACGAACATGCTGCCGACGTAGGCGAGCAGCAGCGTGACAAATCCGGTGAGCGTCCAGCGCAGCGCGGTACGCCCGCGCCAGCCCCAGCCATAGCGGCCGACCAGAAGCGCCGCGAAAATGAACCAGGACAGTACGCCGAATACCGTCTTGTGATTGAAGCGCACCGCCTTGCCGAAGAGTTCCTCGGAGAAAAAGAAACCGGTGCCCAGCGTCAGGGTCAGGAGCACGAAACCCAGTGTCAGAATCCGGAACAGCAGTGCCTCCAGGGTCATGAGCGGCGGCAGCGAGGCCCAGGGCCCTGAGAGCGACCCCGCCGGCGCGCCGGCGCGCTTGCCCGCGTGCAGGCGCCGCTCCAGCACCGTCATCAGCGTAGCGTGCAGCGCCGCGATGGTGAACAGGCTGTAGGCGAGCATGGCCACCAGAAGGTGGACTCTGAAGGCGAGGGTTCGCGTATAGGCGGGTGTCTCAGGTCCGATGAAGAACGCCGGCAGCAGGGCGCAAACCGCGGCGAGCGGCAGCACCAGCGCCTGCATTCCCTTGACGTCGTAGATCAGGCTTTCCACCCAGTAAATGAGCACCGTCAACCACAGCATCACCGACAGGGCTTGCGAAAAACCAAAGCGCAGTTCGGGCGCGGCAAGCAATTCGGCGTAGAGCAGCGAGGAATGGAGCGCGAACGGCACCAGTATGGC
>Ga0194060_10002978_pt1 | contig 12043 bp, 12 predicted proteins | sample SepL225m_MetaG_FD_163427 | JGI IMG/M metagenome (GOLD analysis project Ga0194060, IMG submission 163427) | Anoxic zone freshwater microbial communities from boreal shield lake in IISD Experimental Lakes Area, Ontario, Canada - Sep2016-L222-5m | ecosystem: Environmental > Aquatic > Freshwater >... | reverse complement strand
TGATGGGTGCGATCTCGGCCGCGAAAAGCGCCGTAAACTGATTCCGGTAATCGCGGCCGCCTGTGTTTTAGGTGCTTTTGACCACGCGCTTTTGACCTCGTCGCAGCTACTTTTCTTGTTTGCTTTAAGCCTAAAAGTGGTGTTAGATGGTGACCCCGGGACGCCGGCTTATGCTACAAAATGACAACGATATTATCGCCTCCGTCTCCGACTTCCACCTTTCCGTTGGCGGCAGGCTTGAGGATTTCGTGCGCGATGATGAATTCGTTTCGTTTATCGAGTATTTGCGCGCTTCGAATCCGGAAGCGCATCTTATTCGGCTTCAGCTTGTGGGGGATATCTTTGATCCCCTGATGGTCCCGATCGACGGAAAATTTGATCCTCCGCCATACGAGGATATTTGTTTGAAACAGTTGGAATTGATTATAGCGGCGCATCCAAAGTTTTTTGATGCTTTAGCCGCTTTTCACGAGGATCCGCGAACAGAGTTAGTATTTTTTATCGGCAATCATGATTTTTTTATTGAGTGGGATTCTTTGCAGACGACGCTTATGAATCGTATTTGCAAAGGGCACTCGCATCGCATCAGATTCACATATCAGGAGCTGCACCGGGGAGTCTATTATGCCCACGGAAATTTTGAGCCTCAAAACACGATTGAAATGACCGATCGGTATATTTTGCCTGAAGAATTTACCAAAACCCGTCGGGCTCTTCTTAACTATCCGTATGGTTCTTATTTGACCGCGCAAACTAAGCCCATGCTTCGGGAGCTGCATCAATATGTAGGGCGCTTGGCTTGTCACGGCTATCTATACAAAGAAGCGGCGACGCGGCACTGGATGCTTGGTCTCCATGCGCTCTGGCTTTATGTTGAGAATTTTGTAAGCAACCGGTTTTTTGCTTTTTGGGATGTGCGAAGAAAGACGAATTTATGGATCACGCTCAGAATTGTTTATTGGGTTTCGGCTGGAGGCAAGCAGGAAGATGCCGTTCAGGAAATTTTTGATAAGTATCCGAATGTGAAAACGGTTGTGTGCGGACACGATCACATCGCGAAAGATGTTTTATTGAAAGGTGGGCGTTTTTTGAACACCGGAACCTGGGCTTTGCAATATGATGTGGTTTGGCATGATGAGCCGAATCCGCCTTGGGGATTAAAGCTTCTTACGCAGGCGACTATTTGGGCCTCACATGTGTTTCATCGGCCGGAATATGTGCGCAATGAGAGACTGCCGGTTGTGTTAGCAAAGTATTCCGAGGATTCTGAAGAGATTGATCTTTTTAACTGGAACCATGTGGAAAAAAAGCTCGAAAAAATCACTTGACAGCTCTTGCGTCGGACTACACAATGAACCCCGAATAGCACTCAGCTTTATTGAGTGCTAGTTAAATCTTAATGCCAAGATATATGAATATCAGGCCACTTTCAGACAATCTCTTGGTCGAGGCTTCAAAATTGGAAGAAGCGACGCGATCAGGAATTGTGCTCCCGGATACGGCGAATAAAGAACGTCCGGAACAGGGAAAAGTAATCGCCGTGGGTCCCGGAAAGACTTTTGAAGGAAAGTTAATTCCGATGAATATCAAGATTGGTGATAAAATTTTGTTTAAAAAATACGGTCCCGATGAGATTAAACTCGATGGCAAGGAATATTTGATTCTTTCTGAGTCAGATGTGTTGGCTGTTATTGAATAATGAATGTAGAGCTTAGGGCTTAGAGATTAGAGCTTAGGGATATCCTGAGTTCGCAAATGTTTCTCTAACCTCTAAGCTCTAACCTCTAATCTCTAGCCCCATATGTCCAAACAAATAATTTTTGAAGAACAAGGTCGTAGTGCGCTGCTTCGTGGCGTTGATAAGCTTGCGAATGCAGTCAAGGTTACGCTTGGTCCGAAGGGCCGCAACGTTGTACTTGAACGCGCTTATGGTGCTCCGACGGTCACAAAAGACGGCGTGACGGTGGCAAAAGATATCGTTTTGGAAGATAAATTTGAAAATATCGGCGCAGAATTGGTAAAGGAAGTTGCATCGAAGACCAATGATGTTGCCGGTGACGGAACCACGACAGCGACGATTCTTGCGCAGTCGATTGTTCGCGAAGGCGTGAAGAACGTAGCCGCTGGTACAAATCCGACAGCGATTCGACGCGGTATTGAACGTGGTGTCGAGGCGGTCGTCGCGGAAATCAAAAATAAAATCGCGAAACCGGTTCAGGGCGAAGAAATCGAACAGGTTGCTTCGATTTCGGCGAATGATGCGAGCATCGGAAAGACCATCGCAAGTGCGATTAAGGAAGTCGGTGAAAACGGTGTGATTACTGTTGAAGAATCACAAACTTTCGGTGTCACGACTGAAGTTGTGAAGGGAATGCGCTTCGACAAAGGATATATTTCGCCTTACTTGATTACGAATGCCGAACGAATGGAGGCGGAATACAACGATCCGTATATTTTGATCACCGACAAGAAAATTTCTTCGATTCAGACCGAATTGCTTCCGGCGCTCGAACTCGTCGCCGGTCTTGGTAAAAAAGAAATGGTGATTATCGCGGAAGATGTTGATGGCGACGCACTCGCGACTCTTATCGTGAACAAAATGCGCGGAACTTTCAGCGCTTTGGCTATCAAAGCTCCGGGATATGGCGATCGCCGTAAAGAAATGCTTGCCGACCTTGCGATTTTGACCGGTGGCCGCGTGATTTCTGAAGAAGTTGGTTTGAAGCTTGAGAACGTTCGCATCGAAGACATGGGCCGTGCCCGCAAAGTCGTCTCAACCAAGGAAACGACCACGGTTGTTGAAGGAAAAGGCACTCCGGAATCAATTGCCGAGCGCGTTACGCTTATCAAGAAGCAAATCGAAACCGTGGATTCTGATTTTGATCGCGAAAAACTTCAGGAACGTTTGGCGAAACTTGCCGGCGGAGTTGGTGTGATTAAAGTTGGTGCCGCTTCCGAAGTTGAAATGAAAGAAATCAAGCATCGCATTGAAGACGCCGTGGCCGCGACTCGCGCTGCGGTTGAAGAGGGAATTGTGCCGGGTGGTGGCGTTGCCTTGATTCGCGCTTTGGTAGCTTTAGATACCGTCAAAGCTGAGGGTGAAGAGCTTGTTGGCGTGAATCTGTTGCGTCGCGCGCTGGAAGAACCACTTCGTCAGATTGCCATGAACGCTGGTCGCGATGGCGCCGTTGTGGTTGAAGAAGTGAAGAAGCGAAAGGGCGCGGAAGGATATAATGCTGCGACTGATGTCTTTGAAGATATGTTGAAGGCCGGCATCGTTGATCCGGCCAAGGTCGTGCGCTGTGCGCTTCAGAACGCCGCCTCGGTTGCAGTCATGATTATCACAACCGAAGCCGTGATTGCTGATATTCCAAAGAAAGACGAGCATGAACCACATGGCGCTCCGGGTGGAATGGGCGGTATGGGAGGCATGGGCGGGATGTACTAAAAGACCCTCGATCAAAAAAACAGCCCGATACTTAGTCGGTCTGTTTTTTTGTTTTAGCGTTTGATTTTGCGAGAACTGGTTTTTTGAATTGTTACGATGTTGGACGCGAGCGCATTAATATCTTCATGCACTGAGGCAAAACTGAGATCCATTTTCTGTTCTAGCGTATCGATGTATACATGAATTTCAGAGTGTTCTGTACGATTATTGTATTCGTGTTCGTCGAAACGAGTCTCCAGTGAGTCAAACCTTTCAAAAGCAACACTGAAAAGATGCTGATTTTCTTTTTCGTGAGCTTCGAAACTTTGTTCGAGAGAATTCATTCGGTTCTCAAGCGAATCCATTCGCTTCTCGAGCGAGTCCATTCTTTTCTCAAGAGAATTCATTCGCTTCTCGAGCGAGTCCATCCGCTTTTCAAGAGAATCTACCCGTTGCTCAAGAGAGCTTATTCGTTTTCCGAGCAGGTTAATATTATCTGAAAGCATTCCGACGGCTGCAACCAAACTATCAACCGCGGTTGTGAGGCGATCGACCTTGTTATCTATGTTATTTAGCTTGTTGGCTAGTTGCATAGTTTGATTCTATCATGAGCGATTCGGGCGTGGCGAGCTGATTCATATCGTGCAAAAAACTGCCGCAGAACGGATATTCTTTTGGGTTTGGTGCGAGCCCGAGTGAGACGCATTGAGCAAGCAATTCGGTCGAAACAAAGCGCGGGTCCTCGCTTTTTCGAAGTAAGTGATCTAGAAAATCGCCGTAAAAATCAACTTCTTTTGGCAGCGCTTTTTGCTTAATCAACTTTTGCAATTCTTCGGCAATCGTAAAGATATTTTTTGCCGCAGTCGGTTGAATCACGAGTGAAATTCGATTCGTGAGGACAATCCAGGCATGTGTCGGAATCGCGTGTTTTGTGAGATAGGCTTTGATCAAACCAGAAGCTCGAGTGGCAATTTCGCCGGTCAGGATTTCTTGCTTGCGACGGATTCCCATGTGGACTAGAAAAGTTTTGTTAGTATCGGCGTAAAGGTGCTTTTCGAGATGGGTGATTGTGGTTTGCATATGGTGTTAAAAGGTCCGGCAGAAGATGTCCTGCCGGACCGGGTTAAGGGTTAAAACTATTGCACGATTTCTTCGAGCCAGATCTTATCGATCGTGAAGCCGGTCGAAGTCTGTCCGAATTGGAAGGCGAGTCGCGCGAAGCTGTCGCTCGTCGTTGCGGTGAAGGCGACGCTGAATTCCTGTTCGATACCGGCAGGCACTTCGGTATCGATCCAGAGGCCGTAATTCGTCCAGGGAGAATCTTCCTTCATGAGCTGAACGATGAAGCGGTCGGCGTGATCAGCCTTGGCGCGGAAGCGGAACAGATAATGGGCACCGGCAAAAACCTGCACGTATTGCTTGAGCTGGGCGCGCCAGGGGTCAAGCGGCGTTGTCGTCCAGATTCGCGCGCGAGCTTCGTTATTCGCGTCAAAAACCTGTTCGGCATGCGCGCCCTGAAGCGGGTTTTCGAGTGACCAGCCGCAATCAAGCGGGGGAATCCGGAACTCGCCGTTCACGATTTGATTGAAGCCGTATCGCCCGCATTCCGTGTATGGCGGATCGGTTTCGTTCGGATCGGGTCCGGATGAGGAGTTTGACGCTGCTCTCGAACTCGATGAACTCGATGCCGCTGTGCTGGACGATGAGAATTCGAGTTCTTCCGAGCTGCTCTGATTGGTGTGGCTCGAGTTTTCGTCGGTACGGCTTGTCGAACTCGAGTAACTGATCGTGCTCGAACTCGAGCTGCTCGGATATTCTTTGCTCGGAATCCAAGCTGAGCTTGAAATGGCGAAGAACGACGAGCTTGCCGCGGAGGCGGATGTGGATGAGGAAACGTGCGTAGACGAAGATGAAGACGAGCTACTTTCCGTCGAGTCGGTTTCCTCGATAATGACGACCGTGTTGTCGTTCATGACGGCGTACTTGCCGTTTTCGTCCGTGAACATGGTTCCGTTCTTGAAGCGCTGCTTGTAGTTCATGCCCGCGTCGCCGGTCGGCAAGGTGTCGCTTTGCGGCTCACCGAGGATGGTGCCGAATTCGGGTTTCGAATATGCGGACCAAATCGGATAGAGCGAGGCAAAGACGGCATCGTGGCTCGCATTCAGGCAAAGCGCAATCGAGTCTTCGAGCGAGTTTTCATCTCGAGAAAACTGCTGGCACCAGGTGCCGTTCCAGTTCGTGAGTCCGTTTCCGAGACCGGCATCAATCGAGGCGCCGAGCGTCGCGAAACCTCCGCGTTCGCAATAAGCGCGCGTAATGGTTTCGTAGGTACCAGGCGGGTACGAGGGATCGGGGCCGATGCCTACGTGAGTTCCGTGGCAATTCGCGAATTCAACGGGTTCGGTGAATTTTCCGCCGTGATTCACGGATTCGGCATCGATATCCACATCTTCTCCGTTTTTGGCGCGGTCGGGATAGTTCCAGACCAAATTTCCGTCATTGTTCGTTGCCGGGGCGCCGAGTCGGATGCCGATATGAGTGTATTCACCGAGCACTTCACGATTTTCATCGCAGCTTTCATCATCTCCGAAAGCTTCAGCGCCGAATGCCGAATAGCCGACGGTTTCTCCGCGATAAATAACGCGGGGTGGGGACGGCTCGAAGTTGGCACGATTCGAAAGATGGCCGTAAATCGTGACGAAGTCGATGCCGTTTTGAAATTTCGACCAGACTGCGACTGCGGAGCCGTATTCACAGCGTCGTCCGGAAACCGGTGGCGGCAAAATCATGCCGCTCGCGATTGCTTGCACCGGACTTCCGGCGGCAAGCACGAAGTCGACGCCGAGGTGGCGTGGTTCGGTGCTTCCGAAGATGCGGTTTTCGAAGACGCCGCCAAGAAACAAATCATTGAGCGTCGCAACGCTCACGGTTTTCGGAGCCGTGAACGTGGGGAGCGGCGAAAGAACGAGCGGCGGAACTTCCGGGGTAACTCGAACCGGCGGGGATTCGCCGCCGGCATCTTTGCGGCCCTCTTCGGGCCATTGGGCTTGGCAGGCTGCACTAGCGAGCAGAACTACGAGAAAATACAGAAATCTTTGAATCATGATTTCGTCTTTCTCCGTTCGAATGTGGCTCTGCGGCGAGATATTCGCTTTTAGAGCTGATCCAAGAACGGGCCCGTGCTTTGATCATGAATAACTATGATTTTATAAAAAAATATCGGTCAAATCCGGGCGTGGATAACATCAAAAACAACTCTAGAGCTTAGAGATTAGAGCTTAGAGATGCATCAAAACAAAAAGTGTCCTGATGTGGATAACATTTATATCGAGAAACTTCGAACCCAGAGCGAAAAAAGTTCCGAAAGATCTTTTGACCCAATTGGCTGCTTGTATTCGATTACGAAAATCGTGCCATTGTTTTCAATAGCTGCCGTTGAAATAGTTTTGTCGCCTTGGGGTGAAGTATATCTGGCAAGGGAATTCGCGGAGCCGTCACTCGTGAGTTCGATTGGAGTTGTATCGGCCGGTGGAAACAAACCGCGCTGTGCCTGTTTGCGGAGTTGAGCTAAAACGGTATCAAGCTTTGAATTTTCAAAGGCTTTGACGGAGAGCTCGTAGCTACTTGCTACATCGGTGAAATTTACCGAATAATTCTTGCCGCTTTCCGCTAGCGCTTTCCAGTTATTCGGGATTCTGATAGAAAAACCCAATTTTGGATCGCGGTATTCTTTCCATGAGCTGACGTCTTCTTCCGGCAGCGCAGAATTTTCAGCGGTGCTCGGAATATCTTCGCGAATTGGCTTCGGCGACTGTTTTGGCACAACATCGGAAAGCCACAAATACCCGGCAAGCAATAAAGCGAGCAGGAAAGCAATCAATAAGAGAAACTTTTTAGGAAAGCTGTTCATAGCAAGTTTATGATAGCACTTTTGGCGTGTAGTTCCCATTTCTTTATATTTTAGCCGCGGGATGGTATGGTATCGGGGTTGAAAAAGAGACTTTGAAGGCGAGTGCCTGAGTATGTGTGTTGAAGGTGACGCGACAGAATCGGCGATTTCACGCGCCGGGCAACGTGCCCCAAAACTTGCCCGCCGCGGGAATCGACGTTCTGGCGTGTGTAGGTAATATAAATGTATTATGCGAGAAGACATAAAAATAAAACTTCGTAACCTGAGTGCCTCCATCGCCGCGGCGTGGGGGTCACTTTGACTTGGATTCGATTGCGGCAAAAATATTAACCCTGGAAGCGGCCATGTCAGCCGCCGATTTTTGGTCGGACGCTGAGCGCGCCAAAAAAGTTTCCCGCGAAGCCGCGGAATTAAAGCGCGAACATGGTGAATGGGATGCTCTTAAAAAAGACGTTCTTGAATCAAGCGAGCTTGCCGAGATGGCTGAACACGAAAAGGACTCAGGCACTTTTGATGAGCTGGAATCGTCTTTTGCGGAGCTCGAAAAGCGTTATAAAAAGCTGGAATTTTCCATGTTGTTTAGCGGCGCTCATGATAGTTCAAATGCCATGCTTGCGGTTCATGCCGGTTCCGGCGGTGATGAGGCTCAGGATTGGGCGGCGATGCTTGCCCGAATGTATACGCGTTATGCCGAAGCGCGCGGTTGGAAGGTTGAGATAATCTCGGAATCGCTGGGCGAAGCCGGTATTAAGTCGATCATGTTCAAAATCGAAGGTCGATATTCTTACGGTTATCTAAAATCCGAAGCCGGAACCCATCGCTTGGTGCGCATTTCGCCGTTTGATGCCGAAAAACTTCGTCATACCACATTTGCGCTCGTCGAAGTCTTGCCGGAAATTGATGAAGTCGCGGATTTTGATGTGGATCCGAAGGATTTGCGCATCGATACCTTTATGTCGGGCGGAAAAGGCGGTCAATCAGTCAATACGACTTATTCGGCGGTTCGAATTGTGCATATTCCGACCGGTATCACGGTGAACTGTCAAAATGAACGTTCGCAGGCACAAAACAAAGAAAATGCGCTTAAAATTTTGAAAGCCAAACTTTTCAAGTTAAAAGAAGAGGAATTGGAGCGCGAGAAAAAGTCTTTGCGCGGTGAATTCAAGAGCGCCGAGTGGGGAAGTCAGATTCGCTCTTATGTTTTGCACCCATATAAACTGGTCAAAGACCATCGAACTGGATACGAAACTTCGGAAGCGGAAAAAGTTTTGGAAGGAGATTTGGATAGTTTTATGGAAGCTTATCTGCGTTCGCAGGTTGAAGCTTCACGCGCTCCATAATATATGTCGCTCGCAGAAAGAACTAAAACTATTTTAACTTCGATGGGTCGTGGTGCGCTCAAGCTTCGCGGTCAGAATTTTTTGATTGACGAGCGGGTTTTGGATCGGATTATTGAAACGAGCGGAGTAAAAAAAGGAGATTGTGTTTTGGAAATCGGTCCGGGATTAGGTTTTTTAACAGAAAAATTATTGGCGCGAGGAGCAAGGGTGGTCGCGATTGAGCTTGATGCCGGGTTTGCCGAGTATCTCGAGAAGCAATTTGGGGAGAAGATAAAAGTATTTTGTGATGATGCGCTTAAGATTGATTTTCAAACTCTGCGTTCGATTTTCGGCGGAGAGAAGTTTAAAATTGTGGCGAACATTCCTTACAATATCACCGGTGAATTGCTGGAAAAAATCATGGTCTCTGACGATGTGATTGAGTCGGCGACACTTCTGGTTCAGAAGGAAGTGGCGGAAAGGGTGGTGGCGAAACCTCCGGAAATGAACCGACTCGCACTCATAATTCAGGCTTATGCAAAACCGAGTTTGGAATTTACGGTACCGGCTGGTGCTTTTTTGCCGCCGCCGAAAGTTACATCAGCGGTTTTAAAGATGACGCTTGAAAATTGGCAGACTAAGCATCTGGTTATGCGTCCGGCGATTAATCTCGCGCTCAAGGCTTTTAATGCTCCTCGAAAGAAAATTCGTACCACTTTGAAGCTAGGAGACGATGTTTTTATCGTGTCCGGACTGACTGGAGATGAAAGGCCGGCCGAGCTTTCAATAGAAAAATGGCTTAAATTAAGTAAGAAGCAAGTTTAGCTCGTGCGTTTGCGCTATTGTCCATCGAGGTAGCTGTCCCTAGGTGACAGTCACCTAGGGACAGCTACCTAGTCACCTTGGAGCAGACTATACTCTGTGTCCGTAACAGGTGCTCTACCAATCCAGCTTTGAACGAATTCTATGTATTCTGTTTTCTGCGCCTCTTTTGTTTGCCCTAGGCCTAAAATGGTGGGGTGAACGCTCAGGAAAGAGGAGTCGGCGTTTTCCGCATGAAAAGCGTAGCTTGACCATGGATAGCTAGACGGCGTTCGGGTGAGTCCTGCACGCACCGGATTTAGCTCGATATAGGCGGCGCAGGTTAAGAAGTAGGTGTCGTCAGTAATCGGAAGGCTAGTAAAACGACCCTCCCATAAATGACCAACGCGGGCGTATTTATTTTTGTGATGCCAGGAATAATTCCAATTAATAAAGTGCATTGCATCGGAAAGCAATGATGGGTCTTGCGGCTCGAGCAGTAGATGATAGTGATTGTTCAATAGGGCGTAATGATAGATGTTGAGATTATATTTCTCGCATGCTCTCTTTAGGAGTACTAAGAAAAAACGAAAATCATCTTGATCTATAAATACTGGTTTCTTCTCATTTCCGCGGCAAAATATGTGATAAGGAGCATCAAACAGGACCTCTGCACGAGGTATTCTTGGCATAAAAGTTGGTTATTTTTTTATCTCTCCCATTACGTTCAAGATTACAAAGTTGTGTCAACCGCAGCATGTGGAGAAGTCATGGTGTCAGGCTAGCTGTCCCTAGGTGACAGTCACCGAGGGACACGGAGGCTGTCCCCGAGGGACACTTACCCCCTGTGTACTTTTTGTCCTCACGTGAGTTTCGACCCGTGGTATAATGCCCTCATGGAAGGTCGTGATACAATTCCTGCGGAGCAATCCGCACTTCGCGAGAAGGAAAAACACCGGATGTTGCTCATTCGTGTTTTTGCCGTTTGTTCAATCGTAGCCGTCTCTCTTCTTGGCGTTCAAATCTATTTCAACGTTTTCAAATTGCCCGAACTTCAGCTCGCGAAGGCTACTCCGGATGATGATCCGAATGCTATTTTAAAAGCTAAAGACACCGACTTCGACGGCATTTCTGATTACGACGAAATTAATTTTTATAGCACGAGTCCGTATCTTGCCGATTCTGATTCTGACGGCATCGACGATAAAACTGAATTGGTTCGCGGTACCGACCCGAACTGTCCTCAGGGAAAGCAGTGCTCTATGGTCACGGAGTTGCGCGCGGAACTTAAGCCGAGCGATTTGTTCGTGAAAGTTCCCGAGCCGGTCGCGCCCGTGGCATCGCTCGACGCTCTAGCGAGCCTGAAAAATATGAGTCCGACGGAGATTCGTGCTTTGATGAAGAAAAACGGCATGACAGATGACGTTTTAAGCAAGCTCTCGGATGAAGATTTAGTAAAAGCCTATCAAGACGCGCTCGCTAAAACAGGCGTCGATCAGGCCGAAAAAGCCGCCGTCAAAGCCGATCCGACTCCGGAAGAAATCAGAAAAATTCTCGTCGATAATGGTATGGCTCAGGAAGACGCCGCGAAAATTTCTGACGAAGACCTAAAGACGCTCTATCAGGACACGCTTAAAAAGGTTGCTCCGCCGATTCAACCAAAGAAATAAGGAGATATGTTTAACTTCTCACCGCGAAATAAAAGCAGACTATCGGGGGTGATGCTCGTCGTGTGGATGTTTGGTTTTTTGGTTTCAAATTTGGGCTTTCCACAGCCAGCGCAAGCGTTCATGGGCGTCGGCGATCTTTCAATTACAGCCGCCGATATTCCGCGTATTGCTTTTGAAGTTGCCATAAAAGCGCTTCAGCAGGTTGGTAGTGCTTTAAAGCTCACCGCGATTGAAATTTCTACTTTCTTGGGTCAGAAGGTTGCACATGATGTGGCCGTTCAGCTTGTCGCCGGCGCATCGGGTCAAAAACCTCTTTTTAATGCCAAAGACGCCGGCACATATATACTAGATCTCGGAAAAGATATAACTGCGCAAACACTTTCGAGCTTTGCTGAAAATCTTACTGGTATAGATATTTGTAGTTTTGATCCCAAGATGACCAAGGAACTGTCTTTGGGTTTTGCACAGACTTCCGGACCGACGGGAAGAAAATGTGATTTCAAAGCTCTCTCAGCACAATTTAACAAAATAAAAGAAGAAGCGGCTTCGTTTGCGCAGGATCCGAAAGAGGGTTTTTCCTCCCGTTTTGCGGTTACTTTTGTTCCTGGAAATTCCACACTCGATGGTTTTACAGATGGTTTGTTTGGAATGGCGGATAAGGTTCAAAAAGAAGTTGCCGCCAAAAAAGATGCCGAATATTTTGAGCGTCTTGGTGATGTGAAAGCGGTCAAGAATCCGGTTACCGGTGCCGTCAAAACTCCAAAAGAACTCGTGCAATCAGAATTGATTGAAAAGTTAGTAACCGGACCAGCCGCTGATGTGCGGGGTGAAAAAGAGTCAGCGCTGCAACAGGCACCGGAAGAAATTTTGACCATCGTCGGAATCACAGCCAAGACTTTTATCGCGACGCTGCTTG
>Ga0194060_10002976_pt1 | contig 12056 bp, 7 predicted proteins | sample SepL225m_MetaG_FD_163427 | JGI IMG/M metagenome (GOLD analysis project Ga0194060, IMG submission 163427) | Anoxic zone freshwater microbial communities from boreal shield lake in IISD Experimental Lakes Area, Ontario, Canada - Sep2016-L222-5m | ecosystem: Environmental > Aquatic > Freshwater >... | reverse complement strand
ATTCCGCCGAAAACGGACAAAACAATCTTTCCCGCGATGCTGCCCTCGACTGTGCACAAGGAGAGCTATCAAGGTGAAAATTTGCCTGCCGATGCTGAGAAAACGAACATCCAGCGGGAAAAATTACTTTTCCTTTGGCCCGTCATGGGCAAGGTCGTTTCTCGATACGGAATACAACCGAACGGCATGTTTTTCAACGGGATTAAGATTGCCGCGCCGGAGGGCGCTTCCGTTCTTGCCGTAGCAGATGGAACAGTGATTTTTTCTGCCCCCTTAAAGGACTATGGAGAGACAATCATCCTGAAACATGATAATGACTATGCGTCTGTTTATACGCACTTAGGCAAACGACTGGTAAAGCGAGATGATCCCATAAAAAAAGGTGACAAAATAGCCACCTTGGCGCGGTCGGAGCTAAAAGGGGAGGCCCTGCTGGATTTTGAGATCCGCTATAAAAATAAAGCCCGCAACCCCTTATTTTTTCTCCCCTGATTCGAAGCTATTGAGGTAAATTTACTATGGATATTGGATTTGAACAAGGGCCTATTCGACCTCCCAGCGAGGCGAAGAGCCTGCTCATCCGTGCCACCCGCAACTGTCCATGGAATAAGTGCAGATTTTGCAATACATATGCTGATACGAAATTTGCCATCCGCAACTCCGGGGAGGTAAAAAATGACATCTATCGTGCGGCAAAAATAGCACGTGATCTTGCAGAATATTCCCGTGAAGAAGGCGAAGAAGGGGTAATCACTGCAAGGATTGTTCAAGCTGTGTTTGACAGACAAGAGCTTTATAATGAAGCTTATCGCGCTATTGCCCTGTGGCTTTACTATGGCGGCGAGCAGGTATTTATTCAGGACGCTGATTCTCTCACCATGAAAACCGTTGATATGATTGCTATTTTAAGATGCCTTCAAGAGACCTTTCCTGCGGTTAAGCGCATTACCACCTACTGCCGTTCAAAGACTGCGGCCCGTAAACCGCTGGCAGAATTAGAGCTTCTGCGGGAGGCGGGACTTTCACGGATCCATGTGGGCATGGAAACAGGTTCAGATACTTTGCTGAAGTTTATCAACAAGGGAGTGACTGCCCTCGAGCATATTGAGGGAGGACAAAAAATCAAGGCCGCTGGCATTTCACTAAGCGAATATGTGATGCCCGGCCTGGGCGGCCAGACGTGGTCCCATGAACATGCGGTTGAAACAGCTCGGGTCATTAACAGCATCAATCCCGATTTCCTGCGGTTGCGGTCGCTACACATAACGGCCTTTACGCCTCTGGCCAAGATGACGCAAAAAGGCACGTTTATGCCCCTCGGCGAAGAGGACGTATTACGGGAGATTCGAGAGTTTATATTGGAGTTGGAAGGAATTAGTACGACCATCGTTAGCGACCATATGTTCAACTTACTTGAGGAATTGGAAGGAACCTTACCTGCCGATAAGACAAAATTGCTGGCAACAATTGATCGTTATTTTTCTCTTTCCGAGGAAGATAGACGAATCTTCAGAAGGGGCAGGAGGCGGGGCGTCTACCGCAGCATGGATGAGTTGGCTGCCGAATCGAATTAAGCCCAATTTGATGCTTGACAGCCGAGGTGTATTGACCTATAAGCCAATCATAGTTAGAGGTTAAGAAGGTTTTAGACAATATTCAGTTTGCAGGGGTATACGTTTCTTAGGGCTCCACATTAAACCGCATTACTCAGTACAAGAGGTGGATCGGGACATGAAAAGAACTGTCTGCATAATTGTTATATTTTGCACGGCTTGGGTAACGCTTACGTGGGCGGCTCAGGAGAATAGTCAGGTACGTGCCGTGGGTATGGCCACAATTCATAATAATATGGTGGATATTGCCCGGGACAAAGCCATTGACAATGCCTTGCGCAATGTCGTGGAAAGGGTCGTGGGCGTGATGGTTACCGGCAGTACGGAGGTTGAGAATTTCCAGCTGAAGATGGACCGCATTCTCTCCGAATCCAAGGGGTTCGTTGAAAAATACCGCATTCTGTCCGAAAAAAGGGACGGCGATAATTATGAGGTTGCGATTGAAGCTGAGGTGGGAGCCGGCAAATTGCAGGATCGCTTGCAGGCAATGGAACTTCTCATCAGCAGAAAGTCCAGGCCCCGCCTCATGGTTGTTTTCAACGAAGCAGGACAGAAAGACGCGATCGCAGAAGCTGCCATGAGCAAGTTTTTCCTCGCGAAAGGTTTTAAACTTGTCGATTCATCGATTGTTAAGAAGAGTCGGGGAGAATTCAACATGGCTGTTTCCGCAACTAACGAAAAAGCCTTGTCCAATCTAGCGCGCACTTACGGCGCAGAAGTGGTAATCTCCGGTGCTGTTGAGGCCGCGAGCAATTCCTTCACGGTCAGCGGCATTGAAATGTTTACTAACAAAGTTAATGTATCCGTCAAGGTAATCAATGGGGATACGGGAGATGTTATCACTACGGGCAGCGAGTCTAAATCAGTGCCTGGCTCTAAAGGTGAGTTGAGCCGCATAACGGAGGAAGCAGCCGGGAAATTGGCCGGGAAAATCCTGGAAGATACCTTGGAACGCTGGTCTTCTGAACTTACCAATACAATTACCGTAAAATTGGTGATTTCCGGTTTAGACGAATATCAGGATTTGGTGGGTTTTAAAGACCACTTACCACTTGTTCTGAAAGGGTTTAAGACTCTCTATCAGCGCAGTTATCAACAGGGTACGGCCGATCTTGATATTGAAGTGAAGGGTGATGTTCAGGGAGTGGCTGATGACCTTTCCGTCTTTGTCATGAAGGGACGTAAATTGAAGATATCTGCTATCACACAGAATATCGTAAAGGCCAGCTTATTGCCCTAATCTCGAAATTCCGATACATTATTTTTGGTCATAAATTATTGCCATTTAAGGGAGGCACGCATGAAACAGAGTACTTATCGAACAAGTCTGCTGGTCTTTTATGTCGTTTTTGTTTTTTGGGGTTGCGCTACCAGCGATAGTTTCAAACAGGGGCAGGAACTGGTCAATGAGAGACGCTGGGAAGAGGCTGCCGTTTTCTTCAGTAAGGCGGTGAATGAAAGCCCGGATAATCAGGAGTATAAGGACGCCCTCAAGAAAGCCAATCAGGAGACGGCAAAAATTGAGTATGAAAAGGCCAGACAGGCCCTGACTCCTGCATCCGAACAAAATCTCAGCAGACTGGAACAAATTAACGCTACGGTGGAAAAGGCAAGCCGCCTTGATCCGCAGAACCAAGCCATTGCATCGTTTGCAGCCAATCTGGCAGAAAAGATCGCCGGTTTAAAAAACAAGCTCAAGACGCTTTACGAGCAGGCTGATACGGACATGCAAAAGGAAGACTGGCCGGGTGCCGCTGATAAACTCAGACAGATAAACAAAATACTTCCGAGTTATGAAGACACGGGTGCCCGGTTGGCGAAGGTAGAACAGGAGGGAGCAAAAAGTTTATATCAGCAGGGGATGACTTTAAGAAAGCAAGAAGACTGGAAATTGGCTGTTCAGACATTTAAAAAACTCATTGACATCAACCCGAATTATTATGATGCGGCCAAGCTGTACCAGGAGGCACAGGACAAAGACAATATTCAATATTTTATTGCTGAGGGAGAAAACGCCGGTCGCAGCCAGAACTGGGATCGGGCGATTCTGATGTTGGATAAGGCCTCCGAGTACCAGCCGGACAACGAAGACCTTCGAAAAAAGTTAGAATCAATGAAGGCGAAGGTGGGCCAGATCTATTTTTCCGAAGCCGTCAAGCTGACGAATCAGGGTATACTTTTTAAGGCCATGAGCATGCTGGACTCGGCAAGGAACTATTTGCCCGCGTTGCAGAGTGATCCTGTCTACCGGGACTTCATCGGTAAATATTGCGCCAAATTGATTGAGCGGTCGGACAAATATGCGGAAAAGGAGCTGTGGGGCAATGCCTATATCTGGCTGCAAAAGGCTGAAATGTTTAATCCCAGTTACCAGAATTTGTTTCAAAAGCTGTTGGATGCCAGAGATAACATCAATAAGCGAATAAAAAGATCTATTGCCGTCTTCGAATTCAGTTCCCCAAGCGCTAATAAGGACGCTGGCAAGATTGCCGCCAATAAGCTGACTGCTTATTTGTATAAAAATGCCAGCGGTGATTTGCGCATCATTGAAAGAGAGAATCTGCAGAATATCTTGAGAGAGATGCAGCTCGGCCAGACCGGCCTGGTAGACATTAAATCAGCACAAAGCATGGGCAAAATGCGTGGCATTGATACCTTCATTATGGGCGACGTCATGCAATATTCCACTACCTTTAACGACTTCCCCAGCAGCGGTCGGGTTACCGCGGTCGTCGGGGAGGAAGACGCCCCCAATCCTGAATACGTGGACTGGGAAAAGAAAAATCCCAATGCCAAGAATGATGAAAAATTGCTCGCCAAAGCCCCCCCGGCTATGTACAAAAAACCAAAAACTGAAGTCATCAACTATAAAATGGGCGTTGCCAGAATCACCGCAATGGTCGAGGTGTCATACAAACTCGTCAATACTACGACGGGAGAAAACATATTGACGAATATATATCCGGGCAAATCTATCAAGGAAGGCCGTTATCAGGACGGTGTGCCACAGGCTAACATTCCTCAGCTACCTCTGACTCTGCCGTCAGAATTGGAGGTCATGGATGAACTGATAACCGCAAAGATGAACGAAATCGGTCAAAGCGTTCTTAAACCATTCCAGAGTCTGGAGGTTGAGTATTTTAATGATGCCCAGTTGCAGGAAAAGCGTCGCAGCTATGATCAGGCAGTGGAAAAATATACCGATGCCATGTTCGATGAAAAACTCAAGAGTATCGCCACGCCAATATCGCAAAAATCTCAGGAAAGCATCGATAAACTGATCAAAGACATGTAGAGATCAAACGCAGCACCGGAGGAATTAAATGGTTAAAAAAGCCGTATTTTTTATATCGGTGTTCATTGTTGTCATTTTCTCTCTCACGGAAGCGGCATCGGCGGCGCCGGTGAAGATGGCCATTTTTAATTTTCAAACAGTGAACATGGAGGCCTCCGGTCAGGGAACTGCCGTAACAAATATGCTGCTCACCTCCCTCGCGACCGACCGAAACCTGAATGTGCTCGACCGGAAGGATTTGGAAGCATTCCTGACTCTTAATGACCTTCAGCAAAATGACAACATGGATAATGTAGTGAATATCGGCGCCCGCCTGGGGCTCAATATGATTGTGGTGGGATCGGTTGAAAAGAAGGGCGCCATACTCTTAATTAATTGCCGGGTCATTGCCATAGAACAGAAAAAAATCATCTTTTCAAAACAGACAAGGTCACTCGGCGATGCAGGTTTTGCTAATGAAATTAAAGATCTAGGTAGTTCAATCGTTTCCGCCGTTACAACAGCGTTCAGCAGAGACGATGGGCTATCCAACTTTCCCGGTCCTGCCAATATAACGGTGCGTCCCGGCAACAAGCAGATACAAATGAGTTGGGAGTCTCCAGCTAATGCGGCAGCCGTTGCTTATGAGATCTATCGGGCCACGAACCAGTCCGGTCCTTATGCCAAAGTTAATCAAGTAGCGGTACCGGAATACGTAGACCAGAATTTGGAAAAAAATGTTCTCTACTACTATAAAATCAGAGCCTATAACGAAAAAGGCGCACGGAGTGAATTTTCCGAGATATTTTTTGCGGAGACCGTATTAACGCCAAATCCACCAGTAATTTTGAAGGCGGAAAGCCATATACGGAGTACCCAAATTACGTGGACACCTAACCCTATGAGCAGCGGCGATCCCCTGCGATTGCGTGGATACAAGGTTTATCGTTCCAAAAATGAGCAAGGCCCCTACAAAGAGGTATCCAATGTTGTGGGGAAAGATCTGCAGATTGGTGTAGATACGGCAACTACTCTCGATAGAATATTTAAGGTGGCTTTTACGGATACGGGGCTTACGGACGGAGAAATAGCTTATTATAAAGTCACCGCCTACAATGAAAAGAATCTGGAAAGTGAATATTCGTCTCCTATTCGAGGCCTGGCCGTATCGCCGGTAACCAACATCTACGCTCAAGGCGATCTGGTAAGAGAAGTAAGACTGTCCTGGGCAGCGCTTGATGGACCTGATATCAAAGGTTATAATCTCTATCGCAGTACAATGGAAAATGATGGGTTCAAAAAGATTGCAGTGATCGGCCAACCAACTAACTCCGCCGAAAAAAAACTACAATATAAGGATACTGAAGGCTTGGTTGACTCGGTGCGCTATTACTACCGCATCACGGCCTTTGAAGTTCCTGAAACGGAAACGTCTCCGAAGATAACTGTTTCAGCCATAACAAAAGGAAAGCCCGCTGCGCCTCAAGATCTGCGTGCTCAGAGTGGACTGGTTAAGAAGATCGAAATCAGCTGGGCTCCAAGTAACACCGAAGATGTGGAAGGCTACAAATTATATGCTGCCCGGCAGAACGATGGCCAATTTTTACTGATAAAAAAGCTGGAGGGCAGAAATAATACAAAATTTGTTGATGACGACCGGGCAAGGCTTGATGATACTACTAAATACTATTATCGGTTGACGTGCTATAACAAAGTTGATGTTGAAAGTTCATCAGTGGAAGTCTCTGCGACTACCAAATCCCGTCCTTCGCGTCCGCAGGGCCTCAAGGGTGAGTCCATGAAGTTGAAGGAAGTTCCCTTGTCCTGGGGACCCAATCCGGAAAATGATATTGCGGCCTACCATTTGTTGCGTCAAAGCTCGGAAGGCGTTGAGTTTAAGGAAGTTGCTAAAATAACGGCGCAGACCGCTTATACAGATAAAGACTTGCAAGACGGCGTGTCCTATAACTATAAACTTCAGGCGGAAGACAAGGATGGTCTTACCAGCGAATTCTCCGATCCCGTGGCCTTTCGTACCAAGCCCCGGCCACAAAGCCCTGCCGGTCTCTCCAGCGATCTGCGCAATGGCAAGGTGAGTCTCAAATGGGATCGAGGTCGTGAGCCAGATATTGCTTACTACCGGGTGTATGAAAAAAAATTCTTCGGGAACGAAAAGATAGCCGACGAGAAAACTATTACTTTCAGTGAGACCTCGCCCCCCAAGGGCAAAACAAAGACTTATGTAGTTACCGCGGTTGACGCGGATGGCCTCGAAAGCAATCCCAGCCGGGAAATATCGGTAACAGGACGATAATTATTACAAGGGAGTAGGATGATGATTGTGGATAGATCAACCAGCAGAGGGACTTTTGCACAGAAGATTAAAACAAGTATTGCGTTGCTATCTTTTTTTGCTGCCATCGTGATGCCGATATGTTCTGCCACCCCGGCTATTGCCGGTGAAATTCTCCGCTATCAAGTAGTAACCAACGGAGCTGACAATGCCTATCTCGTTGACACGACCACCGGCTTTACCTGGATTCTCAGCTATCGTACGTTGCCCACTGGTCGAGAACCGGTGGCAATACCCTACAAATTCATAGGAGTCACACCACAAAATCAGAGCACCTTTTTAATGGAAAGCGCCCCGTTATTCCCTGATCAGACCAAGGAAGCTAAATAAAGCTAATATGTTAGGCATGAAAACGAAGATCTGCAGGAGGCCATGTATGACAAAGATGTTGGGTAGAGCTTCTTGGTTGTGGCTTTTACTGGTCGCAATCAGCTTACAGAGCTGTGTCGTCGCTACTTCGACTACGGCGATAGCTCCGCAGATTAGAGATCTTTTTCAGGGAAAATTTGTGATTGACCCGTATATGGAGACTCACCGGCCGGTTACAATTGCGATATTGCCTTTTAAGGACAACTCTCGCGATCGAGCTGGTGCCGTGGCCGTAAGAAAAGGTTTTTACAATCATTTTAGCTCTCTTCCCTTTAAAGATTTGCAAATGCAACGGGTTGATAACTTGTTAAGCAAGGCCAACCTTTCGGACCCCGAAGTCATATATAAAACTTCGCCCCAGGAATTGGGCAAGATACTGAACGTCGACGCAGTCGTATTTGGCGAAATATCCAATTTCGATAAGTTATTTGCCGTCATGTACTCACAGGTTTCCGTGGGCGCAGAGATTAAAATGTACGATACCAAAACCGGAAATTTTCTCTGGAGCGGTCAACACACCGTAAGGATCCATGAGGGTGGTCTCTCGGTCACCCCGTTCGGTATTATTGCGACCGTGGTGGCGACCGCGATGAATGTTCGGGACATCCAGCTGCTCAGAGCCTGTGACGACCTTTTCCGGGATATGGTCAAGACCATTCCGGTTCCTACCTTAGCCGAAGCGCTCCGTCCGCCCGTTATCTCGCTCTTAACCCAGGACACTAAAAACTTACCGAAAAAAGCCGGTGATGAAATCAACGTGGTCATACAAGGCGCGCCCAAAATGCAAGCCTATTTTGACATTGGTGAATTTAAAAAGCATGTTGATATGCAGGAAATGGAACCGGGCTGGTATCTTGGCACATACAAAGTACTGCCTGGTGATAACGTGTCTCTCGCCATGATTATCGGATATCTTGCCGATGATGCCGGCACAGCCTCGCAATGGGTGGACGCCCTGGGCACGGTGACGCTTGATACTACGCCTCCGGAAAAAATTACAAATCTGCAAGCCGTCGGAAGAAACAATGTGTTGCTCATGAACTGGGATAAGTCTGCGGCACCTGATCTGGCTGGTTATCGCCTTTACCGCAGCTTAACTCCTCTATCGGGTTTCCAGGAGGTGGGCAGAAGCGAGATTAATGAATGGCGTGATGAAAAGGTTACGAACGGCCAGAAATATTATTATTTCGTGACCGCCATCGACTGGGCGGGGAATGAGAGCGAAAAAATCGATCCGATTCTCGGATTACCGATCGCTCCAGGTCCTACTGCCGTCCAAGGTCCCATTGAGGCTGATACGATCTGGTATTCCGGTGCCAGCCCCTATATTATTGACCAGTCTATTTTAATCAAAGACAAGGCCACACTGACTATTGAGCCGGGAACGGAGGTCCGTTCTTCGGGAGGCGGATTAGTTATTGAGGGGCAGATCAGGGCGAAAGGCACTAAAGAACATCTGATTACCTTTACTTCCACGGAAGAAGGAAGGTTCTGGGAGGGGATGTTATTTAATAACACCAAAGAAAAAGAGCATCAATTGGCATACCTGCGGATATCAAATGCGAAGGTGGCCATCAGTTGCGAAGCCTCCTCGCCCCGACTGGAAGACTCCGAGTTAACGATGAACCTCACTGCTCTGAAGATCACCGGCGCTTTTTCCCGGCCTGAATTGCAGCGCAATTTTATCCAGAAAAACAAACAAAGCGCCGTAGTGATTCGCGATGGCGCTCAGCCCCTATTGCTTGACAACATGATTGTTGACAACCTGCAAGAGGGGGTGGTTATCGAGTCCGCGTCTCCGGCACTGCGGAACAATGTTATTGCCCGTAATCAGAAAATCGGCATCCGGGTCCAAAACAGCAACGCCGTCATTACGAGTAACAAGATTTTGGACAACAGTCCGCTCGATATCGAGGCCAATATGTCCGGCGAGCCGGTCCAGGCATTGGATAACTGGTGGGGGACGGTCAGTGGCAGTGATATTCTGGCGCGGATCAAAGGCAAAGTTAATATCGCGTCAATTCTTGATGGAGATAAGCCGGCCGGTAAATCAATGAAGCTCCCCATCCTGGATTCCAACCTGGGAGCGACTATTGATAAGGACTCCTTCCTGATCCTTTCCAACAGTCCTTACCGAATGGTACAAGACGTCGTCGTCATGAGCGGCGCAACTCTCTATATTGAGCCCGGGGTTGTCATACTTTACGACCAGGGCCGGGCGATCACGGTGGAAGACGGTGGTGTAATGGCTAAAGGAACGAAAGAATTACCCATTGTCTTTACCGCCTCGGCTAAATCCCCCCTGCCTGGTTCATACGCTTCTGCCGTGCGGTTTACGAAACCCACAAAGGTGAACAGCGCTTTCTCCTATTTTGTTGTCAAATATGCCGAGACAGCCTTTGATATTCACTACGGTGCACCGGAAATTTCTTATTGCCTTATCGCCGATAATTCCCAAAATGGCATATTTTGTCGTAATGACGCCGCGCCGAAAATTACTTATTGCACCTTTTTGAATAACCTTGGTGAGGGTGCCATCCGGAGTGTTGGTATGTCAAAACCATTGATTAATTACAATAATTTTCTCAGAAACGCATTTGCCGTACAGGCCTTTTCTTCCATATACCTGGATGGGAGGTATAATTGGTGGGGAAGTACTCCGCCCGATGGCAGCTTGATCTTTGCGCATGGTGATGATAGCATCAACATCAAGCCATGGTTGGAAAAAGAGGAAGAAAAGGCTTTTAAAGAGTAGGGATCAATAACTTTATAGGGAGGAACGAAGATGAAGTTACGGTATATTGTTACAGTATTGGTAATGGGGCTGCTGATGTTATCGACGGAAAGTGTTTTTTCTGAAGATACCGTAAGTATGTCTGAATGGAAACAGATTATCGAAAAAATCGGGACGAACGGGAATATTAATTGGTCGGCTGGATACATTGAGGCAGTGGGTATAGGAGCTCCTCCAGAGAAATTTATCGGCAAGATCCAGGCTCGTCCTATGGCCTTGCGGGCCGCTGAACTGGTAGCAAAAAGAAACCTGCTCGAAATTACCAAAGGGGTGCGAATCGACTCAACCACTTTAGTGAAGGATTTCGTTGTGGAGAGTGATGTCATCAACAGCCAGGTCGAAGGCATTGTTAAGGGAGCGACCGTAGTAAAGCAGGAATACATGTCCGATGGTTCTGTTGAGGTTACGGTCCGCATGCCGCTGTTAGGTGACTTTTCATCGGCCATCATGCCTAAAGCACTGGATAAAAAGCCGGAAGGCCGTTCTTACACGGCTGAGCCAAGGAAGCCCGTTGCGCCTCCCGAACGACCAACCGCACAGCCTGCCGCCCCGCCTAAAGCCCCGGCAACTTCTTCCGGGTCTGTTTACACCGGCATGGTGGTTGACGCTCGTGGTATGCAGACGAGACCGGCTATGTCGCCAAAAATTCTCGATGAAAACGGCCAGGAAGTTTACGGTTCCGTGGTCGTGGAACGCGAATTTGCAGTTCAGCAGGGCATGAGCGGCTATGCGCGTGATTTGACGTCGGCGCAAAGCAATGCCCGCGTGACGAACAATCCTTTGACGGTAAAGGGTGTTAAAACGCAGGGACCGGGGAAATCCGACATCGTAATCAGTAATGCCGATGCTGCTGCGCTCAGATCGGCCGCCGATAACCTTTCTTTCATGAAAAAGTGCCGGGTGATGATTGTCCTGGACTGATTATTGATTTGTTCAATGCTGGTTAAACACATTTAGACCGCAGATACCTGGCAAGGTGCTGCGGTCTTTCATATCTATCTTCCAAGAGTTTTTTCTTTCCGGTAATTATTTTGCTTTGCTTTCCAGGAGGGGGGACACCGTTGCCCGGCCGAATTGTTATTTTACCTGATGATTTAACAAACAAAATTGCAGCCGGAGAGGTAATTCAACGACCTGCTTCCATCGTCAAGGAGTTGATGGAAAATGCCCTCGATGCCGGGGCAACTGACATTGAGATTGAGCTTCGGCAGGGTGGGTGCGAATTAATACGGGTCACCGATAACGGCGCAGGCATCAATCCAGAGGATGCGATACTCGCTTTTTCCCGCTTTGCTACCAGTAAAATATATGAGTTCGACGATATCTATAAGGTTAATTCCTTTGGATTCCGGGGTGAGGCCCTACCCAGTATTGCCTCTATTGCTCATGTCGAGATGGTGACGAAGCAAAAGGGCGCTCTGGCTGGAGTGAGAGTGGCTGCGGAAGCAGGCAATATCCAGGAAATCAGCGAGGCCGGATGTCCTGTCGGGACCTCGGTGCTGGTGACGAATATCTTCGGTCCAGTGCCGGTGCGCCGCAAATTTCTCAAGTCGGAACAAACGGAACAGGGACATTGCCTGGATGTGGCCAGCAGGCTGGCTCTTGCTTATCCTGCTTTGAGCCTGAAAGTTACTGCTAATGGCAGGCAGATAC
>Ga0194060_10002974_pt1 | contig 12057 bp, 8 predicted proteins | sample SepL225m_MetaG_FD_163427 | JGI IMG/M metagenome (GOLD analysis project Ga0194060, IMG submission 163427) | Anoxic zone freshwater microbial communities from boreal shield lake in IISD Experimental Lakes Area, Ontario, Canada - Sep2016-L222-5m | ecosystem: Environmental > Aquatic > Freshwater >... | reverse complement strand
GATGCTGGCCGACCTCAGGCGTGACCTGTCGTCGGCGCTCGGCATCCTGCACAAGGACGTCGGCGCCTGCCTGCGAGCCACCTTCGTCGTCGATCCGACCGGCAAGATCCGCTGGGTGTCGGTGAATGACCTGAGCGTGGGCCGCAATGTCGCCGAGGTGCTCCGCGTGGTCGATGCGCTGCAGACCGAGAAGCTCACTCCCTGCAACTGGACGCCAGGGCAGGCGACGCTCAACTAGCACGAGTCGTGTCAGCGCGCAGCGCAGGGCGGCCGTCCTGCGCTGCGCGTTGATGCCATCCTGCCGACGCGCGCTACTTGAGCGCCGGGTTGACGTACCCCGCCTGGAGCACGCGGGCCGAGGGCCTGATGCTCAGGTAGTCCACGTGGTCGCCCACCTCGATCCAGCCGTGCGGGGTCCCCGCCGGGATGATGATGATGTCGCCGGTCTTGACGACCTTCTTCACGAGGTCGCCGGTGATCATGCCGCTGCACGACGGCCCGTTCAGTTCCTTCGTCACGCCGCTGTCTGGTGCTGACTTCCGACCGTTGACAATGTGCCCCCCGGTGACGAGCGTGCCGCCGCCCGAGATGATGAGGTAGCTCTCGGTCTGCGACTCGTGCAGGATCCCTCCCGGCACACCCCCGGCAGGCGGCGTGGCGGCCACCTCGCCGCAGGGCTCGGCCGGCGCAGCTGCGGGCGCGCCGCGTCCAGCCGCACCGCCGGCGGGAGCACCGGCCGGAGCGCCCGCCGGAGCCGAGGCGCCGCGGTGGACGACGCCGACCGCCAGGTTCTCGTTCCCGATGTCAACGACACGGATTTGCCGATCGACGCCTGGCAGGGCGTTGACCTTCTTGATGTCCTCGTCGGTGATGTACGTGCCCGGCCTGGATTGCGCCCATGCCGCGAGCGGCGACAACGTCAACACGATGGCGATCAGCGTCTTCTGCATCATGCTCCTCCTGTTTCTCGACTGATGTGGTTTACAGCGTCTTCAACTCGTACGCGTCTGTGCCTTTCGGCCCTTCGGTCAGGTCGTTCGCGTCCGGCGTCACGCGCTAGGCGCAGGCATCCGGCAACTCGAGCGTGAAGCCGAACCGGTCGTCGCGGCACGGCTTCGCTGCCCGCGCGTGTCCGCACCGTGCCCTGGGAGCCGGGCCCGCGCAGCGCGGGTCTTTCCCTACGTCCGCGTGATGGGCCGACCCCGTACGCATGGTCGCGCCGATCATAGTCCCAGAAGGCACCCGGAGTGACGCGGTCGCCGGTCCTGTCGCCGGACACCCTCACGTCCTCTGCGCCCGGGGCACCGGTCACCGAAGACGCCCCTGCACGGCGTGCGGGGCGCCGTCCTCGAGTCAGCATATTCACCGCGCGGGAAGCTGTGCAATTCGACACACGCGCCGGCTCTCTCGTCGAGCTACCGTGCGGTCATGAGAAAAACCCTGCAGGTGCTCGCGATGTCGGCGTTGATCGTCGTCTCTGCCTCGACGGCTGATGCGCAAATCAGCTTCGGCTTCCGCATCGGTCCGCCGCCTGCCCCGCGCGCGTACCGCGTACCGCGCCAGCCCGGCCCCGACTACGTGTGGATCGAAGGCTACTGGTACCCGCAGGGTCAGCGGTACGCGTGGCACAACGGGTACTGGACGCGGCCGCCGTATGAGGGCGCGTACTGGGTCGAGCCGTACAACAGCGACGGCCAATACTTCGCCGGGGAATGGGAAGGCGGCCGCGGCCAGATCGCGCACGACCATCGAACGGACCGCAGCAAGCAGCGGGACCAGAGCCCCGCTGCGCGCGCCAACGGTCGCGGCAACCGCAACCGCTGAGCACGGGGGACGCTCCTATTGCCCTTCCGGACGAAGGGTCACCTGCACGTAGCGGCGCGGATTCAAGTACTCCCGCGCCGCGTCGCGCAGGGCCCCCGTGGTGAGCTGGTCGTAGAGCGGCCGCGGGTTGAACACCTCGGCCACGTCCTCTCCGTACTCGATCTTGGTCGTCAGTTCGCCGAGCAGGTCGGCATTCTCCTGGAAGCCGATTTCAAGATCGCGGTCGAGCGCCGCGCGTGAACCGGCCAACTGGTCGCTCGATGGGCCCTGTTCCGTGAACGTCCGGATCACCGTCCAGGCCGCCGCCGTGAGGTCGTCGACGCGCGCCGGGTCGCAGCTGAACCCGATCGAGATCTGATACTCCGCCGTCGGATACTTCGAAAACTGCGGCTCGACCGTCACGCCATACGTGCCGCTGAGATCCTCGCGCAGCGTGCGGTGGAGATTCCCGCCGAGCATCTGGCTCATGGTCTCGAGCAGCAGCCGATGCATCGGGTCATTCTGCAATGGGCCGGTGAAGACGATCGCCACCTGGCTTCTGGGGTCCACACCCTTCACCACCTTTCGCTCCACAATGCCGGGAGGCGGGCGAACGCCGCGGTCCACCGCGGCTTCAACGCGGTGGAGCGCCGGCAGGCTCGCCAGGTAGCGCTCGACGAGCGGCTTGATCGCCGGCAGGTCGAAGCTGCCCACGAACACAAAGGTGAAGTCGCTCGCGTCGGCGAACCGGTTCTTGTAGAACGCCATCGACCGGTCGAGGTTCATCTGGTCGACCGACTCCGCGGTGAGCGGACGTGCCCTGGGGTGGCCCTGCGTCAGCGCGGACGCCAGCGCGTCGCGAAACGCCGTTTCCGGCCGCGCCTGCTGGTTCGCGAGCATCGGGCGCAGCCGAGCCTTCAGGGCCTCGAACTGCGACGCGTCGGCTCGCGGCGCGGTGAAGGTGAGATAGATCAGCTGGAACATCGTCTCGAGGTCCTTCCGCGTGGCGCCGCCGCGCAGGCCCTCCTCGTGTTCGCTGATGTCGGCCCGGACCCCGGTCGCCGATCCGGCCATCACCTTGTTCAGCTCAAGGCTCGAGAACGGGCCCAGCCCTCCCTCCGCGACGACCTGCTCGGCCGTCTCGGCGGCGACCAGGTCCTGATCGCTCGCGAGCGACGTGCCGCCCGGGCTGACGGCGCGGAACAGGATCTCGTCTTCCTTGTAAGGCGTCGGCTTGAGCACGACGCGAACACCGTTGGACAGCTGCCACTCGGTCACGCCCACCGCATCACGCGTCGACGTGCGAACCACCGACCCTGGCGTGGGCAGTGGGGCGAGCAGCGGCTGAGCGATCACGCGATCGACATACGCCGACAAGGTCGACGCTCCGACCTTCGCCATCACCGCCGCCAGCGCGGCCGGCGTCGGCAGCACGAGACCGCCGCGCTCTGGCGCCGTCACCGCCACCACGCGGTTGCCCTCGGCGACCCAGGCGCGCGCCAGGGCGTTGATCTCGGCCAGCGTGATGCCTGGCAGGAACCGCTGCGACATCGCCTGTTCGTACACGATGCCGGGAACCGGCTCCTCCTGAACCACGTGACGCACCAGCTCGTCGGCGAGCGGGCCCGACGGGCTCTTGTCCTTCTCGAGGAGCGCTTCGTCGAGATAGCGCTGGCTGTCGAGCTTTTCGCGGTCGAGTTCGGTCGCCGTGAAGCCGAACCGGACCACACGCTCCATCTCGGTCAGCAGGGCGGCGAGTCCGCGCTCTGCGCTGCCATCGGGCACCAGCGCCGCGATGGTCGTGACGACTGCCGAGCGAACGAACAGCCCTCGGTTGGTTTGCGCCGCGATGAACGGCGCCCCCGGGGCGTGGGCCACTTCGTCGAGCCTCCCCGACAACAGGCGAGCGAACAGACGTTCCACCATCTGTTCCCGGTAGGTCCCGACCGTGCGCTGATCACCGGCCGGGGTGACCCTGAAGACGTTGACCGTCGAGGCCGTCGCCTCTCGATCGGCGGCGAGCGAGAAGAGCGTGTCCGGATGCGGGGGCACCGTGTACACCGGCCGGGCCCTCGGCGCAATCCGTGCCGGAATCCGCTCGAAGTGGGACACGATCATCGACTCGATCGCCGCAGGGTCGAAGTCGCCGACGGCAATCACGGCCATCAGGTCCGGGCGATACCAGTCCGTATAGAACTGCTTGAGACGACCGGGGCTGACGTTCTGGATGATGTCGGGAAGGCCGACCGGCGGGCGCTCCGCATACCGCGCGCCCTTGAGCAGCGTGGGCATCTGCGCGTCGCGCAGCCGCGACTCGGCGCCCAGGCCCAGCCGCCATTCCTCGAGCACGACGCCGCGCTCCTTCTCGATCTCGGTGGGATCGAACGACACATTGTGCGCCCAGTCCTCGAGGATGAGCAGCGAACGATCGATGACCGTCCGGTTGTCGCTCGGGATCTGAAGCTGGTAGACCGTTTCGTCGAAGCCCGTGTGGGCATTCACGTGCGCGCCGAACCGCATGCCGAGCGCCTGGATGAACGCGGCCACGTCCTGTCCCGGGAAATGCTGGGTCCCGTTGAAGCTCATGTGCTCGACAAAGTGCGCCAGTCCTCGCTGGTCGTCGTCTTCAAGGACCGAGCCGGCGTTGACCACCAGGCGCAGTTCGGCGCGACCTCGAGGCTGCGCGTTCGCTCGCACGAAGTATTGCAGGCCGTTGGGCAATCGTCCGACCCGGACCTGCGGGTCGACGGCGATGACCTCGCTGAGCGGGGCCTGCTGCGCCCGGACCGCCGCCGGCGTCGGCTGGGCCGCGGCCAGGCGAACCGCTGCCGCGACGAGTGAGATCGTGAGGAGCAGGCAACGCTGACGTCTGTGCATGAATCCTTCCGGACGACACATCATGGTCGAACTTCGGGCCCCGCCACCGGACATCGCCCAGGCGCGCGAACCCTGGTTGCCGCCGGCCGGCCGGCCAGCCCTGTCCCAGAGTACACCGGCGGCCGGCGGCGCGCCGCGACTTCGAGGGTCCAGGCCCTGCGGGGAGGCCTTTCGCGCCGCCCCAAAGCGCCGACCAGTGGGCCCGGGACCCGGGCCGCTGGGAGCGCCGGTCGTCCCCAATGCCTCGTCTCCTTCGCCTCGGGCCTATCCGACCGGCCGATATTTCTCCGCCGGAAGCCGAGTCTGAGCGCGTATTATGTATAACGGTCCAGCTTGGTCCGATTGGTCCCGTATACCAAGGAGAATGCCGAATGTCGATGAAATTTCCGCCGGTCGTCAGCCCAGCCCTGTGCGCGCTCGCTCTCGCAGGCGTCCTCTTACCCCAGCTCGCGATCGCGCAGGTCGCCGAGCCGATCCGGCCCGTGCAGTCGGTCGGTTCGCTCGCCGTGCCCTCAACACGGGCGGTCGGCTCGTGGTGGGGCCGCGCCATCCCGTCGAACACCATCTGCACCAAGGCGCAGGATCCCACCTGCCCGGTGCCGAGCGAGATCATCATGGTGTTCACGTTCCACGAGGACCGCACCTTCATCGGCATCGACTCGAACATCTTCTCCGGTGGCAGCCACAGCACCGCCCACGGCGTCTGGGAGGCGCGTCCCAATGGCGGGCTCGACGCGCGCTTCACGCTGCTGCAATCGGCGCCCAACGGCGTGTTCCTGGGCGGATTCACGAACATCTTCAGGGCCACGCTCACCGATGACGACACGCTGGACGGGACGATCGATGCGTACCTTTACCTGTACACTCGCGCCGACGGTTCCGCGGTGGTCGGCGCCGATGGCCTGCCCACGCCAAGCCCGCTCGACGCCCCGACCTGCGCCGCGCCGACGTGCCAGGCTCTGGGCCAGTTTTCGTTCAAGGCCAAGCGCGTGAAGGTGCGGTAAGCGCTCCTCCGCACAGTGCATCCGGATGATTCCAGTCGCTCTCGCTCGTCGCTCGCGGGAGAATCGACTGGATCGTGCCGGGGCGCCAGGCTCTCGGTGAGTGGACCCTCCGACGATCTTGCCCGGCACGGCTGCGCTCGTCTCGAGGTAATCTTGCGTGTCCGCCGGGGTGCGGAGTCGTCGCTCACGGAGCGGTCGCGGCAGGCGATGCGCGCTCTCTCCGGGGGGTGACGGGCCCTGAACGGCAGCCGTCGGAATCACTCATCCTGAAAGGAACTCTCGATGCGCAAGACATTCGTCGGTCCGTTGATGATGGCGTTCGCGCTGTCGATGGCAGTCCAGACGTCGGCGCAGACGCCTGCGCAAACGCCGCCCGGCGTCGCCACTGACGTCACCAACGCAGAAATCCAGGGGGCGATTCAGAAGACGATCGCCGCGGCCGTCAGCGATCAGCAGCTGCGCGTCGTCAGCATCAACGGCGAGTACAACGTGGGCGTGGGCGTCCTCCACCGCAAGAAAGCGGAAGGCGCGTCAGGAATCGAGCACAGCGAGATCACCGAGATCTACCACATGATGCAGGGCTCGGCGACGCTGGTGACCGGCGGCACGCTGGAGAATCCCAAGGCCGCGGCGCCCGACAGCTCGATTGTCAAGGTGCTGAACGGCCCGAGCACGACCGGCGGCAAGATTGTCGGCGGGCAAAGCCGCAAGCTCAGCGTCGGCGACGTCGTCGTCATTCCGCCCAACACGCCGCACTGGTTCAGCGAGTTCGACAGCGACATCGTGTATCTCGTCGTGCGTGTCGACCCGCGCAAGGTGCTGCCGGCGGGATACGTCCTGAAATAGCCGGGGACCGCGCGGCTCTCGAGTCGCGCGCGGAGACCGTGGTCTACTTCGCGTCGAGAACCCAGTAGGCGTGGCCGTCATCGCCCGAGCGCGGGGCCTCGCCGGGCAAACGAGACGCGTAGAACCTGACCGGCGGGAAGTCCGGCGTGCGGCGAGAGAGGCGTTCCAACTTGTCTTGCGCGCCGGCAAGATCGCTGGAGACGCGCGCCGAGTCCAGCAGCGCCAGGAGCTCGGCCAACTCGCCAAAGGCCGCGCTCGGTTCCGGCGTCGTCGGCGTGTAGAGGGCGAACGGCCGCCCACGGCCCTTCGCTTCCGAAACCGAAGCCGTTCGGGCGATCATGGACCGGTGGAGAGACCACGCCGGAGACAGCGATGACGCGCGCGGGACCGGTCGGCTGGCCCTGGTGGTGCGTCCTGGTGTCGCTGGCGCTCTTCGGCCTGGCATCAGGGCTCGCGCGCGCCGACCAGACGCAGCCCGGCGTGGCGTACCTGGCCGTCGATCTCGCCAGCACGACGGCCATCGCGAGCGAGCGCCCCGATATGCTCGACGTGCCGATGCTCCCGGGGTCGGTCGCGAAAATCGCGACGCTGGCTGCCGCGCTCGAGTCCGGCGTCATCAACGCCCACAGCGGCATTCTCTGCACGCGCACCCAGACCGTCGCCGGTCATCAGCTGTTGTGCACGCATCCAGACCTCCATCGACCGCTCGAGCCCGCGGAGGCGCTTGCGCAGTCCTGCAACGTCTACTTCGCGACGGTCGCTTCGCGGCTGCCGCGCGCAGCCTTCGATCGGGCCCTCGTGAGCCTGGGTCTGCCGCCGAGCGATGCATCCGTGTCGGTGGCGGCGGCAGCGCTCGGCCTCGCCGGCACGCGCTCGTCACCTCGCCAACTCCTCGGGATGATGGCGCGCATCGGCGCGCGGCCCGCGTCGTTGCCGTGGCGACCAACAACCCTCTCCGTCGTTCGTGACGGGCTCGCTGGCGCCGCCCGCTACGGCTCCGCGTCGGCGCTCGGCGCGCGCGGCATTGACGCCCTCGCGAAGACGGGGACGACCGTCGGCTCGAGCGGGCTCGCACAGGGCCTCGTCGTCGGCCTCACGCCGGCGGCCGCGCCGACGACCGCGTTCGTGTTGGTGGCGTCAGGCGGTGCCGGCATGGACGCCGCCGAGCTTGCCGCCGATCGGCTACGTCCGCGCGGTCCCGTCATCGACCGCGTGCGCATCGGTGTCGCGAGACCACGTGGTGGGTATGACGTGCGAATGCTAGCGCTTGAAGACTACGTGGCTGGCGTGGTCGCGGGCGAGGCGGTGCCCGGAAGCGCGCCGGCAGCGATGGAGGCGCTGGCGATCACCGTCCGCACGTACGCGCTCGCGAACCTGAAGCGCCACGAGAAGGAAGGGTTTGACCTGTGCGACCTGACGCACTGCCAGGTGTTGCGTTCGGCGAGCGCGCCGTCGAAACGCGCGGCGTCGGCAACGGCGGGTCGGGTGTTGGCCGCCGGTGGCCGAACCGCGTCGGTGTTCTACACGGCCTCGTGCGGCGGGCATCGCGAGCGGCCGTCGGCGGTGTGGCCCGGCGCGGCCGACCCGTCGTACCTGCCGTCCGGCCCGGACACCGCGTGCGGTGGTGAGCCGGCGTGGACGTCGGACGTCGCGGTGGCAGACGCGATCCGCGCGTTGCGGACCGGCGGCTTCAAGGGCGATGCGCTTCGGGACGTGACGATCACGAGCCGCGACGCGTCGGGCCGGGTCTCCTGGCTCCGCCTTGACGGCCTCGCTCCTCCCGACATTTCGGGCGACGACTTTCGGACGCTGATCGGTCGCTACGTGGGCTGGCAGCTGGTGCGCAGCACGCTGTTCGACCTTCGGCGGACGGGCGCAGGATTCCACCTCGAAGGGCGCGGAGCCGGCCACGGCGTCGGCCTCTGCGTGCTGGGCGCCAGCCGGCTCGCGGCGACGGGCGAGTCGGCCACTCGAATCCTTCAGCGGTATTTCCCCGGGCTCGACATCTCCGTGCCCGCACGCGGCGAGGGGATCGAACCTGGGGCGAATACCGCGCGTCAGGGCGCACGCGACGGCGTCGTTCAGCCGCAGCTCGCGATCGTCCTCCCGGCAGCCGATCGCCCGGAAGAAGACGCGATCCGTCGCCTCGTCTCCAGGAAGCGTGATGCGTTGGCGGGCGCGCTCGGCGTCGTGGCGCCCGTCAATCTCTCGTTCCGGTTTCACCCGACCGTGGAGAGCTATCAGCGCGAAACCGGCCAGCCGTGGTTCACCGCGGCCGCCACTCGTGGCACGGACGTCCAGTTGCTGCCGCTGGCGGCGCTTCGTCAGCGGGGCATTCTCGAGACCACGATCGCGCACGAACTGGCGCACGTGCTCGTCGAGCCCGTGCTTGCAGGCAGGCCGCTCTGGGTGCTCGAGGGCACGGCCGCTCACTTCGCCGGAGAGGCAGCGGCCTCGGAGGCATCGGGCGCGTGCCCGTCCGATCAGGAGTTCATGAAGCCGGCGACGCCCGAATCGTTGAAGCAGGCCTACCGGCGCGCGGCCGCGTGCGTCGAGCGTCAGCTGCGCGCGGGCACACCCTGGCGCGAACTGCGCTGATCGGCGATGGTGAGCCTTCCGGCGCGATTCAACCCCGGGCGGCCGTGCTGCTGTAAATCCGCAGCACCAGCGCGACCATGGCGGCGGCGATGAGGTAGAGGACGCCGAGCTTCAGCGCCGCGAACGCAGACTCCACCCAGCTTGGCGGAAGATGGCTCGGCCTCCAGTAGGCCAGCCGCCACAGTCCCTCGACACCGAACAGCAGCCCCACGGTAGCGGCACCAAGCGGGAGGGGCCGGACCGACAGACGAAGTCCCCTCGGCGCCGAGCGCAGCCCCCCGCCTGTCGCGGTCACGACGAGTCCGGCCACGATCGAGAGCCCGAGCGCCCACCGGATCAGCCAGAGGAACCCGGACACCGTCTCGTGAAGCCAGGCCGTCTGGGTCTTTCCGAGATACAGCATGATCACGGCGTCCACCTCCCCGCGTTGCGCCTGCCACGACGCATCAGCCGATTCGGTGAGCCACCACAGCAGAGCGAAGATCCCGAGCGCCACGACGAAACCGGGCAGGGCCGCCACCGCTCGACGCGCGGTGGCCGGAAGCGCGAAGTCCTGGCCGAGGGCGGCAGCTGCCGCCAGCGTGAACCCGGCGACCGCGATGATCAGAAGGACGAGTAACGCCGACACACAGAGCGCGAGGACGTTGGACTCGGGCACGTTCAGCAAAGCCAGGTACAGACCACCCGCGACGCCGGCGCCGATCGCAAGCACTGCGGACGCTCGGAGGAGGGGAGTCGCCTTCACCTGGTCCCCTCGGACGGCACGGTGAGCACGATCACGTCGCTCGACGCCGACACGTCGGGCACGTACATCGGCGACATGCGGGCCGGCATCGCGCTGAAGGTTCCCGGCGTCGTGACGCGGAGGAGATAGCTGAACTCGTATCGGCCGCGCGTGAAATCGCTCAGGAAGAACACCGTGCGATCGTCCCGGAATTCGCGGTCGCTCCCGAAAGACCACGTGCCGCGCTTCTCGAGCTCGTAGGCTTCTTCCTTCTCCACCTGCTCGGCGCCCGCCGGAATGGGGTCTTCGAGCATCAGATAGCGCCAGCCCGTCGATCCGGCCGCCGTCAGCCTGACGAGAATCAGGTCGCCCGGCTTCGCCGTGCCGCTGAACGCGCCCTCGCGGTAGACAATGCGGCCGTTGCGCGTCACGGGTGAGAGGGTGGAATACTGCCGCGTCAGCGCGAGCCGGCGTGAACCGGTCCGTTCGGCAGCGGCCGGCTTGTCGTAGTAGCGCACGGCGGCGTCGAAGTAGAGCGCGCCCGCACCCTGCTTCACGAGGCGGATGGTGTTCACGCCGTCAGCGGCCGGGCTTTCGACGAGCACGGGGTTGGGCGCGGTCAGCGCCGCCGCATCGAACGCTCGTGTGCCAATGCGCGTGCCGTTGAGAAACACGTCGACGCCGAGCGGTGCCGGCTTCTCGCCTCGGGCGCGCATGTACGCGAGAAGCCCCTGTAATGCGATCGCGGTCTGCTTGGTGCTGACCCAGTAGGCGCCGGCCGATCGGTTGAGCACCAGCCAGCGCGCCACCCGCTCGAGCACCGCGTTGTTGGGTTCCCGCGCGGAGAGCGCCTTCAGCGCAAGCGCGGACGCCTCGACGCTCGTGTCCGCGATGTCCTCGAGCAGTGGGTCTGAGTCCACCGGCCACCACGTCGTCTCACCCTCGGTCTTGGCGGCACCCAGGAGCTCCCGCGCAAGCTCGTTCCCACGCGAGTCCTTCTGCTCGTCGAGCGTCATCAGCAGGTACGCCTGGCCGGACGCCGTCATCCTCGAGCGTGCCGACCACAGGTCGTCGAGCGCGGCGGCCAGGTTGAACGAGTTGGATGAGTTCGTTGACCCGTTCCGGGTGCGTGCCAGCACGTACGCGACGTAGGCCTTCAGGTCCGGAATCGCGCGCGGATACTTCGCGTAGAGCTTCCCAAGCGCATCGGCGCCCTGCGAGATGCGCCAGTCGTCCACCTTCACGCCGTTGTCGCGCGCCAGCATCAGGCCATCCACCGCGTACGCCGTCATGAAGGGATGGTTCTCGTCCGTCTTCCACCAGCCCCACCCGCCGTCAGGGTGCTGGTAGTCGTAAACGCGCTTCAGGCCGTCGTCGACCTGGCGGTCGAGCGACTGCAGCCGCTCGGTCGGCGCGATCTGCATCTCGGAGAGCGTCCGGAGCACGACGAGGTTCGGCACGAAGCTCGAGAGCGTTTGTTCCGTGCATCCCCACGGATAGGACGTCAGATAGTCGAGCGCGCCGAGCATCGTGCCGGCGAGCGACGGCGCAAGCGAGACGCGCATCGAGCGTCCAGAGGCGTTGGCCGTCGGCGGAATCGTCAGATCGATCGACCGCTCGCCGGGCTCGACGATCGAGCCCGACCGGCCGGTGTTGCGCTGCAACCCGGCAGGCAGGACCGCCCAGCCGACCTGCATCGCATCGCCAGCGACATCGCTGGTCGCTTTGCCGGTGACCGTGACCGAGCGGACCGTGTCCGCGGTGAAGGGCCAATCGACGCGCTGTTGTCCGTTCGTGGGCACAGAAACGGACCTGGCGCCCTGCGGCTGTGACCCCGGCGTGGGGGTCAGCCCTTCGGCAATCAGGGAGACCGACACGTCCTTCGCAGCGGGCAGGTAGTTGTGGACGACAGTCGGAATCGTGACCTGGTCGCCTTCGGTCAGGAACCGAGGCGTCATCACGCGCAGGATCAGATCCTTGGTGGTCGCCGTCCGCGTGACCGCGCCGCCGACGTCGGTTGACGCGGTCACGGCACGGACCGTGAGCCGCCACGTGGTGAGCGAGTCCGGGTACTCGACTTTCACTTGCGCGTTCCCGTCCGCATCGGTCGTGACGTCGCCGGCCCAGAACACCGTGTCGGGGAAGTCCTTCCGCACGCGCGGGCGGTCCGGGCGCTCGGCCTTGAAGTCGGCCAGCATCATCGGC
>Ga0194060_10002972_pt1 | contig 12065 bp, 3 predicted proteins | sample SepL225m_MetaG_FD_163427 | JGI IMG/M metagenome (GOLD analysis project Ga0194060, IMG submission 163427) | Anoxic zone freshwater microbial communities from boreal shield lake in IISD Experimental Lakes Area, Ontario, Canada - Sep2016-L222-5m | ecosystem: Environmental > Aquatic > Freshwater >... | reverse complement strand
TGACGCTGTCGACGGCGGTCAGGGTTCGATAGGTATCCTCTGCGAAGTCTTTATGGCCGGGTGTATCGAGAATATTGACCCGTTTGCCTCCATATTCAAACCCCATGACCGAGGTGGCCACCGAAATGCCACGCTGCTTTTCAATTTCCATAAAGTCACTGGTGGCTGTTTTGCGAATCTTGTTACTTTTAACGGCCCCGGCGGTCTGAATGGCGCCGCCAAAAAGGAGAAATTTTTCAGTCAGGGTGGTCTTGCCGGCATCGGGGTGGCTGATGATGGCAAAGGTTTTTCTTCTTGCGGTTTCCTTGGTTAACTCCATGGTGTGAATAACTCTAAATGGCTCGATGAGATGATTTATTCTTTTGTTGGTATTGCACAAAACAGGGCAGCAAGGCACTCACAGATGGCAATCTCAATCACTGCTGTACACCTTTCCCCTGACACATAAAGCATCTGAATCCGGCTTGTTGTGCTGCAGAAGATACAAAGAAGCTTGTCAATCCACAGAATCTCTCTCTGTTAAAACTTTGACGATAGCATAAAGAATCGTGTTTATTGATTACAGGGTAATCGAAAAAATAGCTATTTTAACGGGGCTTTTTTAACCAGCCCTACAAAACATTTCAAACTACCAACTATGAATTTTAATCCATGGCACGACGTTGAAATAGGAGAAGATCAACCGGGTATTGTCAACGCCATTATCGAGATTTCGAAAGGCAGCAGAACCAAGTATGAACTTGACAAAAAAACCGGTCTGCTGAGGCTTGACCGTGTGCTCTATTCAGCAGTTTTTTATCCTGCCAACTATGGCTTTATCCCCAAAACGCTTGGCGATGACCATGATCCCCTTGATATTCTTGTTATTTCTCAGTCTGATATTGTGCCACTGTGCATGGTCAGGGCAAGAGTCATTGGAGTTATGCGCATGATTGACCACGGTGAAGGTGATGACAAGATCATCGCTGTTGCTGAAGATGATGTCAGCATGGGGCATATCCAGAATATTGACCAGTTGCCCCCATACTTTGCCTCAGAGTTAAAGCACTTCTTTGAAGAGTACAAGTCGCTTGAGCAAAAAACCGTGCTTGTCGAAGAGTTCCAGAACGCTGAAGTTGCCCGTCAGAGCATTATTCACGCTATCGATAACTATAAAAAAATTTATGGGTAAAGGGGAGTACTCCTTACTCTTGATACTCCTCTTTTTTCTATTTACCTTTTCTGCACCCAGGGTCGCCACATGAAGTACAGGTACCTTGGGTTTGCTTCCAGTTGGCTCCCTTAGATTCATCAGAATAAAGGTCATTACAAAAAGCTTCCCGGGAAGCTTTTTGTAATGATTTTCAAATAACTGTGCATTTGCAAAATGAGAAGAAAATTCTTAACATCTGAGGTTAAACTGGATATGCGTGTGTAGTAAAGGAATCATGCTGTTTCGTACTACCATGATGAAAGTGTTCGAAATATTAGAAGGTAAATTGTCTCATCACTCATTAAAAGCCCTACGACCTATGCCCAATACAATTTATTTCATCACAGGAGATCTTGTTGATCAGCAAACGCTTCTCGGTGGTTTGCCCTCTGGTTCAGATGTACACCTCCTTGATCAAAACCTGGATGGACTTTCTGAAATAGCACATGTTCTTTCGGGACGAACTGAAATTGATACGCTTCACCTGCTCAGTCATGGAAGTGCCGGATCGATTCAATTGGGCAGTATGTCGCTGACGAATGAAAATGTGGAGAGCTATGCTGCAACACTGAGAAGAATCAGTGTGTCGATGTCAGCCCGAGGCGAAATTCTCCTGTATGGTTGCAACGTTGCGGAGGGTATTGCAGGTCAGGTGCTTGTTAACTCACTCGCCCGTCTGACCAATACCAGCGTTGCTGCTTCAACAACTCCCATTGGTGCCTCATCGCTTGGCGGCAACTGGGAACTTGATGTGAGGTGCGGTGATATTGTGAGTGAGGTGCTTGAGGTAGAAAATTATACTTCTGTCTTTGTTGCCCCGACACTGCTTTCGGCCACGATGGCAACAGGTTCCAGTACAGTATTTCTTAATTATAACGCCCCCCTTACCTTACCAGCCACAGCCGCTGTTCCGTCAGGCTCATTATTTTCTGTTACAATAGATGGCACTGTTTATACTCCGAGTAATGTGGCGATCGTCAATAACGCTGCTGGTACAGCAGGCTCGGTTCAACTGTTTTTGCCGTTGGCGACTCCTCTTGCGGCAGGAGCCCATGTCATCAGCGCCAGCTATACACCTGTCTATCCGGTTGGAATAACTGATTTGACTGCTGGAGTTATTCAAAGTACTGCTGTTATTCCAAACGATGCCCTTGCTTTGGTCAATAATGCCGTAACAACGGTGGCATCCAATGCGCCAACGCTGTTGTCAACCGCTCTCACTGTCGGTGCTACTGCCGCAGCAACGTCAACCCTGGTATTGAACTATAGTGCAGGACTTGCTGCCGCCACATTGGGAACGATAGCAACCACAGCCTTTTCGGTCTCAGTGGATGGTACACTTTATACCCCGACGACAGTTGCAGCTATTACTGCCGCTTCCACTGTTGTGACACTTACGTTGCCTGCAACAGTAACGGCATCGATCCTTGGTTATGGTATTCATACCGTTTCACTGAATTACACTCCGGCGTTACCTGCTGCTGCCGCCGCTGGGACAATCCCTCCTGTTGATAATACTGCCGGAGTTATCCAGGGCAATACTGCAGCCGCCCCTGGTGGAACCAATGATGCAGACATGCTGATCAATGTTCCCGTCATAATTCCTGCGGCATCGGTAACAGCGGCAGCGGCTGCAGTGAATGCCGCTCCGACTATTGCCGGTATCACTCCCGCAACACTCTATACCGAACGCACTCCTGTTTCCGTCAATGGTGCCTTAACCCTTACCGAGAGCTACTGGAATGGTGGGAATTTGACCGTGCAGATCAGCGGTAATGGTGAAGTTGGAGATACCCTTTCCTTGCGTACTTCGGCTCCGGCAACCACTTCAGGGACATGGATTAATTCAGTAAACCAGGTCTATTATACGTCAGTAGCCGCGACAGGCTATGCGACCACAACAATGATTGGCACGGCCAATGCGCAGTCTGTGGGTGTAACTGCGGGAGCGACTACCAGCGCAGCATGGGTATTCACATTCAATGCCTCAGCAGGTAACGCGGCTGTACAGAGTCTTGCCCGGTCAATAATATTCGACAACAGCAGCTATAACCCTTCAACTCTTGTTCGTAGCGTCAGCTTCACTGCTACTGACGGGCTCACTACAGGTCTGCCGGGTTTACCCGCCGCCGCCCCTGCTGTACAGACAGTCAACGTAACTCCGGTCAATAATCCACCAACAGTTACAGCAGCGGCACCAACTGCAGCACTGGTTGAAGCTGGCGGTGTGTCAAACGCCCTCCCTGGCATAACAGCATCAACAATAACCCTGACGAAAGCAGATCTTGACGGAACAATACCAGGCTACGATACCGTGGCAATGACAGTTGCTGGCGCTGTTGGTGCTGCTGGCTGGACAACAGTCGACGGTGGAGTAACCTATACTCGAACAGGAACGTATGGAACGGCCACACTGACGGTGGCGACAGACATCGTGAGTTACTCGCTTAATAACACACTCCCTGCTACTCAACTTCTCAAAGCAGGCCAGGCTGTAACGGATACCTTTACGGTGCAGGTTACCGATGGGTTACTCACTTCCACAACACCTGTCGTCTTCAATATTACAGGATCCAATGATGCACCGACAGTGACTGCTGCTGCACCGACTGCAGCGTTGGTTGAGGCTGGAGGTGTGGGAAACGGAACGGTTGGCGTAGCCACGGCAACGATAACGCTGACAAAGGCAGATGTTGATGGTACCATACCAGCGTATGATACGGTGGCAATGAGTACTCCTGCATCGGGCTGGAGTACTGCCGATGGAGGAGTAACCTACACGCATGCGGGAATTTATGGGGCGGCAACGTTGACAATCGCAACCAGTGTGGTTAACTATACCCTGGATAACAACCTTGTTGCTACCCAGGCTCTTACAGCGGGCCAGGCAGCAACTGACAGTTTTACCGTACAGGTAACCGATGGCTCACTGACCGCCACAACGCCTGTCGTCTTCAGTATTACAGGATCCAATGATGCACCGACAGTGGCTGCTGCTGCACCGACTGCAGCGTTGGTTGAGGCTGGAGGTGTCGCCAACGGAACACCGGGAGTCCCAACTTCTTCGATATCGTTGATCAAAGGTGATGTTGACGGTATCGCAACCTATGACACTGTTGCCATGCTTGTTCCTGGAGCTGTCGGGGCTGCGGGGTGGAGTAGTGCTGATGGTGGTGTGACCTATACACACGCCGGAGTTTATGGGACAGCCACGCTGACAAAAGCTACTGGTGTCGTGAGTTATCTGCTCAATAACAATCTCCCGGCGACACAAGCGCTTACAGCAGGCCAGCCTGTTACAGATACCTTTACGGTGCAGGTTACCGATGGGTTTCTCACCACCACAGCACCAGTTGTTTTCAACATTTCAGGCTCCAATGATGCACCGACAGTTACTGCGGCTCCCGCAACTGCAACATTGATTGAAGCTGGCGGTGTGGCAAACGGGACTGCTGGCATCTCGACCTCTTCGATAACATTGACCATAGGTGATGTTGACGGCGCCGCAACCTACGACACTGTTGCCATGCTTGTTCCTGGAGCTGTTGGAGCTGCGGGGTGGACAACGACCAATGCTGGTGTGACCTATACACACGCCGGAACCTATGGGTCTGCTACCTTGACCATTGCTACTGGCGTAGTGAGTTATCTGCTCAATGACGCTCTTGCGGCAACCCAGAACCTTGCAGCAGGCCAGGCAGCAACAGACAACTTTACGGTACAGGTTACCGATGGCACCCTGACCACAACAAAAGCTGTCATCTTCAATATTACCGGTGCCAATGATACACCGACAGTTACTGCAGGAGGGGCAAGTACTATACTGCTGGAAGCCGGTGGGAGTGCCAATGGGATACCTGGTGTCTCGACCTCTGCGATAACACTTGCCAAAGGCGACGTTGATGGTACGGCCACCTATGACGCAGTTGCCATGCTTGTTGCTGGAACTGTTGGTGCGGCGGGATGGACAACAGTTGATGGTGGTGTGACCTATACACACGCTGGAACGTATGGCACTGCCACACTTACAAATACTACTGGTGTGGTGAGTTATCTGCTCAATAACAATCTCCCGGCGACACAAGCGCTTACAGCAGGCCAGCCTGTTACAGATACCTTTACGGTGCAGGTTACCGATGGCTCACGGACTGCAACAGTACCTGTTGTATTCCAGATTACAGGTGCCAACGATGCCCCGTCCGTTACCGTCGGAACAGCCACGGCAACACTTACTGAGGCAGGAGGCGTTGGAAATGTTATACCAGGCATCTCAACTTCTTCAATAACACTTGTTAAAGGTGATGTTGACGGTACCGCAACCTATGACCAGGTCGCCATGACTGCAGGTGCCGGCGGTTGGACAACGGCGAATGGCGGGTTGACCTATACCAAAACAGGAACGTACGGTGTTGCAACCCTTGATACCACTACAAATGTGGTGAGTTATCTGCTCAACAACACTTTTGCGGCAACACAGGCTTTGTCAACGGATCAGTCAACGGATCAGGCAGCAACAGACAGTTTCACGGTCCATGTGACTGATGGTTCGCTGACGACATCAACACCCGTTGTCTTCCGTATTATCGGCTCCAACGATTCACCAACACTGGTTCCACCACTTCCAGTCAGTGTCACTGGTCTTATCACTGAGGGCAGCGTTTTGACTTCCTCCGGATCGTTTGCATTTCTTGATCCTGACTTGCTCGACAGACCGGCAGATCTTCCTATACCAGGTTTTTCTGTTACGGCACTCAAGTCGAATGGAACAACACCGTTGTCTCTTACTACTGCTCAATTGGGTATCATTAAAAATGCTTTCGCATTAACTGCGGCAGCAGGCAACAGTAACAACGGCACCATCAACTGGAATTACACGGCCACTGAGAATAATATCAATTTCCTTGCCCAGGGGGAGACGGTTCATGCAGTATTTTCAGTAACAGTCGATGATCGTAAAGGTGGTCAAGTTGTTCAGCAGGTCGCTGTGGATATTCTTGGCACCAATGATGCGTCAGTGATAACGCCGGGTCACGTATCCGGGGTGATTGTCAGCAATACCACACCTTCAGGGGCAACGTTGACGGATAGTGGTTCCTTTACCTTTGCTGATGTTGACCTGACAGACCGGCCTACAGCATCGGTATCGGTCAGACCGGCTCTTTTGTCACTACTCGATGCAAATGGAGTTGTGGTCAGAGCTCTCACTCCAGCAGAAGTAACAGCATTGACAAATCCTGCTGTTTTTTCTATTGTACCTGCCGGAACGAACACGAATAACGGCACCGTCAACTGGAGTTACAACATCAGCGATAATGCACTCTCTTTCATGAACAGGGGAGAGCATATTGCTGCAACATTCACAATATCGCTGAATGACCTGCACGGCGGTATAGTTACCCGGGATATTGCGCTGGATCTGTCCAAGAATGCGCCTGTCGTTGTGACACCAATAGATGTTTCAGCAAACCTCATCGAGGGGAGTTCGACAATTTCCCATAGTGGTTCTTTTACGTTTACGGTCAATAACCCGACCGATGCCCCGGTGGTAACATTGCCAACGGGCAGATGGGATGCGACACTTCAGGATGGTAGCACACTGAATTCTGCCACAGCGGGTCCCCTCGTAGCCCTTATTGACACTACCTTGCAAAGCGCCTTCAGTTTCTCCCAGCCATCGGGGACCGGAAACAACCGTCTGGTCACCTGGGGTTTCACGCCGACCGAAAGTAACATCAACTTTTTGGCTGCGGGAGAGCGAATCAATGCAACTGCCACATTAAAAGTTGACGACGGTTTCGGAGGAGTTGCAACACAAGATGTCACCATTGTGCTGACCGGTACCAATGATGCACCAACTCTTACTCTCGCTTCTACAACAGCGAGTGGCTCATTCTCCGAGCAGGCTGGTCTCACAGGCTCTGCTGCTCCTGACTCTCTCAATGGTTCCATAGCATTTGCCGATGTTGACTTGACTGATACTCATCTCATTACCTCAACAGTCAAGACGTTAACCTGGAGCGGTGGTACCCTGAGTGATCTGCAGAAGAGTGCATTGACCAATGCTTTTCATCTGGACGCAATGGTTGACAGTACCGGCACAGGGGTCGGTACCCAGGCATGGCACTTCAGTGCGCCGGATTCAGCCTTTGATTTTCTTGCGCAAGGTGAACGACTTAATGCAACGTTTACAGTAGCAATTAATGATCAACATGGTGGTCAAACCTCACAGGATGTCAGTGTTACCATCAATGGTACAACTGACGGCCCCGCCATTGACCTTAACGGCTCTGCCGCCGGTGTTGATTCAGCGGTGATGTTCAGGGTTCATGGTGATCCCGAGCCACTGTTCGACCAGAATCTTGCCATTACCCTGTTTGATAACGGAGACCTGGTAAGAAAGGCCACCGTCGTGATCGACAATATGACGGCTCCTGATAACATGAACGGAACGACCAATGAAACGTTGTTCCTGCTGACAGGCAGCACTTTTTCCGCAAATGGACACACCTTTACGGTTGCTGGCAATGGAACGGTCGAAAGCCCGCTGATTATAAGCGGAAATGGTACTGCTGCCGATTACATGGCTGCTTTACAAAACCTTCATTACAACAATACAGTAACAAATCCCACTGTCGGAGATCGGATGGTATCTGTTACTGTTGAAAACTCTTCCGCTCTTACCGCAACAGCCAACGTGATGCTTAATGTCAACTGGGTGCCGGTCGTTGATTTGAATGGCGTTGGAGTTGCAGGACGAAACTATTCCACGACATTCAATAATCAGCTCATCGACACTCAGACAACTGCTGTTTCAGTCGCTCCTAATGAAGCAAAGATATTGGAGCAGAATGTTGCTGTAAGAAAAGTTGTAATCACGTTGCAGAATCCCCAGGATGGTTTAAACGGGGGGAATGAGAAGCTTCTTGTTGCAGACGCTATGGTTACATCACTGAACGCTGCGGGAGTAACAACAACTCTTGATCCGAATGGCCATGTCATCACCTTTGAAGTTACCGTTCCTACTGGAGGTTTGCCTGCATCACTATTTGAAAGTGCGCTGCTGGCTGTTGAGTATAATGACCTGTCGCTCAATCCAAATAAATCGGTCATTCGGGAGGTGCATGTTGATGCCTATGATGCCGATGCTGACAACTCATTGGGAGTAAGTGCATCCACCTTTATCACGTTTAATAAATCAGCAACTCTTTCAAAGGATATTGTCACTCTCCCTTCAAGCTCAACATCAACGAATGGAAAGCTGACCATCAGTGATGCTGACAGTTCCGAAACCTTTATAGCCCAGGCAGGGGTTCATGGACAGTATGGAACATTTGCTTTACAGAGTGATGGCACATGGACGTATAATCTTGATGCAGGTTTTGTCCCTGGCACTGTTGCCGTTGATACCTTTATTGTGTCAAGCGCTGATCATACAAAAACAATGGTTGAGGTGCACACCACCAATTCTGTTGTCCAACTTGGAAACGGTGCTCCTGGTGCCCCTACAGTAACGCTTGCTGGTCATGCGGGTGTATCTGAAGTTCGTGCTACAGGTATCACCCTTGGTGGAGCTACCCCTGAAGAACAGCGGACTGCCGCCCAGACGTTGGGTACAACATATCTCAATGCTTATAATTACCTGAGTACAAACCTCCCGCAAAATCAGACGGCGGTTCAGGCGATGGAGCAGGCTGTATTTCGTACCATTACCCTTAATGCCCTCTCAACTACACCGATTTCCATCGACGGGGGCACAACTGCACCTGGTCACCTTGAAGCTCTTGTCATTGATGCGCATAACCTTCCTTCAGGGACAATCATTCATCTCAATAATGTCAGTTTTGCCGAGGTTATCGGTGCTGTGCGCCTGGATGGGGGTGATGGTGAAAACTATGTGGTCGGTGACGGATCAGCCCAGTACATGGTTCTTGGCGCCGGAGCTGATACTTTGTATGGCGGTGGCGGCAATGACACTATTGGTTCTCTCGGTGGAAATGACCTTATTTTTGGTGAAGCTGGTAATGACCTGCTTATTGATGGATTTATTGCTGGAGGTAATGGCAAAGATACTCTTGATGGTGGAGATGGTATTGATACCATACAGTTTAATGGGCGTTTGTCTGACTACTCAATCACCCTGCTTGATGCAGCTACAAACACCTACCAGATCAATGACAACAGGCTCATCGATAGTGATGGAAACAATCTGGTTCGTCAAGTTGAGAACTTTGTATTTCTTCAGACAAACGCAAATGATACAACAGCGCCTCTCTTTAGTTCGTTAAATACTGGTAACGGTGGTTATGCCAATGATCTTGTCATTACCTTTAATGAGGCTATCCTGAAGGGTGTCGGGGTTGTTGCTGTTCACGCAGGATCTGCAACCGGTGCTATTGTTGCCTCCTCAGCAAACCCTGTAGCCGGTACAACCGGAGCCGCAGTAACAACATCTGCCACGGGTTTTGGGACAACGCTGACGATCAATCCAACCAGCAATCTGGCACCAAACAGCCATTATGTTGTCACTGTTGACGGAACAGCCGTACGTGATCTTGCAGGCAATTACTTTGCAGGTGGAAACTATAGTTTTGACACTATATCGACCAGCAATGGAGCTGATCCCTATGCTGGAACAGGTCACTCCGGCGACGGAGCAGGAACCGCTGTTATTGGGCTCTCGGCATTTGGTCTGCTTGCCTGGGCGCTGCTTTAAGGGCAGGAGAGAGGTTACGACCATCAAAAAAGCCACTTACACATAGTGGCTTTTTTGATGGTCCCGTTTGTTGTATAATATATATTATGTAAAGCTGATAATAGTAAGACAGGATTGAGTCAACTTTTATCTCACTCAGTACTCAGCCTTTTCCGAAAATTTTTGCGAAGAGAATTGTGATCTTCTTTTCAGCAGTTTATAATGAGCGTGATCAAACAGATATTGCACACCATAGTATCTCTATAAACACAAAAGGCGGAAACCTGAGTTCCCGCCCTTTATGTGTAGCTGATGAGGCTTTTTGTGTAGCTGAACCTTAACGCTTGTCCGGCACCTCACGTTCATCCTTCACGGCATAGTTGATCAGGTAGTCGTAAAGTCTGATCAGGCGCGAATTCTGATTGTTCTGGTCAATCCAGTGACCAATCATGCCGATGGTGCGAGCAAGAACAAAGAAACCATTCAGTGAGTATTCCGGGAAGTCAAGATCGACAAGAATACAACCAATGGTTCCATCAACATTCAGGATAAGATTATCCTTTTTGGATGTTGTAATTTTTTCGACATTGAGAGCATAGTCAAGACATGGTGTATGCAATGTCGTTTTAGTTTTGACATATTCAACAAGGTATTTTACCCGTTTATCAGGGTTTCTAAGACTTTTCACCCTGTGTCCGATACCTGGCACTGGACCGACATTCTGTTTCATCCAGTTCAGAAATCCGGGGATATCGTTTGGATACTCCTTGACACCATACTTGAAGTATTTTCCTGCATTGGTAACAGCACCGCCAAATCTCGGCCCAATCATAGTCATACCTGCCGACACGGCCTGAGGCAGATCAATGCCAGCACAAGCCGCAATAATCGAACCAAATGCGCCTGAAACTGCGGGGCCGTGGTCAGCCGAAATCATGATGATACGCTTGATAATCTCGGACTCCTCTCTTGTAGGCAGCTTCTTGTTCCAGAGAAGGGCAATAACATCTTCAATACCATACCCTTTCTCGCAGAGTTCGGATGCAGCATAACCTACATAGCGTGGTTCTTCACCGCGATCATCAGAGATGGTGGTGCGAATCAGGGGCTCTACAATAACTTCACCCTGCTTCATAACCTCCTGGACACTTGGAGGAAGAGCTGGCAGGATTTTTTCATCAACCTCCGCTTCCGGCTTGATAGCACCACTCTTCAGAAGATCCTGATACACCTGCTTGATAGCCTTGCTCAGACCACCAAAGGTCTCTGGAACCACAGCACCAGCTTCACGCAGGGCATTTATTTTGGAACGAGCCGAGCCGAGCCCTTTTTTACCCTCTTTCGCGCCAGCATGGCCAAATTTCATACCCTGGGGCAAGACATCCTGACAGGTTCCGCCAATTGAGGCAATCAGCTTGATTCTGCGTATCTCTTTGCCATACCACTCTGCCGCCTCCTCCTCAAGTGTTCCACCCACCTCACCAACAATAACAACCGCTTTGGTGTCGGGGTCGTTTTCAAACATATTGAGATAGGTGACAAAGTCGGTACCCGGATAGGAATCTCCGCCAATTGCGACAGCAGAGGTAATACCGTCACCATTCTGGGCACAAAGCCACATCGCTTCGTTGGAGAGTCCGCCTGACTTGGTGATAACACCAAATGAACCTGGCCGGTAGAGGTTGCAAAGTTTCAGGTTTTTGTACTCACCGCCAATAACCCCAAGACGACACTCCCCTGCTGACATAATGCCAATAGAGGATGGTCCGTTTAAAATCTTCCCTTTTTCAAGGGCATACTTTCTGAGACGTTTGGCATCCTTTTCAGGAACACCTTCAGTGATCATGCTCACCAGCTTGATCCCTTTCGAATCAAGTGCCTCTTTGGCGGACTGGTAAGCCCTTGATGCACCAATGTAGATCAGGACAGTATTGATATCCGGATTCTCTTCAAGCGCTTTTCCAAGCGAAGAATAGACGGTAACATTATTCAGCTCACCACCGCGGTAGATCTCTTTTTGCTGACCCTCTTCCGGAGGATAGATAAATGCCCGCACCGTCAGTGGCCGATTGACCAGAAAGTCAAACTGGGCCATCCGCCTTGCAGCATTCACTCCAGCAACACCGCCAATGATGACCGCTCGTGTATCCCTGTTTGCTAAAATACTCACGATTCTTTACG
>Ga0194060_10002971_pt1 | contig 12066 bp, 8 predicted proteins | sample SepL225m_MetaG_FD_163427 | JGI IMG/M metagenome (GOLD analysis project Ga0194060, IMG submission 163427) | Anoxic zone freshwater microbial communities from boreal shield lake in IISD Experimental Lakes Area, Ontario, Canada - Sep2016-L222-5m | ecosystem: Environmental > Aquatic > Freshwater >... | reverse complement strand
TCAGTTGACCTTGCAGGTGGATGGATCTCCGTTCGTCGGCACCGTCAGCGTCGAGGAATACAAGCGACCGAAGTTCCAAGTCGAGCTGACGAAACCGAAGGAGGCCGGCAAACTCGGCGCGGAGGTCACCGTGCCCGGCAAGGCCACCGCCTACACGGGCGCGGCCATTGGTGGCGCAAAGGTGAAATGGCGCGTCGTGCGCGAAGTCCAGTTCCCGCCTTGGTGCTGGTGGGGCCGGTATTGTTGCCCGCCCAATCGCGGCGACAGCCAGAATATCGCCCACGGCACGTCCACCACGGGCAGCGACGGCGCGTTCACGGTCAAGTTCACGGCGTTGCCGGACCTGTCGGTGTCGGAGAAGACCGAGCCGACGTTCACGTTCACGGTTTATGCCGACGTGACCGACACGACGGGCGAGACGCGTTCCGACAACCAGAGCACGCGGGCCGGGTACACGGCGCTTTCCGCCACGATCAACGCCAGCGAGTGGCAGACGCCCGACAAGCCGGTCGAGTGGACCGCATGCACGACTTCGCTCGACGGCGAACCGCAACTCGCCACGGGCACGGTGAAGGTGTACGTGTTGAAGCAGCCGGAGAAGGTGGTGCGGCCCGAGGTGGTCGGCGCGACGTACCATGATTACTGGTGGTTCCGGCGCAACATGGGCAAGTCGGGCGAACCGAAAGCCGACCCGGCCAACGCGGATTCGTGGGAACTGGCCGAGGTGGTCGCGGAGAAGGAGTTCAAGACCGACGCGACCGGCAAGATGAAGATCGAGACGCCGCTCAAGGCCGGCATCTATCGGGCGATGCTCGAAACGAAAGACCGGTTCGGCAAGGCGGTGACGGCGCGCCAGACGTTGCAGGTGGTGGACATCAAGGGCGCGAAATACCCGGTGCGGTTGCCGAACCATTTCGCCGCGCCGAAATGGTCGCTTGAACCCGGCGAGAGTTTCGTGGCGTTCTGGGGGACCGGCTACGACACGGGCCGGGCGTACGTCGAGTTGGAACATCGCGGCAAACTGCTGCGCGCGTTCTGGACCGGCGAAGGCCGGACGCAGGAAGTCTTCGAACAGGCGGTGACCGAGGAGATGCGGGGCGGGTTCACGATCCGGGTGACGTATGTCCGCGAGAACCGGGCGTACTTGGCGGACCGGGTGATTGACGTGCCGTGGTCGAACAAGGATCTCACGGTGAAGTGGGAGCATTTCACCTCGAAGCTCGAACCCGGCAAGAAAGAGACGTGGACTGCCGTCATTGCCGGCAAGGACGCGAAGAAGGCGGTCGCGGAGATGGTGGCGACGCTCTATGACGCGTCGCTCGACCAATACCGGCCGCACAACTGGATGCACGGCTTTGGGGTGTTCCGCCGCGAGTACAGCCGCGTCAACGCGCAGTTCGAGAACGGCGTAGCCGGCTTCCAACACATTCTCGGCGGTTGGCCATACGAGTCGCGGTCAGCAGAACTGACCTACCGGCATTATCCCAACGACATCACCCAGAACCTCTGGGGCTATGGCTACTTCGGCAGAAGCGGTGGCAAAGGCAAGCCGGGCAGAGAGCGACACTGGGCGCTGGCTGATGGCGAGATGCAAGGTGCGGATGCCGATATGATGAATGGTAGTCCGATGGGGGTGGCAACGGGAGCACCGGGCGCACCGATGAATCGGGCCGCGGCGAAGAAGGCGGCAAGTCGTAGCGAGTACAAGCGGGTGGATGGCGACGAGAAGGACAAGTCCGGTGGCCAGGAACCAGAACCCGGCCCCGACCTGAGCAAGGTCACGGCACGCAAGAATCTCAATGAGACGGCGTTCTTCTTCCCGCAGTTGGTCAGCGATGCGGACGGTATTGTGCGAATGGAGTTCACGATGCCGGAGGCGTTGACGGAGTGGAAGTTCATGGGGTTTGCCCACGACCGCGAGTTGCGGAGCGGGTTCCTCACCGACAAAGTCGTCACGGCCAAGGACCTGATGGTCGAGCCAAACCCGCCGCGGTTTGTGCGCGAGGGCGACATCATCGAGTTCACCGTCAAGGTCAGCAACCAGTCCGCCGCCCGCCAGACCGGCAAGGTCAAGTTGTCGCTGGCCGATGCGCGGACGCTCAAGAGCGTGGACGCCGAGTTGGCGAACAAACTGGCCACTCAGGAGTTTGATATCCCGTCGAAGGAATCGAAGTCGTTCGCGTGGCGGTTGAGCGTGCCGGACGGGATGGATTTCCTCACGTACAAAGCCGTCGGCGCGACCGACCGGCTGAGTGACGGCGAGGAAGGTTACTTGCCGGTCTTGTCGCGGCGGATACTGGTGATCGAGTCGTTGCCGTTGCCGATCCGCGGGGCGCAGACGAAGAAGTTCGAGTTCACCAAACTGCTCAACTCGGGCCGGTCGCGGACGCTCAAGAGCGAGAACCTGACCGTCCAGATGGTCAGCCAGCCGGCGTGGTATGCGGTGATGGCGTTGCCGTACCTGATGGAGTACCCGCACGAGTGCAGCGAACAGATCTTCAACCGACTCTACGCGAATTCGCTGGCCCGGTTCATCGGTAACTCCGACCCGAAGATCCGCCGGATCTTCGATCTCTGGAAGAACACGCCGGCACTGGATAGTCCTTTGGAGAAAAATCAGGATCTGAAATCGGTGATGATCGAGGAGACGCCGTGGCTGCGGCAGGCCAACAGCGAAAGCCAGGCGCGGCGCAACGTCGGCATCCTGTTCGACGCCAACCGGCTCGACAACGAGACGAAGCGGACGTTCGACAAGCTGGCGCAGATGCAGTTGGGCAACGGGCTGTGGCCGTGGTTCCCGGGTTGCCGGGGCGACGAGTACATCACGCTCTACATCGCGACCGGGTTCGGTCGGATGCGGCATCTCGGCGCGGAAGGCGTGGACATGGCGCTGGCGATCAAGTCGCTCGGCGCTCTCGACGGCTGGATGGATCAGAAGTACCACGACATCCTCAAGAACATGAAGAACCCGGACGAGTACGTGCCGAGTTCGATTGACGCGTTCTACCTGTACGGCCGAAGCTTCTTCCTCAAGGACAAGCCCATCGCCAAGGGCCATCAGGAAGCCGTAGACTTCTTCATGAAACAGGCCAAGAAACACTGGCTGAAGCTGGATTGCCGGCAGAGCCAGGGCCATCTCGCCATTGGCTTGAAGCGGTTCGGCGATGCCGAGACGCCGGTCGCCATCATGAAGTCCATCAAGGAACGCAGCGTGAGCAACGAGGAGCTGGGCTTGTTCTGGCGCGACACGGAGTTGAGCTGGTGGTGGTACCGGGCGCCGATCGAGACGCAGGCGTTGATGATCGAGGCGTTCGACGAAGTCATGGGCGATGCCCAAGCCGTCGAGGACTGCAAAGTCTGGCTGCTGAAACAGAAGCAGACGCAGGACTGGAAGACAACCAAAGCCACGGCCGATGCCGTGTACGGCTTGTTGCTGCGCGGCAAGAACCTGCTGGCCAGCGATGCGCTGGTGGAAGTCAGCCTTGCCGGCCAGACGATCAAGCCGGAGAAGGTCGAGGCCGGTACCGGGTTCTACGAGAAGAAGTTCGTGCGCGGCGAGATCAAGCCCGACATGGGCAAGATCACCGTCAAGAAGACCGACGAAGGCGTCAGTTGGGGCAGCGTCCACTGGCAATACCTCGAGGACATGACCAAGGTCACGCCGTACGAAGGCACGCCACTCAAGCTGAAGAAGACGCTCTACCGGAAGGATACGGGCAAGAAGGGTCAAGTCTTGGAACCGGTCAAAGGCGCGTTGGCGGTCGGTGACGAGTTGGTTTGCCGGATCGAACTCCGCGTGGACCGCGACATGGAATATGTTCACCTTAAAGACCAGCGCGGCAGCGGCACGGAGCCGGTGAACGTGCTGAGTCGGACGAAGTTCCAGGACGGCTTGGCGTACTACGAGAGCACGCGCGACACCGCGAGCCACTTCTTCATCCACTACCTGCCGAAGGGCGTGTACGTGTTCGAGTACAGCGTCCGCGTCCAGTTGAAGGGCAAGTACCAGACAGGCATCGCCAGCATCCAGTGCATGTACGCCCCCGAGTTCAACAGCCACAGCGAGAGCTTTGATCTGGAGGTGAAGTAGGTCACAAATGAACACGGATTCGCTCCCGCGTGCGAGCCACGTTGCCCCGAAAGTTTTCGGGGCGCGTCATGGGGTGCACGAGGGGACAATCGTCGCCTCGTATTCCGCCATCCGTGACAACCGGTGTGTACCTGTGGCCATGCACAAGTTGTAGCCGCGAGCAGGCTCGCGGCTACAAAAGGCAGAACAGAAAGGAAGATGGCATGAAGAAATTACTGGTGGTTGTCGGGATGATGTTGGCAGCGGGAATGGCGGCACAAGCGGACAAGATCGCGCTGCCAAAGACCTCACCGGCGAAGGGAACCGAGACCTTGGCGAAACCTGACGTCGTTCGTGAGAAAGGTGTGGAATTCGCCATTCTCACCGCGCCGGTGTGGCCGGTTCCCGCCAAAGGAAAACAGGCTCCGGTGTCGCTGGGAGTGAAGATCACCAACCACAACGACCGACCGATGCGGTTCAACCTCCTCGACACGGTCACGGTGATCCTGAAATCGGCGGACGGGAAATGGGTGGAACGCAACGGGGGACGCGACGGCACACTTCGCGTCAAGCCGGTGACCGTTGGCAAGGACGAGAACTACACCTTGGAGTTTCCCGGTCACCTCGCCTGGGTCGAAGACGGTACGCTCCGGCTGGAGTGGTCCGAACCCGGTGGCGGCACTTGGCAATTCCTGAACCTCAAGGCCGGGAAGTTCACCCTTGAAATCACTTATGAGAACACGCCCGACCTCGCTCGCTGGGTCGCCGACGAAGAGACAGACAAGACGCCACCATCTTTCTGGTTCGGCAAAGCGGCCATGGAACTGGCCGTCGAGATTCGCGAGACGCCGAGGGAGTGAGGGCGGCAATGCGTGGCTCAGATCGGCGGATTTTCGGGAACAAAGACGCGGAACAGGTGTCAAACGATGTGCTGGCAATCATTGGCCGGGGATCCCGGTGGTTGTCGAGAACAGAACGGATCTGGGAAACAATAGGAGAAACAAGATGAAACAACACGTTCTAGGAACTCTACTGGGGGTCGCCGTGGCTTTGAACACGGCGACAGGCGCACCGCCGTCAGCGGAGCAAGCCGAGCGAGAAGCCCGGCAACAGCAGCGGCCGGTGAAGTTGCAGACGCAGTACCTGACCGGCGACATCGCGGCTGTTGATCTGGCGGCGCAGACGTTGACCCTCAAGGGGGTGGAAGCCAAGGACAATGCCCGGCAAGACGCCCTGACCTTCAAGACGGGCAGCGCAAAAGTCCGCAACGTCGACAGACAGGATATCCCGCTGGCTGACCTGAAAGCCGGGAAGCGCGTGGTGGTGTTCTACCAGGAAGAGAACGGCGCACTCGTCGCGGAGAACATCACCTTGATTCTGCGGAGTTTCACCGGGGCAGTGACTGCCGTAGACGAAGCGGCACAGACACTGACCGTCAAGCAATTCGCAAAGGTCGGGTCGAAGACCTTCAAGAGCGCAGGGGCGAAGATCTCGGGTGCCGGCATCAAGGTTGGCGACGCGGTCGACGTCATGTATGACGAGGACGACGGTGTGTTGGTGGCCAAGACAGTTGGTCCTCCACCCCAGCCCAAGAGCCTCAGAATCCAGCCGCGCCGACCGATTGAGTGAGGGCAAGAAAGCGGCCGCGTCCAAGAATGTGTTAGCCGAAACCCGAAACAACTGGAGAAACAAGATGAAGACCGGATGGATGAAGATGGTTGGCCTGGTGTGCGGGGTGGTGGCGGCATTGACTTTCTCGATCCAAGCTGCGCCGCCGGGGTCGACGCTGCCGGAATACGTGGCGAAGGCCGAACGGATCGTGGTCGGCAAACTTGATCCGTGGGAGACACACAAGATGCTCCCGGCGAAACCGGGCGCTAAAGGTCCATGGGCGTTCCGGTACGCCGTGGTCCAGATCCAGGTCCGCGAGGTGTTGAAGGGGCCGGCCGATCTGAAGACCGTGCCACTGCGCCTCTGTGTTGGCTGGGTGGACAAACCGGTGGATGAATCTGTCGTCCCCGGCGTGTACCAGTCTGGTGCCGATGGCGTGTGGATTCTGACGCGCGAAGAAGGGCAGTATGTCGGGCCCTGTTTCGCCGCCGCGCGTCAGCCGGAGATTATCGGGTTGCTGAAGCAGCAGCCCCCGGCGAAGACGCCACCTGTCGAGGAATCGGCAGTGAAACCGATTCGGTTGCCGGATCATCCGGCGCCCAAACCGGCTGCCTTGGCGGATCTCAAGCCGGGGATGGCGGTACAGATGGCAATCATTGCCAAGGGGACCCGCTACGTTGAGTGGATGACGGCCACCGGACAAGTCGAGATCAAACCCAGGGCAAAGATGTGATGCGAACGCCGCCGGAACGGCAGTTTCTCGCGGACTCAGATCTGGTCGGAAACAGGAGAAACGAGATGAAAAGACGCTGGATAATGAGGATTGGGATGTTGATCGTGGCCATCCATATGGGCGCGGTCGCCACACAAGCGGACGAGACTGTGCCGTCGAAGGAACCACCGAATCTGGTGACCAATGTGGCGGAACGGGTGCGGACGCTGAAGGCGAATCTGCCGTCGGTGTTTGAGATGCATCTCTGGCCAAACCTGTCAAATGTCGAGAAGCCGTTCTACGCGTTGACGCTCACCACCAGGCCTGTGCCCGGTGACGACCGCCCAAATCCCTTCGTGCGCCGGGTCCAAGTTACGCGGGAACAGGCCGGCAAGATCATTGACTATCTGGCGGTCGAGGGTTTTCTGGCATGGGCGGTTGATCGGGAGAATCCACCGGAAAAACGCGCCAAATGGCCGGAGGGATATGTCTTGGGTGTCTCAACCTGTCCGAGTGGTCTGACCTCCTTGGTCGAGCCACTCGGTTGGGATGGGAAAATGCTGAAACGGCTCGATGGCCTGCGGAAGGTGCTGGAGGGCGACGCGGCAAAGGAGATGGACTTGCTTCTGGGACGGCTGAGCGGCTTGCGGTCAGCATGGGAAGAACAAGCCGCCGCGGAGCAATCCGGCGGGCCGGCCAACGGCGCGGATTTGGAGACGATCCGCTGGGGTACCCCCGTGAACGGCCTGCAACTGGGGATTGCGCCGCCGGTCAGCAAGAACGGGGTTCCCGAGGCCATATTCGATGGCCATGCCTTGCGGGTTCGTGTCTTTTGTCGAAATGCGGGAGCCGTCCCCGTGCGCTTGCTCGCCTCCGTGCATACATGCCTCCTGGGCGAAGGCGGAAACAATGCGCTGCTTGCCTCGGAACTCACGCTCACACCGAAAGACGGAGGCAAGACCATTTCCGTAGCGTATCAGGGCTGGAATCACCTGAGTCTGTTGGACAAACGTCGCCCCAAAGACAAACAACCACAGGCGACGCTGAACGACAGTTTGGGTGGGAAGACAGACATTCAATTGAGCGAAGAAGACGCCAAGCGAATGACCACCGTCCTTGCGCCCGGCGAAACCGGACGCGTAACTGATATCTATTTCGAACCTTGGAAGAAACCCCGGTCTTGGTGGTGGCTCAAGCGCGACACAGACACTGTCACGGCCGGAACATATCGGGTAACGGCCACATTCAAGGTGGATCAGGAACTCTCCGAGTGGAAAGGCGAAGTCACCTCGCCGGCCTTGGAGGTTGAGATTGGTCAGCCGGCAGGACAGTTCATCGCCTACCTCAAGCCGAAGATCCATGACAAAGGTCCGTGCGATTACTACCTCGTAGGCGACGAGGCCACGGCACGGAAGGCCGCCGCCCAAGAGATTGGCAAGTATCTGGCAACGCGAAAAGCCACACTCCCCTCATTAATGTGGCGAAGCCACACTCCCGAGCCCCTTCGAAAAGCGGGTTTATGACCGATCTTGACCTTCATGCCTGATTTCCACAAGATCCCAACCATGAATACGATGTTTCAGAGATGGTTCAGGACGGACTCAACGGGTGTGTGCCCGTAGCCCCTTACCATGACGCTCCCAATTCGAATTCTGTGGCTTTGTGCATTGCTGTCCTGCGTGCATGCTGCTGACGCGCAGGTTGTTGTTCATCTCAAGGACAGCGGGAAACTCATCGGCGAAGCGGTGCTGAAGGATGGTGAGGCGGCGCTTGAGTTGAAGATCTGCCACAGTCATAAATTGACCATCCCCAAGACCGCGATCCTGAAATATGAATCTGCCTCGGCTACGCAAGCGGCGCGACCGAAGGCCGCGCCACAGCCCGCTCCTCGGGCGCTCTTGAGTGATCGGGAACTTGCCCGCATCGAAACATTGATCCTCGAATTCTTCGGCCAGCCAGAGCGACGGGCGCAGATTCTGGCGGAAATCAGGCGAGAGGACGCGGTGCCCCTTGCGAATGTCGATCGGCTCAGCAAGAGCATCTTGCGCGCGGCGCGGAGCGCTGGCCCGAAACTCCGCGAGGGCGACTTCGTATTCGATCATCCGACGTATCGGGGCAACGTGCATGTCGAGTTACACCCACGCCCAGCGAACCGGACCACGACCCGCACGGCATCCGGGCCGGCTATCACCCAGGCTGCGGAAGAAGAGTCGTATGCCCTGGTGCTGCTGCTGCACGGCGGCGGCGAAGGCGAGGGCCGCTGGCAATCCGGCGCCGACATGTTCATCGAGCCATACCGCAAGGCCCTGGGCCGCGTGATCTTCCTGTGCCCCACAGTCCTGGAGAAGCACTACGCCGAATGGGGCAAAAACCCGGCCGAGGAGGACTACGTCAAGGAACTGATGAAGGCCGCCAAGCGAACCTGGCCCATTGATACCGACCGGGTTTACTGCGCCGGGTATTCCATGGGTGGTTACGGCACTTGGCACTACGGTGGCCACCAGGCCGATGTGTTCGCGGGTCTCGTCAGCGGGGCCGGCGGCATCCTGCTGGGCATGCAGCGGGACGAAACCTGGGGCTGGGGGATTCTCTCGAACCTGCGGCACACGGCCATCACCTTTGCTCACGCCAAAGACGACAAGCCCTCGCCGGTGTGGTCCGATCAGGCGGCCGACCGTATTCTCAAGGAATCGTCCCACCAATACGGTGGAGGCTACGTTCACCGATATACCGAGTACGACAAGGGCGGCCACAACGGCGCGTCCCGCGATATGAGTGCTGCGGCGACGTGGTCTGCCACGCATCAGCGCCCCCGCTATCCGAAAGCGGTGGTGTGGGAACCGAGCCGCTCGTTCATCCGGCATTTCTACTGGCTACGGGATGAACGCCCTCAGTTTTTCACCCGTGTAGAGGCCGCTATCGACGGCAACACCATCGACGTCAAACTCACCAGACTCAGCGGCGGATTCTCGATTCTGCTCAACGAGCACCTAGTGGACATGAACAAACCGGTCACGGTGCGCTGCGCCGGCGAACAGGTGTTTCACGGTGTGGTGCAGCCTTCGCTATCGGCCATGATCGAGAGCATCGAAGACAAACTCGACGAACGGATGTGGTTCTGGGGGCGGATTGATTTCTGAGGCCTCGGGCAGTGCAGGCGCAGGGTACGAATGGGAATACGTGATTATTAACTGCGTTCCGGGCCAGGACATACCAGTTCCCGCGGAAAGTTGCGTTGATTGATGAGAGGGCGGTGATCGAGCGTATTTTCATGGATGTTCTATGAACCTATACTCTCGTCCGTGACCCATTTCGATCTGTGCTTTTCTCTCCTTCCTCTATCTGGTAAATATGGGGTCAAGAACCATGCCCGAATCCTTACAGTCTACAGGCAACAGCCGTAATCTTTCAACCCGCACCATGGTCTGGCTCGAGCGCATACTCGCCGTTGTCATCGGCATCACGGCCGGCATCGGCGGTTACACGTTTTTCTATGCCCGGGGGTTGTCCTATCTTTCCAGCGATCCCAAGGCCTGCGTCAATTGCCATATCATGCGCGAGCAGTATGACGGCTGGCAGAAAGCCAGTCATCACGGAGTGGCGACCTGCAATGACTGCCATGTCCCCCATGATTTTGCCGGCAAATGGATGACCAAGGCGCTGAATGGCTACCATCATTCAAAAGCCTTCACGCTTCTTGATTTTCATGAGCCGATCCAGATCAAACCCGGCAACGCCGCCATCCTCAATGCCAACTGCCGGTATTGCCACAAGGATTATGTCCGCGAGATCACCGCACACAGGGTTGTGAATGATGAGGAGTTGTATTGCGTCAGGTGCCACGATGGCGTCGGGCACGGTTCGCGTTAATAGGAGGAGATACCATGAAAAAACTCGTCGGTTATGCGCTATTGATGTCGCTGTCGGCCATCGCGGCTGTCGGCGTGATGTTGCTCAAGGAATCAATTGCCACCCACAAGGCGGAAGGCCGGCAAATCGCATTCCCCCTGGCGAACCTTACCGAACAGACCCTCAATCCTGCGGAATGGGGAAAGAACTTCCCCCGCCAGTATGACGGTTACCGGCGCACCTCCGAGCATACCGGAACCCGATATGGCGGAGGCGGCTCCGAATCCTTCTCGACCGACAAGTTGACGCAGGATCCGAGACTCCTAACCCTCTTCAATGGTTACGCCTTCGCCCTTGATTATCGTGCCCGCAGGGGACATGCCTACATGTTGGAAGACCAGCGGACTACGAAGCGGGTTACCCAGCGTCCGCAGACCGGCGCCTGTCTGCATTGCCATGCCGCCAACACCCTGGCCTACCGGAAATCCGGGCTTGAGAACGGAGCCCCCGGAACCCTCGAGGAGCCGCTGAACAGTGCAAACGGAAAAACCCAACTCATGAAAGGGTTTGAGATCGTTAGCGCCATGCCCTACAGCAACGCAACTAAACGGGTTGAACATCCCGTCGCCTGCATCGATTGCCACGATCCGGAGTCCATGCAATTGCGTGTCACCCGGCCTGGCTTCCTCTCCGGCATCGCCCGCCTCGCCGAATCGCAGGAGCCGGTTCCCCACCTGCCCTCCGTTGAGAAATGGCGATCCGGGGACAAAAAAGAGTCCTATGATCCCAATCAACTGGCATCGCGCCAGGAAATGCGCTCATTTGTCTGCGGACAATGTCATACGGAATACTATTGCGGCCCGAAGGCCACCCTCTTCTTCCCTTGGAACAACGGCCTCAAGGTTGAAGCGATAGAATCCTACTACGACACTTATAAGTTCAAGGACGGACATCGTTTCTTCGACTGGAAACACGCTGACACCGGCGCCGAAATCCTGAAGGCCCAGCATCCTGAGTTCGAACTCTGGAGCCAAGGTGTACATGCGCGGAGCGGAGTGGCTTGCGCCGACTGTCACATGCCCTATAAACGCGAAGGTGCCATCAAAATCAGCGATCACTGGATCCGCAGCCCCCTGCTGAACATCAATAATGCCTGCCAGGTCTGCCACCACTTCCCGGAAAGTGAACTCAAAACTCGTGTGGACATTATCCAGGACCGCAACCATGGACTGTTGCTGCGCGCCGAGGACGCAACCGTCGCCCTGATCAAGGCGACATCAACGGCAATCAAAGCCGGAGCCACGGAGGCTCAACTGGAAACCGCCCGCGAGTTCCAGCGCAAGGCCCAGTGGCGCACGGACTTCGTCAATGCGGAGAACTCCATGGGCTTCCATGCGCCGCAGGAAACCGCGCGCATCCTGGGCGAAGCCATCGACTATGCCCGGCAGGGAGAGCTTGAGGCGGAGAAACTCAGACCCGGGAAATGAAGGGAAAATAGCCATCGTCGAGAATGACGATGGATACCATGCCCCCATTTCCTTTGACAGAATCCACTGAATGCCTGTCCCATGGCGCTCCCCGTCCCTTCGGGGTCCCACTATCGGTTGGCTTTTCAGGCTTGACCCTATTGCCTGAAAATGCCATCTAAACCGGTTCAGATGGCCAGGAAACGCATAAAGAGTGGGGCGCGGTTGCGGGATGTGGCGGCGGCTGCCGGGGTGTCGAAGACTACCGCTTCGCTGATCCTGAATGGCAAGGCGGAGCGATACGGGATCTGCCCGGCTACCCGCGCCAAGGTCGAGGCTGCAATCAGGCAGACCGGTTA
>Ga0194060_10002970_pt1 | contig 12066 bp, 15 predicted proteins | sample SepL225m_MetaG_FD_163427 | JGI IMG/M metagenome (GOLD analysis project Ga0194060, IMG submission 163427) | Anoxic zone freshwater microbial communities from boreal shield lake in IISD Experimental Lakes Area, Ontario, Canada - Sep2016-L222-5m | ecosystem: Environmental > Aquatic > Freshwater >... | reverse complement strand
TACCAATACCGCTCGCGCAAGCGGATGCTCACTACCACTTTGAAGACTGGCTGCAATGCCCAACAATTCGCTTTGCCTCAAAAAAATTGTGTTTATTGACGTAATTGCAGTACTTGGTGGTTCAAGAAGGTCCTGGTTGTCGACAACAAAATGAGTGAGACGAGGACGACCCAGAGTGAGGGTTCCAGTCTTGTCAAACGCAACCACATCCACCTTATGCGCAATTTCCAACGCCTGTGCATCTTTGATCAAGATGCCATATTTAGCTGCAACGCCAGTGCCCGCCATGATGGCTGCCGGCGTGGCCAATCCAAGCGCGCAGGGACACGCGATGACCAACACAGCAACCGCACGAATCACAGCCAGTTCAAAGGGGTGTCCGGTCAACCACCAACCCAACAGAGTCATCAAAGCGATGATGAGAACGATCGGAACAAAAACAGCGCTGACCTGATCAACCAGGCGCTGGATGGGTGCTTTTGCCGCCTGTGCGTCTTCCACCAACCGAATGATGCGCGACAAGACAGTTTCTGCGCCGGTGGCGGTTACCTGCATCACGATTCGACCATCGCCATTGACCGAACCGCCAGTCAATGTCATGGCAGTATCCGAACCAGCCTGTTTATCAATCGGCAGTGGCTCACCCGTGAGCATTGACTCGTCGACCTGCGTACACCCTTCCAGCAGCACGCCATCAACCGGAATACGTTCTCCTGCCAGCACCACCAATCGATCACCAACAAGGACCTCGGCGATGGGAACATTGATTTCGCCTTCCGGTCCAATCAGATGTGCCACATCGGGCCTCAATGCATGCAGGGCGCGTATTGCAGATGTCGTCTGGTGCTTCGCCCGTGTTTCCAGCCACTTTCCCAGCAAGACCATGGTGATGACAACGGCCGAGCCTTCGAAATACAGATGCACGTTGGTACCGGGCGCGGCAGTCAACCAGAGCCACATCGACAGAAGCCAACCCGCGCTGGTACCAATGGCAACCAGTAGATCCATGTTTCCGGCAAGCGCTTTGAGGGCATGCCAACCCGCCTTGAAAAAACGTGCACCCAGAATGAACTGCACGGGTGTTGCCAGCGCAAACTGGATCCAGGCCGGCAGCATCCAGTGCTGGCCCAGCAATTCACCCAACATGGGCAAGACCAGTGGCAGCGAGAGTGCCAGCCCAATCGCAACCGGTGCGAAACCCGACCAGGTTGCTGTATCGTTTGCGTCCAGTGCTGCATTTGAAGCCACCGGTTCATAACCGGCATCGCGCACGCTGCGCCGTAACCTTGCCTCCATTTGATCCGCTGGCGCGTAGATGACACGTGCCGACTCCGTTGCCAGATTAACGGTGGCACTTTGCACACCGGGAACCTTTTTCAGAGCTTTTTCGACGCGTGCGACGCAGGAGGCGCAGGTCATACCGGCGATCCCGATGTCCAGGGTGGCGGCGGAAACGAATGAGGATGACGAATTATTCATACCGGTAAGCCTAATGCTTCCCACCATGTCAAGGTCAAGAAGTTTATGAAGTGCTTGACCTTACCACCGGGGTAAGGTTCAAAATCCAGCCATCATCAAAGAGTTTCGCCCTATTTACCCACAGGAGTTTTTTATGAACCAGACTTTTACCGTTTCCGGCATGACTTGCGGTCACTGCGAAAAGGCGGTCATCCGTGCCGTCAAACAAGTCGATCCACAAGCGGAGGTCAAGATTGACCGCAGCCTGAACAAGGTTGACGTGGAGTCAACACAAGCGCGCGAATTGCTGAGCAAAGCCATTGCCGAAGAGGGCTACGAAGTCGCTGCATGAGTAATTCGCCTCGGCCAGATGCAATGTCGGCCATCACTTGGCCGGTCGTGATCGGAGTGGCGGCACGCCTGTCGGATGTATCGGCCAAGATGGTGCGTCATTACGAAGCCTTGGGTTTGCTGTCACCGGTGGCGCGCACTGACAGTGGCTACCGGCAGTACAGCGAAGCAGATGTGCGAACGCTGCAGTTCATTAAACGCAGCCGGACGCTTGGTTTTTCGATGGTCGAGATCGCCGAACTGGTAGGTTTGTGGCACAACCGCCAGCGCACCAGTGCCAGTGTCAAGCAAATCGCACAGAAACATGTGATCGACCTGTCGCAGCGCATCGAAGCCATGCAGGCCATGCAGCGCACGCTGGCGTCGCTGCTAGACCATTGCCACGGCGACGAGCGCCCCGATTGCCCGATTCTGGACGATCTGGCTGGCAGTTGTTGCCGGCCAGGTGTTTAATCCCTTTTTCGTTAACCTTTCAAGGAGTCTCAAATGAAGTCAAACGTTGGCGGTATTGACCGCATATTGCGCATCGTGATTGGATTGGTGCTGGTTGGTCTGGCCGCAAACGGCAGTGTCGGCTGGTGGGGCTGGCTTGGTCTGGTGCCGCTGGCCACAGGTGCCATCGGCTGGTGCCCTCCTTATGCCCTGTTTGGCTGGAACACCTGTTCCATGAAGAAACCGGGTTGAAAACCACGGGCCTCTCCGTCGAGCGCTCAGGGTAAATTCGCGCAACTTTACACGCGGGGCATTCAAGCTCACGCAGCCGATACAGTGACGGTGCAACATGGCGCCCAGCCTGATGCCGGCTTTGCGCGTCAGACCGATTTAAAAGGAAACTCAAATGAAAGCAGTCTTTAAACCCCTCCTGCTTGCCGGCGTTATGGCTTGCGCAACGGCCGCCGCTTTCGCGCAGGCGCCGGGCGGCCCCATGATGGGCGCTGGCGGACCGATGATGCACGAAGGCATGCATCACCCTGGCATGGGAAAGATGAATCCCGCCAGGATGCAGGCCATGGCGGAACGGCGTCAGGCCCGACTGAAGGAAGTTCTCAAACTCACGCCGGCCCAAGAAGGCGCCTGGACCACCTTCACGGCAGCCATGAAACCGCCAGCCGATCTGATCGCAAAACGTCCGGATTTCGCCGAAATCGCCAAGTTGCCGACGCCTGAGCGCATCGACAAAATGCAGGCCCTGCATGCGCAGCACTCGGCCGAGATGAATGCCGTCATGGAAAAGCGCGGCGCTGCCACCAAGGTTTTTTATGCGACGCTGACGCCAGAGCAACAAAAAGTTTTTGACACCAGCACAGCGCGGCATCATCGTTTTGCCGGACGCCAGGGCGGTCCGCGTGAGGGCAAAGGCCCGGTTCAGCCGCAGAAATAGGTTTGGCAACGGTTATGACAGACTTGATCTGTCATAACCGTTATCACGATCAGGCCAGCATTTTTTTCAATTCACCGCTGGCAATCAGGGCGATCAGGTCGTTGGCGCCACCGACCAGAACCCCCTTCACGAAGATCATGGGAAGGGTTGGCCAGCCGGTCCACAATTTGAGCGCATTTCGCTGGCGCCAGTTGTTGAAGTAGTTGCCGTATTCAAGGTATTGGTAGGCGACTCCGGCCGCGTCAAGCGCCTTGCGTGCTTTCTTCGGAAACGGGTTCATGCCCATGCCCACGACGACCACCGGATTTTTCGCGATAGCGCTCTGAACTTCGCGCACGATGCCTTGCTCGTGGTTTGCAACCTTGTCCCGGATGGCGGGGTGAATCTGTGATTCGGCAAGAACGGGACGCGGCATGAAATCTCCTTGGGTGCTGAGAAGGCCGATTATCCGTTGCCCGCCGTTTTGGCTCAGAATGAAAGGGTAATTGTTGTGCTCCCGTCGGGATCGATCACGGGGCGCGACCAAGCTCTACACTTGAAAGCCATGGCCAAATCATTCTTTCCCAACAGCGCCACTTCAGTCGCCGGTACAGAGCCCGTGATACGAAGCATCGCCTTGACCCGCCCCCTGCACTGGTTACTGCTGGGGTGGCATGACACGCTGCATTGCGGCTGGATCAGTTGGGCCCATGGGGTGTTGTTGTCCTTATCGGGCCTGGTGCTGGTGGCAGTTTTTTATCGGCAATTCTGGTTACTGTCAGGAGCGTTGTCGGGTTTTCTCCTGGTGGCGCCGATTCTGGCAACCAGCTTGTACGCCCTGAGCCGTGCGCGTGAGCGAGGAGAGAAAACCGACCTTCAGGTGGTGCTAAAAACCTGGTTGAACTGGCAGCATCGCGACAAATGGGGCAACGAGTATTGGTGCCTGGTGCAATTCGGGGCTTTGCTGGCATTGGCGGGTACGGGGTGGGTCTTGACCTCGGCCGCCCTGATCACCTTGCTGGCGCCGGGATCAGTTCTCAATCCCGTTGACTTTCTTCAGCACGTTGTATTGGCCCGAAATGGCTTCCTGTTTGAGCTGTGGCTGGCGGTTGGCGGTGTGCTGGCGGCGCCAATTTTTGCCTCGTCCGTGATCGCAATTCCTTTGTTGCTGGACCGCCGACTCAGGCTTTGGCAGGCCGTGATCACAAGCTGGAGGGTTGTTCTAGCCAATCCGCTGCCGATGGCTTTTTGGGCAGCACTCATCATGGTGCTGACACTTTTGGGAATGGTTTCTTTTCTGCTGGGGCTGATCGGCGTGGTCCCGCTGCTGGGTCACGCCAGTTGGCACGCCTATCGTGATCTGGTCGATGCTTCAGCCCTGCCGGAGCAGGATCCGCTCTGATGTTTGGCTACTCCGAAGACCAGGTCGCCGCTTTTGGTCTGACCTTTGGCGTGGGCGCATTCATGCTCTACATGCTCTTCATCATTGGTCACCTGGCCTGGGAATCGAAAGCCGGAAAGTTCGGCACCTTTGTGATCTTTCTGGGGCTCGCTTTTGGCATGACGGGTTTCGTTGCCAAATACCTGATTCAGTGGGCGATTGGCATCAAGTGAGTGTGAGCACGATATTTCGCGTGCCATCATCGTCCTGGCCTCCCGGCGGGTCATTCTTGAAGCCCAGTTCGCTGGCAAGTTTGAGCATGCGATCATTTTCGTTGAGCACCGTGGCCACCAGCCGAGTCGTGCCCTGCGTGTGCAGGTAGGCAATCAGCTTGCGCATCAATAGGAGACCGAGACCACCGCCTTTGAGTTCGGAGCGCACGATGACGCCAAACTCGGCGGAAACATTGTCCGGGTCGGTCATGGCGCGCACCACGCCCAGGGTCTGCGGCTGGCCATTGGCAGTACTCGCCACTGCAATAAAAACCATTTCGCGCGCGTAATCAATCTGTACCAGTCGCGCCAATTCGCTGCGCTCCATGCTGCGCTTGCTATAGAACACCCGCATCCGGACGTCTTGCGGAGCCAGGTTCTGCAGGAACTCCATGTGCAACGCTTCGTCTTCAGGTCGGATCGGTCTGAGCAGCAAACGCTGGCCCTGCCACTGCACGGTTTCCTCCAGGTGCGCCGGATAGGGTCGAATCGCAAAGTTGCCAGCTCCGGCGGGTCCAGCTGCATCGAGTCGGATGTGCGCGGCCATTGCCAGGACGCCTTCAAAGTTGACGACCAGGGGGTTGATTTCAAGCTCGGCAATTTCGGGAATTTCGGCTAGCAGTTGCGAGACGGCCAACAGCACGCGATGCAGGGCTGCTTCATCCACGGCTGGCGTATCACCCCAAGCCGCCAACAGGCGTGCGACCCGGGTGCGCGAGATCAAGGCCTTTGCCAGAGGCACGTTCAAGGGTGGCAGGGCGACCGCGCGGTCCGCCATGATTTCCTCGGTCGTGCCACCTTGGCCAAACAGGATGACCGGTCCAAATACGCTGTCGATGCGACTGCCCAGCATCAGTTCCTGTGCGTGCAGACGCGGCAGCGCCGCATTGGCGCTCGCGCTGGCAAGTTCAGTCGGAGGCACCGGGATCTGGCAAGCTTCCAGCACGGCACGGGTCTCGTGTTCATCCAGTGTTGTGCGGCCGTTGGCCAGCGCGCGTCGCACGATGGCCTGGATGGTGGCCGTGTCAGGACGGTGATCAGCTTGCAGCGCCGGGGGGGCTTCTGTCAGTTCGGCCTGGTTGCGCCGGTAACGCGTCAACATGGAGAACGCCAGAATGGCCTGCTCCGGCGTATCGAAGTTGGCGATGCCGGCATCCTGAAAGGTCTGTCGTGCCTGCGCGGCGGAATCTTCGCCCAGCCAACAGGCCAGCAGGCGCGGGGGCGTGCCTGGCTCGTGCCGGGCCACCGGTACCAGTGCCTGCGCAACTTCGGCGCTGGGCACAGTAGCGCTGGGGGCATGGATGAACAACACTGCGCCGCCGTCGGGTGCCTGTTGCAACAAGCCAAGCGTCTGCTCGTACCGTGCCACAGGTGCATCGCCCAAAATGTCCACCGGGTTGTCGTGTGACCAATCGGGTGGCAGCACGGCATCGAGTTGATCCCGTGTGCCCGGGTCGAGTCGGGCCAGTTTCACATTGGCGTAGGCGGCGGCATCGGCTGCAATCACAGCGGCGCCACCCGCATTGGTGAATACCGTGATCGCGTCATCAGTGTTGCCGCGAAGGTGCGACAAGGTCTCAGCGGCCAGGAACATTTCCTGTAGCGTGCTGACCCGCAACATGCCGGCGCGGCTGATGGCGGCTTCAAACACGTTGTCGGTACCCACCAGGGCGCCGGTGTGCGCGGCCGCCGCCATTTGTCCGGCCACGGAACGCCCGGCCTTCACGATGACAACTGGCTTGTTGCGCGCTGCCGCGCGTGCGGCTGACATGAATTTGCGCGGCGAAACGATTGATTCGGCGTACAGCAGGATGGCCCGGGTTTTTGCATCACTGGCCAGGTAATCCAGCATGTCGCCAAAATCGATGTCGATCTGTTCACCCAGCGAAACACAGTGGGAAAAGCCAATGCCGCGTCCTTTTGCCCAGTCCAGAACGGCAGTCATCAGGCCGGCCGATTGCGACACGAAGGCCAGCCCGCCGGGAATGGCGTCAACCGGGGCAAAACCCGCGTTGAGCCCATTGTGTGGCGCCAGCAGTCCCATGCTGCCGGGGCCCAACAGGCGCAGCAACCCGCTGCGTGCCGCTTTCTGCATGGCTTGTTTTTGCGCCGGGTCCAAGCCGACGCTCATCACCACTGCAGCGCGCGTACCCAGGCCAGCGAGTTCTTCAATCAAGCGCGGTACCGTTGCCGGCGGCGTGCAAATCACGGCCAGCGCGGGCACAACGGGCAGATCTCGGGCGTGGCTTACGACCCGGTAGCCGTCGAGTTCTCCGCGTTTCAGATTGACGGCATGGACGCGTTGTGCGAAGGCGCCGCTGCGCAGTGTCTGCCAGACTGTGGCGCCGATGCTGCCCGCTCGCGCTGTGGCCCCGATAACGGCGATGGCGGCCGGGTCAAACAGGGCATCGAGGTTGCGAATGCTCACGGTTTGGCCCGATGTTGCGTTTTAACCCAGCGGGCGTACGCCGATCAGCATGCCGTGCAGCCAGAACGCAAATACAACCCATCCCATCAGCCCTGCGGCGACGGTAATGCCGGTGGCGCCGGCGTTGCCGCGCCGGTACAGCGTCCCAGCGGCACGATCACGCCGGCGCGCGGCGCTGTAGTCCAGAATGGCCCAGACCAAAAACGAGCCGAACAGCAGCACGTGTGCCAGATTGCCATTGGCCAGCAGATGCGCCAGGGCCCAGACTTTGACCGCCAGCACCATCGGGTGATGCAGTCGCGCCTTGATGCCGTTGCCCGGTACGTAGGCCGCAGCCAGCAGGACAAAAGAGATCAGGGTCAGCAGCGAAGCCAGATGACGCAGGGCAAGCGGTGGATTCCAGAGCTGCACCGGCTGCTGCCGCGCCAGGCCAAAACCCCATACCAGCAAGGCCAGTCCCAGCAGCGAGAGCAAGGAATAGACGCCCTTCCACAGCAACTCGCCGTGGCGCGCGCAAATCTGTGTGCGCCAGTCATTGGCCACGATGCGCACCGAATGCACACCCAGAAAAACGATCAGACCGAGAAGCAATAATTTCATATGCAAGCTTTCGCATGGATGCGCCAGGCGTGCAGACTGCTCGAGCGCACGGGTCAGATTCCAATTGGAAACCTGCCGCCACTATAGCCGGTCGTTGCAGCGCGGAGCAGTTTGTTTACACTTCAGCATCGTCACGTTCAAATTACAGGAAATCTTATGAAACCCATCCAGGCCTTGTTGAAGGGACACAACTCAACGGTTTTCCAGGTCAGCCCGGCAACCACCGTGTTTGAGGCCTTGCGCTTGTTGGCCGAATATGGCGTGGGCGCCATGGTGGTGATGGACCAGGGCAAACTGGTGGGGGTGGTGTCCGAGCGCGATTACACCCGCAAGGTGGCGTTGCAAGGAAGAAACTCGAAGGAAACGGCGGTCGCCGACATCATGACGCGCGACGTCATCACGGTTAGCCCCAATACCGGCACCCGGGCCTGCATGACTCTGATGAGCCAGAAGAAAATCCGGCATTTGCCGGTGCTGGAAGGCGCCAAGGTGCTGGGCATGATCTCCATTCGCGATTTGATGGATGACATCATTGCCGAGCATGAACAGACCATCTCGCAGCTGACCAATTACATCAAAAACTAGGCGCTCGGCATGGGCGCGCAGTGGAAAGCAAAGGGCAAGGAGTTGGCGGCAAACGCCAAGGGCCGACTGTTTGGACGATTGGCCAAAGACATCATGATCGCGGCGCGCAGCGGGGCCGACCCCGCCACCAATTCGCGTTTGCGCTTGGTCGTGGAGCAGGCGCGAAAAGTCTCGATGCCCAAGGAAACGTTGGACCGGGCCATCAAGAAGGGCGCTGGGCTCACCGGTGAAGCGGTCAATTTCGAGCACGTGATCTACGAAGGCTTTGCGCCGCACCGCGTGGCGGTGATGGTCGAATGCCTGACGGACAACGTCAACCGCACGGCGCCTGAGATGCGTGTGCTGTTTCGCAAAGGGCAGTTGGGCACCTCGGGCTCGGTGGCCTGGGATTTTGATCACATGGGCATGATTGAGGCCGAGTCGGCTGCGCCCGACGCTGACCCGGAACTGGCAGCCATCGAGGCGGGCGCGCAGGACTTCGAGCCGGGTGAAGAAGGCGGCGCCAGCCTGTTCCTGACCGATCCTGCCGATCTCGATCTGGTCAGCCGCGCGTTGCCAGCCCAGGGCTTTAGCGTGCTGTCAGCCAAACTCGGCTACAAACCCAAGAACCCGATTGACCCGGCCAGCCTGAGCGCTGGCGACCTGGAGGAAGTTGAAGCCTTTCTGGCCGCCATCGATGCGCACGACGATGTGCAGAACGTGTTCGTCGGCCTGGCCGGCTGAGGCATTTGCAGGATTCCGGTCAGCTGCCCAGGCCGGGTCGGTGGGGATAATGCATCACTTCAATCACAGCGAAGTGCGCCATGTCCACATTCACCAAAGTCGTTTTGTTTACCGATACCGATGGGTGCGCGCGTTTTCGAGAGGAGACCTTCGCGCTTGATCAGGGCTCGCCGCAATCGCAGCTGTCGGCCTTGATGGCCTCGGGTGGCTACCAGTTGCGCAGGAGCCCGGTGGGGTTTCGCAGCCAGTTCCATTGCTCCGGCTACACCCAGTGGGTGTTTATTCTGCAGGGGCAGATGGAGATCGGTCTGCAGGGTGGTGTTTCGCGCATCTTCAAGCCGGGTGAGCATTTTTACTCGGCCGATCTCCTGCCGACGGGGCAGACCTTTGACCCGGCCGTGCATGGCCACTGGAGTCGTCAGGTCGGACCGGACGAACTCGTGACCCTGTTCCTGCGCGCTTGAACTGGTGCTATGGTCGCAAGCATGAAAACACAAATTGATCACTTGGTCGTCGTGGCCAAGACGCTGGCGCTGGGCGTGCAGTGGTGCGAGGCCACGTTTGGCATTACGCCAGGCCCGGGTGGCGAGCATGCGCTGTACGGTACGCACAACCGTTTGTTCAAAATTGCCACGCCGGCCAATCCCATGGCCTACCTGGAGATCATCGCCATCAACCCGGCTGCCGGCCGTTCTGCCAATGCGCCAGGGCGGCGCTGGTTTGACATGGATGACGCCGCGTTGCAGACCGCTGTTGCCAGCGAACCCCGGCTGGTGCATTTCGTTGCCAACACCAGCGACATTGGAACCGCCCTTGGCGCTTTGCAGGCGCAAGGCATTGACCGCGGACCTGCGCTACGGGCCAGCCGCGACACAGCGCGCGGCTTGCTGCAATGGGAGATCAGTGTGCGAGAGGACGGGCAGCGTTTGTTCAATGGCGCGCTGCCGACGCTGATTCAATGGGGCGCGCTTGGTGAGGCCGAGCCGCTGCGCCTGCATCCCCGCAACAACCTGCCGCGCTCGGGTGTCACGCTGCAAAGCATTGCCGTCACGCATCCTGATGCGGACAAGTTGCAGGCAGCCTACGCGGCGATCGGGCTGGCCGGCATCGATCTTGAAGCCGGCCCAGCCAACATCACAGTCACGCTGCATACGCCCAAAGGGGTGGTCCGGCTCGAAAGCCACGGCATCTGAAGCGCCGGCACACTCACCCCAGCGCCTGACCAAAACGTGCCAGTCGCGGTTGCCAGGCGCCCAGAATGTTGACCGACAGCAGCACACGCACAGCTTTGCCAATCAGCAAGCGGCGCGGTACCAGGCCGATGTAGCGCGAGTCGGCGCTGTTGTCCCGGTTGTCGCCGAGCATAAAGTACTGGCCATCAGGAACGGTCAACTCCGCAAAGTTGTCGCGTGCTGGTACACCGGGCAGCCACTGGACGGCGTGGGCTTGGCCCGCCAGTTGTTCCAGGCGACCCTGGGCTTGCCAGGGTGCGTCCAGGGTGTCGCTCTCGGCTGGCAGCGCCAGGGTGGCATAGCGGGCTGCTTGGCCATTGAGGATGAGTTGCTTGTCACGCATGGCGATGCGGTCACCCGGGATGGCGACGATGCGCTTGATCAGGCGCACACCGTCGCGCGGCGAAGTGAAGGTCACAATGTCGCCGCGTTGCGGGTCACCCAACTGCACAAGTACGCGATCGGTCAAGGGTAGCTTGAGGTCGTAGGCCAGACGGTTCACCAGCACAACATCGCCTTCCAGAATGTTGGGATGCATGGAGCCCGATGGAACCGGATTCCAGTCGGCAATGGCGGTGCGGAACAGCCCCAGCAGCAGCATGAAAGCCAGAAAGCCCCGGTTCTGGCGCATCCAGTTTCTCATGCGGGCCTCAGTTCAATTGCCGCAGCGGTTGGCTGGAATCGAGTGGCACGAAAATCCAGAGTGCGATGTAAACCAGGAACCCGAAACCGGTACACAGCGCAAGGACGAACAGGAGGCGCCAGATCCAGGCCTCCATGCCGGTGGAGACTGCCAGCCCGCCGCAGACGCCGCCAAACCAGCGATTCGTGGCTGAGCGACGGAAGCTGTTAATGGCCTGCAGAGCCGGCTCAGTGGGATGCGGACTATTGAACAGTTGGTTCTTGGCGCGTTGAAATTCCTCGGTACTGAGGCTACCTCGGTCACGCAATTGTTCGAGTCGGGTCAAATCGTCGGCAATGGACATGGTGTTCTCCAAAAAGCGCAGTGTTCTTCACCGCATGGAGCGAACTTTAGTCCAGCGCACGATGGCCGTATAGCCCCTGTGCGATGAAGTGCAGAAAGCCTATGGCAGGACGCCCAATCCGGCGACGAATCGGATCAACCTTCCAGCCCCCGCTTCAACCGCCACTGCTTGACCAGTGCATAGATCGCCGGAATCACGGCCAGCGTCAGCACGGTGCTGGAGATCATGCCGCCGACCATCGGTGCTGCGATGCGGCTCATGACTTCGGATCCGGTGCCGGTGCCCCACATGATGGGCAAGAGGCCGGCCATGATCGCGACCACCGTCATCATCTTGGGCCGCACGCGCTCCACCGCGCCTTCCATAACGGCAGCGTACAGATCGGCCACCGTGGGCACGCGCCCTGCTGCGCGGCATTGGGTTTTGATCGCTTCCCAGGCGTGATCGAGGTAGATCAGCATGATGACGCCGGTCTCGGCCGCTACGCCAGCGAGCGCGATGAAGCCCACCGCTACTGCCACCGACAGGTTGTAGCCCAGCAGCCACATCAACCAAACGCCGCCGACCAGCGCAAACGGCACCGAGAGCATCACGATCAGCGTCTCGGTGATGCGCCGGAAGTTCAGATACAGCAGCAGGAAGATGATGAGCAGCGTCACCGGGATCACGACCTTCATCTTCTCGATCGCT
>Ga0194060_10002968_pt1 | contig 12077 bp, 8 predicted proteins | sample SepL225m_MetaG_FD_163427 | JGI IMG/M metagenome (GOLD analysis project Ga0194060, IMG submission 163427) | Anoxic zone freshwater microbial communities from boreal shield lake in IISD Experimental Lakes Area, Ontario, Canada - Sep2016-L222-5m | ecosystem: Environmental > Aquatic > Freshwater >... | reverse complement strand
GCTCTGTGGCTACGTGATGGAGAAGGTGCGGAAGGATTACGTCGGCGGCCAGGATCTCAAGTACCAGGACCTGGTGTATGGCGCCCTCAAAGGCATGATCAACACGCTGGATCCGCACAGCGAGTTCATGGAGCCCGAGAAGTTCAAGGAGCTGCAAAATGATACGCAAGGCGCGTTCGGCGGCCTGGGCATTGTGATCTCGATGAAGGACAACTTCATCACGGTAATCGCCCCCATGGAAGACAGCCCCGGGTTCAAGGCCGGCATCATGTCCGGCGACCGCATTGTCAAGATCGACGGTAAGAGCACCGAGAAGATGAGCCTGCAGGATGCCGTCAAGCAGCTCCGCGGCGAGCCCGGCACCGAAGTCAAGATCTCCATCCTCCGCCCCTCCACCGGCCGGGTGAAGGATTACACGCTTAGCCGCGCCGTCATCAACCTGGACATGGTCAAGGACATCAATGGCAAGAAGGAGTTCCCGCTGGGCGACAACAAGATCGGCTACGTCCGCCTGGTACAGTTTGGCGAAAAGACCAGCACTGAGCTGGAAGCCGCCCTTAAGAAACTCAAAGAACAGGGCATGCAGGCGCTGGTGCTGGACCTGCGCTGGAACCCGGGCGGCTTGCTCGATCAGGCCGTGGATGTCTGCGAGAAGTTCCTGGCGCGTGGCTCCCTGGTGGTCACCACCGAGGGCCGCAACCCCAGCCAGAACTCCGTGCGCAAAGCCCGGGGGCGTGGCGACGAACTGAACGGCATGCCGATGGTCGTGCTGGTCAATCTGGGCAGCGCCAGCGCCTCGGAAATCGTCGCCGGCTGCCTGCAGGACTCCAAGCGCGCGATCATCCTCGGTGAGAAGACCTTCGGCAAAGGGTCGGTGCAGAGCATTATCCCACTGGCCCCGATGCCGGAGGGCACCCCGGCGTTGCGCCTCACCACGGCCAAGTACTATACTCCGAGCCATAAGGTCATCCACGAGGAAGGCATTACTCCGAACATCGTCGTCCCGTTGACCGATGAGCAGGAGCGGGACATTCAAATGAAGCAAGCCCCTGGCGGCATCCAAAGCCTCGAGGAAAAGGAGCGGGAACGAGTGCTCAACACCCGGGACCCGCAGCTCGACCGCGCCATGGACCTGCTCAAAGGCATCACGCTGTTCACCCAGCGCGCCCCCGCGCCGGAAAAAAGGGTCGCCAAATCCGATAAGATGGCGGCGAAGTGATCCAGCACCCCGCAGACCCCATCACGTTTCACGTTTCACGTCTTAAGTGCCGCTCCTCGCCATCGAGACTTCCTGTGACGAGACCAGCGTAGCCGTCGTTCACGATGGCCGCGTCCTGTCGAACGTCGTCTCGTCGCAAACCAAGCTGCACGAGGAATACGGCGGGGTCGTGCCGGAGCTAGCGGCACGCGAGCATCTCCGCAATCTGCTGCCCGCCGCCCGGATGGCCTTGCGGGAAGCCTCGGTCAGCGCGGACCAAATTGATGCGGTGGCCGCCACGCGCGGCCCGGGCCTGCCCAGCGCGCTGATGGTCGGCTTCAAGGCGGCGCAAGCGGCGGCCTTTGTGCTCGGGCGGCCGTTTGTAGGTATTCATCACCACGAGGCGCACCTCTACTCTCCCTGGCTTAAAGGCCAGCCGCCGGTGGCCGATTTCGCGCACTTCCAACCTAACGTCTCCCTGATCGTCAGCGGCGGCCATACTTTGCTCGTTCATGTCCGGGCCGAACTCGACCATCATCTGCTCGGCTCGACTGTGGATGACGCGGCGGGCGAATGCTTCGACAAGGCGGGCAAGCTGATCGGCCTGCCCTACCCGGCCGGACCCGAGATTGACCGGCTGGCCGAGGGGGGGAACCCCAAGGCCTACGACTTTCCGCGGCCAATGATCGACGACCCCAAGAATGACTTCAGCTTCAGCGGGTTGAAGACCTCCGTGCGCTATTTCCTGCGCGACCATCCCGACCTGCTCAATGATGTGCAGCGGCTGCGCGACCTGTGCGCCAGCGTGCAAGCGGCCATCGTGGATGTGCTCGTGACCAAGACAATCCGTGCGGCCAAGCGCCTCGGCGTTGGCTGCGTCACCGCCTCCGGCGGCGTCTCCTGCAACCGCTCCCTGCGCCAGCGCCTGACTGCCGCGTGCGCGCGCGAGCGAATCGTTCTGTTGTTGGCGGAGAAAAGCCTCTGCACCGATAACGCTGCCATGATTGGCATTCTAGCGGAGCGGAAGCTCAGGCTGCGGCCCGAGTCGACCCCTCACGACGCGGATATTCTTCCGAATTGGGCGCTGGGTTAGTGGGGAGTCATCGGGAGCCTGACGCAAGTTGCGTTTGCAATGGATCAGTCAGGCAGGACGGAGCGCCGGTTTCCGACCCGGCACGGTTCATGCCGATGCGACACGCCGGGTTGGAGACTGGCGTAACTCCATCATCAGGCGACCCCGCCAGGACTGACTAATGACATGCGTTCTCCCGGCTGACTTTCGACAGGCCGGGGAATGGGCTATAGTCGCTTGATCATGCGGCAGTTAACAGAGAACTCACAGGCGCCAGCCGGAATTCGCAGCCGCCGGCCATGCGGGTTCACGCTCATAGAACTGCTTGTCGTGATCGCAATCATCGCCATCCTGGCCGCCTTGCTCCTCCCCGCGCTCACTAACGCCAAGCTCAAAGCCCAAGGTCTCCAGTGCATGAACAACCACCGGCAGTTGTGCCTCGCCTGGCGGATGTATTCGGATGACAACCAGGAGCGCCTGCTTTACGCCAGTGACAACCCATACGACCCGTCCACCATTGCGTCCGCCTGGGTTACCGGCTATCTCCAATGGTGGAACCCCGCCGACCCGGCGAATTGGGACCCGAACCATGACATCACCAAGAGTCCCATGTGGCCCTACTGCGGCCAGAACCTGGGCATCTGGAAATGCCCTGCCGACCGGTCTTGTGTCGTTGTCGATGGCCAGACCAAGCCGCGCGTTCGCAGCATGTCCATGAACTTCTACCTCGGGGGCTTCGGCGGATGGGATGGGCACCAGTTCCTGGACACCGCCGGCTACAAGCTCTACTTCAAGCAAGCCGAGCTGGCTGACCCCGGCCCGGCGAAGGTCTTCGTCTTCCTCGACATGCGACCCGACAGCATCGACATTGGCAACTTCGCCACGCAGATGAGCGGTTGGCCGAATCAGCCGGCGCACTATGGCTTTTACGACTTGCCTGGCTTTTACCACCACCTGGCTGGTGGCTTCTCCTTCGCCGATGGACATTCCGAACTGCGCCGCTGGCGCGATGACCGCACCACTCCGCCGCTCGCGGAGGGCGAGGGTGTCGCTGATCAATATTCTTCCCCGGACAATCCAGATGTTGGCTGGTTGCAGGACCATGCCACACGACCGAAAACCAACTAATGCATTGCCCCGCCTTCTCTGCGTCTTTAACGTAGCAAGCTGTGCCTGTTCGCCTAACCATCCTTGGCAGCGGTTCCTCCGGCAACTGTGCCTATGTGGAAACCGAAGAGACCCGCGTGCTGATTGACGCGGGCTTCAGCCTGCGCCAGATTCGGCAGCGGCTGGCTTCCATTGGCCGGGCACCGGAAAACCTCACCGGGATTCTAGTCACCCATGAGCACTCCGACCACGTGCAAAGTCTCCCGGCGCTCTGTGGCAAGCTGGGGATTCCGCTCTATGCCAACCGGCCCACACTTGAGGCCATCGAGTATCAATACAAAGCGAAGCTGCTTTGCCGGCTGTTCACCACGGGTAACAGCTTCGAGGTGGGTGACATCACGGTCGATACGTTCAGCATCCCGCATGACGCGCAGGAGCCGGTCGGCTTCTTGCTCCGCACCAGCGCCGGGAGTATTGGTTTCCTGACGGATCTTGGCCATGCGACGCGCCTGGTGCTCGAACGGGTCCGGCCGGCCAATGCGCTGGTGCTGGAAGCCAACCACGATGTCAAAATGCTCCAGGATTGTCCGCACCGGCCCTGGAGCCTGAAGCAACGCATACTGGGCCGGCATGGCCATCTCTCGAACGAAGCCGCCGCTGATGCCGCCGAGCAAATCATGTCCACGGACCTGCGCCACCTGTATCTCGGCCACTTGAGCAGCCAATGCAATCGCCCGGAGCTGGCGCAGCGCGTCGTCGGGGAGCGCCTCCAGAAGATCGGCGCGACTCACGTGCGGCTCGAACTTACGTCCCAGGCGCTTCCGTGCCAGACATTGTCCCTGTGAGGGGCTGAACCCGATGTACCGCGCGCAAGAGATCGAGTCCTTCGATTTGCCCGAGTTGCAGCCTTACCGCACCATGCGGCGGCAACACGAGCACCGGCAGCAGGGCATTTTCGTCGCGGAAGGCGAGAAGGTCGTGCGCCGCTTGCTGGAGAGCAGCTTTGGCGTAGTCTCCGTGCTGCTCCCGGAGAAGTGGCGGCGCGATTTGGACCCCTTGCTCCGAGCGCGGCCAGAGGAGGTCCAGGTCTTCGTCGCCGAAAAGGCCCTGCTGGAGACGCTCACCGGCTTCTCGATGTATCAGGGCCTGCTCGCAGTGGGGAAAGTCCCGCCACTTCCCACCTTGGAGGAAATGGTCGCGCGCAGTCCGCAGCCGCGACTCCTGGTGGCGGCGGATGGTCTGAGCAGCGCCGAGAACCTCGGTGCGCTTGTCCGCAACTGCGCGGCCTTTAACGCCCAGTCACTCATCGTCGGCGAAACGTGCAGCAGTCCGTTCCTCCGGCGCGCGGTGCGGAGCTCGATGGGGACTATCTTCCAGATGCCCATCGTGGAGACGCCCAGCCTGATCCAAGCCCTTCGTAGCCTGAGGGAACGAGGCATTCGCTGCATCGCGGCACACCCGCACGCTGACGGTCAGACTCTATCGCAGGCAAGCTTCACCGGCGACTGCTGCATCGTGTTCGGCAGCGAAGGGTACGGTCTGTCACAGGCTGTCCTGGCGGCCTGCGACGAGGCCGCGGCTATCCCCATGCCGGATGCGGTTGACTCCCTCAACGTCGGCAGCGCCGCAGCCGTGTTCCTTTACGAAGCCAACCGGCAGCGCAGTCGAATGTAGCGCGCAACTCATTCCCGAAAGACCGTCAAATACACTTCCCGGATCGCCCGGCGCCAATCAGCCAGCGCTTCCCGGAAGGCTTCCGGCGTGACAAAGCCACAGCGGACCGAGACGCGGTAATAGGGCGCGGAGTCATCCGGCAACACGGTTTCCCCCTCGTAGCTCCATCGCCGCAGGATGCCTTCCAGGCGCCGGAGGTGGCGATAGTTGCCGATGAGCTTGTCCGCCTCGGGCAGCACGCCGGCGGTGCGACCGCGATCGAGCACCCGCAGCGTGTTCGCTTCCTGCCATCCTTGTTCTAGGCAGAGCGCCTGCGCGATAAACTCCGCGTCCATCAAACCGCCCTTGCCGGTCTTGATGGCCAGATCGTCTTTGCCCGTCGGGGTGCGCTCCTTCTCAATACGCATTCGCATCTGATGGATCTTCTGCTTCCAGTCCGGCACATAGGCGGCCAGCGGCAACGCCGGGGGCCGGAAGTTCGTCAGCGTGGCGGCCAGTGCTTGAAACTGCGCGCCTAGTTTCATATCTCCCGCTACTGAGCGCGTGCGCGTGAGCGATTGAATCTCCCAAAGCAGCGCTCTCTGCCGATAATACTCCTCGTAGGCGCTCAGCGTATTGACCAGCAAACCCTTCTCGCCGTCGGGCCGCAGGCGGGCGTCCATGCGAAAGACCATGCCTTGCTCCGTGCGCGCCGAAACCAAGTCCACCACTTCGAGCGCCAGCCGGGCCAGTGTGGTCAGTTTCTTCGCCTTCGAGTCGGCCACAAAGATCACGTCGAGGTCCGAGCCGTAATCAATCTCCGCGCCGCCCAGCTTGCCGAGGCCGATGATCACGAAGGGTGGCGCCTTGAGCTTGTGTTTGCGCATCACGACTTCCAGGGCGTATTGCAGGCAGGCCTCGGCCAGGCAGGAGAGCTCGGTGAGGTATTGCTCGAAATCCGCCAGGCCGAGTATGTCGCGCAGGCCGATGCGCATGAGTTCGGTCTGGTGGTAGCGACGCAGCCACAACTGCTGGTCTTCGTCGCGCAGGCCGTGGCGCAAATCGCGCAAGGTCTCCTCCGCTGACTTGCGCTGGCGCAGGCGGCCGCTGATCACCAGCTCATCCACCAGGTCCGGGGTGCGAATGGCCAGTTCCGCCAGGAATTCCGAACGGTCGAACAGGAGCACCAGCAGCTCGAATATGGCCGGGTTGCTATTCCAGAGCTCGAAGAGCGTCGCCCGCGCGCCGTAGGCGCTGATGAAGCTGTCGAGCCGGGTCACCACGCGGTCAGGGTCGGAAAGTGGCACTTTGCCCGCCGGCGGGGGCGTCCCGGCCGGAACGCCAGGCTTCGGCTGCGGACAGAGCGCGAAGAGCCGCGGCAACAATTGATGCGCCAAGTCACTCGTGCGCGGCGACACATGAACATAGCCCGGTCCCCCCACAAACTCCCGCAGCACGCGGAAGGCTTTCTCCACGTCCTTGAAGGCATGCGCGGCCAGCAGCTTCTTCCATTCGGACTCGGCGCCCTCAAACCGGCGCGGGAACGGCGAAGCGGCCTTGTTCTCGCCCGTATCGGCCTTGAGCAGCCGGTCGAAAATTCGGCGCACATGGTGCGTGTGGGTCTGGTGCGCTGCCTTAAACCCGGCGAGGGTTGTGAAGTCCATCAAGCGTGCCAGGCGCTCCTGGGCGCGCCGGTCGGTCGGAATCGTGTGCGTCTGGCGATTGTCCTCCATCTGCAGGCGGTGCTCCACCTCGCGAAGGAAGACGTAGGCTTCAGCGAGCAGCCGCGATTCCTCAGCCGAGAGCAGCTCGTATTGGACCAGCTTGGCGAGCCCGGGCAATGTTTGCGCACCTTGCAGGAACGGCTGGCGGCCGGCGCGGAGCAATTGCTGCGCCTGCACCACGAACTCGATCTCCCGGATGCCCCCGCGCCCGAGCTTCACATTGCGCTCCAGTTCATCGGCCTTGAGGACTTCGTTCTCGATGCGGGCCTTCACGGCCACGACCTCGTGGAGCACGCTTTCGTTGACGGACCGCGGATATCGGAAGGGCTGAATGGTCTCCAGAAACTCCGCCGCCAGCGCCTCATCACCCGCCACGCCTCGCGTTTTGATCAGCATCATCCGCTCCCAGGTCTGGCCCCACTGCGCGTAGTAGTTTTCGTAGCCGGCGAGCGAACGGCTGAGCGGACCCGCATCGCCCTCGGGCCTCAGCCGCAGATCAATCCGATACAGCGCCCCTTCCGGCGTCATGCGGCTCACCTCGGCAATGAAAGCCTCGGCCAGGCGGTTGAAGAACTGATGGTTGGAGAGCGTTGGCCGGGGCGCCTTGCGATCCCCGGGAGGCTCATTAAACACACTCCCCTCCTCGCTATAGACAAAGAGCACATCCACATCCGAGCTGTAATTGAGCTCCTGACCGCCCAGCTTGCCCATGCCCAGGACGCAGCCGGCGGTCGGCTGCCAGCGTCCGCCGGCATCCTGGTGCCAGGGCTGACCGTGACGACCGGTAAGTTGCTGGTAACAGACTTGCCAGACAGCGTCCAGGCAGACATCGGCCGCGTCGGAAATCTCCTGTAGAATCTCCGCCAGCTTGCTGAGCCGGGCGAGGTCCCGCCCGGCGATGCGGAGCATTTCGCGTTGCTTGAACTTGCGCAGACGCGTCAGCGCAGCGCCGTAATCGGATGCGGCCAGGAGCGGCTTCAGCCAGCGGTTCACCTCATTGCGCAGACCTTGTTTACGCCGGGGGAACTTGAGCGCTTCCGGCTCCAGCACGCTGAGCCAATCCGGCCGCGCGACGAGCAGATTGCCCAGCGCCTGGGAGCCGCTGAACACCGCCGCCAGGACGCGGGCTTGCTCAGCCGAAGACGCCTGCAACGCCTTACCGGCGCTAGTCGCCGCGAGCAGGTCGAAGAAGTGCTTCGCCCGTTGCGCGTCCGCGCAGGTCTTGATGGCATTCGTCCAGATGGGGTTCTTCATGTTCAAAGCAGCCTATCAGCGAGGGACCCGTTCCAGGACGACCTGACCCGGCGGGCGCTGTCCGGGACGCCGCAGCGGCGTGAACAGCCCGCGCCAGAAGCCCAAGCCATACAGAATATGCGTCAGCACGATGAGGGGAATCGCGGCGAGGCTCTGGAGCAATCGTCCGCCAGCCGCGAGCGCCCCCGCCTGCGCCAGCACAGCCAGGGCATAGAAAAGTAGCGGCACCAGATAAAGCTTCCCCAGGGCAGTCAGCGTCAGCACCAAGGGCAACGCGAGCAGATATAGGCAAAAGAGCGGGGGCACGAAGTTGAGCGCCGAGCCCGGGGTAGGGTGCAGACGGAACTGTTCCGCCCGACCTCGCCCATAGGTCATCAGCATCCGGGCGAAGGCTTTGAGGTTGGCCCGTGGCCGGCGGTGTACAATGAGTTGCGGGTCGTAGATCAGCTTACCGCCCTGCTTCTGCAGTTCGTCCATGAGCGCATTCTCTTCGTTGGGGTAGAGCGCTTCGTTAAACCCGCCCAGGTCGAGCATGGATTGGCGGCGGGTGAACAGATTGCACAGAATAAGTTCTTTCTCGCTCGTCTCCCGCGCCTGCCCGACCACGGCATAGCGGGCGCGGCTTGGCCCAAAGGCCAGCCAGCTCGCCAGGACCAGCGCGAAGACCTGTTCGATCGGCGGCGCACCCGGCGGGCACAGGTTCGGCCCGCCCACCATCTGGACCTTGGGGTCCTTGAACTGAGCCACCGCGTGGCGCAGGTTGCCGGGTTCGGGGGCTGAGTCGTCGTCGAGGAAGTAAATAAGATCGCCGCGGGCGGCCTTGAGCGCCGCATTACGCTGTGCCGAGGGCTGTTGGCCGCGCGCCACAAGGATTTCCAGCTTGTCGGCCGGGTAATCCAGGGCGCCGCTGGCAGCCACGGCCTTGATCTCGGCCTGGCTGGGCCGGGCCGCGATCAGCACTGTTATACTCGGCAGGAGCGATTCCACTCCGGCAGGCTAAAGTCCGGGGCGCAAACTTCAAGGGGCAAAAGTGTAAATTGCCTTTGACAAAACCCGGCAGAGTCTTAGATTTCCCCCCGCCCCGGATGGGGTCGTAGCTCAGTTGGTAGAGCGCCTGAATGGCATTCAGGAGGTCAGGGGTTCGAACCCCCTCGGCTCCACCATCCTTTTTCTGCCCAAAAATCGCATTTCTATCAGCAAATACGCGGTATTTCTTAACATATCGCGAAGCGTCCACTCAGGGAGTTGTGGGGTAGTTGTGGGCGGTTATTCGGAAGTTGACTTGGCGACAGTTGGCGACAAAACTGGCGATAACTGGCGACAATATGGAACCGATCAAACGACAGGTCAAGCGCGGCCAAATAGTGAAGTGGGAAGTGGATTTCGGCATCGTCCATGGGCACCGAAAGAGGCCACTGGTTGACAGTGAAGCCGAAGCGGATGCCATCCTGGAAAAATACCAAAAGGAAGTGAAGCAGGCCGGGGAGTTCTGGGCTCGCCTGCCGGACTCGGAACGCCTGGCGACCACCGCCACGCTGATTCAAATCCGCGATGCAGGCCATACAGCGACGAGCGTATGGGAAGACTGGAAGCGGTGGAAGAAGGACAACCAGCAAACGGTGACCACTCCCATGCCCTACGAGGATGTCGTGGCAGAGTGGAAGCGCCGGAAGCTGGCGGCGGGCAAGACCGATCGATACGTGGATGAAGCCGCTGCAACCCTCATGAAGTTTGGCGCCGGCAGGCAGAGGCAGAATATCCACGAAATCGCCGCGCCGGACTTGGAAGCGTGGATTGACTCGCAGAAGGATTGGGGATTGAGTTCCAAGCGAACCAACCAGTCCCTGTTCAGCAGCCTGTGGGAGGTTGCCATCGCCAAGGGGTGGGCCAGCCGCAACATCGTTGATCGCTTGGAGCCGGTTGGAAAGATCGGCCGGGTGGTGAAAATCTACGACAACGAAACCACCCTAAACCTGATGGCGGCGATAATGTCCAACGACGCGACCAAGCAGGTCCTCGCGCCCGTGGCTCTCGGCTTCTTTGGCTGCATGCGGCCTGAGGAAATCGACAGCATCAAAGCTCTTCGGGCGGGCTTGTCAGGGAAACAGCTTTTTGGCTGGCACGATATCGATCTGAAGCACTCGCTCTGCAAAGTCAGGCGGGAGATCGCCAAAACGGGAGACGAACGCACGATCCGCCTGCAACCCGTGGCAGTCGAGTGGCTGGACTTGGCCAAGGAGGCTGGGAATGTGTTTCCCCCGGTGAACGAGCGGAGGTTAGTGGACCTGTGCTGCGAGATGATCGGGCTGATGGACTGGATCCGCGACGGGCTGAGGAAGAATTGCGCTACCCACCTCCGGGCCGTCTACAAAAACGATTACGATGTCGTAAAGGACATGGGGAACTCGGTGCGTATCCTGCTGAAACACTATGCCGGCCTCCACGTGCCAGAGTCCATGTCGCTGGAACACTGGCGGATATCACCCGAGAAGGTGAAGGCATATCTGAAGACCAATAAGTGGAAGAAATTGGTTGAAGAGTCGGCGCACGCCGCTGCCGCAAAAGCTACTGCAGTTTCTGGAGAGCAACCAAAACCGTAGGCCAGTGGAACCTCCAGGCACGCCGGTTGAAGCGAATGGCAGGCAGACGGCCAGCCTTCACCTGCGTCCGTATCCAGTCCGCTGAATACTGCAGGCGCTCGGCCAGTTGCTCTATCGTCAATAGGCGCTCGTCGCACATTTCCAACGACATGATAGGGCCGCTTCTTCTTGAAACTGGGGCTATTTGGCCCAGAGAAACTTTTGTTAAAAAGAACTTGGAATTCTGGGCAAATGCACTGGGGGTGGCGGTCCCCGGGGCGCGGGCCTGTCAGGCTAAACGGCTGTCCTGGACCACGCGGATCTGGTAAAACGGGCGATAGAAGTTATGACACTGCAAAGGCGCACTCTGGGATCCACCGGCTTCAAAGCCTCCATCCTCGGCATCGGCGATCTGGCGGATCGGGCCGTTCCGCTGGAGAAATGCGTGGCCACCATCCATCGCGCAATGGACGCTGGGCTCAACCTGATCGACACGGCCCCCGGGTACGAGGACGGCTACAGCGAGGCCATCGTCGGGACTGCCTTGCGGGGCCGGCGGGAGGGGATGTTCGTGATCGACAAGATCGATGAACCGGACAAGCCGGTCGGCCCGCAGGTGGATGCCAGCCTGAAAGCCCTCGGTTTGGACGTGGTTGACCTATTTGTCTTTCATGCCGTGTCGGAACCGGCACGGTGGAGGGAATTGGCCGCTCCGGGCGGCGGCATGGAACAGCTTGGGCGGGAATTAAAGGCGGGAAAGGCCCGCTTTCGGGGCATCTCCAGCCATCACCCTGAGGTGCTGAAAGAAGCGCTCGAAAGCCGCCTCTGTGATGTGGTGATGTTCCCAGTGGGGCCATTTTGCGATCGCCGCTATATTGAGGAAATCCTTCCGCTGGCATGCCAAAAAGGCGTGGGCACGGTCTGTTTCAAAACCTTCGGTGCCGGCAAATTGCTGGGCGACACCACGGGGTACAACCGCCCCCTTGAGCTCCGGCCACGAGGCAAGTTCAGCTCGGGCGGCAAAGAAACCACTGCCGCCCCGATGCTGCCGAGCCTGACGGTGGCTGAGTGCTTGCATTATACGCTAACCATTGGCCCCGATGTGGCGTTATTGGGCCTGAGCTTTCCCAACGAGCAGGAGGCGGCATTTGAAGCGCTTCGCAGTTTTCGCACGCTCACTGCGGAACAGCTGGAAGAGACCCGCCGCCGAGCTGCCCAGGCTATCGAGGGCAAAGGCCCTTGCTGGTGGAACCCGGATTCTTGACTGATGCGAAGGATTTCCAGACCAAGAGGCGCAGGTCGGGGAGATGAAAGCTCTCCCAGCGCCGGCCGGCCAGTAAGGGTGTATTCCCTAAACGCTGACAATGTTCCGCAAAGAGCTAAGGGACTCGGCCAATAATGTGTCGCCAATTATGGGCATGCGATTGAACAGGCGAGACTGGCGGCGGCGGCCGTGATGGTGATGAACCATTTGCCCAGCCCGGGGAGTC
>Ga0194060_10002967_pt1 | contig 12078 bp, 7 predicted proteins | sample SepL225m_MetaG_FD_163427 | JGI IMG/M metagenome (GOLD analysis project Ga0194060, IMG submission 163427) | Anoxic zone freshwater microbial communities from boreal shield lake in IISD Experimental Lakes Area, Ontario, Canada - Sep2016-L222-5m | ecosystem: Environmental > Aquatic > Freshwater >... | reverse complement strand
GTTTCCGGCTGTACGCCAGCAGACTGTGAGTGAGCGAGGCGGCGCGAGAGGATGCCCGTGTGATTTCACTGAGATAGTTAAACACCTTATGATCCTTGTCTATTTCATACTGCGCCAGAGATGTATAGCCATTTACCACGCATAAAATATTGTTCAGATCATGCGCCAGGCCTCCGGCCAACTGCCCGATTGTTTCCATCTTTTGCGAATGAATCAACTGCGCCATGACACTTTTCTGTTCGGTGATGTCTCGGACGATTCCCACTGCGTGCCATTCACCATCCATAAAGACTGCAGCCTGCGACAGTTCAACCGCAATCTCCCGGCCATCTTTGTGCAGGGCAAATAATTCGAGCGTCTTGCCTATGGCATTCACGCGGCCAGTGCGCAGAAACTCGGGGTGTGCCGAGTTATAGGCGTCTCGATAACGCTCGGGTACCAGCAGGTTGTGTAAATTCTTCCCCAAAACTTCATCAGGAAGATACCCCCATATTCTTGATGCCGCAGGGTTCCAAAAGGAGATTGCACCCTGCGGATTCATCATAATAATGGCTTCATTGACTGAATCTGTAATGACCTTCCTCACCTTTTCATCAAGATATCGCTCCTTATTGCTTTGTTCAAGAACCAGAGCCATCTGTTTGCGCTCGGTTACATCGTTCAAGGTAATCCAGTTCTCGCCGTTGTGCGCCAGGGTCGACTGCAGTTCTGCCCAAAAATGGGAACCATCGTGTCGCTTCAGGCGCATCTCCCAGTTCTGTAACTCGCCGCTGTCAAAAAGCCGTTTGTGATGCAGAAAATAGATATCCTGATCTTCGGGGAAGATGAATTGCGATACCCGCTTGTTGAGCAAAAAATTTCGTTCCACCCCCAGCATGGTGGCAGCGGCAAGGTTGGCTTTCTGGATCAGCCCCTCTTCGCTCACGGCCAGATAGCCAACCGGTGCCAGATCATACAGCTCAAAATAGCTTGCCCGTGCGGAATCCAGATCAGCCAGCACGCAACGTAGTTCATCGTTCTGCATCTCCAGTTCGATTTGATGCACCTGTAGTTCGTGGAAGAGTCGCGTTGTTTCCTCAGGCGAGGTAAATTCTGGGAGCAAGACTTCGCTTGTCCGGAACAATTCTTCGGCACGCCTGCGCAGATCCTGAGCTGATTCGTTAGAAGTGGTTTGCATCGCTGGGCTCCTGACTTAAATAAAAAACCGGCGCACGAAAAATTCCGTAGCACCGGTCGGTAGGCATCAGCCTGATTTACTGATAAAAGAAACGTTTGTCAGGGAGGAGTCTGTCTGTCTGTCTGTCTGTCCGGACTTCATGCTCAGGGGGTGGCCGGGTCGTACGCATATCTATGAAAATCGTAGCCACAGGTGACCCCTTTTGGAAAGAATGAATGTTATCAACAATACGCCTATTAATCCGATTTGTGTCAAAAATAATGCACCACCTCTCATTTATTAGTTCTTAAAGTCGATCGAGAGGTTCTATAAGTAGCGAGAGATTCATCTACGCCCCTGGCCATAACGATCAGGGGCATTTTTTTGCCTAAAATACCAGTATGCATCAATTACTGCAGGTGCATAACCTGAGCAACTGGCGGGGCTGTTTCAACGTACGCTGGTGCAACATATGTGAGAATACGATCACCCCCAACTACGGAGTTCCGATGCCAAGGTCTTTGCCTTTGTACCATCGATGTCATTTTCAAGAACATTGATGACCATAAAGCGTTCGGCAGCTCCGACATTACTTTTGGTAGCGGTTTCGTCGAAGTGGGATAATATCTAGATGATTTTTACAGGAGAACCAGAACAGTCTAAGAGCATGAAATTGCAGGGCACGTCACTCTGACTCAGGGTGAAAGATCTGAGTTAGCTGAGATAGCTTCAGATATTTTGTAAGATTTGTTCTCCATTTTGTTCGCCGTGTGTTCGCCGTCATTTGCGGCTATTTGCGGCCATTTGCAGCTAAGTAGTTGATAATACGTGTGTAGCAAAAACAACACATAAATAAAAACAGGCAGCTAGGGTAATTCCTAACTGCCTGTTTTTCTTACCTATTTATCTGGCTGGGGCGCCAGGGATCGAACCTGGGAATGCCGGAATCAAAATCCGGTGCCTTACCGCTTGGCGACGCCCCAAAAAAATTAAAGTGTTTCGACAGTGGCTGAAAACCAGTTGCTCCCCTTTGTTATATTGTAGCGAGCAACTTCCGCTGACTCAAAATCCTTAAATATACCGAAAACCGTAGGTCCACTGCCTGACATCATACTGCCAATCGCACCTAAGTTTATCATACGACTCTTTATTTCAGCAATTATCGGAAATGCTGAAATGGTGACTGCCTCAAGGTCATTAGATAAAATTGAAGCTACCTGCTCAATTGACTCGAAAAACTCTGGGATTCTATTCAGCTCTCTAGTTTTTGTCAACGGTAAAGATTGATATACCCATGCCGTTGAGATATGAATGCCAGGATTTATAAGTAAAATCCAGCACTTTGGCACATTAGGCAGTAGTGTAAGCTTTTCACCAATTCCCTCCGCAACTGCTGTCTCCTTAAAAATGAAGAATGGGACATCAGCGCCAAGGGTACAGCCAATTTCCATTAATTTCTTATCTGAATAGCCGATTTCCAACAGTTTATTCAAACCAATCAAGACTGCAGCTGCATCACTGCTGCCGCCTCCCAAACCGGCTGCAGAAGGAATATTTTTTGTTAATTCTATCGTTACCCCTCCCATTGTGTTTGAAAGTTCCAAGAGAATTTTTGCGGCTTTCCAAGCAATGTTTTTTTGGCCGTCTGGAACGCTTGGCGTGTTGCAGGTGACGATAATCTCGTCGGTGCCGTTCATTGTAAGCGAAACCTGGTCACAGAGATTAACCCGTTGCATGATCATGCGAAGATCATGGTAGCCGTCAGATCGCTTGGCTATGACATCGAGAAGGTAATTAATTTTAGCGGGAGCAGACAGAGTGAGCGTTTCCATATTATCTCCATGCCAGTCTGAGCAGTATATAGTAACGGTTATATGAATTATCGACATTTTTGTCGAGTAGGAAGTTGTTTCAAGATGAAATGGATTTGACAGGTTTACAGTCAGTATGCTACCTCTAAGTTCGCTTACATCACAAAATCAGAGGAGTTACGCATAATTATGTTCAAAAATATACGCGAAGACATTAACTCGGTTTTTGATCGTGATCCAGCTGCACGAAATGTGTGGGAGATACTATTCTGCTATCCCGGCTTGCATGCACTCTGGTTTTATCGAATATCAAACTGGTTCTGGAACCATAAATTCTATTTTGCCGGGCGATTTATATCGCATCTCGGGCGTTTTTTTACCGGTGTTGAAATACACCCCGGCGCAAAGATCGGTCGAAAGTTTTTTATCGATCATGGCATGGGGGTGGTTATTGGTGAGACCGCTGAGATAGGCGATAACGTTACACTATACCATGGCGTCACTCTTGGAGGAGTGACCTGGGATAAGGTAAAACGGCACCCTACCCTGCTTGATAATGTTGTTATAGGATCCGGAGCCAAAATTCTGGGACCTTTCACTGTTGGTAAAGGGGCAAAAATCGGTTCTAACTCTGTAGTCGTCAAAGCGGTGCCGGACAATGCAACGGTTGTCGGTATTCCTGGACGAATGGTGATGGCTGAAGAGAAAAAGGACGAAGGGCGCGCCGACTTGCAGCATGGGCAGTTACCAGACCCGGAAGCCAAAGCGATTGCCTGCCTGTTTGATCAAATTCGTGAACTGGAACGAAAGTACGATCTTCTCGCAGCAGAGCATGCAGAACTTAAAAAAAGGGTGAACGATAACGATAGATAAAAAAAGCGGAAATTAGCTGTAAGCAGCGTAAAGTTGCTTGACTCGCACTAAATAGTCGCGTGTTTCGCGAGGAAGATGATCCGGGCGTTTGTCAACATTTCCCGGACCCCAGTTATAGGCGGCTAAAGCGGCATCTACGTTACCATTGTAGCGTTGAAGCATATCTTTAAGAAAACGGGTACCCGCCATTACATTCTGTGCTGGATCAAATGAGTCACTGACTCCAAGTGAGCGTGCTGTAGCGGGCATGAGTTGCATCAGTCCACGTGCACCTGCGTGTGACTCTGCCAGCGGATTGAAGTTACTTTCAGCTTTAATGACCGCTTTTATAAGCCCGGGGTCAACACCATATTTTTGGGATGCCTCATAAATAAGAGGGTCAAGCCATGATGAAATTTTACCATCTACTTTGGATAAACTTACAGCGGAAACACTCTCAGGAGGGGCGTCGGCAACAGCTTTTTGTTGTAACGGCTTAGGTTGCGGTTCGATGGACGACTGTTCTACGCCTGCTGCCAAATTGGCTCGATATGCATCTAGATATGCCTGAATTAACGGAAGCTTCGATGTGCCGGTGGAAACGGCGGAATTTACTGGATAATCACCGCCCAGTGAGAGAGAGCTCTCCAGCATTTGCATAGTCATGGATTGCGCCAATTCTTTGGCTTTGCTGGTAGCGGTTGAAACTGGAGTAATTCCACCATCAAGCACCTTATCCAACTTGTCCGCAAAAGCCCCACCACCAGAGATTTTATGGATGTCAGAATTTTGCCGAGGTAGAGTTAATGATGTCAATAATGAAAGTTTGTCTATTGATAGTGACATAAAATCTTTCCCCGCTAAACGCCATATTTTTTTTTCTTCAGCTTTTCAATCAGAGTAGTTCTCTTCAAATTTAGGAGCAGAGCCGCTTCCTTTTTATTTCCCCCTGAACGGGAGAGTGCCTGCATTATGAGGTTGTTTTCAAAACTTTCAACGGCAGAGTTAAGACAAATTCCACTTTCAGGAAGTACCTCGTCTAACGCTGGTACAAAAACCTTAACTGGTGTGGAGTAATTCACTTTCCCTGAAAGATACTTCTCCGGAAGGTCCTCCGGAACAATCATGCCGCTCCCTTTCAGAATCACAAGCCGTTCAACCAGATTTTCCAGCTCTCTAACATTTCCAGGCCATTCATAATTGCAGAGAATATCAAGAGAATCACGGGAAAAACCTTTTACTGAGTGACGTTTATCCGCATTAGAACGAGTAAGAAACTTCTGAATCAACACCGGAATATCTTCTTTCCGCTCACGAAGCGGCGGAATGGTAATCGGAATAACCGACAACCGATAATACAAGTCTTCACGGAAAACGTTACTTGCAACCAATTCATCAAGACTCTTATTTGTTGCGGCAATGATGCGGACATCTACTTTTTGAGATTTTGACGCTCCAACCGGTTCAAATTCTCTATTTTGGAGAACCCTCAACAACTTTACCTGTAAATTGGATTTCATGTCGCCAATTTCGTCCAGAAACAGTGTGCCCTTATCAGCTATTTCAAAACGACCGGCCCTGTTTGCGTAGGCACCAGTGAATGAACCCTTGACATGTCCAAACAGTTCACTTTCGAGCAAATCGTCAGGAATTGCAGCACAATTGACCGGAACGAAGTTTTTCCCCTGCCTGTCGCTTAGTTTATGAATAGCCTTTGCTGCAAGTTCTTTGCCAGTCCCAGATTCGCCTTGTATCAACACTGTGGCATTCGAAGCTGCAACCTTCACAATTATTTCAAACAGCTCCTGCAACGGAGCACTTGAACCAATCATCGTTGAAGAAAGAAGCTGATGTTGATCAGATCCACCGGTTAAACGTTCGTACATATTCATGGCTTGGTATTCGCGAGCCCGCATCACCAGGCTTTCGAGCTCATCCAGATTCAACGGTTTAGGAAGTGTAAAGATGCCATCGCTGAAGGAGTTTTTAGGTTCTGAGCCGCATGTCTCTCCATACCCGATCAGCACCATCTGCGGGTTGCGATCCAATATACGCTCTTTAAAATCGGGAGCAATTTTCGTCAGATAAGCTAAATCTGTTACAATAATATCTACGTTCTTTTTTTGAATAGTGTCAAAAAAATACGTATTATCATCTGCAACCGTGATGTTGTACCCTTGATATGTTAAAAAAGCGGACACTAGATCACGAGTTTTAGCATTATTGTCAACAATAAGAATTGAGCCTTTCTCGACCATTCCAAGCAAACTCCTTCAAATTCGATTCTGCATTCGCTATAAAACACACATTTTGTTGAATGTCAATATAATGACTTTAATTCGGTCATTTTTTTCAAATTCACTTTCCACAAATGTCCGGGCGATTTTATTTGACTCTTCAACGCTGGCAAGTTAATGAACAGCACCATGTATTTGATTATCAGGAAATAAAGGAGTTGCATTTAATATGAGGAAGGACGGACGCTCAGCCAAAACATTACGATCAATAAATATTACTCGTAACTTCACCAAACATGCTGAAGGCTCTGTGCTGATTGAATTTGGTGACACCAAGGTGCTATGCACTGCTTCTGTGGAGGAGTCAGTGCCCCCTTTTTTGAGAGGCAAGGGGACCGGCTGGGTAACGGCAGAATATGCGATGCTGCCGAGGGCTACTCATACGCGTTCTCCCCGTGAAGCGGTGAAGGGGAAGCAGACCGGGCGTACTCTGGAAATCCAACGTCTTATTGGTCGCTCCCTGCGGGCGGTAACAGACCTTAGAAAGTTAGGTGAGCGTTCGGTATACATCGATTGTGATGTCATTCAGGCAGATGGAGGAACGCGTACCGCCTCGATAACAGGTGCATATGTTGCTCTTGTTGATGCGTTGACCACCCTGAAAACTAATGGGCTTTTGTCAGAAATTCCTCTAAAGGAGGCGGTAGCTGCTGTCAGTGTCGGTATCGTGGGAGGGGAGGCTCTGCTAGACCTGAACTACATGGAAGACTCTTCTGCCGAAGTTGACATGAATTTTGTCATAACCTCAAGCGGACGCTTTGTTGAAGTGCAGGGAACGGCAGAGGCTGAACCTTTTACAAATTCTGAAATGGACACCATGCGCGATCTTGCCATTGCCGGCGCTCATCAGCTATTCGCCTTGCAACTGGAGGCACTCGCCGGATGAATCACTTGGTAGTTGCAACCAGAAACAGAGGTAAAATACGTGAAATTAATGCGCTCATCTCCGGATTAGTTGATCATATAAGCTGTGCAGCAGATTTTGCCAATTTCCCTGAAACGGTTGAAGATGGAGCTACATTCGAGGAAAATGCACTCAAAAAAGCCCGCGAGGCTGTTCGCTTTACAGCTCTTCCGGCACTTGCTGATGACTCTGGACTTGTTGTTGATGCCTTAAATGGCCGCCCCGGCGTCTTTTCGGCACGTTACGCCGGCGAGGGTGCCGGGGATGCCGCCAACAATGCCCGACTGATCGGAGAGTGTCTGAACATCCCCCCAGAACTGCGTCAGGCTGCTTTTGTCTGTCTGCTGGCTTTTGTGACCCCAGACGGGGAGGAACGGTTGTTTACCGGCAGAGTTGGGGGACGAATCATCTTGGAACCAAGAGGTGACGGTGGCTTCGGTTATGACCCACTTTTCCTCGTTGATGGCTTGAATCGGAGTATGGCGGAGCTGACGCTGGCAGAAAAAAATGTCACTAGCCACCGGGCACAGGCGTTCTGCAAATTCCGTGAATATCTGAAAACAGTGGCATAAAGGAAAAAATATCAGTGAAGAAAAGCGGTCACTATGATCAGGAGAAGGTAAAACTCTTGGCGACACCTAAACCATTCGTACCTGTAAATAAAAAAAATGTGCCGGAGTTGCGCATTACTTCTCTGGATGAAGATGGTTATGGAACCGTTCGCAACGAAGAGGGGACAACGTTCAAAGTTGGTGGCGCTTTACCGGGTGACGTTGTCTATGCGGGGGTTGATCATGTAGCCGGTGGTACTGTATTTTGTCACGTAAAAAAACTTCAGCACGCATCGTCACTCAGGAGCAATAACCCCCCGTGCCGTGAAAGCGCCGACTGCTTCGGCTGTCCGCTGATAGCAATGAAATATTCAGAACAGAAAAACTGGAAACGGGGCATGATTCTGGCTGAGATTGCCAAATATCCTGCCTTATCCGGGGTTGTAGTTCATCCGCTGCTCTCTCCCGACAATCTGATCCATTACCGTACGACGGCAAAGTTGACGGTAGCAGGCAAGTTTTCTCAACCTTTCATCGGCATCTACCGCCGTGCAAGTCATGACATCTACGATCTGGAGCAGTGCCCGATCCACCACCCTCTTATAGACAAGGTTGTTGTGGCAGTGAGAAAAGGGATTATGAAGGGGAAGGTTCAGATCTATAACCCACAAAGCAAAATGGGACTGCTCCGTTATCTGGTCGTGCGTGTTTCGGTGCATGAAAAGAAAGCTATGGTTGTTTTTGTCACTTCAAAACGTTCTTATAACGAGATTCATCACTTGAGCCGTTTTGTACAGAACCTGGTTCCGGAAGTTGAGGTTGTTGCCCAGAATGTGAACACTTCCGAAGGTAACGTAATTATGGGGCAGAAAGATTTTTTTCTGTCAAAGAAGACGCATCTGACGGAGCGAATCGGCGAGATTTCTTTCAGAATTTCACCAAGGTCTTTTTTTCAGGTAAATAACAGCGGTGCCAACCTGATTTACAGTAAGGTGCGTGATTGGGCGGCGCTTACCGGAGCTGAAACGGTTCTTGACCTCTACTGCGGCATCGGTGGAATCTCTCTGTTTCTAGCCGGATCTGCCAAAGAGGTTATTGGCGTTGAAGTGGTTGAAGAAGCCGTGGCCGATGCCCGGATGAATGCCAGAGTAAACAGCATAAATAATTGCCATTTTGAGGCCGGAGACGCAACCGATCTACTTGAAGAGATGGCAGGCGATCATCTAACTGTTGATGTTGCCGTGCTGAATCCCCCGCGAAAAGGGTGCGATCAAAAAGTGCTGGAGAGAGTTGCTGCTATCGGTCCGAAGTCTATAATCTATGTCTCCTGCTCTCCTCAGAGCCTTACTCGAGATCTAGGTATCTTGGATGTGCTTGGTTATCCATGCAGAGAAATTCAGCCGGTTGATATGTTTCCGCAGACGGTGCATGTCGAGAATGTCGCAAGATTGGAAAAACGCTAAAAACAGCTTCGCTTTTTCACAGTCATTTGATATTTTCATAAACTCTCCGCGCCACCACAGACACAAAATACAGTCCCTCATCCATCCGCTTGACACTACATCTTGATATGATGCATAATCCAACTTCACTGACCCGCCTGGAGGCAGCACCACATGGAATCAACCGTCAGCATTGAAAGAAAGCCTTCTTCTCCCTTTATTCACCTCCACCTCCATACACAATATTCGCTTCTGGATGGAGCTATCCGATTTGATGACCTGATCGCTAAAGCCAAAGAGTTCAATATGCCGGCTATAGCGATTACCGACCATGGCAACATGTTCGGAGCCGCTGAGTTTTATCTTGCCTGCAAAAAAAAGGGGGTCAAACCGATCATCGGCTGCGAACTATATCTTGCTCCTGAATCGCGATTTTCACGGGATGCCAAGGGAATAGCCGAGGCAGCCTATCATCTGATCCTGCTCTGTGAGAATATGGAGGGTTACAAAAACCTTTCCTACCTGACCTCCGCCGGCTACAAGGAGGGGTTTTACTACCGTCCCCGCATCGACCGGGAGATTTTGTCAGGTCACTCAGGGGGGCTGATTGCCATGTCTGCCTGCCTTAAAGGGGAAGTTGCCATGCAGTGTGCCCGTGGCCGTATGGAAGATGCCATCACCACGGCCCGCTGGTACAGCGATTTGTTCCCTGACCGCTACTATATCGAACTTCAGGAAAACACCATCCCTGAACAGGATATTGTCAACAAGCGGCTAATGGAGGTGGCTGCTGAACTGAAACTGCCGCTGGTGGCGACCAATGACTGCCATTACCTGAATAGGGAGGATGCCCATGCTCATGAGGTGCTGCTCTGCATCCAGACCGGCAAGACCATGGAAGACCCGACCCATATGAAATTTTCGGTTGACGAGTTTTACGTTAAATCACCGGAAGAGATGGAGCGTGCCTTCTCCTACGCTCCAGAGGCGATTAACAACACACTGGTCATTGCTGAACGCTGCAATCTTGAGTTGGCGATGGATGGAAAAACCTATTATTTTCCGCATTTCGATCCGCCTGCGGGGCTAAATCATGACGATATGTTGCGGGAACTTGCGACTGCGGGGCTTAAAGAGCGTATGGTTACTATTCTGGCAAAATATCCTGAAATGATTCTGGAACAGCAGCAGGCGTATTTTGACCGACTTGAAACTGAACTATCCTGTATTAGCGACATGAAATTTCCGGCTTACTTTCTGATTGTTTCCGACTTTATCCGCTGGGCAAAAGACAAAGGGATTCCGGTCGGCCCCGGCAGAGGTTCGGCTGCCGGATCACTTGTTGCGTATTCCATCAAAATAACCGATCTTGACCCACTCCCCTATAATCTCCTGTTTGAGCGTTTCCTCAATCCGGAACGTATCTCCATGCCTGATATTGACGTCGACTTCTGCCAGGATCGCCGTGGCGAAGTCATCCAGTACATGGTCGATAAGTACGGTCGCGACCGCGTCTGCCAGATTATTACCTTTGGAACAATGGGCGCCAAAGCTGCAATCCGCGATGTTGGCCGAGCCATGAATATGACATATGGTGAAGTTGACCGTATTGCCAAACTTGTTCCGGACGATCTGAAAATGACTCTGAGTAGAGCACTGCAGCTGGAACCGCAGTTGAAAGAGATGTGCGCCACTGTCCCGCAGGTTAAGGAACTGCTGAACACTGCACTCTGCCTTGAGGGACTCACCAGGCATGCATCGACCCACGCCGCTGCTGTCGTGGTGGCACCGGAACCACTTGAAGTGTTTCTGCCGCTTTACAAGGATCAGAAAACCGGCTCGATCAACACGCAATACTCGATGAAATATGTCGAACTGGTAGGCCTGGTCAAATTCGACTTTCTAGGGCTTAAAAACCTGACCGTCATTGAAAACGCGGTCAAACTGGTAAGGGTAAATATTCCAAATTTCGATATCACCACGTTGCGGGATGACGATCAGGCCAGTTACGACCTGATCTCATCAGGAAACACCACAGGGGTCTTCCAGCTTGAATCTGCCGGAATAAAAGATATGCTGATCAAACTCAAGCCATCCTGTTTCGAAGACGTGATTGCCGCCTGCGCCCTCTACCGTCCCGGCCCACTCGGGTGCGGCATGGTAGAGGACTTTATTGAGCGCAAGCATGGCCGTCAGAAGGTTGCCTACGACCTTCCTGAATTGGAACCAATCCTCAAAGACACCTACGGCGTTATAGTCTATCAGGAACAGGTAATGCAGATATCTCGAACCCTTGCCGGCTATTCCCTTGGGCAGGCTGATCTGCTGCGCCGTGCTATGGGAAAAAAAGATGCCAAAGAGATGGATCGTCAGAAGGACACTTTCCTGGCAGGCGCCAAAGGTCTTAGTATTGATACGAAAAAAGCCGAAGCAATCTTCGACCAGATGGCCAAGTTCGCAGAGTACGGATTCAACAAATCACACTCCGCCGCATATGCTCTGATCGCCTACCAGACCGCCTATCTGAAAGCACATTTTCCGGTTGAGTTCATGGCCGCCCTGCTCACCTGTGACATGGACAACACCGAAAAGGTTGTCAAGAATATCAGCGATTGTCGAGAACAGGGGATTGAGGTTCTCCCGCCCGACATCAACTCCTCCGGCCACTCCTTCACCGTTGTCGGCACTTCGATGCGTTTTGGACTGGGTGCGGTAAAAAACGTCGGTGCGGGCGCCATCGAAGCCATTCTGGAATCGCGCAAAGAAGGCCCATTCAAAGGTCTGTACAATTTCTGCGAGCGGGTCGATCTCCGGAAGGTGAACAAAAGGGTAATCGAATCGCTGATCAAGTGTGGAGCCTTTGACTCGACCGGTGCGTTCCGTTCCGCCCAGATGGAGGGGTTGGAAGCCGCCTCAAATTATGGCCTGAAGATTCAGGCAGAAAAAGCCAGCGCTCAGGTTTCTCTGTTCGGAGCCGAAGAGGTGTCGCGTGGCAAAGCCACAAATGGTATGAAGTTGCCGGATACTCTCGAATGGCATGACAAGGAGAAGCTGGCATTTGAAAA
>Ga0194060_10002965_pt1 | contig 12082 bp, 11 predicted proteins | sample SepL225m_MetaG_FD_163427 | JGI IMG/M metagenome (GOLD analysis project Ga0194060, IMG submission 163427) | Anoxic zone freshwater microbial communities from boreal shield lake in IISD Experimental Lakes Area, Ontario, Canada - Sep2016-L222-5m | ecosystem: Environmental > Aquatic > Freshwater >... | reverse complement strand
GCACCAAAGGCGACAGGTCGATGCCGCCAGCCAGTGGCACGACGCGGCGAATGGGGGTGAGCACCGGCATCACCAGGCGTTCGAGCAAATCGGCAACCACCGACTGGGTCTGCACCCACGACAAAATGGCGTACACGATCACCAAGCCGGTGAAACCGGAAATGGCCATCCGGACCAGCCCAAAGGCGGCCAGGACAACCACCGACAGCAGACTGCCGCCCATGCCTGTGAGTAGCCACAAAATCAGAAATTCCGCCAATTGCACCAGAAAGGCCGCCACCAGGCTCGAGAGATCCCATCGTCCGGCCGCCGGAATGACCCGACGCAGGGGCAGCACCAGCCAGTCGGTCAGCGCGAAGATGAACTTGCCCATCGGGTTGCCGGAACGCGCCGACATCGGAATGCGTTGGTGCTGCATGTACAGACGCAACAGACAAGTGCCGGCCAGCAAGCCAGCAGCCACTTCCAGCAGGAGAGAGATGATTTGATACAACATGGTGAACAGTAATCGCTTGCCGCACATCATAGCTGCACCGACCCTTTTAGAATCGAAGCTTTTGGCCCACCCGTCACCAACGATAACCCCACCGCGCATGACTAACCCCAACCCACCCACTCCTGCCCCTGAAGACGAAAATCAGCTGATCCAGGAGCGCCGCGAAAAGCTCAAAGCCATCCGCCAGAGCCAGGGTGTGGCTTTCCCGAATGATTTCAAACCCGATCGCAAGGCCGAAGGCCTGTTTGCCGAGTTTGATGGGTTCGACAATGAGGAACTCACTGCCCAGGGTGCCACAGCCAAAGTCGCTGGTCGCATGATGCTCAAGCGGGTGATGGGCAAAGCGAGTTTTTGCACCTTGCAGGACGCCTCCTTTGGCCCCACGGGCGGACGCATCCAGGTTTACGTCAAGGGGGAAGACGTGGGTTCCGAAGTTTATGCTTCATTCAAGCACTGGGACCTGGGTGACATTGTGGCGGCCGAAGGCGTGGTATTCAAGACAAAAACGGGTGAACTCTCCATCCATGCCAGCAGTGTGCGCCTCCTGACCAAGAGCCTGCGACCCATGCCAGACAAGTTCCATGGCATCAACGACCAGGAGGTGAAGTACCGCCAGCGCTATATCGACCTGATGATGGACGAGACCTCCCGCAAGCGCTTTGTGGCGCGCAGCAAGGCGGTCAGTTGTTTGCGGGATTTCATGGTGCAAAACGGTTTCCTCGAAGTGGAAACGCCGATGCTGCACGCCATCCCCGGCGGCGCCAACGCGCGCCCCTTCATCACACACCACAACGCGCTGGACCAGGAAATGTTTCTGCGCATCGCTCCGGAGTTGTACCTCAAACGTCTGATCGTGGGCGGATTCGATCGGGTGTTCGAGATCAACCGCAATTTTCGCAACGAAGGCATCTCGGTGCGTCACAACCCCGAGTTCACCATGATGGAGTTCTACGCGGCCTACTGGAATTACCAGGACCTGATGGACTTCACCGAGGCCCTCGTGCGCGACGCAGCGCTCAAGGCTTGCGGAAAGTTGCAGCTCTCCTACGGAGGCAAAGCGGTCGACCTGGAGCAACCCTTCGAGCGCCTGACGATTGTGCAGGCCATTGCCAAACACACCGAGGCCGGCCCCCATGTGAATGACGCGCAGTGGCTGACCAACGCGCTGCGCAAACTGGGCATGACCGAGGCCAAACACCACCTCTCCAGGCGCAGTCTGGCCAGCCTGCAGGTGCTTTACTTTGAGGAAACGGTGGAAGAAAAGCTCTGGCAACCCACCTTCATTTGCGAGCACCCGGTGGAGATCTCTCCGCTGGCCCGCGCCAGCGATACGCACCCTGACGTGACCGAGCGCTTTGAGCTCTACATCACGGGACGCGAGTTCGGCAACGGCTTTTCCGAACTCAACGACGCGCAAGACCAGGCGGCCCGTTTTCAGGCACAAGTGGCCGCCAAGGACAGCGGCGATCTGGAAGCGATGTACTACGATCACGACTTTGTACGTGCGCTGGAGTACGGCATGCCGCCTACCGGTGGCTGCGGTATCGGTATCGACCGCCTGATGATGCTGCTGACAGATAGCCCCAGCATTCGCGACGTGATTCTTTTCCCCGCCCTGCGTCGCGAAGCATAATTTACTATAAATAGTGCCCCTAGAGCCCGCCAGTATTGCGTGAACAGCTATGCAAATCATAGCGAATTTGGTGTTGCCGTACTTGCAAGGTTACCCGGCAGATACCCGCGACCAAGTGGCTGACCTGCTGCACAATCAACGCGTTGGGGCGTGGTTGACGGGAAAGTACCCGAAGGCCCATGGCCAGCGCACCGACCGCGCACTGTTTGACTACGTGCAGGCGCTGCGCCAGGAGTTCCTGCGCGGTGCAGAACCTTTAGCCAAGGTGGCTTTTGACAACAAATTGCAAATCGTGGCCAACGCGTTGGGAACCCACACGAACATTGCACGGGTCCAAGGCGCGAGGCTCAAGGCCAAACGCGAAATTCGCATTGCGTCGCTGTTCAAAGACACTCCGCCGGAGTTCTTGAAAATGATTGCGGTTCACGAGTTGGCGCATCTGCGGTGCAGTAACCACGACAAATCGTTTTACCAGCTCTGCACCTACATGGAGCCCAATTACCACCAGTTCGAGTTTGAATTGCGGGTCTACCTCACCCACCTGGACGCCCAGGGCGCGCGTTTGTGGGCTTGAAAGTCTACGCGCCTGCGTGCTTTACGCGATAGCCTTGCGCCAGCAAAAAACTCTGCACCCGCTCGCAGTGGTTGCCTTGCACTTCAATCACCCCGTCCTTAACGGTTCCACCCGCACCGCAAATGGCTTTGAGCCGCTTGGTCAGCGCCACCAAGGCCGCATCGTCCAGTGTGAGTCCCTTGATCAGCGTCACATCCTTGCCGCCGCGCCCCTTGGTTTCACGGCTGACCCGCACGATGCCATCCCCCGACGGTCGCGGGGACGCACTCTTGCAACTGCATTCGGAGATGGGTTGCCGACAGCCGCCGCACATACGGCCACTCTCCGTCGAATAGACCAGGCTGGTGGAGGGGTGCTGTTTCATGTTCGCATATTCGCTATGCTTTTCATAGCTGGTTGCGCATATTCTACGAGGGCTCTGTGCCACAATGGAACTCAAAACTTCCCGGAACGAGGAATCCAGCCATGGCGCGTCAAAGTATGTGGGCAACCAAGGTTGCCGCGTTGATCAAAAGCAACAACAGCCAGGCGGCATTGGCACAGATCAAGGTGGCACCCACAGTGCAGGATGTGCAGCAACTGCGCCAACTGCTTGCTGCTGGCAATCTGCTGGCCAAGCACCCGAATGTGGATGCCGCCACGCAAGACCAGATCGTTGCACTGTCTGCACCACGCCTGCACCGCTCGCCTTGAATCCGGTCACCCCCGTGCTGTCCACGCTTGAGGACTCGTATCAATGAATGACATCCGTCGCATCGCCTACCCTGTGCTCTGCCAAAAGATCGCCGCTGCACTCGCAGACGCAGGCGTTCCCGCAGAGATGGCATGGCTGGAGGCCCAAGTCATGTGCGAGGCAGACCTCCTGGGTGTTCCGTCACATGGTGTGCGCATGCTTCCCGGTCTCCTGGCAGCGATCCAGCGTGGTCGTGTCACGGTCGCGCCCCAAGTCAGGTTCCTGCGCGAATTCGCTGCCACCAGCCTGCTCGATGGCGATAACGGTCCCGGCCGTGCCACAGCCTGCCGCGCCATGGATGACGCCGTCGCGCGGGCACATCAGTTTGGCATCGGCGCCTGCCTGGCCTTGAACACGACCCACTGGGGCCGGGCACATGCGTATGCCTACCGCGCCGCACGCCAGGGCATGGTAGGCCTGTGTTGCACCAACGCCATGCCCACCATGTCCGGCTGGGGAGCCACCACCAAAGTCCTGGGCAATAACCCCTTGGCCATTGCGTTGCCGCGTGCAGAGCGTGACGCTCCCTTGGTGCTTGACATGGCCATGAGCCAGGCAGCCGTTGGCAAAATCGCCACCTACCTGCGGGACGGCTTACCCATCCCGCAAGGCTGGGGCCTCAATGACAAGGGCCAACCCAGCACCGATGCAAAAGCCATCCTGGGTGGAGCCGTGCTGCCCTTTGGGGGTCACAAGGGGGCCGGACTGTCCTTGATGATCGAACTTCTCACGGCCGCACTCTCGGGAGGTGCACTCGGAAATGAGATTCGCTCGGGCGACAGTAGCGGAATCGACCCCCAATCGAGCAAGCTCTTTATCGCTCTGAACCCCGAAGCGTTTGGCGGCCTGGAGACGATGACCCGGCGCGTGACCGATTACCTCAGCTATCTCGCCGCCGCCGCCCCACCGTTTACGTGGCCGGGTGAACGCGGGTGGGAAGCGCGCAACACCAATCTGATTCAGGGAGTTCCATTGCACCGCGAGATCGTCGAGCAGCTGCAAGCCGTTGGCGTCTTGCTATAGCCCGATCCTGCACAGCGCCCCGATCAGCGTCCCCGTTACATGACGGCGCCCACCTGCCAGGGCAAGAATTCGTCGTTGCCATACCCCAGCACTTCGCTGCGCACCTTCTCTCCTGACGCGTAGCGAATGATTGCGTCGAAAATGCGCTGACTGATCACTGGCATGGCGGTCCCAGTGATCAGGTCACCGCAATTGACATCCATATCGTCGCGCATTCGCTCATACAGAGCGTTGTTGGTAGCCAGCTTGATGGTCGGTACACCGGCGCAGCCAAACGCGGAGCCCCGCCCTGTAGTGAAGCAAATGATCTGGGCTCCGCCAGCAGCCTGCCCGGTCGCGGAAACCGGGTCGTATCCGGGCGTATCCATGTAGACAAAGCCTTTGGCCTCTACCGGCTCGGCATACAAGTACACACCGTTCAATTGACTGGTGCCCCCTTTAGCAACTGCGCCCAGGGACTTTTCAAGGATCGTAGTGAGGCCACCCGCTTTGTTGCCCACCGATGGATTGTTGTCCATCTGATTGCCATTGCGCGTGGTGTAGCTCATCCACCACTCGATTCGTCCGATCAGCTTGCGGGCAATGTCCGCGTTTGCCGCGCGACACGTCAGCAAGTGTTCCGCGCCATAAATTTCCGGGGTTTCCGAAAGAATCGTGGTACCCCCATGTGCCACCAGCAAATCCGAAGCGCCACCCAACGCCGGATTGGCAGTGATACCTGAATAGCCGTCAGACCCACCGCAATTCAGACCGACGATCAGGTGACTGACCGACACGCACTCGCGTCGAAAGCGATTCGCCTGCTCCAGCATGCCAGTGACCAGGGAGATACCTTTCTTGATGGCGGCGGACGTTCCCCCTTCAGCCTGCATCACCAGCTTGTGCAGCATGCCCTCCTCATGGGCCCCAACCATCTCCAGAATGGGAGCAATCTGGTTTTGTTCACAACCCAGCCCCACAAACAGTACCCCGGCAAAATTGGGATGTTTCGCATACCCCACCAATGTTCGGCGCAGGATATCCATTCCCTCCCCGGCAGCGCCCATGCCACAACCCAGCGGGTGCACGAGCGCAACCACACCGTCCGTGTGAGGGTAGGTGGACAGACGATCCGGGTGAAAGTGGTTGGCAATAGCGCGCACCACGGTGGCCGAACAGTTGACTGAGGCGATGACGGCAATGTAATTTCGCGTTCCGACTTTGCCACTGGGACGCCTGTAGCCCATGAAAGTCGCCGGGTGTTCGACCGCTTCCAAATCACGAATGTTCTGACCGATGCCGTAGTCTCGCTCAAACTCACCGATACCCAGATTGTGGGAATGCACATGCTGTCCGGCACGGATGTCGGTTGTGGCAAAGCCGATGATCTGGTTGTAGCGCCGAACTGCTTCGCCCTCCTGTATGCCATGCGCGGCAACTTTGTGACCCGGAGCAATCAGATCAACCACGACGAGGCCTTCTGGCTGCAGCCTAGCACCCGGCAGCAGTTGTTGTGTGGCGATCAGAACATCGTCGTGCGGATCCAGGCGGATATAGGAGGATTGCGTCATTTCAGGTTCCACGTGGATTCGCAGCTTTCTCAATACACCGGTGCGCCTTTGAGCAGGCTGGGAATCCAGGTCGAAAATCCCGGGAAATAGGTCACCACAGCCATGACGGCGAAAAGTGCTCCGTAGAACGGCAGGATGCTCTTCATGACCTGCTCTACCGACACTTCACCGATCGCACACCCGACAAACTGCGTCGTCCCCACCGGCGGAGTATTCAGTCCCAGTGCGCAATTGAGCAGCATCACGATGCCAAACTGCACCGGGCCCATACCCATGTGAATGGCAAGAGGCAAGAACAGTGGCGTGCAGATGAGGATGGTCGAGGCCATATCCATGAATGTGCCAAGGAGAAACAAAATCAAATTGATCAGGAAGAACATGATCAACGGATCGGTCGTTGCACTCAGAAGGAGTGCGGCTGTTTTATCCGGTATTTCCAGAATGGTCATGATGTACTGAAACATGGTGGACACACCAATCAGCAGTAGCACCACTCCGGTGGTCTTGGCTGCCTTGGCGGCCGCCTTCATCAGCTTGTCCCAGGTCATTGTGCGGTAGCCAATAAACGTGAGGAACAACGAGTACACCACCGCGATACCTGCCGCTTCCGTGGCTGTGGTCACACCCATGATGATGCAGCCCAGAATAATCACAACCACGAACATGCCCGGCAGAGCGGCGACACCGGATGTAAAGACCGCATTCCAGCCAGCGAACTTGTCCAGCGTGCTGCTGCCGTCAGCGCGGATCGGGTAGCCTTCTTTTTTGGCGACCCAGTAGGCGGCAAACAACATGCATGTCATCAGAACCAGTACCGGCAACAAGCCGGCAAACATCAGTTCACCGATGGAAACACCTTTGACCATAATGTCATGGCCTGCGAGCATGCCGCTGCTGCTCGACGCGGCAAAGGCATAAATGATCAGGTTGTGGGAGGTAGGCATGAGCGCGCCACAGAGCGACGCGTGGGTCGTGACGTTGACGGCATAGTCCGCGCTGTACCCTTCCTTTTTCATCATGGGAATCATCACGCCACCCATGGCCGACACATCTGCCACAGGTGAGCCAGACACACCGCCAAACAACGTGCACGCCACCACGTTGGCCATGCCCAGACCGCCACGGCGGTGGCCCACCATGTTGCGCGCAAAGTTAACAATCTTGTCGGCAATGCCACCGTGCAGCATCAATTCACCAGAGAAGATAAAGAACGGAATCGCCAGAAAGGAAAACACGTTCATGCCGGAAATCATGTTCTGAAAGGCCAGCTCCAGCGGAAACCCTTCGGTCCAGTAGGTAGCAATACAACTTAGCGCGATCGAGAATGCGACCGGCACCCCGAGCAACAGAAACGCCAGAAAGCTGATGCAAAGAACGGTCAGTGCCATGATGGGGTTACCTCTTTGTGAGCGGACATTGCCATCAGATGTTCGATGGAAAACAGGATGATCAAGACACCGGCAACCGCACACGGCATATAGCGATAAGCCTCGGATATTCCTAGCGTCGGGATCTGGTTGGCCCACACTGAAACCGCCATGGCCCAGCACCCCCAGCTAAGAAATCCACCAAAGACGATGGTGATCAAACCCACCACATTGCCGACCCAAAATTGAAACGATGGGGGCAGCAGGCCTATCAGTGATTCCATGCCAATGTGCCCTTCATCGCGCACCCCGGCAGCAGCACCAAACATGGCCACGTTGATCACTAGAATCAATGCCACTTGCTCGGACCATGCAGGCGCGTCGTTCAGCAGGTAACGCCAGACCACCGATCCAAACACGACCCCCACGATACCAAGCAGGCAGCCCACGGCGATATACATCGCCCAACGGGACAGCCGAGAATTCAACCAGGTCAGCCATTGCATCACGTCACTCCAAAAAAAACCCGAAAGCGCAGTCACACTTTCGGGTGTTATCGTCCAACCAAACTCAAGCAGATGTCTTACTTGGTGTTAACGACTTTTTGTACCAGGGCCTTGAGCTCAGGTGTCGGCGAGAACTTGTCCCACACGGGCTTCATGACACCAACGAACTCGGCCTTGTTGACATCCTCCACAAAAGTGGCTCCTGCTTTCTTGGCTGCATCCTTGGAAGCCAGTTCCTTTTTGCTCCACAAATCAATGTAGTAGGGGATGGTTTCCTTCACGGCATCGCGAATGATCGTGCGCTCTTCAGGAGTCAGGGTATCCCATATCTTTTTGGAAAACACCAGAACTTCAGGGGCCATCACGTGACCGGTTTCGCTGTAAACCGGTGCCGCCTCAAAGTGCTTGGCGGTCTCATAGGAGGGATAGTTGTTCTCTGCGGCATCGACAAGGCCCGTCTTCAGCGCAGTGTAGACCTCCGCCATCGGGATGGGTGTGGGGTTGGCGCCCATGGCTTGTGCCAGGCTCACCCACAGGTCCGACTGCTGCACCCGGATCTTCATGCCCTTCACGTCCGCCAGATTGCGTACTGGCTTCTTGGCATAAATGGAGCGAGCACCCGACTCCCAAAGAGCGAGACCCACAAAACCAGCTTTGTCAAAAGCGGCCAGGATGTCATCGCCAGCAGGGCCGTTCATGGCGTGGCGGAAATGGTTGATATCGCGGAAGATAAAGGGGAACGAAGGCACCATGGACTCGGGCACGATGCCGTGGAAGGCTGCCGTGTTGACGCGGACCATGTCCAACGCGCCAATCTTGACCTGTTCAACCGTGTCCTTTTCTGAACCCAGCGAGCTGTTGCCAAACACCTTGATGTTGTATTTGCCGCCCGTTTTCTGGCTGATGATGTCGCCAATTTTCTTGACCGTCATGACCGTGGGGTAGTCGAGAGGGTGCACATCCGCAGAACGGAAGTCACGCGCGTCAACCGATCCCATCGTAAAAGCAGCGGCCAAAGCGACTGCGAGAATTTTCTTCAAACTTCTTTTCATAATTTCCTCAACAATGTGAATAAACAGGAAAACGTCTCTCTGCCAACTTACCTTGGTTCGCACTAGCTTCCATTGCAAGTTGCACGAATATACGCCAAAACCAAACGACGTTCAATATTTATTGAAACATAATTTCATTTTGGTGTAGAGTTGCGCAAAACCCATTCGCATGCCGAATGACCGCAACTGCAACGTACTCGGGGTGATTCCATGAAACCATTTATGAACGCAGACTTCCTTTTGCCCGACGCCTGTTCGCAAAGGTTGTTTCATGACTACGCGGCAGCGATGCCGATCATCGATTACCACTGTCATCTGCCACCCGCCGACATTGCCCAAGACACGCTGTTCCGGGATCTGGCCCATGCGTGGCTGGGGGGTGACCACTACAAATGGCGCGCCATGCGCTCCAATGGCATTGCGGAGGAAAACATCACAGGACATGAGGCCGACTATCGAACATTTTTGGCGTGGGCCAGGACCGTGCCACGCCTGGTGGGCAACCCGCTGTACCACTGGACCCATTTGGAACTGCAACGCTACTTTGGCATTCATGAGGCCTTGTCCGAAAAGACCGCCCCGGCCATCTGGGAGGCATGCAACGCACAAATCGTGCTCCCCGAATTTGGCGCGCGCTCCCTGCTGATGCGCATGAAGGTGCGCGCGGTGGGCACGACCGACGATCCGGCCGATACGCTCGAGCACCACATCGCCTATGCAGCCACACGTCAACCCGATATGCCCGTGATGACACCGAGCTTTCGCCCGGATCGCGCGCTGGCGATCGACGATCTGGGGGTCTGGAAGAGCTACATCGAACGCCTTGGTGCAGCCTCTGGAGGGTCCATCGAGTCATATCAGTCGCTGGTCGCCGCATTGGATGCACGGCATGCAGCGTTTCATGCGCTCGGTTGCCGCGCGTCCGACCACGGCCTGGTGGCGCCATTTGCCAACTTTGCCAGCGAGCGCGCCGTGCAATCCTTCTTTGCCAAGCTTTTGCAGGGTGTTGCGTTGAGTGTCGATGAGGCCGCTGCCTTCAAGACCGCTGTGCTGCTGGATGTGGGTCGCATGAACGCCAAACGCGGCTGGGCCATGCAACTGCACATGGCAGCCATTCGCAACCTCAACACGTCCATGTTCAACCAACTCGGACCCGATACTGGCTACGACGCGGTCAACGATGAACAGATCGCGGGCAAGCTCAGCGCGTTTATGAATGCGCTGCAAAGTGAGGGCCAGTTGCCCAAGACCATTCTCTATTCGCTCAACCCCAATGACCTCGAGGTGCTGGGCACCGTCATGGGTTGTTTCCAGGACGGCTCAGCGCCAGGAAAAATACAGATGGGATCGGCCTGGTGGTTCAACGACCACATCGACGGCATGCGCCGCCAGATGGTGAGTTTGGGGAACCTGGGGCTGCTCTCGCGCTTCGTTGGCATGCTCACCGATTCGCGCAGTTTCCTGTCCTTTCCCCGCCACGAGTACTTCCGTCGCATCCTGTGCGCACTCGTCGGTGGTTGGATGGAGGCGGGCGAGATTCCTCCCGATTTTGAAACCTTTGGCGCGATGGTGCAGGACATCAGCTACCGCAACGCCAAAAACTATTTCCAAATCCCTGGCGTGATCGACTGAAGACTGGACGAACACCATGCAACTTTCCAACCGCACCCTCAACGCGTTGCCCGCAGCCATCCATCGGCCGACCTACGACAGGAACCAGGTGCAGCCATCGATCGTGCACCTGGGTGTGGGCGCATTTCACCGTGCCCACCAGGCCGCCATGACCGAAGCCGTGCTGGCCTCGGGTGATCTGGCCTGGGGTATTGTGGGTGCGGGCTTGATGACGTCCGGCACCAAAGATGCGTTGGCGCCGCAGGATGGTTTGTACACCTTGGTGGAGCGGGCCGCCGGCTCCGAAAAGACGAGCGTCATTGGTGCGATTGTCGAACTGCTCGGTGGTGAGGCCGATCTGCCCCAGGTGCTGGCACGCATGTGCGCGGCCAGCACGCGCATTGTCAGCCTGACTGTGACGGAAAAAGGCTACTACCTCGACGTTGCGTCGGGCCGTTTGCAACTCGACGCACCGATGGTCAAAGCCGATCTGGCATCACCTCGTGCACCCAGAACGATTCTGGGGCTCATCGTCGAAGCGCTGCGCGTGCGCCGCTCGCAAGGCGTGGCACCGTTCACCGTGCTGAGTTGTGACAACCTGCCTAACAACGGCAAGACCGCGAAAGCCGCGGTGGTGGCATTTGCGCGGGCGCTGGACAGTGAACTTGCCGATTGGATTTTTGCCAACGTGCGTTTTCCCTGCTCCATGGTCGACCGCATCACACCGGCGACGACCGATGCGGACCGCGACGATGTGAACGCGTTGTTGGGTGTCAAAGATGCCTGGCCGATCGTGACGGAAGCCTTTGTGCAATGGGTCATCGAGGACGATTTCACCCTGGGGCGGCCTGACTGGACGCTGGGCGGGGCGGTCTTTTCCAACGAAATAGAAGCCTGGGAAGCCATGAAACTGCGCTGCCTTAACGGGGCGCACTCCACGCTGGCCTATCTGGGGCAACTCATGGGGCGCGAGACGGTGGCAGAGGCCATGCAGACGCCGCTGATTGCGCGCCTGCTGGACGAACTGTGGGTGGAAGTGCTGCAGGTATTGAAAGCGCCCACAGGTGTCGATCCTGCCGACTATGTGCAGCAACTCAAGGCCCGCTTTCTCAACCCCGCCCTGAAACACCGGACACTGCAGATTGCCATGGATGGTTCGCAGAAACTGCCCCAGCGTTTGCTGGCGACTTTGCGCGAAAGGCGCGCTCGGGGGCTTTCATCGCCAGCGCTGGCAACCGCCATTGCCGCGTGGATGCACTTTGTCGTCAAGGCAACCCATATACCCGGCGCAGTGCTCAACGACCCGCTCGCCGATGAATTGCGAGCTAAGGCAGGAATCAGCCCGCAAGCCAATGAAATCGTGCGTAGTCTGCTATCAATTTCGAAAATATTTGGAACGGACTTGGCATTGGATGCGGGGTTTATGGCAGAGCTTATAGAGTGTTTCGCCGCGCTCGCTGCCGATCCTGAGGTGGCTTGCATGCCATCCATTACCTACTGAAATACGCTGGCTTTGTGCCCACCAAGGAGTACCCCC
>Ga0194060_10002963_pt1 | contig 12086 bp, 13 predicted proteins | sample SepL225m_MetaG_FD_163427 | JGI IMG/M metagenome (GOLD analysis project Ga0194060, IMG submission 163427) | Anoxic zone freshwater microbial communities from boreal shield lake in IISD Experimental Lakes Area, Ontario, Canada - Sep2016-L222-5m | ecosystem: Environmental > Aquatic > Freshwater >... | reverse complement strand
GATTCACTTGGTAACCGTGGCATTAGTTCACCTGGCGCCTATAAAGCGACAATACCGAATACTGTTTTTGGAACGCCATGCAATGGCGGTAACTATTTATCTGAACCAGGAAAATCTTTAATAACTACTAACGCACTATCAAGCAATCAATTTGTAATGGGTGGTGCTGGAGGTGGCGGCGGTGGCGGCGGAATGGGAACACTGCAAGCGCTGCTAACTGAACTTTCTGGTTTGAAGAAGCCAAGAGGATTTTTGAATCGCGTTGTACGAAGAGCACTGGGAATGCGTCCAAAGAATCCGCCTAAGTATCGAATCCTTGTTGTAATGGCCACGAATATGCCAGAAGCCTTAGATGAAGCGCTGCTTCGTCCCGGTCGAATCGATCGCATGTATCGAGTTGGATATCCAAGCAAGGCCGGTCGTATCCGCACCTATGAAGGATATTTTGCCAAAGTTTCGCACTCACTTACTGCTGATGAAATCGATAAGTTAGCAACAATCACGCCATATGCAACTGGTGCGATTATTAAAGACACAATTAACGAAGCGTTAATTATGGCTATTAGAAATGGTCGAACATCTATCACTTGGACTGATGTTATAAAGGCTAAGCAATTGAAAGATTTAGGTCCAGCTGAAGATGTCGAATACATTGAACGCGAACGTCACGCTGTTGCAGTACACGAAGCCTGTCATGGAGTTATGGCATACCTAGTGCGCCAACACATGGCAATTGATTTAGCCACAATCGAAAAGGGTTCCGATTACTTGGGAATGGTTGCGAGTATTCCGCCAGATGATCAATTCACTAGATGGCGCACAGAATATGAAGCAGATATTTTGGTATCAGTCGCTTCGCTTGCTGGCGAACGAATGTTCTTTGATGGCGATAACTCTTCTGGAGTCTCTGGCGATCTCGAAAGTGCGACAACTATTGCAAGTTTCATGGAAGGCCATTGGGGTATGGGTTCAACAATTTCTTCACATGCTTCGAATCGTCGTTATGAAGTTGGCGCACCTGGTGGCAACCGCGGTAAAGATGATGGAACAAAGGATCTGCGCATGGCACTTGGGGATCGAATTGAAAATAATTTGACTTCACTCCTTGCTAAAGCGGAAGAGATTCTTAAGGATAATAAGTTTAAAGTTCTGGCTCTGGCTCATGCGCTTGAAACATATAAAACTATTTCCGGTGATGATGTTATCGCCGTTATGAACGGTAGTTCTGGTCCATTGGTAGATGGTCGTCCCTACTTAGACCAAAACAATCTCGATGCCATCTGGAAATATCATCTTGCAGCCGTAACTGCCCATCAAAAGCATGAACGTCCAGAAGTCTCAATCCCAGTATTTGAGGCTTCTCAATAGCAGCATCGGGTAGGCTTTAGATATGGGTCCAGGCGGAATTTCAACGATAATTGCGGCGCTCTCACTTTTTGTGATTGCGGTGGCAGTTGGATATGCAGTCGTTCGTATCGGCAAATTGGTCGATCAAGCCGGAGCCGCCATCACCGATCTAACTAATGAAGTTACGCCATTACTTGAGGAAGTTACTCTTACGGTTGAGTTAATCAACGGCCCACTTCAGAGTATTAATAAGGTCACCAAGACCGTAGAGGGTCTAACAACAAAGATTTCAGATTCAACTGAGGGCTTCTTAGATAAAAATAAGATGGCTATGAATGCAGCTGGCGCGCTGCTCGCAGTTTCAAAACTTAAAAAGAAGAGCGATGCTAAGGTTAAAAAAACTAAGCGCAAAGTCGCTGACGAGGAGTTCGAGTAGTCGCGTGAATTCTGCAGAAATCAGATCGCGTTGGTTAAATTTTTTCGAATCCGGAAATAGCCAGGGCCTAAAACATACGGTTGTTCCATCGGCCTCACTTATCGCTGACGATCCAAATCTGCTCTTGGTGAATGCTGGAATGGTGCCATTCAAACCCTTCTTTCTCGGCGAAGTAACTCCGCCTTACGCACGAGCCACATCTGTTCAAAAGTGTGTTCGAACCCCTGATATCGATGAAGTTGGAAAGACCACGCGACATGCATCTTTCTTCCAAATGTGTGGAAATTTCTCCTTCGGTGATTACTTTAAAGAGGGCGCAATAGCACTTGCTTGGGAACTTTTAACTAAACCCATCGCACAAGGTGGGTACGGTTTTCCGGAAGAGAAACTCTGGGTTACCGTTTTTGAAAATGATGATGAAGCTGCAGATATTTGGCATAAGAAGATTGGGATTCCTAAAGATCGAATCCAACGTAGAGGAATGGCCGATAACTTCTGGTCGATGGGCGTTCCGGGACCGTGTGGACCTTGCTCTGAAATTTATTATGACCGTGGGCCAGAATATGGTCGCGATGGTGGACCAATTGCTGATGAAGATAGATATTTAGAAGTTTGGAATTTAGTCTTCATGCAGAATGAACGCGGTGCTGGTTCAGGTAAAGATGACTTCCCAATATTGGGTGAACTTCCAGCGAAGAGTATTGATACTGGATTAGGTCTAGAACGAACAGCTGCTTTGTTGCAAGGTGTTGAAAATATTTATGAGATTGATACCACGATGCAGATATTAAATAAGGCATCTGAGTTAACTGGCGTTAAATATGGCGCAAACGAGAAGAGCGATGTTGCGCTACGCGTAATTGCGGATCACGCCCGTACTTCAATGATGTTAATTGGTGATGGAGTATTGCCTGGTAATGAAGGCCGGGGCTATGTATTGCGTCGAATGATGCGTCGAACTATTCGTAATATGCGAATTCTTGGCGCATCCGATCCAACATCTCGCGAATTAGTGAGCGCAGCAATTGGTGCAATGGGTCCACAGTATCCAGAGTTAATCGAAGGCAAGGAAAGAATTACAGCTGTAACGGTTAACGAAGAAGAATCTTTTTTAACAACTCTTAAGAGTGGAACGCAGATTTTCGATATTGCTGCTGGTAGCGTAAAAAAAGTTAGCGCGACTAAGTTGGATGGCGAAACAGTCTTCAAACTTCATGACACCTACGGATTCCCATTTGATTTAACACTTGAGATGGCCTCGGAGCAAGGACTCTCAGTCGATGAAGAGGGTTTCCGACGCTTGATGAAGGAGCAGAAAGATCGCGCGAAAGCAGATGCGCGCGCAAAGAAGACTGGTCACACTGATGTCAGCGAGTACCGCAAGATTTTGGATTCCAAAGGTGCAACTAAATTTACTGGTTACAGTGAGATGAGCAGTGAAGCAAAAATTTCAGCAATTATGGTTGACGGTAAGAGCGTAAATGAAGCTGATTTAAATAGTGATGTTGAAATTATTTTGGATAGAACGCCGTTCTATGCCGAAGGTGGGGGACAGCTTCCAGATGGCGGTCTGATTACGCTTTCGAATGGTGCGGTAGTTGAGATTGATGATGTTCAGACTCCAGTTCCTGGATTATTTATACATCGCGGTCAGGTAGTTTCAGGATCGGTTGATCTGAAGAGTTCGGCTCTCGCAACAATTGACATCGAGCGACGACTAGCAATTTCAAGAGCACATACAGCTACACATATGGTCCATAAAGCATTCCGTGAAATTCTCGGCGAGACTGCAACGCAAGCCGGCTCCGAGAATTCACCAGGTAGATTTCGTTTTGATTTTCCAGCAACAGGTGCCGTGCCAGCAAGCGTTCTTGAAGAGGTAGAAGGAAGAGTTAACGCACTTCTTCTTGATAATTTAACCATTAGCGCGAAAGTCATGACACAGCCAGAAGCAAAAGCTATGGGAGCGATGGCGCTATTTGGTGAAAAATATGGCGATCAAGTTCGCGTAGTAAGCGTTGGTGATTGGGCCCATGAATTGTGTGGCGGAACCCACGTTAAATCTTCTGGTGAATTAGGTGTTGTGAAATTACTTTCTGAATCATCAATCGGAGCCGGTGTTCGTCGAGTTGAAGCGCTAGTTGGGCGAGATGCCTACGGATTCCTTGCGAAGGAGCACGTTCTATTAAATTCACTAACGCAGATAATTAAGGGCGCCAGAGTTGAGGAACTTCCATCTCGAGTTTCAGATCTCATCGAGAAATTGAAGGGCGTAGAGAAAGAGTTAGCTGGTTTTAAGACCGCTCAAATATTGCAGAGTGCAAGCGCGTTACTAAAAAGCACTGAAAAAATTGGTGGCTTAGAAATTCTTGCTGCAGAACTTGAAGCTGGAATTTCGGGGGATGATCTGCGAACAATTGCACTTGATTTACGCAATCGCCTCAAGGATGGTGTTGTAGTTCTAGCATCAGCGGGAACAGAACGTTCGACAATTGTTGTGGCATCAAGTCCAAGTGCAATTGCTAAAGGCGTTAAAGCTGGGGCTCTTGTGAAAAGTGGTTCAGAAATACTTGGCGGTGGCGGTGGCGGTAAAGATGATTTCGCTCAAGGTGGCGGCGAGAATCGCGCCCAGATTAAAGAAGCGATTAATTCAATAATTAAATCAATAGGCCAAACTGCAGGTAATTAGATGAAACCGGGCAGACGAATCGGTTTTGATTTCGGAGATGTCCGAATAGGTGTGGCAATTACAGATCAGTCAGGAATGCTAGCTACACCAATTGATTGTCTTAATAATTCACCGGAAATGCTAGAGAGCGAGATCGCAGCTCTCTTTGCCCAATATTCACCAATTTACATCGCGATTGGTTATCCACTTCATCTTTCTGGAAGTGAGAGCAAGAAGAGTGAGAGTGTTAGAAATTTTGCACTTGTAATTGCAAATTTAACGCAGTCTCCGATCTATTTAATCGATGAACGAATGACCACAGTTTCAGCTTCTAAGGTTTTACGTGAGGCGGGACATAATTCTAAATCTGCTCGAAGTGAAATAGATTCAGCAGCAGCCGCAGCAATTTTGGACTCTGCGCTAAATCAAGAGCGTTTGCAAGGTGAACCAATGAATAGGTTTACGGCGTGAAATTCCAAGCTAAAAGCGCAGTTGTGGTTGTTGTATTAGCGCTTGCTCTCTTAGGTTTTATGAAAGTGCAGCCTTCGGATGATTTTCCAAAAGGTAAGCCTGGGTCCGAAATTGAGTTCCGAATTGCTGATGGCGAACTCGGAAGTTCGATCGCCGCAAATTTAGTTAAAAGTGAAGTTATCAAAAGTGCCGCGAAATTCATTGCAGAATTTGATAAGAACGATAAGGCGAAGGGGATTAGTCCGGGATCTCATCGTATAAATCAAAACTTGCCAGTTTCGGAGGCCATCTCACAACTTTTAGACACCAAGCGTCTAAATAATCTAGTTGTCGTAACAGAAGGCTCTACATTGGGCGATGTTATTAAAATTCTAAAATCAAATGACCATATTTCTAAATCGAACTCGGACTTCAGGAAAGTCGTTTCGCTCTTTCCAAAATCTTCGACATCGCTCGAGGGTTCACTCTTTCCAGCACACTATTCTTTCGAAGCGAACACATCTGTTGCTAAAGCTTTAGAGAGCATGGTTGCTAAGGCAAGAATTGAAAGTGAAAGCGTTGGGCTAAATAGTGGCTATGAAAAGTTCACGCCATTTCAAGTGTTAACCATCGCCTCTATGGTTCAGATTGAAGGGGACCCAACAAACTTTGCCAAGGTCTCGCGAGTCATCTATAACAGATTGAAAATTGGGATGGCCCTTCAGCTGAATTCGACTGTTCAATATGCGGCGAACTTGCGTGGAAAGATCACGCTTTCAACAAAGGCAACCCAGATTAATTCTCCTTACAACACCTACAAGCACGCTGGTTTGCCGCCGACTCCGATTTCTAATCCAAGTACTGCGGCAATTAAAGCTACCTTAAATCCCGCCAGCGGGGATTGGCTCTATTTCATTACAGTTGCTCCGGGAGATACCCGATTTACAAAAAATTTCGCAGAGTTCTCGCAGTGGAACACTGAGTTCAATAAAAATGTTGCGGCAGGGAAATTTAAATGATCAATGCAGCGGTACTGGGATCGCCAATTGCGCATTCGTTATCCCCAAAAATTCATAGAAAAGCTTTGGAAATTCTAGGCATTTCAGGCAATTACCAAGCCTTTGAAGTGGGTGAATCTGAATTTAGTGGCTTTCTCTCAAATCACGGCGCGGCAAACTGGAGTGGGTTTTCATTAACAATGCCACTCAAGGAATCTGTTTTTGGATTAATTTCTAACATTGACGAGACGACTAGAAGAATCAATTCTGCAAATACTGTTTATCGTGTTGGAGATAGTTGGCACGCAACATCGACCGATCTGCGCGCATTCGAGAATTTGGCTGTTATTTCAAAGCAATCAAAGATTGCAATTATTGGCGGCGGCGGTACAGCGAGGGCAGCAATTGGATCGATGGATAGTCGAGCTTCAAGCGTTGATGTTTTAATTCGAAATCCAAAGCGAGAAGCGGCAATGCGAACTGCAGCCCCTGGACTTGAGATCAACTTCTTGGAAATGGGAACTCAACTCTCTACATACGATTTAATAATTCAAACGACCCCAGCTGGCGCATTTGATGAATATGCAGAATCAATTGGCAAAATATCTGGAACGCTAATTGAAGCACTATACAAACCATTTCCAACGCCAATAGCCACAAAGTTCATAGCATCGGGTTTACCGGTTATTTCGGGCAGAGAGTTATTGGTAGAGCAAGCGCTATTCCAAGTTGAACTTTTCACTGGGGCCAAGTTTGATTTCGATGAAATGAGATCAGCGTTACTCGCTGAAATATCAGGGGATTAGAAGTTATCCACACGCGCATTGGTTGAACTGAGAATCTATATACGCTCAGGGTTGTGCCGCGGATTATCTGTTTTCTTCTCTATCTCTTTTTTGGTCTAACAATTTCACTCTACGATATTAAGCACCACATAATAAGGAATCACGCTCTCATAAAATTTTCTTCCATTTCCGTTCTAGTCTTCTACTCTGTAAATAGATCAATGAATTTCTTGGTCATCGCAATTGCTGTGGTTGTTTCCTTTCTAATTGCGTTGATCTTTAAGGGGATGATTGGTTCTGGTGATTTGAAACTGTTAATCGCATTGGCTATTTGGTGCAGTGATACTCATCAATGGATGCAATGTTTGGCTATTTCTTGGATTTTAGGTGGCCTATTTAGCGCCCTGTTGTTACTGGCGAAATCGGCTTCAAAGCAGCGGATTGCTTTTGCGCCATTTATCTTTGCGGCTTTTGTTGCGGCCATTTAGCTAAATAGCGCACGGGCGAGCGTACTTTTCTGCCACAATAGGTCCCTGCATAGAGCGCATATGCAAGAAACTAATTGTGGAGGAGTTCAAGTGATTCGTTGGTTAACTGCTGGTGAATCGCACGGTCCTGCCTTGAGCGCAATCCTCGAAGGAATGCCGGCTCATATTGAAATTACTAAAGAGATGATTGATGCGGATCTCTCGCGTAGACGCCTTGGTTTTGGTCGAGGCGCACGTCAAAATTTCGAGGCTGACGTTGTTTCAATCCTTGGTGGCGTACGACATGGTAAATCTCAAGGCGGTCCAATCTCGTTGCAGATTGGTAATTCGGAATGGCCTAAGTGGGAAAAAGTTATGTCGCCGGCAAAAGTTGATGAGCAAGAGTTAAGCGAACTAGCAAGAAATGCACCGCTAACAAGACCGCGACCTGGACATGCTGATTTAGTTGGAATGCAGAAGTATGACTTTGATGATGCGAGACCAATTTTAGAGAGAGCTAGTGCTCGAGAAACTGCAGCGCGAGTTGCGCTAGGAGCCGTTGCTCGTGCTTTCTTAGAACAAAGCGTCGGTATAAAAATTATGAGTCATGTTCTTTCAATCGGCGGCGCTAGTGCGGGAACTGATTACAAATTGCCAAGTTATGAGCAAAAGAGCGCGATAGATGCCGATCCAGTTCGCGCGGCTGATAAAGACCTTAGTGCGGCTATGGTTAAAGAAATTGAGAGTGCGCATAAGGATGGGGACACCCTCGGTGGCGTTGTTGAAGTTTTAGCATTCGGAGTACCAGTTGGTTTGGGCTCACATACACATTGGGATCGTCGTTTGGATTCCAAACTAGCAGGCGCTCTTATGGGAATTCAGGCTATAAAAGGCGTTGAGATCGGTGATGGATTTGAATCTGCAAGACGTCGTGGTTCAAGTGCGCACGATGAGATTGAGAAGAACGCAGATGGAAAAATTGTTCGTCGTACTGATCGTGCTGGTGGAACTGAAGGTGGAATGACAAACGGCGAAATTTTACGCGTCCGCGCAGCCATGAAACCTATTTCTACTGTTCCGAAAGCATTGGACACTATTGATACTGCTACTGGTGAACCTGCAAAAGCAATTAACCAGAGATCAGATGTTTGTGCGGTTCCCGCATCTGGAATTGTTGCCGAAGCAATGGTCGCACTTGTCCTAGCTGATGCAGTACTTGAAAAATTTGGTGGGGATAGCGTCGCTCAGGTTGCACGTAACTATCAAACATTTATCGAAAATCTGGAAATCGTCTAATGCCTAAGGCGGTTCTAATTGGCCCGCCAGGAGCGGGAAAGTCCTCAGTAGGTAGACAGCTTGCAAAAATTTTGACCTGTGAAATTTTGGATACTGATCAAGAAATAGAACGTCAGTCTGGTAAAAAAATATCTGCAATATTTACTGATGATGGTGAAGCGGTATTTCGTGCGCTAGAGAAGAGCGTCGTCTTAGATGCGTTACAAAATGCTAACGGCGTAGTTGCACTTGGTGGCGGCTCGATTCTTGATTCGGATGTGGCAGATTATTTGAGTAAGAGCTCAATACCTGTTGCATATTTAGAAGTTTCAATTTCGCAAGCTGCTCCGCGCGTAGGTTTCAACAAAGAGCGACCACTTCTTACTATCAATCCAAGACAACAATGGATGGCGCTGATGGAGAAACGTAGGCCAATCTATGAATCACTTGCGACTTTTAAAATTGCCACTGATAACCGCAAACCTGCAGAGGTAGCCCAGGAAATAGCGACTTCGATTGGAGCTAATCAATGAAGCCGATCACTATCACTGCAGAACATAGTTATTCGATTCACTTTGATCGAAATTGGCGCGACGAGATTAGCTTAATCGCCAAGGCACATGCCAAGGTTTTACTTTTAATTCCAGAATCACTCTACGAAACCTTCGAGATTGCGAAAATCGGTCACCACAATATTCGCGTTCTAAAGACACCGGAAGGTGAGGCCGCTAAGACGCAAGAGTTCCTGAGTAAAATTTGGTTTGAATGTGGCGAGTTTGGCCTAACTCGTAGCGATTGCGTCATTGGGATAGGTGGTGGATCCACTACAGATTTAGCAGGATTTGCTGCTGCATCTTGGCTGCGTGGAATTGCCTGGCATGCAATTCCAACAACGTTAGCTGGAATGGTTGATGCTGCGATAGGTGGAAAAACTGGAATTAATAGTGAACACGGTAAGAATTTAATCGGTGCTTTTCATTCGCCAAAATCTGTAATCATCGATGTAGATTTCTTAGCAACCCTCTCTGAGCGAGACTTCAACGCGGGAATGGCTGAGGTAATAAAAGCAGGCTTTATTGCTGATCCAAATATCCTCACGCTTTCACTAGATGCTAAGGAAAATATCCGAGAAATTATTTGGCGTAGCGTGAAAGTAAAGGCAGATGTAGTTAGTCAAGACTTCAAAGAGAGCAAGTTAAGAGAAGTTCTTAACTACGGTCACACCCTTGGTCATGCAATCGAGAAACATGAGAACTATAAATTGCGACATGGTGAGGCCGTTGCAATCGGTCTAGTCTTTGCCGCCGAACTTAGCAATATTGCTGGAAAATTATCGGTACAGGATGTCGCTAAACATCGAGAGTTCTTAGCTAAATTCAATCTGCCAATCACCTATAAATCGGGCGAGCTTAAAGAACTTTTAGAAATAATGGCGGGGGATAAGAAGAGCAGAGGTTCTAATTTGCGATTTATTGGACTCGCGAAAATTGGCGAACCTATCTGGTTGGAATCAGTTACCTCCGACCAACTTGAGCAGGCATATGAGAGAATTACGGCATGAAGATATTAGTTTTAAATGGTCCCAATTTAGGTCGACTCGATCTTCGTGATTCAAAAATTTACGGAGATTTAGACTTCGCTGGATTGTCCAAATTTATTGTCGCAAGTGGTGCAGAGCTAGGTCTTGTCTGTGATGTGAGACAGAGTGATAGCGAAGTGGAAATGATTTCCTGGTTGCATGAAGCGGCTGACCAAAAAACTCCGGTAATTATTAATCCAGCTGCATTCACACACTATTCATATGCGATACGTGACGCCGCCGATTTGGTACATGCCCCATTAATCGAGGTTCATCTATCGAATCCGATGTCCCGCGAAGAATTTAGACATACCTCAGTAATTTCTGGCGTAGCCAACGGAACGATCGCCGGTTTTGGTCCGGATTCATATCGACTAGCGCTAATCGCCATAGCTGGATTACTAAAGGGCGATAAGTAGTTAAAATTTTCTAGGGTATTCTTAGCGACTTACGGCGGGCGCAAATCGCAGCTTAGCTTTTTTGGAAATGGAACTTTGATTATGGCAACAACAAATGATCTGAAGAATGGAATGACCTTGGATATCGAAGGTCAATTGTGGAACGTTGTGGAATTTCAACACGTTAAGCCAGGCAAGGGTCCAGCCTTCGTAAGAACAAAATTGAAATCCGTTACAACCGGAAAAGTTATTGATCGCACCTTGAATGCTGGCGTAAAAGTTGATGTCGCTATTTTGGAGAAGCGCGATATGACCTTCCTCTACCGCGATGGCGATGATTTCGTGTTCATGGATCAAAAGACCTTCGACCAGATGAACATAAGCGCTGCGATAGTTGGCGATAGCGCTGATTACATGTTGGAAAATTGCGAAGCGAATGTAGCAATCCACGAAGGTAATCCGCTTTATATCGATCTACCTGCATCGGTTGAACTTACAATCACTTACACCGAACCAGGTTTGCAAGGCGATCGCTCTTCAGGTGGCACTAAGCCAGCTACGTTAGAGACTGGAATAACAGTTCAAGTTCCGCTATTCATTAAGCAAGATGAGAAAGTGCTAGTTGATACCCGAACTGGTGCTTACCTAGGTCGAGCTAACTAGTGAGCGCACGCCGAAAGGCGCGCAAGCGTGCTTTAGATTTTCTATATGAAGCTGATATCCGAGGCGGCAACGCGTTAGATCTTCTGGCTTCACGTCCCGCCGATGAGCTATCGCAAGGTGATTATGTAAAAGAGTTACTTGTGGGAGTAGAAACTCACCTGGTAAAAATTGATGAATTGATAACAACTTACGCACAGGGCTGGGACATGGATCGCATGCCGGCAATTGATCGAAATATTCTGCGGATTGCCCTGGTTGAAATTCTTTGGTCTGAGAACTTGGATGATCAAATAGCCATCTCGGAAGCGATTGAAATTGCGACCGAACTTTCAACCGATGACTCAGCTAAATATATAAATGGTGTGCTCGGGCGAATAGTTATTCTCAAGCCTTCGTTCGCGCTTTAAATTATTTATTCAATAGAAATCGATTTGTTGCGAGCCATTCGTAGGTGCTTGCCTCATCCCGATTTATCAAAAGACCAATAGTCGTAAGGTCGCTGTTACGAATTGAGAGAACTTCACCATTCCAGTCATGTCTCTTGGAACAGATTAATGTGGCAAAGTTTCTGAGTGCCACTAGCTCTGGCAAATATGGATTCTCATTTGTGGTCGCTCGAATATCGAGGGTTATCTTCTCTCTGGGGCTGGTGGTATCTCGGCTCTTAAAACCGAGGAGCTCTTCAAGCGGAACTTGATAGAAATTTGCTAACGAGACCGCTTTCTTCACAGAGAGAGCTCGGTCGCAGCGTTCGTATGAACCGATAACAACCGCCTTCCAAACTCCGGCCGATTTCTTCTCGACATCCATCAGGGTGTAGCCCTTAGCTTTTCTTACCGCTTTGATGGAGGCTGCTATCTCTTCGATTGAACGTTCAGGAATTATTATCATTGCACGAGGATAGAGAGCGAGAGTTGCGGATGGATTTCTCTATCCACAGGTGGTATCTTTTCCCCGCCCGAGAGGCAAGAAAGTCCTTTAACGATCCGTCCAGAGAGGCGGCGAAGGAGAAAAAATGGC
>Ga0194060_10002960_pt1 | contig 12093 bp, 9 predicted proteins | sample SepL225m_MetaG_FD_163427 | JGI IMG/M metagenome (GOLD analysis project Ga0194060, IMG submission 163427) | Anoxic zone freshwater microbial communities from boreal shield lake in IISD Experimental Lakes Area, Ontario, Canada - Sep2016-L222-5m | ecosystem: Environmental > Aquatic > Freshwater >... | reverse complement strand
GCTAAAGGTTCTCACGCGGGGCGCCCAGCGGTTTCATGGGCTCCTCGATCTTCTTCTTGAGCTTCTTGAGCCGCGGCTCCCAGCCGGCCCAACTGCCGGCCCAGGCCGCTCCAACGAAGTTGGTGCGGGCGGCAGGCCAGATGCCTTCGAGTGTTTGAAGCTCGCGATATGCGCCCGTGCGTTCGCCCCAGTTGAAATAGGCCTCGATAAGGGCCAGCCAGTTTTCGGGATACTGGGGCGCCAGTTCCACGGCGCGCTTCAAGTGCTCCCGTGCCCGGGTGCGGCTGCCAACGCTGCCAAAGACGGGAGCGTCGCGATAAAGCTGCCCGAGGTTGCGATCAGGCCCGGCCCAGTGGATATGCTCATCCAGGACCAGCGCCAGACCGAATTCTCGCTCCATCTGGTCCACGAGCTTGAGCGCTCCCAGCAGCTTCGTCCGGGCCAGTTGCCCGAGATTCATGGCGAGGTAATAATGGGCCGGAGCCGAATTGGACTGGATTGCGGTTGCGAGCCGGCAGGCCGCGATGCCCTGTTCCGCCAGGGAAGCTCGTTGGGTGTTATTCGCAGCGAACTCGGCCAGGTCAAAGCATGCGCGACCGAATTGCCAGGCGGAGGTGCCTTCGCCCGGCTTTCCCCGGTAGCGCACCTTCGCTTCCTGGAAGTTCCGCTTTGCGTAGGCGGCCAAGTCCGGCTCGACGGCAAAAGCGTCCGCCCCGGCTTGCCCGATCCCCGCGAGTAGGGCCAGGCAGCCTGCCAGATAAATTCTCGCCCAAGAAATAGGAGTTGCGAACGCGATGAATCTGTTTATACTATAGTTTACAGTGCGTTTAAACTGGAAAATCGTACGGGTCGCAGCCTGCGGGAGCCTGTTATCGCTGCTCGCTGGCTGTAGCGGCATCAACGCCTCGAAAAGCGTCTCGCCGATTGACTTTCTGCTTCCAGGAGCGGGGCAATTGCTGCACATGCAGAACACGCCGCCGCAACCGGTGCCCGGCACCAACAATACCCTCGCCGCTCTACCGCCCCTGCCTCTGCAGGCAGCAATCCCGCAGTAATCCATGCGATTCCCGCTCGCGTTGACGGTCAAGATCGCCCGTCACATCATCAAACACACGTTGCGTCGCACGCCGCGGTTTGCGCTGGTGCTGCAACTCGAACCGCTGCACACGTGCAACCTGACCTGCACCGGCTGCGGCCGCATCCGGGAGTACTCTACCAGCCTCAAGGACATGATGAGCCTGGAGGATTGCCTGGCTTCCGCGCAGGAGTGCGGCGCGCCGATGGTCTCGGTGTGCGGCGGCGAACCGTTGATTTACCCGAAGATCGAGGAGCTGGTGGCCGGCCTGCTCGTCCAGCGCCGCATCGTCTATATCTGCACGAACGGCATGTTCATGCGGAAGAAGCTCAAGGAACACCTCGCTGACACCTATTCGCCGGCGCAGGAGCCCACCCTCGCGCGGCTGCTCGCCGAGAAGCTGATTTCCGAGAAAGACGCCGAGACCATCCGGAAAGGCAAGGACGATGGCCGCCCCACCATCAAGCCGAGCAAGTGGCTCTACTGGAACGTCCACATTGACGGCCTCGAATACACGCACGACCTGATCGTCGAGCGCGAAGGGGTGTTCAAGGAGTGCGTCGAGGCGGTGCGCATGGCGAAGCTGCTCGGCTACCAGGTGGCGACCAACACCACGGTCTATAAGGAATCCGACGTAAAAGAGATCGAGCAGATGTTCGAGTTCTTCTCCTCGCTCGGAGTGGACGGCCACACCATTTCACCCGGCTACGATTATGACGCGGCCAAGAAGGACATGGTCAAACGCCTGGGCCGCCAGCCGGAGGACTTCTTCCTCACGCGCGCCATGACGGTTCAGAAGTTCGCGCAGATCCAGGATTGGGCAGAGCGTTTCACGATCTTCGGCACGCCCGTTTACCAGGAATTCCTGGCCGGGAAACGGGAGCTGACTTGCACGGCCTGGGCCATACCCACACGCAACATCCGCGGCTGGAAAGCGCCCTGCTACCTCATGACCGACGGTCACTACGAGCGCTACCAGGAAATGCTCGACAAGGTGGACTGGAACAAATACGGCGTGGTGAACGGCGTCGCGCGTGACCACCGCTGCGAGAACTGCATGGTCCACTGCGGCTACGACCCCAGCGGCGCGCTCGGCACGAATTACCAGCGCGGCGATACCTGGAAGAATATCCGCTACAATTTTGCGGCCCGTCCGAAGCCGTACACTGCGGGCCGCCAGGTCAATGCCTTCAACGGGTTCTCCATCGGCAAGGGCCATCTTGCCGAAGCCAATGCCGCGATCAATACCGGCTTGGCCGGCGCGAAATCTGCCTTCCAGAACAACGGAAACAAGGGTGACAGTGGTGGCGCTTGTGGCGGCGGCGACACCTCCCAGCGGGATGACCTGCTGGCTAAAGTCCGCGCGGCGAAGAAGGCATAAATCGGACAGTGCGGCCTCGGGTCTCCGTTGAGTCAGCGCTGAGTTAGACATCATCAACTGAATGAAGACACTTTTCCTCTCTCCCCCGAGCTTCGACGGGTTCGACGGCGGTGCCGGCTCGCGCTATCAGGCCCGGCGGGAAGTCACCAGCTTCTGGTATCCGACGTGGCTGGCGCAACCAGCGGCGCTGGTGCCCAATGCGAAGCTGCTGGATTGCCCGCCGCACGACATTCAGATCAAGCAATGCCTCGAAGAGGCCAAGGGCTACGACCACGTCATCATCCATACCAGCACGCCGTCGCTGAAGAACGATTGCAAGGTCGCCGAAGCCATTAAGCAAAACCGGCCCGAGACTCGGATCGGCTTCGTCGGCGCCCACGCGGCAGTGCTGCCGACCGAGACCTTGAAAGCGTCCTCGGCAATTGACTGGGTCGGGCGCAAGGAATTTGATTACACCTGCAAAGAAGTGGCCGAAGGCCGCCCGCTCGAAACCATTGCGGGCCTCAGCTACCGGGACAAGGAAGGCAAGATCAAGCACAACCCTGAGCGGGAGATGATCGCCGACATGGACACGCTGCCTTGGGTGGCTGATGTTTATAAGCGGGACCTGCAGATCGAGAAGTACTTTATCGGCTACCTGCTCCATCCGTATGTGAGCCTGTACACCGGCCGCGGGTGCCCCGCCCAATGCACCTTCTGCCTCTGGCCGCAGACCATCGGCGGGCACAAATACCGCGTCCGCTCCCCGCAGAACGTCGCCGACGAAATGGCCTACATGAAGAAGCTCTTCCCGCAAGTGCAGGAGTTCTTCTTCGACGACGACACCTTCACCGCCAACCTGCCGCGGGCCCGGGAAATCGCCAGGAAGCTCGCGCCGCTCGGCGTGAACTGGAGCTGCAACAGCCGCGCCAACCTCGACTACGACACCATCAAGTCGTTCAAGGATTCCGGCCTGCGGCTCTTCCTGGTCGGCTACGAGAGCGGCAACGAGCAGATTCTCCGGAACATCAAGAAAGGCGTTACCATCGACGAGATGCGCCGCTTCACCAAGTCCTGCCACGAAGCGGGCGTGGTCGTGCACGGCACGTTCATCCTCGGCCTGCCGGTCGAGACGAAGGAGACCATCGAGGAAACGATTCGCTTCGCGCAGGAGCTGGACGTCTTCAGCATGCAGGTCAGCCTCGCCGCGCCCTATCCCGGCACCGAGCTTTACGAGATGGCCCGCCAGAACGGCTGGTTCGTGAAGAAGGACAAGACCGACCTGGTGGAGACCGACGGCTTCCAGCAAAGCGCCCTCGAATACCCGGGCCTGAGTAAGGATGCCATCTTCGAGGCCGTGGACCGTTTCTACCGCGCCTACTACCTGCGCCCCAAGCCGATCCTGCGCATCATCAAGACCATGCTGGAGGACAAAGACGTCTGCGTCCGCCGCTGCCGCGAGGGCTACGAATTCTTCAAGAGCCTCCGCCAGCGCAAAGAGGATTTGGCCGCCTCCAAGTGCAACTGCCAGAGCGCAGCCTTCAGCCTTTAGCCTTTCGGCTTCGCCCTCGGCTCGTTGCAGGAAAGCGTCAAACGTGAGAACTGACACCGGCCCGGTCTCCGGCGGGGTCAGGCCGTAGGCTTGGTTGACGAGGTCGTTGAGGGTGCGCTCCAAGGTCAGGGTTTCGGTGGCGAGTCCGCGGGCGGGTTCGATGGTGCGGGTGTATTCGTCCCGCAAGGCGTGGAGGCCGGCGGCGGATTAGTGTCAATAGTGAACACCCCACACTCGCATGAGAAAGGCCTCTCGCTCAACGCTTAAGCCTCAGCAGGTTGAGGATGGCAACTCTTACCAGCACGCTTGGGAAGTGGCAATAGTGAGGACTTGGAAGAATTTGCTTTTTGACCCCGGCCCGACGGTTGTATGCTGCGCGGGTGATGAAATTCAGGATTATCTCCTTTCTCAGCCTGTCGGTCCTGGTTTTACTGCCCCTTTCCGGCGGCGGCGCCCAGGTTGGGACCCGCCAGCAGACCATCAATCCGGTCGCCGTGGCGCCGTACACGCCGTTTCTTTACCCGGCGGATGTCGCCGCCTACGAGATCTATGGCTACAGTTGGTGGGAGTTGAGCGCGGGCACGAACCAGGGCCGTATCGCCCTGGCGCCCTCCGTCCCGACCGGAGTAACCAATCAGGCGCGGCTGTTGTCGTTCTTCTCCATGAGCGACATCCACATTACCGACAAAGAATCCCCGGCCGAAGTGCCCTATCTCGGTTGGAGCGCCAGCTTCCTGGACGATGGCCAGGGAGGGCTTAATCATGCCGCTTATTCGCCGGTCATTTTTGACACGACCCACCACCTCGACGCGGCCGTCCGAACCATCAACGCCCTGCACCAGCTAACCCCCTTCGATTTCGGCATGGTCCTGGGCGATAACGGCAACGCCTCGCAATTCAACGAACTGCGCTGGTTTATCGACGTGATGGACGGACAGTATATCATTCCAAGCTCCGGCGCTCACGTGGGCGCCACCAACATTGATTATCAGAAGCCTTTTCAGGCCGCCGGGCTGGATCGCTCCATCCCGTGGTACGAGGCCATCGGCAATCACGATCAGTACTGGATGGGAGTCGGTTACCCCACCCCAAAGATCCAGCAGGCCATGATCGGCACCAACGTCCTTAACATCTCCACCAACGGCCCCCTCTCCCCGGGGGGCTCGGAGGGCAACGGCATGTATGTGGGCCTGGTGGATGGGACCACCAAGTATGGTACTGTGATCAAATGGGGCTTGACTAACCAGTTCGCGACGCCTCCCACCGTCGTCGCCGACACCAACCGCCACTCCATCACGGCGGACGTCACGTCGCCGACGAACTACATCAACGAGTTCTTCAACTCCACAACGCTCCCGCTGGGGCACGGATTCAGCCGCGGTAGCACGGGCAGTCTGGCGGCCTGCTATGCCTTCGAGCCGGTGACGAATCTGCCTATCAAAGTGATCGTCCTGGACGATACCTGCAAAGCCAACCAAACGAACCAGTTCCCGAATTTCTATGGCGGCGGCTGGGTGGATACGGCACGTTTCAACTGGCTTACGAACGAGCTCCAGAAGGGGCAGGACGCCGATCAGCTCATGATCATCGCGACCCACATCCCCATTAGCCCGCAAGCGGACCTGTTCGACACCAACCTTGATTCGGGATTTTACGCCAGCACCACCGACACCAACTACGACAATGTGGTCGAAACGAATCTGATTGCCACCCTCCAAAACTATCCGAACCTCCTGCTGTTGATGGCGGGGCATCGCCATCTGAACGTTGTCACCCCGCAACCCTCAACCAACTCCGACCATCCGGAGTTTGGGTTTTGGGAGGTCGAAACCCCCTCCTTGCGGGACTTCCCCCGGCAGTTCCGAACTTGGGAAATCCTCCGCAACAGCGACAACAGCATTTCCATCCTGACGACCGATGTTGATCCCGTGGTCGAAATTGGCACGCCGGCCTGGAATTCGCTGGGGTATGCTGTCGGAGCCTACCGGCTATTCGGCATCGGCGCCCTCGATGACGCCACATCGCACACGTATAATGCGGAGTTCATCAAGACCTTAACCCCCCGGATGCAAGAGAAGATCTCCCATTACGGAACGGCCCTCGGCCATCGCCTGGCCATCAATCATGACGCCAACGGCGTGGCGATCAATTTCCTTGGGGAATTGCAATCCGCCGACAACATTCTCGGGCCGTGGAGCAACGTAGCGACCAACAGCCCCTACGCCGCCTCGGCCGCGAGCGGGGCGAAGTTCTACCGGGCTGTTGAGTAACTGATAAGAAGTTGGTTTTTGTGCGCCCGCTCGCACTGAGCGCTGCGCGGGTAATCGCCCGGCTGGTTTAGCAGGTCACAGCCCGGAGCGTCACACCGGCATAAGCATCCCAACCGTTCAACATAATGTGCCAGACACCCGGTGTGGGGTCGGAAACGGGTCAAGCCGGAGATTGGAATTGGAGCTATTCGCGTCGTGGGTAGTCTCACCGAAGCTCGCGAAAGGAACGAAGAGCTTCGTTGTCTTTGCGGCCTTGTGTTGGAATCACGAGCCGTCAAGCTTCCGCAGTAATGTTACGCCCGTCCTCCGCCTTGGCCCTGCTACGGAGGATGGAGAGGACGGGAGCACAGAATACAGGATTTGCACCACAAGTGGCTCAACCGCAGTAGCTTAAGGCCACTTCATGGGAGCCTCGCCGGGCACTGGCCGGGGCTGCGCCGGAGCGCCCCGGGAATGCAGAAGGCAGAATGAAGAGTGCAGAATGGCGGGGCAAAGCCGCCCAAAGCCAGATTGCCAACGTCGTAAGCCACTTATTATTAGAGCCTTGCACGCGCCCCATCGAACCACATCCAAACACAGATGCCAAAGATTTGCACGAAGCATAGGACTGCATCCCTACGAACGCCGGGCTTCCTATTCTGCATTCTGCCTTCTTCCTTCTTCATTCATGTGGCCGCCCCCATACCGCCCCCATACTGCCACCATACCGCCTGGCTTGCTGCAAAGCGCCCCGGGCAGGACGAAGGAAAAAGGTGGAATGAAGAATGCAGAATCGGGAGGCCGGTTGTGTCTGGCTATGCGTGAAAATCACGCATCGGAAGGGCGGGGGTCCAAGCCACCCCAAGGCTCCTTCAATGCGACATCAATGCGTGTTGATAGCCAACTGATTGCGACCCTAAGGCCACCCTAATGCGTCTACAAAGCTCCCACAAAGCGCCTACAAAGCTCCATCACGGGGAATGCAGAAGGTAGAATGCAGAATGCAGAATTGAGGTGGGGGCGGAGGCGCAAGGCGGACTCCGGGAAAAACCGTCTTGGCTTGGCGGGTGGGCGAGCGTCCTCGCGAGCCCTTGTTTCCTCAACCCTTCAGAGGAGTTTGGGCTCGCGAGGCTGAGCTTCAGACCGGCTGGACCGTCCCGAGCGGCTGGGTCATCTGCACGGTTACGCCTTCCCGGGCCAGGATTTCGGCCAACTTCCCGGTCGAAGGCGATTCCACCGGCACAATCGCTTTGGCAGTCTCCACCTCCACGATCACCTCGTTCAGCTTGACGCTATCTCCGACCTGCTTAAGCCAGCGCACTACTGTGCCTTCGGTGACGGTTAAGTCCTGGTTCGGCATCATGACAGGCAGGCCCGGCACGGAAGCAAGAATACTTGGTGCGGCTGGCCGGATGGCGGGCTTTGCCACGGCGTCGGGCTTCGCCACCACATTCGCTGCTGCGGCGCGGACGCTGCCCTTTAGCCCTCCGAGCCGTCGCGGGACCAATGGCTTCCCGGCAACCACCGCTTTGGCCCCGGCAATGATCTTCTCCACGGTCACGACAATGCTGTCTTCGAGCGAGGGAGCGAAGGGCTGGGTCACAGGATCCGGGTGCAGCCGTCCCACCGGCGCGTCCAGCGCGTCAAAGGCCTCTTCCATGACCAGGGCGGAGATTTCCGCGCCCACGCCGCACATTGAATACGCCTCATCAACAATCAGCAGCCGGCTCGTCTTCGCCACGCTCGTGAGGATGGTTTGGGTATCGAGCGGCACGATGGTGCGCAGGTCAATGACTTCGCAGGAGAGTCCCTGCTGCTCGAGCTCCTGCGCGGCGGCAACACAGCGGTTCACGTATTCGCCGCAGCTTACGATCGTCAAGTCGCTGCCCGGGCGCAACACATTGGCCTGGCCGAAGGGAATGTAGTATTCCGCGCTGGGCACCGGTCCCTTCGCGCCGAACAACAACTTGTGCTCCAGGAAGATGACCGGGTCGGAGGCGCGCAGCGCAGTCTTCATGAGGCCCTTGGCGTCGGCCGGGTTGGAAGGCACCGCCACAATCAGGCCGGGGCAATGGGCGTAGATGGGGTAATAGCAGCCGCTGTGGTGCGGCCCGGCGTTCTTGATGGCTCCGATGCTGGCACGGATTACCACCGGCGCACTCACTTGCCCCCCGCTCATGTAGCGCCATTTCGCCGCCTGCAAGATGACCTGGGACGAGGCGTCAAACAAGAAATCTACGAACATCATGTCCGATACCGTGCGGCAGCCGGTGGCGGAAGCGCCCGCGGCCGCGCCCGTGAAGCCCAGCTCCGAAATCGGCGTATCAATTACCCGGCGTCCGCTGAACTCCTGCCACAGGCCTTTGGTGTGAGCGAAGCTGCCCCCGCGCTCGCCAATGCCTTCGCCGAAGTAAAGGATATGCGAATCGCGGCGCATTTCCTCGGCGATGCCGTCGCGCACCGCTTCGAGGTAGTTCATCTCTACGCTGCCGTCGGTCGGCTGAGGGGAAGACTCCAGGGCCACGGCGGGATTCACCGGATTTGCCAGCACGTGATCGTTGGCCGTGGCGGCGTCAGGCATCGGCGAAGACTCGGCAAAGGTCACCGATTCCTCGACCTGATGCTTCACCCGGCTCTCCACCTCAGCTAGTTCCTGGTCCGAGGCTAACCCTTCAGCCAGCAGCCAGCTCCGGAAGAGCCGGATAGGGCAGCGGGCTGTCCACTCATCCACTTCCTGCTGGGTGCGGTAAACGCCGGCCACCGGGTCACCCTCGTGATGACCGACGGTGCGATAGGTCTTGGCTTCGATCAATATTGGCCCTCCGCCCTGGCGGGCCTGTTCTACGGCTTGGCGCGCGACTTCCCTGACGGCCAGCACGTCGTTGCCGTCCACCTCAATGCCGGGCAGCCCATACGCGGCGGCGCGTCTGGCCACCGAGGTTTGCCGGGTCGCAACGGAAAAGGGAGTAGCCGTCGCATAGAGATTGTTCTCGCAGACAAAGATCACGGGGGCCTGTTGACCCGTGGCAAAGTTGACGCTCTCATGAAAGGCGCCGTGGTTCACTGCGCCGTCTCCGAAGAACGCCACTACCACGTTGCTTTGTCCATGCACCTTGGCGCTGATGGCGGCCCCCACCGCGGCGGGCAAACCGCCGCCGACAATGCCGTTGGTGCCGAAGAGCCCGATGGACGGATCGAAGAGATGCATGCTCCCGCCCCGTCCGCCACAGCAGCCGCCGACCCTGCCATAGAGCTCGGCCATGAGGTTCCTGGCCGGCAATCCCTTTGCCAGGGCATGTCCGTGCCCGCGGTGCGTGCTGGTAATCCAATCCTCTTTGCGCAAGTTGGCGCAAACTCCCACCCCGACCGCTTCTTCGCCCACGTAAAGATGGATGAAGCCGGGCATTCGCCGTTCCTTATAGTTCTTCTGCGCGGCCAACTCGAACTGCCGCAGCAACACCATCTGCTCGTACAACCTCAGGCACTCGGTCTTGTCCGGCAAGGGATGCGCCGATTTCATCTTCACTGCTTCTTTCATACCCGACTAGTGGACTATCACAGGCCGGTCGGCCAGCCAAAAAAAGCATGGCGCACCCCGCACTTTATGGTAAGGCTGGCCCATGATGAAGGTTGACTTGGCAGGAAAGACGGCGTTGGTCACAGGAGCAGCCCGCGGCCTGGGTCAGGCGATGGCCGCGGCTCTGGCGGCAAATGGCGCCCAGGTGGTGTTCGCCGACGTTGATTTCGAAGGCGCCCAGCGAGCCGCCGCAGCTTGCGCCGGCGCGAGCGCGCTTCGCTTCGATGTGACCAACGAGACGGAAGTTGAGCGCGGCGTTGCGGAAGTTGTGAAACTCCATGGCCGGCTCGATATCCTTGTGAACAATGCTGGGGTTAACACGATTGCACACCGGGTCAACATTGATCAATTCCCGACCGAGGAATGGGACCGCATCATGAACGTGGACCTCAGGGGCCTCTTCCTGGTCAGCCGCGCCGTGGCCAGGCAGATGATTGCGCAAAGGTCGGGCCGCATCATCAACATCTCTTCCGTGCTGGGGCTGGTCCCGGCCCGCCTGCAAAGCCCCTTTGTGGCGGCCAAGGCTGGCGTCGTCAATCTCACCCGCTCGATGGCCATCGAGCTGGGCGGCCAGGGAATCCTGGTGAACTGTGTGGCTCCCGGCTCCATTATGACGGAAGGCACCAAGCAGTTGTTCTACGGGCCGGATGGGAAGTTCAGTGATCGAGTGCAATCCATGCTGGCTCACATTCCGCTGGGCCGCCCCGGAGAGGCTGAAGAGGTCGCGCACTGCGTTCTGTTCCTGGCGGCTCCGGAGAGTTCTTACATCAACGGCACCGTGCTGACCGTGGACGGCGGCTGGCTGGCAGGCTATATCCGTGAATTCTAACCAGGCAACCAATATGAGCAAACTAACGATGGCGGCCATCCGGGGGCACCAAACGCCGGCACAGGCTATTACCCTATGGTGGCTGGGGCAGGCGGGCTTCCTGATCCGAAGTCCCGCCGGCATGGTGCTAGCCCTCGATCCCTACCTGAGCAACTCCTGCAAGGCCATCGGCGACCAGTATGGCTTCGACATGGACCGGCAGATCCCGCCGCCCATAGCCGCGGCTGAGCTGGCAGGCATTGACGCATACCTGCTTACCCATAGCCACCAGGATCACCTGGACCCCGAAACGCTGGCCAGCTACCGCAGTGCAGGCGGCCGGGGCCCTTATATTGCCCCCGCGGAGGCCTGGGAGAAGCTGCACGCGCTCGGCGTGCCGGCCAGCGAAACCACCCTGGTCTGGCCCAATAAGGAAGTCGCTCTGGGCGACCTCAGGATTCGCGCCTCCTTCGCCATCCCGTTTGCGGGCGACGACCTGACCCATGTCGGCTACCTCGTCTTCGTGAAAGACGGGCCGACGGTCTATTTCACCGGCGATACCGGTTTCGAGGAGTTGCTGGCGATTGCTGTCGAGCCGCATAAGCCGGATGTGCTGGTGACCGTGATTAACGGCGCGTTCAGAAACCTCGGACCGGCGGAGGCCGCCATTCTCGCGCGCAAGCTTGGGGTGAAAGTAGTCATTCCCTGCCACCACGATCTGTTCCTGGACAATTGCCTGCCGCCGCAACTGCTACACACGAATCTGAAGCTGCAAGGCATCGGAGAGCGCTACCGTTTGCTGCGGCACGGGGAACCGTTTGAATATCGGCCTTAACCGTTGGAGCAGGCAAAAGGTTGCTTTGGCGGCTCGTATGACTTCTGGTGGGCAAATAGATCGACTTGCTTAAAGCCTGGATATTAATCTGCGACTACGCTCATGCTGCAAAAACCCTTTCTAGCACTCGTTGGCCTTATCAGCCTTGTAACGCTCACGGCGCAGGCCCGAGACGAACTGACTTATAAGCGCACCGAGGATGTTATTTACGGCCACAAATTTGGAACCGCGTTGACCCTGGATGTGTTTCAACCTGCCGCCGGCAATGGCTGTGGGGTAATCTTCCTCGTCAGCGGTGGCTGGCTCTCGAGCCGGGATACACCGAAAATGGTGACCATTAGCGTGGACTCGATTAAGCTCTTCCTTGACGCTGGCTACACCGTGTTCGCCGTTGTTCACGGTTCGCAGCCCAAATTCACTATCCCGGAAATAGTCCAGGACCTCCACCGTGCGGTGCAGTTCATTCGGCATAATGCCGCCGTGTATGGTGTCAACCCTGACCGCCTGGGAATCACGGGCTCCAGTTCGGGGGGACAGTTAGGCAGCGGTAATCAATTAGGGTAGCAAGTAGCGCTTAGCAGTTAGGCTCAATAACATAGTTCCAGTCGCCATGAAACGTGTTGCGTTTTAGGTTCAC
>Ga0194060_10002958_pt1 | contig 12098 bp, 17 predicted proteins | sample SepL225m_MetaG_FD_163427 | JGI IMG/M metagenome (GOLD analysis project Ga0194060, IMG submission 163427) | Anoxic zone freshwater microbial communities from boreal shield lake in IISD Experimental Lakes Area, Ontario, Canada - Sep2016-L222-5m | ecosystem: Environmental > Aquatic > Freshwater >... | reverse complement strand
CCATTCGCTCGCTGCTTACCGGCGCTATCGAGCAAGAGCGCAAGCGCTTTATGGACGCCATAAGCGAGTCCTAGCGTTCCGAACTCGGAATACCCTCAAGGATGCCCATGCCCAACGATTTTCACCGACTCCTTGCACACCTGCACCGGCCTAGCGGCGGCTACGGTCACTACTGGCGCAAGGCGGGCAAGTTCACGACCTGGTGGAACGGCGACGGCCCGCCCGCCCCGCCGGTAGACCGCGACCTCTACTTTGGGGTTCACCCCTGTACGGCCATTCCTCAGACCAACGCCGATGGTAAACCCGCCGACCCGGCGCGGGTGCGTTCGCAAATCGCCTACATCGCCGCAATAAACTGTCTCTTTGGTGAATACGACGCCAAGGATTTCGGCAACAGCAAAGACGCGGCCCTCGCCCACATTGATCAGCTCGATCCACAACCCTCAGTGGTGATTGACAGCGGCGGCGGCTGGCACTGCTACTGGCTGCTCTCCGAGCCGTGGCTGCTCACGACGCCGCAGGAGCGTGAGCGGGCCAGGGCGGTGCAGGCCGCGTGGGTCAAGTACGTGGGCAGCGACGATGGGGCCAAGGACTTAGCGCGGGTGCTGCGCGTCCCCGGCACGCTCAACGGCAAATATCAGCCCGTGCGGCAGGTGGTTATCCGCCGCTTCGATCTCGATCATCCCTACGCCCTGAATGAGCTGCTCTCATTCCTGCCTGCCGAAACGGTGCCGACGAGAACAAAACCCACCGCCGCACCGAGCGGGGTGGCCCAAGCCGACGCAGATCGCCGCCGTGCAGCATATGTCACCAAGGTTCTGAGCGAGGAAATCAGGAATATCACCAGCGCAGGGAAGGGCCGACACAACACAGCGCTGAACAACGCCGCCTACAATCTGGGGCAGCTCGTTGCGGAAGGGCTGCTCAGTGAGTCGTTTGCCCGCGAGGAACTCGTGCAGGCAGGCATCAACGTGGGGCAGCCACAGGCCGAGGCCGAGCGCACGGTACGCAGCGGCCTCAGCGCGGGCCGCAGTGCCGGACGCACCAAGCGCCTACCGGATTTCACGGCGGCGCCGGACAGCGGGCCAGGGGGGGGCGGGGCGACGGTGGTAGCCGTTCAACCTGCGCCCGTGCCCATTGAGGCACCGTGGGCCGAACCCGACCACCGCAGCGCCACCGTTACCGACGACCAAGCCGTCGTGCTGAATGCGCTGAATATGACCGACCTGGGCAACGCCGAGGCGCTGGCGCTGCTCTACGGCACGAACCTGCGCTACTGCACGACCGTTGAGCGCTGGCTAACCTGGGATGGGAACCGCTGGAAGCTCGATGATGCCAGCACCGCCTTTCGCGCCGTGATGAACGCGGCCCACGCCCGCCGCCTCTCAGCCGAGCGCATTGAGGTCTACGACCGGCGCAAGAAAGTGGTGAACTGGGCGATTGGCAGTGAGAACCGGGGCAAGATTGAGAGTGCCCTCGCGGTGGCAGGGCGACTCACCGCCTTCACGACCACGATTGAACGCTACGATGCCGATCCGCTGCTGGCCGCCACCGGCGGGGCCACGCTCGATCTCCGCAGCGGCCACGCCCGCCCGCCCGAGCGGGGCGACTATCTCACGATGAGTCTGGGCACGACCTACGACCCAGCGGCACGCTGCCCACGCTGGGAACGCTTCTTAGTTGAAGTCTTTGGGGGCGACACCGAGTTAGTGCGCTATCTCCAGCGGGCAATCGGCTACTGCCTGACGGGCGAAACCAGGGAACAAAAGGTCTTTCTGTGCTACGGCAACGGCTCCAATGGCAAAAGCCGCTTCCTAGAGGCACTGACGCAACTCCTTGGCGACTACAGCGCCAATGCCAGCTTCGAGACCTTCGACGCCGACCGACGAAGCGATAACTCGAACGACCTGGCCGCGCTGAAGGGCCGCAGACTCGTGACGGTGATTGAAACCGAGGCCGACCGGCGCTTGGCCGAGGCCCGCGTGAAGAGCGTCACCGGCGGCGACCTCGTGACGGCGCGCTTTCTCTACGGCGAATTCTTCAGCTACCGGCCCCAGTTCAAGATCTGGATGGCAATGAACCACCTACCCGTAATTAAAGGCACGGAGCGAGGCATCTGGCGACGGCTGAAGCTCATCCCCTTCACGCAGAGCTTTGAGGGGCGCGAAGACATGCAGCTCGACGCCACGCTCAGGGCCGAGCTACCGGGCATCCTGAACTGGGCGCTCGTGGGTCTACGGGAGTGGCAAGCCCACGGCTTAGGCCACGCGAAGGCCATTGACAGCGCCACACAGAAGTACCAGGAGGATAGCGACCAAGTAGGCCGATGGCTCACCGACTGCACCATCTCCGGGCCGCGCTGTAGCGTGCCAGCGGCGGCGGCATACAAGTCGTACACCGGCTGGTGCGAGACGAACGGCGAACGGGCATTCACCCAGACCCTCTGGGGCCGCAGACTCAGCGATCTGGGCTTCACACGGGAACGCGGGCGCAAAGCGTGGACATGGAACGGCATGGGGCTGCCCGACGAACGCGATGGGGGTGAGTGTGATCCGTGTGATCCGTGTGATCCGTTTTTCGGAGAGTTTCCCCCACGCGATAATTCCAAGAATTCCAAGAATGGTGATCCGTGTGATCCGTGTGATCCCGATTCCGACATTTCGCCCATGCAGAATATTTCTCTGGGAGATTCTTTAGAAAACGGATCACACGGATCACACGGATCACAAAATCAGGAAGGAACGCCGTCAGCCGCCCCCACTGGCCCGCTTTCCGGCATCCCGGCCCGACCATCGCCCTATGACTCGCCGGGGTGGCGAACGTACACCCGTGCGCTGCTACGGGTGCGTGGCACGGCCAAGGAACTGAGCCTCTCTGTGGAATCGATGGGCATATCCGAGCTGATGGCACTGTGCGCCACGCTTGAGGCGAGGTAACGCCGTATGAACCTCTGGCACTGGCTACGCGACCGCCCTGCGGGGGTGCGGCTCGTGCAGTGCGACCACAAGGGCAACGCCTCACGCTACGGCATCTACTGGAAGGCCGTAGGGCCAGGGGGCGAGACGGACATTGACCAGCACCAGGAAAGCGTTATCTTCGCCGCGCGCCGCCGCTGGGGCAGCGCAGGCAGCCAGGGAAGGGAGCAAGCCGAGTGACCATCGTAGACGCCGAACGGCTGAAGAACTGCATTACATCGCTGGGCGCACCGCGCAACATGTCCGAGGTGCTGCGCATCAATGAGATGCGGCGGGAACTAGACATGGTTCGATTTCACACGAACCCACTGAACGCCGATACAAGCATCGCAATGCAGTGTGCGGCATTCGCCGAGAGCAACGTCAATTCGCTGCTATACGCAATCCGCGTGCTGAGAGGGGTGGCGTGATGGAAGACGGTAGTGTGAAGGACGAAGGAGCGATGCCCATCATCACCGTTTCGCACGTTGGCGTTGATAGGCTACGTGTTGAGCTCGCAAGCGCCACCGAGATGGCCTTTGAGATACGCTTCCTTGCGTCAGACAATGATTATCTCAAGATACTCGCCGAGGTGTGCGCGGTCATCCCCTCAATGCTCGATTACGATGCGGCGCTGATGGACGCGATGGATAGCCCAAGCACGGCACGCATCCCGCTGGCGCCGGTCAACGTCGTGAAGGCATTTGTACGGCGCTACCGCACCCGGATCACGAATATCTCGGTGGCGCTGCCGCCCTTCGAGAAGCTATGAATGCACAACACAAGCTCTGGGCGAAGCTGGCCGAGCTGCTGCCAGACCAGCACCAAGCGCTCAAATACGAGTACCAAGGTGACCTCGCCATCGACCGCAAGCACTCGGTCTATCGGACGTGGCTACGGCGCGAGCAGGAGGCGCTGGCAACCCTGTCCCTGACCGAAAGCGAACCGCTGTACCCAAGCATCAAAGCCGCCGCCCAGACCAAGCTGGCCCGCGCTCAGGCGTGGCTGGCCGCCCATAGCGACTGGCAGCCCGAATCGAAAACCCGCCGCTGACAGCATCAGCGGCGGGCCAGGAGGGACGAGCATGACCACGACCCACACGCCTAGTCTACCACGCCGAACGCTATGGGCACGGCGATCCGCGCCGCCGATGCCCCCAGCAGCCCCCGCTGCGCCCTCCTGGGCACGCTACGCCGCCGAACTGGCGCAGCTCATTACCGACGAGGCCGACCCGGCCTACCGTGACCTCTTGCGCCTTCAGTTGCTGAAGGCCCGCTACACGCCCTGGAAAGGTTGACCCCCATGCAGACGCAGACCGAACCGCGCCCCTCGTGCTTTGCCCGGATGTTGGATGTACGCAGCTACGTCCTTGCGGCCCGCCGCGCCATGAGTAACGCCGAACCCTCCACGGCCCTGTACATGGTGCTGGTGTTCGGCCTGATCAGCCTGTTGCTTTTCCCCCTGTGGATGGCCTACGACCTGGGCAGCACATGGGACTTCACGACCGGCCTACGGGACGGGGCCGCGCCCGCCGTGACCGAGATGAGTTACCGGCTCGATAGCGCAACCGGCTGGTTGGGCCTGAGCCTGGGTTCCGCCCTCATCGGCCTGGTGCTTACGTCGTTCACGCTGCTCCCCAGTCTCTTCGAGCTGGCGTTCCCTACGGTGTCGCATCCGCTGCTTAATCTGGTGTTGCTGTGCAGTGTGGTGTTTGACTACATCACCGATTGGGGCAAAGTGTCTGATTTAGTGGCGACATGGACGGATAACCCCGCGCTCCACTTCTTCACCACGATGGTACTGTGCGCCTTTGTCAGTGTATTGGTGCAGGCGATGTTGGTGTGCAGCCTGACGGTGGTACTGTTCGGCATCATCGCTATTGTGCGCGGTGGCTCACGACAGGCCCAAGCGGTGATTATCCAGTAAATCAGTTCATAGATAGCCGCGCCAATCTGCGGTGATGTTGTTGCACCGCAGATTGGCGTGAGGAACATACACGATGACATTGATAACCCTGGAAGAAATCGTGCGCGGCCTCATCATCGGCACATTGGGCGGTGCCGCAGGGGTTTGCACGCTGTCGTTCCCTGGTTCCGCGCTGTGGATACTGCCAGCGGGACTCGCCGTGGGCGGCTGTGCGCTGACGGTGCCAGAGGTTCGAGACGAGGTGGTCAAGGCGCTCCCCGCCCTGACCCTGGCCCGCACTGCGCTGCCCGCGCCCTTGCGCCGCCTGCTACCCGGTAGCAAGGCCGCCGCCGCCGCCCCCGGCCCAACGGGTAGCCCGACGCCGGCCAGCGGCCCCACCGCCCTGGTAGACGCCCTGGAAAGCACGCCGCACCGGCTGATCATCGGCCATACACGCGGCGGCAAGACCACGCTGATACACAGCATGGCGACGAACTGGGCTGCTCGGGGTGAGCGCGTGCTGGTCGGAGACCCCGACGCGGCCCCCGGCCTCTGGCCCGGTTGTGAGGTGGCTGGTGCTGGCGATGACATTGCGGCGATTGGTGAGCTGCTGTCGGTGGTGCGTGGCGAGGTGACGATTCGCCGCAAAGCACGCGCCCAGGGTGTGCGTGCTTTCCCAGTCCTGCATGTCGTGATTGATGAGGCCCAGGATGTCTTGCCCACGATTCCTGGTGGCTTAGATCTGTTCGAGGACGTGGCCCGCCGTGGGGGCAAGCTCAACATTTTGATGACGGTCGGTGTGCAGGACAAACAGGTCAAGACGCTTGGGCTAGAGGGCAAGTCAGCCCTTCTCGCGAACTTGCAGATCGCCGACGTGATGAAGGGCCGCGATGGGCAGCGCGTAGCGATTCTGCGAGACGCCGCAACCGGCGCGAAAACGACGATTCCTATTCCTGATCTGCCCGATCCAGAACGACTCATCGTCGCGCCGCCCGTTCCGACGATTACAGCGCGTCCTGATGCGCTGCAATCGTCACCGAGCAGCACGCCGCGTGTCACGACGCCCGCCGCGAGTAATCCGACGATTATGCCGCATCCTGATGCGCTCTTAGCCGCGTTCTTAGCCGCAGACGTTCCGCCCGCCGCGAACAATCCTCCTCCGCCCGATGATCGGAGGATTGCGGTGGGTGTCGAGACACCCGACCGACATACCACGAACCTGTACGTAACGCAGATCGCGCCCACGAAGCGATCTGCCGTGCCACAAGCGCCCGTGGACACGACCGAGCGGGATAACGCCTACCGCGCCGCTGGTGCGAAGGGAGAGCCGCTTGCCAGTGCGAAACGGCGACTCGGCGGGAGTACCGACAGTGCTCACGCCGCATGGAAAGAGGGCCGCGCCACACGGCCCAAGAAGGCCAAGAAGACCACGAAGATACAGGAGCCGTCCCATGTCTAACGAACCCCACGGACTCATCAATACGCGCCTCTTGGTGCTTGGGCTTGTCCTGATCATCGTCGTCATGGGCAGCCACTACCGCTGGCCCGCCCCCGCGCCGACGGTGCAGGTGGTAGGCGTCGTGATGCCGCTGCCCACGCTCATGCCCACGGCAACCCCGCCGCTGGAGGTGCCGCCGCCGCCCGCTGTGTATCCCACGCCAATCCCCGTCTATGATGGGGGCACCACCGTCACGACCAATGTGAACGTCAACGTCTGTGTGGGCCTCTGTCGGTAGGCATAGACCGCGCCTGGCGCGGCCACAGCCCGGTAACAACGAACGCCCCTGGAGTCTGAAGACTCCAGGGGCGTTCGTTGTGCCATTCAACAGCTAATGTACTTCATCGAACCAGATGTCATGCGGCGGCTTGCCTGCATAGCCGACCGGGAATAACAGCATAATGCTTGCAATGATATTTAACGGGCGTGTTACCGGCTGATATGTGTAGAACGTATCAAGTATTACATCAGACACCATATTCGGATATGTTTGCACTTCGTACCACTGCGGATTATCCTTCAAGAATAACCCATACTGATCGTCCGTTAAGTCGTGATTAAAGAGCATTATCTTGGGAACTACCTTCCAATCGGTGAAGTTCCATCCAATATGCACTTTCGTCTGTTCGCCTTGAAATGTGCTCCCTATCCACGCAGCTAAATTCGGCGGGGCGTATGGGATTTTATAAATCTGTGTCGTACCACTTCCGATAGGGCTTTGCACCACCGGCATATAGGCTTGATAGACCCCCTCGCCTAGATTGAATGTGCCTATATTATTCCAGTTCCCCGCTCTGACGGCGGTCGTCCAATCAAATGACGCTGGCGGTTGATTGACCGGGTCTTTAATCTGTAACAGCACTTGGGTGCTGTACTGTGTCGCGTCAATAAGCGTATCTAGTTTGCCGATTATTTCATCTTTGGCGGCTGAAATATTATCGTTAATCGTAGTTAGTTGTGTGTTGATACTGCTGTCAACTGTGCCTAACGTGTCGTTTACGGTGACAGTCGCCCCGTAAAGCTCTTTCATCATCGCCGCAATATATGCTAAATTGCCTAGTTCGATGTAGCTGAACGGTTGGCCGCGCATCAGCTCGAGCAATTCGGCGATGTTCGCGCCGAACGTTGCCATATCGCCGCGAAACCATGCGATGCGGTCACCAATGGTGACCGGCGTATCTGGGGTGGGGTCTACATCACTCATGATCGCCTCACGCTAATAGCGTTCGCACATCGGTTAGGAGCGATACCAATAACGCGGTATCGGCCAATGCGGTGTCCAGCCGTCCGATCATCGCCCCCGTGTTATCTGCGGTATTCAACATATTCGTTGCAATGTTGAATACGTTGTTATCCATATTCGAGAGCGTAGTAGCGATAGCGGCTATATTCCCGTCGATAGTGGCGGTAGTTCCTGCAATCGCCCCCGTGTTATCTGCGGTATTCAACGTATTCGTTGCAATGTTGAATACGTTGTTATCCATATTCGAGAGCGTAGTAGCGATAGCGGCTATATTCCCGTCGATAGTGGCGGTAGTTCCTGCAATCGCCCCCGTGTTATCAGCAGTGGCAAGGGTGTTGTCAACGATAGATGATATATTCCCGTCGATGGTGGTGGTACTGGCCGCTATCGCGCCGGTATTCCCGGCGGTATTGAAGGTGTTATCAGCGATGGCTGATATATTAGCGTCGATAGTGGCGGTACTTGTCGAAATCGCCCCCGTATTGTCAACGATAGTGCTGAGTGTATCGTTCAGCATAGTGGTATTCGCTGCGAACGCATCAATGACATTCCGCACATCGTCTGCCTCGGTGATGCCGCGTAGTGCGAGCAGCACGTTGTCACCCGGCGGGGTGTCGCCGCCGCCGTCCAGACTGGCAATGAGCCGGTCGATCTGCGATTTGTCCTGAAGCGCCGTGCGAATATCCGCCAGGATATAGCGCTGCTGCTGCATATGCACGCCGAGCGCGCCCAACATCGCCACCGTCCCGATGGTGCCAACGGTACTCATGAGGAGCTGGCTCCCATCGGCAAGACCCTCCTCGGCGGTGCCAAAGAGCGTGCTCACGGTGTTGATGATGCTGGACACGTCCCCAATGCCCGGCTCAACGGGTTCCTTGAGCTGGTCAAGCACCGATTTGATGGAGTCCTGTTGGCCGGTGGCCGTGCGCCGCATCGCGGCCACGAGGTCGGCCAGCGTGGCTTGCTTCCCAAATCCGAACCAGTTGGGATCGACTACCCCTTGGAGCGCCCGGATCGTGTCCCGTAGCCCCTGATCATCGCTCAGGTCAAGCGATGGGGTTGCGCCCGTGGTGAGATTGTCCACGAGGTTGATCAGCCGCTCCATGCGGCTCCGCAGCGCCGCGCTGGGGAGGTCGGTCGGCTCCCCAGATGCGGGTGCCGCAGGGATGTCCGGGGTGACCAGGGGCCGCGTGGGGTCAGCGGGATTGGGGGAACTGGTGTAGGTTTCCCCATTCAGCGACGTATCGAGCAGCCGATAAATGCGGTTATTACTCTCAATTAGGTCTGCAATGCACCGCCCGCTCATATCTGCCTGCAATTCAGCAAAGGCATTGTAGCCCTGCTCATAGTCGGCATCGGTTTTCCAATAGCCGCGTTGCTGAAAATGAATGAGTGCGCCCGCTACCATCGGCACGAGGGCCGCATCTATCGGCACGAGGATGCAGTCTTCACCGTAGGTTGCAGGAAACGCATACTTCACGGGATTGTTTCTACCAGTGCCGTAATGCAGGTTGCGAGGGTATAGCCGAATGGATTACTCCACAGGCTTGATTGCAGCGCGTCAACCAGTGCAATGACCGCCGGGTCAGTCATCTTGACCAGGTGCGGTGCGGTGGCGTCAACCAGGTCTGGGCGCAAGCCAGGGATGGTGATCACCGCGAACTGGCCCGGTGTGGTCGTTGCAAAGACAAAGACCCCGGCGCGGTGCTTCGTTCCCGCGCCAGGGTCAGGGGTCAGGGCAAGTGCCTCGTACCGCACTTTGCCGTACACGGGGACGCAATCGGTGGGGAGGATTGTACGCAGGTGCGCCAGGGCGCCCAGTGCAGCGGCGGATTCGATGTTTGCCCGCAACCATAACTCAAAGTGGCCGAAGCTGTCGGACTCATCGGCCACTGAGAGTCGGATCGTGGGTTGTAGCCGTACCAGTGACATTAGTTGCCGGGAATAATGTCGGCGTCAGGGGCGCGGTTCGTGGGCGTCCAGGCGCGAGTCGTGCCGCGATAGCGCTCGTAGGCCGCAACCAGGGTCTTCAGGTCAACCCCGTTGCTATCGCAGAACAACGCATCAATGGCCGTAATCGCGGTGTGGAACGCCTTGATCTCGACGTTGTCGTCGTCCACACGCCCGCTTGCCAGCACGCCGCTGGCCTTGATGCCGGGCACCTGGTACGACACCTTCTTGCCCGCCGCCGTGAGGAACTGAAAGATGCCCTTGCGCTCAACCCGGCTGCCCACCGCAGGGACTTCAGGGGCATCATCGAACGAGCTGTAGGTCAGCGAGTAGGACAAAACGGCGCAATCACTGATGCCTTGGATGATGGGCCGCAGCGCGGCAGCCGCCGTCATCGCCACGTCCATAGGCGTGGTCTGGGGGACATCCAGGCTCAAGTTCGAGGTCGATCCGGTCTCGTCCCTGACCACATAGGTGAGGGTTGCGGTAGGTCGTTCATTCCAAGCCATGAGTAAATCTCCGATCCTATAGTGGCTCTGCCCGCATGTCGCGGGCAGGTCGTAGGCACGCTAACGGTCTATCGCTGGTGCGCCGGCCGGACGCACGAAAGCGCTCCTATCCGCCGGGGTGTGCCCCCGCGTCGGTGCCAGTGGGGTCATCGGGCGGGGGCGACAAGGGGTGTGTCTCCCCGGTGGCTGGCGCGGTGGGACGACGGGGATGCCGCGCCGCTCGGCGGTCGCGGAAATTGATCATGGTCGGGGTGACTTCGGGGTGCTTGGCGAAAATAAAGGCGATGCGGTCGGTGCGGTCGGTGACCTCCGATTCCAGATCTAACCGGCGACCACGCTCTTCCTCCAGCATGTTGAGCACCTCGCTCAGTCGCCCGTTGCTGGCATCACGGGCTTGGGTACTGATGACGGTGTTCTTCGCCAGCTCGGCAGCGAGACGGTTAAACAGCACCTTCACCAGCGTGGTGATGCCGCCAATGATGGTGATAGCCAGGATGATCAGGGCGGTGGTGATCTGTTCGTCCATAGGTGAGGGGAACGGCACGGGGGGATAAAAGACGTGAAGAGCGGGCCTCGGTTGTAACCCCGTGCCGCTCTTCAAAAACAGTATAGCAGATGATCGGAACGAAGCGCTACCGAGAAAATAATACCGCTGTATAACCGGCTGTTCGGGATGTAGGGCTAAGTATTTAGCGGGTGTATTCAATTGGTTCAGGGTTCGATCCCCTGGGGGCCCACCAAGCAGGGGGTAGTGCCGTAGCACTGCCCCCTATTCCCTTAGCTGAAAAAGGACATGGCCATGCCCCATTCGACACCATCGCACCCCCGTGCTACACTCACCGTAAGCACGAGTGAGGGCGAGGAAATGATGAGCATGGCGGTTTCGACACTCCCCATTGACCAGGCCGCAAAGCTCTTGGGCTTTTCGCCTAAGCTGATTAAGCACCTGGTGGCCGCTGGCGTTATCGCTGGCGATAAAACGAACTGCAATCTTGATGAGGCCGCGCAGATCGCGGCCCGCCTGCGTGCTGCACAAGCACCTGTCGAGGGCCATCCGATACTGGTTTCTGAAGCGGTAAAAAAGTATGGCTTTCACCGACACTCTATTTACAACTGGATAGAGGGGGGATGGGTAAAAGTCATTGAGCCAGAGCCTCGTATCCGGGTGAATGAGGGCAATATTGCTCTGGCACACGCATTAGCGGAGATGGTAGGCCACGTTCCTGGGCGTGCCATATTCCCTGCAAAACCTCGCAGTGGGCGACCGTCTAAAAAAGCCGCCTAGATGGGCGGCTAAGACGCCCGCGAATTGCCCTCTGGCTATGCCAGGGGGCTTTTTTGTGCCTTCATTGGGCTTGCATAAATCCTTATCCAGAATTATACTGTGTCTAGCCCGAACCCACACCGCCGTGAGCGCACCGACCTCTAGCCAGCACACTCCCCACCGAGGGGCGAAGGCGAGGCAACGTCACCGCAGCAAACACCGGCGGGTGGGAACAGGGCAGCATCTACCAGGAGGGTGACAGTGATGACCGCCACTACCACCAGCAAGGCCCGCAATGAGTTCAGCTTGACGGCCTTCAGCGACGAAATCGTGAAGGATATGGTGAGGATCGCGCGGCGGGGCACGCACGTCCGTCGCGGAATGAGAGCCATTTCTCGACAGATTACACGGGTGCTGGTGGATGGGCAGGGCTGGGGCAAAACCGATGCTCTTCAGTTCTGGCGCAACTGCAAGGACATAGCCGATCTGGAAAGGACTGAACAGTGAGCGAACTACGAGACGGTGAATTCCTCATGGACATTTACCTGACCGCCTCGCAGCGGGCCACGCTGCGGCTGTACACCGACAAGATGAACGCCATTTGCCCGTTGGACGCCCCCAATCAAGCACGATGGGACGAAGTGGATGCCATTCGCTCGCTGCTTACCGGCGCTATCGAGCAAGAGCGCAAGCGCTTTATGGACGCCATAAGCGAGTCCTAGCGTTCCGAACTCGGAATACCCTCAAGGATGCCCATGCCCAACGATTTTCACCG
>Ga0194060_10002957_pt1 | contig 12100 bp, 13 predicted proteins | sample SepL225m_MetaG_FD_163427 | JGI IMG/M metagenome (GOLD analysis project Ga0194060, IMG submission 163427) | Anoxic zone freshwater microbial communities from boreal shield lake in IISD Experimental Lakes Area, Ontario, Canada - Sep2016-L222-5m | ecosystem: Environmental > Aquatic > Freshwater >... | reverse complement strand
CGTCAATTTAAAAAACGAGTTGATTTTGTAAGGGCATCAAAAATAGTCAAAATATAGTTTCATAGAGTAATATATAAATACCGTTTAATTTTTAATAACAAAAAAAGATGATAGAAGTTCAAGATTTAAAGAAATCGCCTTTGGCAGAAAATCCAGTGATTGCACAAATGACGTTGAACAACCACGAACAAGTGTTGTTCTGTAATGATAACGATACTGGTTTAAAAGCAATAATTGCGATACACAACACGGTATTAGGACCTAGTTTAGGTGGTACACGTATGTGGCCATATAACAACGAAATGGAAGCTTTAACAGATGCGTTGCGTCTTTCGAGAGGAATGACTTACAAATCGGCTGCTGCTGGATTGAACTTAGGTGGAGGAAAAGCTGTAATTATAGGCGATTCGAGAACTCAGAAAAACGAAACGATGATGCGTAGATTCGGAAAGTTTGTGAACAGCCTTTCTGGAAAATACATTACCGCTGAAGATGTTGGAGTGAATACAAAAGATATGGAATACATAAAAATGGAAACTGATTATGTTAGCGGTTTACCATTGAATATGGGTGGAAGTGGCGACCCTTCTCCGGTTACAGCTTATGGTGTTTACCTATCAATGAAAGCATCAGCCAAAGAAAAATGGGGAAATGATAGCTTGAATGGGAAAAAAGTAGTGGTACAAGGAATCGGGAATGTGGGTGAAAACCTAGTAAAACATTTGGTGAAAGAAGGTGCTAACGTTTCTATCTACGATATTAACGAAAAGCGTTTGAAACTTGTAGCTGCTGAAACCGGAGCAACTGTAATAACTGATGCCAAAGGAATTTTCGATATGGATATGGATATTTATGCACCATGTGCTTTAGGTGCTGTATTAACCACTGATACTATCAATCGTTTGAAATGTTCGATTGTGTGCGGAGCGGCTAACAACCAATTGGCAGAAGAAACAGTGCATGGAAAAATGATAATGGATAAAGGTATTATTTATGCTCCCGATTTTGTAGTGAATGCTGGTGGTATTATAAATGTGTTTTACGAATTGCAAGGGTATAACCGCGAACGCGCTATGGCTCATGCTGAGAAAATATACCAAACAACATTAAACATTTTTAAAATTTCAAAAGAACAAAACATACCAACCTATATGGCTGCTAACAGAATTGCAGAAAAGCGTATTGCTGATATTGGAAAAGTGAAATTGACATTTTAATTGTTTAGATAGTTTTTTCGTTTTTTGATTTACGAGTTATAATTAAATATTTTTTCTGAGGGAATAATTTGAAAGGTAATGTTGAATAGAAGGTATTTAAGAACACTAGTAATGCGAGCATTGTACGGATTTTTTCAATCCGATTCAAGTGATTTGGCCAAAGGAGAACGAGAACTATTTACTACCATTGATAAGATTTACGATTTGTATATCTATCAACTGGCCTTGTTTGATGAATTAAGACATGTGGCAGCTGGTATACTGGAGGATGCAAAAACAAAACATCTTCCAACTAAGGAGAATCTAGATCCGAATATGAAGTTTGTGGAAAACAAATTCATTGCTAAGTTGTCGGAAAACATTCATCTGAAAAGAGAAATCAACAATAGAAAGATAAGCTGGAACAACGAGCACGAATTGGTTAAGAAACTATTTTTGACCATCAAAAGCTCTGAGCTTTACTGGAAGTACATGAACGTGAGTGACGATTCGTACGAAGTTCATCAACGATTTATCATCAATATTTTTAAGGAAAACATTGCCGACTTTGAATTGTTAAATCAACTTTACGAAGAACGCAGTTTAAATTGGGGTGATGATATTTATTTAGTAAACCCTACCATTGTAAAAACACTAGAGACGTTTGGAGAGTTTGCTGAACCTGATATGCCTTTGATTACTTTGTACAAAGAGAAGGAAGAGGATATTGATTTTGTTTCGAATCTTTTTGTTCAAACCATTCTAAAAAATCAAGAAGTAGAAACACTGATTGCTGAACGCACACGCAATTGGGAAGTAGATAGAATTGCGATGATGGATGTATTGCTTATGAAAATGGCTATTACAGAGATGTTGCAATTCGAAAACATTCCATTGAGTGTTTCGTTCAATGAGTATCTTGAGATTTCGAAAACATACAGCACGCCTAAGAGTAGTGCCTTTATTAATGGCATCTTGGATAAGCTGGTGATTGATTTGAAAGCGAAAGATATGTTTCATAAATCGGGAAGAGGGTTGATGGAATAAGTGAAACAGCGCTATTGGTAAGAAACAAATTTAATACAAGATAAAAATAATAATGAAAACAAGTATACGAATTGCATGCCTTTCCCTTTTAGTATTGGGAGTTGCATGCAAAAATGGAGAACAGAAAAAAGAAGCCTCAACCATCTCAACGGATGTAATTAATGTTCCTTCTACCGCATCGGGCAAAGTGGCTGCTGTGGGGTCGGCACCGGTGATGTTGTTTAATGAAGAGAAGCATAATTTCGGGAAGATAACGCAAGGCGAAAAAGTTTCGTTTTCGTTTATTTTCAAAAACACTGGTGGTTCGGACTTAGTGATTTCATCGGCACAAGGAAGTTGTGGATGTACTGTTCCTACTTATCCGAAAGAGCCTGTGAAACCAGGACAAGAATCGAAGATAGATGTGGTATTTAATAGCGAAGGCAAATCGGGAGTGGTAGAAAAGACAGTGACGTTGGTAACCAATTGTAATCCGAGCACTAAAATATTAACCATCGCTTCTACTATCAGTGTTCCTGAAACAGAGTAAACAATTGAAAGGATTAATCAATAAAAATCAAAATAAATAAATAAATAACAATAACAAAAATCGAAAAATGAGAAACATTTTATTAATGGCTGGTGGAGCGCAAGGCACAGGGAATGCAATAGGACAATTTATTCCTTTAATTTTAATTATCGTAGTATTCTATTTCTTTATGATTCGTCCTCAATTGAAAAAATCGAAAGAGCAAAAGAAGTTTCGTGAGAACATTGCTAAAGGCGATAAGATAGTGACCATTGGTGGTATTCATGGAAAGATAGTGGAGGTTCAAGAAAAAACTTTTATTATTGAAGTGGAAGGTGGACATAAATTGAAAGTAGAGAAAAGTGCTATTTCAATGGATACTTCTACCATGTTAGGAGCAGAACAAAAGTAGAATCGGATTATTTAATAAAAGACAGCGTTGAGAAAATTTATACTCAACGCTGTTTTTTTTGATAGGTTGATTAACTTTGTGGAGTAAACAAATTTAAGAGGACTGAGAAATAAGTAAAAGATGGCATCGATACAAAAAGTGAAACTGAACAGGAGAATCATTACGTTTATTTTTTGCGTGATGGCTTCTTTCTTTTTTTGGTTGATGATGTCGTTATCGAAAGAGTATAAGCTGGTGGTGAACTTTCCGGTGAACTACATTAATTTACCATTGGACAAAGTATTGGCGAATCACTTGCCAGAGACCATAGACATTGAGATAGAAGCTTCGGGATTCAATTTGATGGTGTACAAATGGAAGGAGAAAAACGAGGTGATAAGCATGGATATAAAAGATGCGAAACCGATGTTGACACGCAATCATTTTTACTTGCTTGGCAATTCGAGGATTGATAAAATAACTTCACAGTTCACTAGTGATATTCATATTGTAAAATTATTTCCAGACACAATATTTCTTGATTACAATAAAAAGTTTACGAAACGTGTGCCCATAAAAAGCAATGTGAAGGTGAGCTTTCAGAATCAATATCAACAGAGCGATAGCATCATCCTTAACCCTAAGTTTGTGGATGTGTCGGGGAGTGAAGAGTTGGTGGAGAAAATAAAATACGTGGAGACGGTGCCGCAAGAACTTAAAGGTGTTGGCAAATCGATGGGGTTTGATGTGGCATTGCTGAAAACAGCGCAGATAAAAGCGGTGGAGCTTTCGCAGGAGGTGGTGCATGGTACGATAAACGTAACGAAATATACGGAAACGAGTATGGAAGTACCGTTGGATGTGGAACATCTTCCGCTTGGGTATGAACTGAAAACGTTTCCGGATAAGGTGATGGTGAAATACAATGTGGCATTGACGAATTATGAAAAGATAAATGTTTCGATGTTTAGACTGGCTGTGGATTATAACAAAGCTGAATCGGGAAGTAATAAATTGAAGGTGCAAGTGATTAAATCTCCGAAGGAGACTTGGGCAATAAAAATAAATCCTGAAAAGGTAGAATACATCATCAAGAAATAAGGGATGAAAAAGGTAGGAATAACGGGTGGTATAGGTAGTGGGAAAACGATGGCTTGTAAGGTATTTGAGTCGTTGGGGGTTCCGGTGTATTATTCGGATGTGGAATCGAAGCGGCTGCTGGACGAGGATGAAGAGGTGAAGAGGAAGATAGTGAGGCATTTTGGGAAGGAGGTGCTGAACGAGGAAGGAAGGGTGGATAGGAAGAAAATGGCGGCTTTGGTGTTTACTAACAAAAAGGAGCTGGAGGTGCTGAACAAAATAATGCATCCGGCTGTGGAAAGGGATTTTGTGGAATGGGTGAGGAGACAAAAGCGGTGCAAGTATGTGATGAAGGAAGCGGCTATACTGTTTGAGAGTGGAGCAAATAAGCTGATGGATGAGGTGATAGTGGTGACTGCACCGGTGAATGTGAGAATAGAACGGGTGATGAAACGCGACCGACTAACCAAGGAGGAAGTGAAGGAACGAATGAAAAACCAATGGACGGATGGGTTGAAGATTTACCATTCGGAGTATGTGATAAAGAATGGGAAGGATAGGCTGATGATACCGCAGGTGATGAAGATACATAAGAAGGTATTGGGACCGGGAAAGGGGAATAAACAAAGAGCCGCGAAGTAACATTACTCAGCGGCTCTTTTTCTTTAATTCTTAATGAACTTCTTCCTCACCACCCCCTTCTCCGTTTCTACTTCTATAAAATACACACCCGCTTTCCAGGTACTAATATCTATTGCCTTTTCCGCCCTTGTTGGTCTTCCTTTAAAGTAAGCAGAAAAGATGCCTTTGCAGGTGTTTTTTCACCTGCAAACGAACGACTCATTATACATGCCACTTTTTTCATCCTTCAAATATACTATATATATAAGTATGCTTTTGGTTTAATTTTTTAAGTTCAGAAGACCATTTTTCGGAAACCGGTAATTACCTATTGGCTCCAAATAACATAAAATCGCCATAAGTATATTACCTATTGGCGAAAAGTAACGTAAAACTGCCAATCGGTAATTACCTATTGGCGAAAAGTAACGTAAAACCGCCAACCACACATTAGGGATTGGCAAAAAGTAACATAAAACTGCCAACCACACATTAGGGATTGGCTCCCGTATACGTAAAACTGCCATAAGTATATTAGGGATTGGCCTCCGATAACGTATTATCGACATAAATAGAATAGGGTTTTGAAAAAAAGTAATGTAAAACCGTCAACCACACATTAGGGATGGGCGAAAAGTAACATAAAACCGCCAACCACACTTTAGGAGTTCGCGAAAAGTAACATAAAACCGCCTACCACACTTTATCGATTTGGCGAAAAGTAACGTATTAACGCCAACCACACAATACATATAGGCGAAAAGTAACGTAAAAGGGCAAATCACACATTAGGGATTGGCGAAAAGTAAGTGTCCTATGACAAGTGTTTTTAAATACATGACAAAAATCATATATAAATTCGATAGCTCATATTCGAAAACCCAATAATTTTGTAAATAAAAACAAATATCATGGCAAAATTAGGATGGCAAGGTTCAGGAAATCCATTGATCAGACCAATGGAAGAAAGTGTAGCAAATGCTAACAATATTGTGATTTATCACTACGATGTATTAACCATACGACAAGGGGAAGATGCTGGTATATTAGCCATGCATACCGACCTCAAACCACATGTGTTGACCCTAGAAAGTCTCCTCGGAAAACAAGAAAGCGACAAGCCCGCACAAACCGCACAAACCGACAATGCCGAATCGGCTTTTGCACAAATGGCATCAAAACTTGACGAATTCGAAGTTTTAACCACCGCTATTCACCCCCTCCATTCGTTGCCCTACAATATTATATGGGGCAACAATCGCAATCGGTTTTACAACGGCACCTACCTTCAACGCCTTTCGTCACTCGTTGGATTAGCTGCATCCATGACAGCACAAGCAGTGCCCTTGGGAGCTGCCGCTGTAACGGCTTATCATGATGATATAAAAGCTCGTCAATTGGCACAAAAAAAAATGATAGTAGCCACAGGTGACGATTCGTTGAAAATAAAAGAAACCATACAAATACTTATCAAAAAACTAAACAAAAACCTTGGTTGGCTCAAGTTTTATTTTGGCGATGAAGACGATTGCCAAGCCAGCATAAACGAGTTTTTTCCGCTCAACCTTATCACTAACAAATCCTCAAAAGGCCATTACCAATTACTTGTACCCAAAGGCGATTTCCGTAAAATTTGTATACATACATTCAAAACAGGCGAAAAAATTGACATCAAAGTAGGCGCTTCGGATGTGTGGATTTCGACAGCCAATGATGCCAGCAGCCCAATACCATCGGGTTACAAAGCCATAGCAGGTAGCACCGTAACCATCGACCCATCGTTGCTTGGCGACTTAACCAAAAAATACATCATGGCTACCAACGTGAACCTTACCACCACCTGCGATTTGATTTTTAACATTGTGAAATAATCAATACCAATAGCATCCACCAAAAAGCCCCGAGCAGAGATGTAAGGGGCTTTTTTATTGCGACACTTCGATATTCTATTGTTCAGATGTTCGAATGTTCGTTTGTTCGAACAATTGAATAATAGAACAAATGAACATTTGAATAATTGAACCTTTGCCTACTGCAAAATTGCAAATTTTCTTTGCGCCTAAGTGCCATGGCGGTAAAGAAAGAGCTATCTTTAAGCCGATTTTGAAAAAATGAGAGGGGCGATATGTCGCGAGAAAACTACTACCAACAGCTGGGTGTGAAACCAAGTGCGCATGCAAACGAGATAAAAGCGAGGTATAGGGCGTTGGCAAAAAAATATCATCCTGACAAGAATATAGGGAATAAGGAAGCGGAAGAACGGTTTAAGGAGATACAAGAGGCTTACCATGTGCTGTCGAACCAAAACAAAAGGCGGCACTACGACTTGCACGCGACCGAACGGGTGAACTATTACCAAACTACGGCTTATACGAAAGGGGAAAAAGGGGAGGAAGAGGAAAGGCCGGTGGACAAAACGGAATGGTATCATTTTGCCATCAGTGTTGGGGTGGCGGTGGTGTTGCTTTACTTTATAGTATCGTATTCGTTGAAGTAAAAAACGGGAGAAGCTACCGAGAGAGGCCCGACTTACTGCAGGGCCATGAATTTGGCTTTGGAAAATACTACACAAGTTAATCGGGCAATGCAGGTGAGGTCGCCTTGGAGGTTGTAAATTTTGATTTCCCAGATATGGTTTAGTCCACGGATGTGGATGGGTTTGCAAATGCCAGTGACGGTGCCACCGGTAACTGCTTTTACATGGTTGGCATTGATTTCGAGGCCTAAAACGGTGAACAAATCGTGATTGATGGTGAGCCAAGAAGCAAGGCTGCCGAGTTCTTCGGCTAGGGCTACTGAAGCTCCTCCGTGGAGCAAACCGAAGGGTTGCTTGGTGCGCCTGTCGACCGGCATGGTGGCTTTTAGGTAGTCGTCACCTATTTCGGTAAAGGTGATGTTGAGGTTTTCGGCCAGGGTATTGGGCATCATGTTTTGCAAATCTTGGATGGTGGGGTTGGCGTACCAAATTTTTTTCGATTTCATAGCGTTTTGAGAATTTAGGTGACAAAAATAGGCTTAATTCGAATATCTTGGCTTAAAAGTATTGGGGTAAGGTTTCGCTAAATTATCATAAAAGACATGATTTGATAATGTAAGGGCTAAAACTTTAGGCCTTAATGTCGATAAAAAGAGTAGTTTTGCAGCCCTTAAAATAAGTAAAAATGAAAAACATAAGAAACATTGCCATTATTGCCCACGTTGACCACGGTAAAACAACCTTGGTGGACAAAATATTACACACCGGAAAGTTGTTCCGCGAAAATCAGGAATCGGGTGAGTTGATATTGGATAATAATGATTTGGAACGCGAACGAGGGATTACCATTCTCGCAAAAAATGTTTCGGTAAGATATAAAGGAACAAAAATTAATATTATTGATACTCCAGGCCACGCTGACTTTGGAGGCGAAGTGGAACGTGTGTTGAACATGGCTGATGGGGTGGTATTATTGGTGGATGCTTTTGAAGGAGCGATGCCTCAAACTCGATTTGTAACCCAAAAAGCATTGGCACAAGGAAAACGTGTGGTGCTTGTTATCAATAAGGTGGATAAACCTAATTGTCGCCCTGACGAGGTTCACGATCAAGTATTCGATTTGTTTTTCAACCTTGGTGCTACCGAGGAACAATTGGATTTTAAAACCGTTTATGGTTCATCGAAACAAGGTTGGATGGGTCCAGATTGGAAAACACCTAATGCCGACATCACTTATTTGTTAGATACCATCATCGATTTTTTCCCTGAATCGCCACGTGTGGAAGGAACTCTGCAAATGCAGATTACTTCGTTGGATTATTCTTCGTTTGTAGGTCGTATAGCTGTAGGACGTGTGTTGAGAGGAGAAATAAAAGAAAACATGCCAGTATCGTTGGTGAAACGCGATGGTTCGGTGGTGAAATCGAGAATAAAAGAATTGTTCACTTTCGAAGGATTGGGCAAACAAAAAACTACTACTCCTATTCAATCGGGCGAGATAGTGGCCATAACAGGTATAGAAGGATTTGAGATAGGCGATACCATTGCTGATTTTGAAAACCCTGAAGGATTGACTCCAATAGCTATTGACGAACCAACGATGAACATGACGTTTTGTATCAACAACTCTCCTTTCTTTGGTAAAGAAGGAAAGTTTGTTACTTCGCGTCACTTGAGAGACCGTTTGTTTAAAGAGTTGGAAAAAAACCTTGCACTACGTGTGGAAGAAACCAATTCGGCCGATTCGTATTTGGTGTTTGGTCGTGGTATTCTTCACTTATCGGTACTTATTGAAACCATGAGACGCGAAGGCTATGAATTGCAAGTAGGACAACCACAAGTTATCATTAAAGAAATAGATGGAGTAAAATGCGAACCAATAGAAATATTGACCGTAGATGTTCCTGAAGAATATGCTGGTAAGGTGATTGAATACGTGAGTCAGCGTAAAGGAGATATGTTGTTGATGGAGCCAAAAGGCGATTTGCAACACATCGAATTCGATATTCCCTCACGAGGTATCATTGGTTTAAGAAATAATATCTTGACGGCTACTGCCGGAGAGGCCATCATGGCACACCGTTTTAAAGCTTTCGAACCTTGGAAAGGAGTTATTCCTCATCGTAACAATGGGGTGCTTATTTCGGGCGAAATGGGAACTGCTATTGCTTATTCAATTGATAAGTTGCAAGACAGAGGAAATTTCTTTGTTGAAGCAGGCGACCCTATTTACACCGGACAAATCATTGGCGAAAACAATCGTCAAGATGACATTGTGGTAAACATCACCAAAGAGAAAAAGCTAAGCAATATGCGTGCATCGGGTTCGGATGACAAAATGCGTATCATCCCGAAAATTAACTTTTCGTTGGAAGAAGCCATGGAGTATATTCAACTTGACGAGTATGTGGAGTTGACTCCAAAGTCAATACGTATGCGTAAGATTTTGCTTGACGAAAACGAAAGAAAACGTTCGGAGAAAAAAATGGTGAATCAATAAGAAACCAAAACTCCGTTGGATATTAAAAGACCGATGTTCTGTGAAAACAGAGTATCGGTCTTTTTACGTTAGCATGAGTTTGAAGCTTGCGATAACAAGACCAATGGCCAATAGATAACGTAAGGTAGGTAGATTAAATTTTTTGCTTCCGAAATACGAACCTGCAATGCCACCCATGATGGTAAATGCAATTGCGTATTGTAAATTGTCGGTGAGGTGAATTCCTCCTTTTTGCATTTGTCCAAACAAGCCCGACAAGGAGTTCACAAAAATAAACAAGGCAGATACTGCAGCCGTTTCTTTTAAACTTGCCCAACGCATCAATAGCATGAGTGGGCTCAGCAGTATCCCCCCTCCTATTCCAATCATTCCCGAAACAAGACCAATTAATCCACCCGAAAGAAGCCCTGCCCATAAAGGTATTTTGTTGTTGGTGTCGTTGTTTTGTTTGAATTGAACTACCAATCGGATGATGGCGATGAACAAACAAACTGCTAATATTTTTTTATAAATACTATCGGGTAACACCATGGTGCCACCTAGAAAAGCCATAGGGATACTGAGAATGATAAAAGGTAAAAAGAGTTTTAAACGGAAATGCCCTGCTCGGTAAAAACCAATAAACGAGATGAGTGAAACCGCAAGATTCATGACCAAGGCAGATGATTTCATGAGCGAAGGAGCAATGCCAACCATTGCCATCACGGCTAAATATCCACTTGCTCCGCCATGCCCTACTGATGAGTAGAGAAAAGCCACCAAGGCGAGGAGAGAAATCAATAATAGAAATTGTAAGTCCATGTATTAGTTTGAGTCATCCGATTTAATTGGTTCGAGATGATGCAAAGTAAATAAATATTGTTGGCTCAATAGAAAATTAAAATTGAAAGATTGGCAAGTAAAACGAAGAAATAAATTAATCTCATTGTTCTTCCTCTTTTGGTTTCGGAACAAAGTCATAATTTATCACCACCTCCTGTTGAGGCGGTAAAGGAGGTTGCTCTATTTCAAATTCTGGTTCTTCCGTTATTTCTTCGTCATCACCAAAATCGTATACCTTGGCTTGTGGTCCTTCTTTGCGGAAATGATACGCTGTTACAAAACCTGCGATGGCTCCCATCAAATGACTTTCCCACGAAATCTCTTTGGTTAATGGCAATACACCATAAGCAGTGCCACCATAAAGAAAAGCTACAAACAAGGAAATAGAAAGCAATCGTACATCTTTGCGAAAGACTCCACTAAAAAAAATAAAAGTTACAAACCCATACACCAGTCCACTCGCTCCGATATGATAAGCAGGACGAGCAGCAACCCATACCCAAAAATCAGTAATAAGATAAACCCAACCAAAAACTTGAAATGCAATGGGACGATAGAAGTAAAACATGACACTTCCCAAGATAAGCAATGGCAAGGTATTGGAGGCAAGATGAGAAGCATCGGCATGCAAGAGGGGTGCTGTCAAAACACCAAACAGCCCTTCGAGTGTGCGAGGATATAATCCATACCACGAAAGATTATTGTCGGCAACGGTTTCGTAAAGGCGAATGCCCCATAAAATGGCTACAAACAAGGTAGGATAAAGAATACTATAAAATAATTTTGATCTTGAGTTGAGCATTTCTTAAAACAAACATACTACATTCTATCGTATCCTGCGCTTCTCAATCATCATACCAAAACAAACAACTGACTTTTCGTCATAAAATGAATAAAAGAAGGATGAAACTATTTTGTTTAATTTCGCAACTCATCCATTTAAATTAATTGTTCGCTTATGAAAATCCGTTTCGTTTTATTACTCAGTATATCGTTGTTTGCTTGTCATCAAAAAGAAATAACAAAGACTTACAATAATAAACCAATTAGCAATGCATCAACCGGTGATGAAACAAAAGCGGTTGTGATTGACGCAACCATTGACATTTCTGCGACAGGAGCTATGTATACCATCGACAGCCTGAAAATAACAGGAAACATTTTGTCAATCATGGTAAACTATTCGGGAGGATGCAAAACACACGAATGGGAATTAATTTCGAATGGAATGTTCGAAAAGTCGTTACCACCAAAGGTGGCGGTTTGTCTCCAACATAAGAACAATGGGGATGCTTGTCGCGAATTGGTGACGAAAGAATTAAAGTTCAACATCGCCAAACTTAAATCGCCAAACAGCAAAACGGTGATTGTGAAAATTGGAGATAAACAAATACGATATACTCAAGAATAGAAAGCAATTCTGCCTCTATAACCAATTCCTGCATACTTCAGTTTGGAT
>Ga0194060_10002956_pt1 | contig 12101 bp, 9 predicted proteins | sample SepL225m_MetaG_FD_163427 | JGI IMG/M metagenome (GOLD analysis project Ga0194060, IMG submission 163427) | Anoxic zone freshwater microbial communities from boreal shield lake in IISD Experimental Lakes Area, Ontario, Canada - Sep2016-L222-5m | ecosystem: Environmental > Aquatic > Freshwater >... | reverse complement strand
CTCTCACCCTTGTAGGAGATATTTATAGTTTTAGCCATGTCTGGAATTCTAAAAGTTAGCCCTGACAAGTACTAGTGGACATGTCTGGTCATCCTTGAACTTGTCAGAGTCAGACCTTAGAGTTTGGACAACGGAAAGGGGCAACAAATGCCATATTTTGAATTCATTGGAGAAGATGCATCACGCAAGTCCGAACATGCTGAGAAGTATTGGGAGATCACCCAGGTTGGTAAAAATGTAACCGTTCGCTTCGGAAAGATTGGGGCAGATGGCCAGTTGAAAGTCAAAGAATTTGAAACAAAAGAGGATGCCGAGGCAGAAGTCGCCAAACTAATTAAGGAAAAAACTAAAAAGGGTTATATCGAAAAACCAAACCCTCACGCTTAGATTTTGTCGAACTGCAGCGAAGTTTTCGGTCTTTGTTAAGTAATTAACCTACGTTACCAACCGCCATCTTTACAGTACTTGGACCCGCTTCGGTTGGTCGTACCTCAAGACGCATGGGAATATGGGTCTTCATACCTTCAACGTGACTGATGATTCCAATGATGCGTTCTTCACGGAGATCTTCTAACACATCTAGAACTTCTTCCAGGGTTTCGTCTGACAGTGAGCCGAAACCCTCATCAATAAAGAGCGTTCCAAGTTCAATACCACCATTGTCACCTTTCACGACTTCAACTAATCCCAAGGCCAAAGCTAGTGAGGCGTAGAAGGTTTCACCACCCGAGAGTGTCTCAGCAGGGCGCTCTTTACCAGCAAAGTAATCCATGATTGTGATTCCAAGTCCTGCTCTTTGCGAACGCCCTTGCTTATCTTCATGCAACCTAAATTCGTATTTTCCATTGCTCATACGACGTAGATGACGACTCGCGAACTCTAGAATCATCTCCAAGCGCTCCTGTAAAACGAAGTTTGTAAGACTTAAGCCCGCGGGGTTCTTTCCATCTACCCAACCCTGTAGCTTCAAATAAGGATCACCCGTTTCGCGCATCTCAGATATTTCATCTAATGCCGCAGTAATTCCAGCTTGTGAAATATTTAAACTTTCATTAATCCTTTCTACGACTGCCAATTGGTCATTAATCGCAGAAAGTTCTTGCTCGAGATCATTCACCCGATGAGCCAAAGTGTTGATCTTTTCTTCAAGCTCGGCGGAATCTGGCAACTTCTTAAAATCAGGTTGAGCGAGTAAGGCGTTTATCTCCTTAAGACGACCGGTGAAGGCAGAAACCTCGGCAATGAGTTTTTCTTCATCGATCGCCAGGATCTCAGTCAAACTATCTTCATTTTCAATCTTCAGTCGTTTCATCTCAGATGTAACTTTTGCCTCAGCAGCAATCTTTGATTTTTCCGCACTCTCGAAATCAATAAAGTGTTGGAGACAATCATTAAGGTCGCTCAACTCCTGTTGCGCATCCTCATATTCGCGCACAATTTCTTCAGCTTCTGATGCACTTTTTTCCAACTTCTTCTTCGTTGCTTTAAGTTCTGTGGAAGCCTTGAATTTCTTCTTTGATGCAGAGGTTGAATCCTTTAACTCATATCTAAGTTCACTAAGGTCACTCTCGAGATTAGCGACAATTTCTTCAAGACGATCCATTTCCTCCTGATTGAAGGCTCCTTGACTCTTGACGGGGGTTGGATGATCTTTGGAACCACAAACAGGGCAAGGCTGACCCTTCTTTAACTTCTTGGCTGCCAGTCCGATGTAACTCTCTTTCTCGAGCGTTCGATACTCCTTTACCTTCTTCTTAGTGGTTTCTAGCTTTTTCTCCAGGGCTGAAACCTTGGTTGTTAAAGAAGGCAATCCTTTGATTTTGCGTTCGTTATCTAGGGACTCCTCAAGCAGGACTTCGAGATCGTCGAGCTCAGACTCTGCCTTTTGTGCAGCATCAGCTTTCTTGGAAAGAGCAGGAACCTTGATGTTGAGCTCTTTGATGCGCGCTTTTACTTCAGTTGAAGTCATCTCGGCATAATCTTCATCAATCTGTTGAAGTGCTTCTTCCATCGCCGTATCCGCAGTCTCACAGGTTTCAACAAGCGTTTGCAATCCTGATGCCTTTTGACGAGTCAGCAACTGCGACTCTTTCAAGGCCATTTCGTCCGCCTTTAAATTGAGGCCATCAAGCTCTGAAGTTAGATCAGTTTTGGCCTTGATCTTCTCTTGAGAATCTTCAAGCAGCGCTAAATCTGCCTTTAGCGGATTTAGTACTTTTTCAATTGCAGCTCGCTCTTGAGTCTGCTTGTCGCTATTTGGTCGCAACAACGCAATTGCTTCCTGAAGTTCTGTATTCTGACTTTCTCGTTTCTCATTCTTATCGTTAAGCACAGATTCCAAGCGCTTAAAATCTAAGTCTCCTTTGGACTCAACCCACTCCTTCTCAAGGTTGCGCACATGGTGATTGATTTCTTGGCTCTGCTGGGCAAGCAAGCCTTGAATCTCTTTGGCTCTAACATCCAATTGCCCCTTGATCTTGTCATAAAAGAACGTTTTAAAAATAGTTTCCAAAACCTCGCGACGCTTTTCAGTAGAAGCGTGCAAGAACGACGCAAAGTCACCTTGGGGGAGCACGACCATCTGTGAAAACTGCTCATTATCTAATCGAAGCTCTTCCTTGATCCGAAGATTAACTTCCTTAACTTGGTTAATGGCCTCGTGTGGTGGATCAACAAACTCCAAAATAGCTTTTGCGTTGACTGGAGTCGTGCCCTCACCACTTTTCTTCGGAGCATCATAAGCGGCAGTTCGTGTGACTCGATAACGTGCTCCGCCTGTCGAAAATTCAATACAGACTTTGGTCTCATCTCCTACTTCACAGTAATCACTTCGAACTCTTTGGCCTGCAGGTCCCGACTTAGTTGCAGCTTCATGCGCTGTCACTCCATAAAGTGAAAAGACAATCGCGTCGATGATTGAACTCTTACCTGCACCTGTCGGTCCTTCCAACATGAAGATTTTGTCCTGGCTCAGTGCGTCAAAATCGATCTCTTGTTTATCCTTAAATGGACCAAATCCTTGAATTGTTAAGTGATGAATTCTCATTTATTCACCTGAGTTAGGGTGAGTCGAACATCAGCGCAGCAATCGTCAATTGCACTTGCAATCTGCTCGCTTGCCTCTTCCTTCGTTACTCTTGCAACGAATCTCCGTGTCACCTCTTCAGGAGTTAAATTCTGGAGAAGAACGCCATCTTGATTTCGCCCAACGACACCATCGGTAGTAATGCGGGTTTCTAGGTCAAGTAAATTTTCAAACTTGCGTTTAAGGGTGTCGAAAACATTGATTGGGATTTCTTTGTCAGTCAAGACAACTTTGAGCCAATCCTTCGTGGAAGAATGTTTATCAGAGATTAACTCTTCCATTGTGCCTTCAATCTGCTTCATTCCACGCAGCTTTGGTGCAACTAAAACCTCGATATCAGAGTCTTTAACACCATCCTTTGATATCTCAATCTGTAGAACTTGCTTCTCATCATCACGTTCCGAGAACGAGAAAGGAATTGGCGAACCGCTATATCGCAGTAATGTCGATCCTGGCCCCTTGATCTCATTCTTTGAATGTGGCCGATGAATGTGTCCCATCGCAACGTAATCCGCACCAGCAAAAACAGCTGCACTTGTCTGGCCTAGCCCGCCAACTCGAATGTCTTTTATATTTCTTTCACTATCACTCTTCGTTGCTCCTTCTACAAAGGCATGCGTTGCAACCAAAACTCTTAGCGGTTTAGAGCTTTGCTGCTTCCTATTCTCAACATCCTCATTTATGAGTCGCATCGCCTCTGCCAGGACTGCGGACTGGGATGCTTCAACCTGCCACTGTCCTGCGTCAACATCTGGCTCAAGGTATGGAATTCCGTAAGCGAGTAAATCAAAATTTTCAGATGGCACGACAACTGGCTTTGCGATCTCATGAAGTCGGGTTCTAAAGTGCAAGCCCAATCCAGACATAAATCGTGTATTGCTTCCTAATCGGACACGGCTATCGTGATTTCCAGATGTAATCAGTACCTGTATTCCGTACTTATTTATCTCCGCCAAAGTATCTTCAAACAACTCGATAGCTTCAGTTGGCGGTACACCTCGATCGTATATATCGCCTGCAACAACAAGTAGATCAGGCTTTGTATCTTTAATGACCTCGCCATGAAGCCAAGTCAGAAATCTTTCGTGTGACGGTGCCAGAGACTCACCATGGAGTCGCCGTCCGATATGCCAATCTGAGGTATGAAGGATTCTCACAGGTTAAACTTAACCCGAACCCCAGACTAATGTCACCCAAAAGAGTGCTCCAGGTAGTGGCTACCTTTAGAAAGCTACACCGTAGTGGAAGATAAGCTCATGGAGAAAAACAATCGCCACAGCTGGGTGGTTTGGTAGTGAAGAGTTTTACTCTAGGCAAGAGTGAGCTCCTTCAAGGAGACTTCTATAAGACATTGAATTCTAGAAAGAACGTTAGATTAATTCTTACATCTCCTACCTACAACATTGGTTCAGGAGGTAAGCGAGCCGATGGCATGCGAAGAAAAGGGGAGTTTGATCAAAAGTCTTTTTCTGGAATAACTTCCTACTCAGATAACTTACCTGAGGATGAGTATCAAGAGTCACAGCAACAATTTCTTCGGTGGGCAGTGAAGTGTCTCAAACCAGACGGAGTTATTGCATATGTACACAAAAATCGCCACAAATCTCGAAACTTATTGACTCCATACTCTTGGTTTTTACCTCTGGTGGACGAGGGGGTGTTAAAGATTTATGAGGAAATAGTTTGGGATAGAGGGAGCACGCACAATCATGATAAAAATTATCTTTTTCCTGTTTCCGAGCGCATCTATATTCTGTGCAAACCTGATGCTAAGCCATTTTTTCGGAATTTTGACCCTGACGGATTGAATAAAGGCATGTCTGATGTTTGGCGAATCAATAGGCCGAAAAACAACTTTCATGATGCGGCTTTTCCGCTTGAATTAGCCTAGAGAGCTAGTCATGGACCCGTACAGTGGCAGCGGTACAACTTTTTTAGCTGCGCACACGCTCAAGCGCAGATTTGTCGGTAGCGAGCTTTCAGCCAAGCATTTCAAGGATTCGAAGGCAAGAATTTTGGCTGAAGTGCCTCATTAAACTGGGATTCTTCGCAGGTATGACCAAAACTTGATTGACGCGTGTCGGTGGGCCAGCCTAGGATGCCAACTAAGAGGGGCCGATTGTCTCTAGCAACTTATCTGTGGTGTTTCGCCACAGTTGAACTAATGCTGAACAATCGTCACCGGATATCGATGGCACTTACCATCGCGCGCACCAGAGCTTCTCTGATATCTATCGCTGTATCGATTCTTGCGAATCCGATGCTACGAGAGAAGCCCCGGTGCGGCGCGATGCCTACAGTGATCAATACCGATCATGAGGTAGGAGGTAGAGGCAGTCGGCTTCTCTTTTTCACACAGGAGGGAGTGGGCGGTGGCACTTTTCAAACGTACAAAAGCACCTGTCGATTCCTCTTCCGTGACAGATAGAGAATTCCAAAGACTTTTGGTTCAAGAAGCCTTGATCTTCACCGCATGGGGAGAAGGTAATCTCTTTGTCCACTTGAAAAAAGATGGTAAGCATTTTGTTAAGGCGTACGTCAACAGCTCCTGGTACTCCATAAGCGTAGCTTCGCGTTCCGCGGGTACCGCGATGATGAGAGAGATACGGGCAGATTGGACTTCTGCAAAGAAATCTGGACTGTTGCCAGATAACGTCTCTTTCTATTGGGCTTTGGTTACGGTGTATGGCTTTGCAGAGGTGAATTTCAATGAGCCTCCTGAACAGTATACAGCTGACTTCACCTTCACTCTTGGTCGAGAACTTGACGAAAAGTTTCGCAACGGATGGTTTCCAAAGAGTGACGCTGACCAAATATTGCTATTTAATTTTCTTGCATATGCTCCTATACGGGTAGGTTTCTTTGGGCCGTATAAATCTATTCTCAAAGCCCTGACTAACTCTTTTCCGCAGAACCTGCATTCAATGAATCCCGAGTACGCATCACACGTTGCGGCGGCTATTGGTTTTGGTTATGGACATCTTGAGGGATATGTCTCGCTGGCAAATAGATCGCCACAAATTTCCTTGGATTCGAACTTGGACGAACTTCGCCATCTTCCGGAGCTCAATGATTTCAGGTTCCCACGCTTGAAGACTATTCAATACCTTCTTCGCAAGGGGTGGCGCTTCCTCGACTATTTGGAAGCGGAAGCAGATCCATTAATTGCAACTCGTTTTAAGACTCACGTCTTACGCGGCGCGGACACAACACACCAAGAGACAGATTTACCCGAAGAGCGATTCCTTTGTTATCAGCAGCTAACTACACGCATCATCTACGGTAAACCAGGTTTAGCGGTGCGCGATCGTGAATCTCGTAAGGTTGAACTCGGTTCTCGTTATGACCGCCATAACCTTGTCGTTTCCAAGAAGTTTGTATCAGGCCTTTCTGTCGATGAATTGCAGGCGTACAAGAATTGGATGTCTGGGCTCGTAGGTAAAAACTCTGCCGTCACTCACTACGCACTTTCACTCAGTCAAGCAGTTCCAGGGTCAGAGTTCAACTGGACACCAGGGATAGTTAAAACACTCTTCAATTCTGAGTCGGAGTTCGCTCGTAGCGCAGTAAGAAACGCAATTGATGCAGACCCGTCATTGCTTCGATCTATTCCTCCGGCTGCTCTCGCTGAATTTATCGATACTCTAGATACCAAACTGTTAGATAAAGTATTAAACGAGATTAAGTCGTCTTCCTTCTCGTATACGGCAGCCATTAACTTTTGGGTTTCGGGCCATCTCAATTGCAAACTCAATGAGTCAGAACTCAAGATAGCCACAGCATTCTTAATTTGCGCATGGAATTCCATTTATAACGGCTCATGGGGCGAAGGAGATCTCAACAGGTATACCTTATTCTTCCAAGTGGCCCAACAAAGCAAACTGCAGCCCTTTGCCCAGTGGAAAAGTGCAATCGGTTTTTATCTTGGTGATGCAAACTTCTTACTGGGCTTCTACGGTCTTGACACTCACCCACAATTCTCTCGAGGCTTACTCGATGTCCTGGATATTCGTAATGAAGAGATGCTTGATTTCTTTGCACAACCAATTGTCAGCATTATGCAATGGGGAAACAACGAAACTGCTATACGCATCTTAAGCGCCTTCAATGACTCAAAAAAGCTGGGTGCGACGGATTTACTCTGGAAGATTCTTGGGGGCCAGATGATTGCTTCTGAAAAGCAGGAGGCGTTCTTAGAGCACTTGAACACAGTTGACCCAAGCGGAACAGGCTACTTGCGCGGCATCTCTTCAGCCATTCACTTGCAGGATCGTAAGGCAGTTCTAAGGTATTTGATCAGTCTTTCTGCTGAATCAAAAGATTCATTCTGGCGTCGGAATAAGACGGAGATGCAAACTCTCCTTATGAATTGGAAAGACTTCCCCACATTTTTGTGGAATAACCTGGAGAGAATTCCAAACAAAACTATCGAAAAGTTTCGGATATATGAAGGACTTAATCAAAAGGTACTCAAGCAAGTATCACCTAGTTCTATCGCGCGAATGAATCAGGCTCAAGTTGATTATTTTGTATTTATGGTCACTGAAAATCCAGCGATCTATTCAAATGTCAGCTTGCTGCGTGCAATGTTGATTGCTCCAAGCGCATCAATTAATGAGAGAGCCGCTGCATATGTAAAGAGTGAGAACAAGTATGCAGCCCATTGGCTCTTAATGTTGGAGAGTAATTTACCAATTTCCCAACAGGCGGCGCTTCGATACCTTGAAACTCAGTTAGAAGCTAAAGATTTTTCTGCCAAACTACTCATGGCCCTCGATAGTAACAACCGAGGAGCACGCAAGTTGGCGCTTTCGGTTCTATCAAAAGTTAAATCACCTTCAATGTTAGGTGGCATAGTTGATGGCCTCGTCGAGAATCGAAATATAGATACATGGAAAGTCGTCTCAAAGAATCTTGAACTCATCAGTGAAGTTGAAAAGTATAAAGAGTTCACGAGTCAAGTGTTTTTATCAAGACGCAAAGGTCGTAGGGTTAAGGAAGAGATCAAATTCGACATTGAAGATCTTATTGAGGACATTTCTGAAGCGGTTGAAAAAGACACGCTTATCCGAATGGCGCACAGTTCTATTGCCAGCGATCGGGATTGGGCGTTAAAACAGATTGCCTTGACTGGTATCGAAATTGAAGGAGTGACAGTTGAGCGCGCTTGGAAGGGAGACCTCAATGTATGAGCGTAACTCTCGCCGAGTAATTTCCTCGAGTATTGTGAAAGCAAATAACTCTGCACTTTCAATCGGAACCGATCTCAATCGTGATCCTGTCTATCTTTCGGGTGAAGTGATTCCTTCACGAGCTTTCGCTCAGGCGATGTTGGCTTTAGGTGCAGTTGTTAAAATCCAACGCCCAGCTCAGAAGGACCACTCTGAGTATCAGGCATGGGTATCGGGCGAGTATATGCGAATCCTTGAGGAGCGCGCTCCGCATATGCAAGAAGAGCAATTAGCTCTCGTTGCGCGCCGAGAAATATTGCAGGAAAAGCGCGACAAGCTCACTCAGAGTTTGCGCTCACTAGAATCTTTCATGAATTCAAAAAAGCAGGCTTACTTTGATTGGCTCTATGAAAACGACCGTAACGCGTGGATAGTTTTAGATCCAATTGTTAGCGTACAGAAAGATGGAACATTCTTTGAGGCGTTTTCTGGTGATGAATCAATCTACGCACGAGTATTCCTGCCACATTCTGCTCTCAAAACTTCAGAGAAACCAAGTTTGGGAACTACTAACATTGATTTCTCTCTCCTGCTCGAACGTGAATTCGACCGTGTACGAAGCTATCGACCAATGTCCCTAACTGTGGGATTGAATTCTGTCGATTTCAAGACAGAAGCTGCAGTGGTTGAGGAGGAGAAAATTCCTCTTCCAGAGACATGGGTGCGAGGACTCGTTGAGGTGCAATCAGTTCTTGCACTCGCACCAACCACTTTTGAAATGTCCTCTGACGCTCTTGCTGAAATCATTGCTCGCTTACAATCAGAGAAGGAGAAGACAGGTCCCCGTTCACTCAAATTTATGTTAAAGCCAAGCCATCCAATTCGTGTTGAAATTGAACCTTGGGGTGAAGTGTTTGCAGATGATTGGTGCATCTTTAGGGGGGACAGTGAAGCAACTGTTCGTATCTGGGGCCGTCGGCGCTTGGCAGTATTGAAGGACATTTTGGTCGGGACCGATCGAGTGAAAGTTCACTTCTTAGGTTCGGGAATGCCTTCATTTTGGACGGTAATCAAAGATGGTGTTGAACTCACCATAGGTCTATCAGGATGGACATCTAATGATTGGGCCTCAAAAGCTAAGTTCTCCTCATTTATCCCTACATCAAATGTTAAAGAGGAGTTGATCCCCCTCGCGCTCGAGGCAGTCATGAAGAGAGGATCGACAACAACTTCAGAACTAGCACAGAGTCTCTCAGTTTCTGTCGGAGTCGCCTCTGTCTTGCTTCAGAAGCTTTGCCTTCAAGGGAAAGCGATGTATGACCCTGATCGCAATCTCTATCGTTGGCGTGATCTCTTCCCAACGCTAGATCTCTATGTTGATGACGATTCTTCACGCGAAATGCGTGGAGCATTATCAAGCCTTGCAATATTCAAGGTAGCCAAGACTTTGGATGACATCAAAGACGGTGTTCGCTATCTCTCAGGGACTATTTCTCTTGGCAGCGAGTCATTCAAACCACTTCTCGAACTAGATCTTGATAACCGTCCTAAGTACGCACAATGTAGTTGTCCCTTCTATAACTTCAACAAGTTGCGACAAGGCCCATGCCGCCACATGATTGCACTGCTTTTGGTAGGTGATTCGCAATGAGCTCAATGGAGGAATTGCGCAAGCGCGTGGCAGAGATTGGCAAACCAGCTGCGATTACTGAGGAAATGATCCGCCTTGGGTTTATCACTTCCGAGGAACTTTCTGCCAACAAAGTTAATGAGGCAGAGATCAAGCATGTCATCAATGAGTTGCAGCCAACCCTGAAGGAACTCAGCGAAATCCAAGTACGCATGTCCACTTATGGCAGTGTGGAAACAATGCTTAAACAGATTCGCAATGAACGTATCGAAATGGTGAAGAAGCGTCGCGAAGAGCGAAAGATTGAGAAGGAGCGCAACCGCGTTATTCGCCAAGAAGCATGGGAACTTGCCAAGCGAACCAAGGCACCATTCCTAGGTGTTGGAGTATCAAGCCGTCTCACATTTGATGGGGGAGACCGCGCAGCGCTGGTCCAAAGAGGTTTGCCTGAGTTAATGACACTTAGCGATATTGCATCGGCGATGAATCTAACAACGGAAGATCTAGTCTGGCTCTGCTACGAGCGGGGCGCTACCGAGACTGATCACTACACGCGATTTGAAATACCTAAGCGTTCAGGCGGAAGTCGATTGATCTCATCCCCTAAGCCAAAGATGCGAATAGCTCAAAGTTGGATCAACCTGAACGTTCTGGAGAAGCTCACACCATCTCAGTATTGCTACGCTTTCCGTCCGAAGACTTCAATTGTTGATAATGCAAGGCAGCATTTGGGTAAAGGCGTCATCGTGAAGCTGGATGTGAAGGACTTCTTCCCATCGATTACATTTAATCGAATTCGTGGATACTTTGAATTTCTCGGTTATAACCCTGGAGTCGCCACAGTTCTTGGTCTTCTTTGCACTGATGCGCCACGAGTAAGAATCACCATTAAGGGGCGCTCACAGATTGTTGCCATTGGAGCCCGCAGCCTCCCACAAGGTGCTTGCACTTCACCGGCTCTTGCAAATCTGATTGCATCCCGACTTGATACCCGCCTTGCAGGATTGATCAATACATTCAAGGGGGAGTGGTCATATACACGTTATGCCGATGACCTCACATTCTCGACAACTGATACCAAGCCAGAGATTGGTCAGTTAATTGCCGCGGTAAATCACATCGCTAAGGATGAAAAATTTGAAATCAAGGCAGAAAAGACACGAATCATGCGTTCACCTCGTCGTCAGTCAGTGACAGGACTAATTGTTGGAGATGAAGTCCGCATCCCTAAAGCAACGATCAAAAAGATGCGTGCTCTTTTCCATAACATTGAGAGCAAGGGAAAAGACTTTGTCACTGAAGAGCTTGGCAAAGACGCAATCAATGTTGCGCATGGCTATTGGGCATACCTTCATATGGTGAACCCAACTCAGGCAAATAAATACCTCATTAAGCACAAGTGGCTTCGACGTTAATCAATGAATGATCTTGATAGGGCTGCAAACCCAAGCCTCTCGGTAGTCGAATTTAAGGAGTTGTTGGATCTCCAAGAAATTGAGGTTTATCAGGCGCTTGATTTGAATGAACAAGCATCTCAACGCTATATCGCTTATCTGGAAACACAACCAGATCCTCAGTATTTCCCAGAAGAGGATTTCAATGGCGAGACATTGCAGAAGGCTAATTCTGGTGATCATCTGGCTCAATTCTTGATGGCGCTTAATTGCAAAGATTCAGGTGATCAAGAAGGAGAGAAACAGTGGTTTCGAAAGTCCGCTGAAAATGGAAACATCATCGCTGCATTTAACTACGCACTAAACCTTTCAACCCCAAACGAGCAACTTCCTTGGCTCTATAGAGCTGCATTTAAGGGCTTACCTTACGCGTCCTTCAATCGTATTCGTAAAGGTTACGAACGATGAAATTGTAATTGTTAAAGAAAGTCTTCGCATTCCAGGATGATTACTAACTGCTTCAATCCATTATAGAAACCTTAGTTCTCTATAATGAGTTCACGCTTAGAAAGCAGTTTTTATCATAAAGTTGTGCGTCAACCTTTCCAATTAAGAGTTATCAACCCTCAAGTAGACGTGCCATCCACTTCTCGATCTCATCTGGATGACGTGGCAGATCCTTCGTTAATAATTCGTAGCCGTCTTCGGTGACCACGATGTCATCTTCAATGCGGATGCCGATGCCACGCAACTCCTCCGGGAGCAAGAGGTCATCGGGTTGCAAGTAGAGACCGGGTTCCACGGTGAGTACGTGTCCTACC
>Ga0194060_10002955_pt1 | contig 12102 bp, 8 predicted proteins | sample SepL225m_MetaG_FD_163427 | JGI IMG/M metagenome (GOLD analysis project Ga0194060, IMG submission 163427) | Anoxic zone freshwater microbial communities from boreal shield lake in IISD Experimental Lakes Area, Ontario, Canada - Sep2016-L222-5m | ecosystem: Environmental > Aquatic > Freshwater >... | reverse complement strand
CACCCTGCTGGTGGCGCGGGCGATCGAGCACAAGCCCGCATCTGTCCGGCCGCTGGACGAAGTCAAGGCCGAGATCACGAAGAAACTGATCCAGCAGGAGAGCATGAAATTGGTGAACCAGCGCGGCGCGGCGAAATATGCCGATGTGCAGAATGGAAAAGAAACTGGAATTGCCTGGAGTGCACCCAAGATCGTCAGCCGTGAGGGCAAACCGGTTGTGCACCCGGACGCGCTGAAGGCTATCTTCCGCGTCGGCACCGGCAAACTGCCGGCGTATCTTGGCGTCGAATTGCGTGACCGCGGCTACGGTTTGTACCGGATTTCACGCGTTATCGAAGCGGCGCCGGCGAACGAGGCCGCAGAGAAAAACATGCGCGAGCAGTTGGCGCGGCAGACGGCGCAGCAGGACTACGCCGCTTATCTTGCCAGCCTGAAGGCGGCCAACAAGATAGAAATCAACAAGGCGAATCTGGAGAAGAAGGGCGGATAGGGGTAGGTTTGCGCCGGGTCTGGTTGACATCACCGCCGGGCTGGCGTTGTCTTTGTATTGGAACGACCACGGGGGATCTATGACGTTGCAGATAGTCGTTATGGTCAAGCAAGTGCCCGATACCCATAACGTGACCGAGGAAGCGATGAAGGCGGACGGCACAGTGAATCGCGCCGCCCTGCCTGCGATCATCAACCCCGAAGACCTGAACGCGCTCGAAGAAGCCCTGAAGATCAAGGACCGGATCGACGCCCACATCACGGCGATTACGATGGGTCCGGCCAAAGCAGCGGAAGTGCTGAAGGAATGCCTTTACCGCGGTGCCGACGATGTCGTCCTGATTTCTGACCGAAAATTCGCCGGCGCTGATACGCTCGCCACTGCGTACACGTGGAAGTACGCTATCGAAAAGATCGGTAAGTACGATCTGATCCTCTGCGGCCGGCAGGCGATCGACGGCGATACCGCGCAGGTGGGGCCGCAGGTGGCAGAAAAGCTGAACATCAATCAGATCACCAACCTGCTCGAAGTCGTAGAAATCGACGAGCGCCGGATGACAGTCAGACGCGCTATCGCCAACGGTTACGAGGTGGTGAGGAGCGGATTTCCCCTGCTGGTGACGGTATCGGGTGAGGCGAATCAACCCAGATCACCCAGAGCAAAGCTGGTGATGGCGTACAAAAACATCGAGAAGGACGTACGCGGAGATTCCTACGATGTCTCCTATCTGGAAACGGAAGAAACGCACATGTTGAGTCGCATCGTCGAGTGGAATGCGGACTCCATCGGCGTGGATCCGGCCATATGCGGGCTCGCAGGATCGCCCACCAAGGTGAAGAAGATAGAGAATGTCGTGCTGGCGGTAAACGACATCAAGCAGATTCCGTGCACCGAAGCAGGCATCCATGGCCTGATGCAGGAGTTGAAGTCCGATCACATCATTTAGCAGCAGGGCCGACACACTCAAGCAGGCAGCGCTGGCGGGTTGGGACAATCAGGGGGAACTGGCAACATGAAGCAGGTGATGGTCTTCGTCGAACAGATCGATGGCCGGATTGCGGACGTCAGTATCGAGTTGATCTGCGAAGCCCGCAGGCTGGCGCGCGAGCTGGATGCGACGGTGACGGCCGTGGCGCTCGGATCGAAGCTGGCGGGCGTCCTGCCCGCGCTGGGCAATTACGGCTGCAAGACTGTCTATTGCGTCGAGGATGAGCGGCTGTCCCATTTCACTTCGCATCCTTACGCCAAGAGCGTGGTCGGCGTCATCCGCAGACATGCGCCGGCGATCGTACTGTTCGGCGCCACGATCATCGGCAGGGACATGGCTCCGCGGATCGCTTCTGCGCTCAAGTGCGGGCTGACGGCGGACTGCACCGAGCTTCGGATCGGCGAGCACAAATCCCTGAAGCAGGTCTATCCGAAAACGCTGCTGCAGGTGCGGCCTGCCTTCGGCGGCAACATCATGGCCACCATCGTGTCGCCGGAAAGCGGACCGAGCATGGCTACGGTGCGCCCCGGCGTCATGAAGCTGGATCCGCCGGAGGCCGGCCTGAGCGCGGAAGTGGTCATGGAGGAATCCGGGCTGACGCCGGACGACTTCTTGACCGAGGTGGTCGAAGTGGTGCGCAGAGAAAAAAGCGTCAATCTTGGCGCCGCCCAGATCATCGTCGCTGCCGGCGCCGGCGCTGTGGCGCCGGCCAGCATCGCGCTTGTCAGGAAGCTTGCGCAGACGATCGGCGGCGTGGTCGCGGTATCGCGGCCCCTGGTGGATGCGGGTCTTTTCCCGCACGATCACCAGGTGGGGCAGACCGGAGCCACGGTGCGCGCGAACCTGTATATCGCCTGCGGCATTTCCGGCCAGATTCAGCATCGGGCGGGGATGGCGGGGTCGAAGAGGATCGTCGCCATCAACAGCGATCCGGACGCCCCGATTTTCAGGATCGCGCACTACGGCATTGTCGGCGACCTCAACGAGGTTATCCCCAAGATGATCGACGCATACAAAAACTAGGCCCGAGGGCACTGTGAGCAACTATTTCAAAGACAACCCGGATATTCAGTTTCATCTGCGGAACAAGGATCTGGCACGGGTCATCTCCCTGGTGGAGGATGATTTCGCCGATCGTGGCCACTTTGCCTACGCGCCGCGGGACGCAGAGGATGCGCTGGAGAACTACCGCCGGACGCTGGAGATTGTCGGGGAGATTGCCGGCGAGTTCGTCGCGCCCAGGGCGCGCGAGGTCGATGAAGAGGGCGCAAGCTACGCCGATGGCGAAGTGAGCTACCCCAAGGCCATACGCGAAGCCATGGCACGAATCAACGGGGCCGATCTCGGCGGATTTATCCTGCAGAGGAAATACGGCGGCCTGAACATGCCGTACACGGTGTTTTCGGCGGCGATCGAGATTTTCGCCCGCGCCGATGGCTCCCTGCCGCTGGTCATCGCTTTGCAGGCGCTGGCCGCCACCATCGAGAAGTTCGGCACCGAGGAGCAGAAGAACCGCATCCTGCCGAGGTTCGCGTCCGGCGAAATAGCGGGCTCGATGGCCTTGACCGAGCCAGATTCCGGCTCCGACCTGCAGTCCATCATGCTGAAGGCAGTCCAGGGAAGCGACGGAAAGTGGCGTTTGAACGGCGTGAAGCGGTTCATCACCAGCGGCTGCGAGAAACTTTCGCTGGTGATGGCGCGTTCCGAAGAAGGCTCCAGCGGCGGTCGCGGCATTTCGCTGTTCATCTACGAACGCAACGCCGACATGAAGATCCGCCGGATCGAAAAGAAGCTCGGCATACGCGGTTCCCCGACCTGCGAGCTGCAGTTCAACAATGCCGAGGCGGAACTCCTGGGCCAGCGCAGGATGGGCCTGGTGAAATACACCATGTTCCTGATGAATTCGGCCCGCCTCGCGATTGCCGCTCAGGCAGTGGGTATAGCGGAGGCCGCCTACCGCGAAGCGAACTCCTATGCCAGGGACCGCAGTCAGTTCAAGAAGTCGATCCAGGATATTCCGGCGGTCTATGAGATGCTCGCCAATATGCGGATCGGCATAGAAGGCGCGCGCAGCCTGCTCTACGAGACCTCGATGATGGTCGACATTCGCGAGGGCATCGAGCGCAGGATAGAGCGCCACCCGGAAAAGGCAGCCGACCTGAAGAACGACCTAAGCCGTTACGGCAAGTATGTCGCGCTGTTCACCCCTCTGGTCAAACGCTATGCCGCGGAGATGGCGAACAAGGTCTGCTATGACGCCATCCAGGTGCACGGCGGCGTCGGCTACACCCGGGAGTTCGATTCGGAGCGCCATTACCGCGACGTCAGGATCACAAGCATTTACGAGGGTACGACACAGCTTCAGGTACTGGGCGCCGTCGGTGGCGTGGTCGGTGGCGTGGTGTTCGAGCGCCTCAACGAGTACGAGCATGAGCACGACTTCACGGGCGTCAAGGCGCTGTTCGCATCGGCACAGCAACTGCGCACGCGTCTCGAAGCGGCGGTGTCCCATGTCAAGGAAGTGTCCGACGCGAACTTCCAGGAATTCCATGCCGAGCGGCTGGTGGAAATGGCGACCGACACCGTCATCGCCTATCTGTTTTGCATCGAAAGTCGAAACACCGAGCGCAAGGCGAAGCTCGCGCACCAGTTCATCCTGGCGGCGCAGCGGCGCGTCAAGGCGCACCTGGACTTCATACTCTCCGATGACGTCAGCCTGATCCAGAGCTATGGGGAAATTATCAAGGCAGAGGAGCCACACTAGGCGCAGGCGCTTGTCGGTGCGCATCGCGCGGCGACTTCATCGCGGCGCTGGTCGATCAGGCCGGTCTGGGCTGTGTCCGCGCCAAGCTAAGAACTCGACGCTCCGATCGACCCAAGGGCGATGGTGTTGAAGCCGCCATCGACGTACATGATCTCCCCGGTGACGCCGCTCGCAAGCTCACTGCAGAGGAATGCCGCGGCATTGCCGACTTCATCGATCGTGACATTGCGCCGCAGCGGCGCCTGATGGGCGTTGAAGGCGAGCAGCTTGCCGAAACTGCCGATGCTGGCCGCAGCCAGCGTCTTGATCGGCCCGGCGGAGATCGCGTTGACGCGTATTCCTTTCGGACCCATGCTCGCCGCCATGAAGCGTACCGCCGCCTCTAGGCTCGCTTTGGCGAGACCCATCGTGTTGTAGTTGGGCATGGTGCGCACGGCACCAAGGTAGGTGAGCGTCAACAGCGCCGCCTTCCGACCCTCCATCAAGGGCAAGGCCGCCTTGGCGAGCGCAATGAAGCTGTAGCTCGATGTATCGTGCGCGATGTGGAAGGCCTCGCGCGAAGCCCCGGCGAGGAAATCGCCGTCGATCGATTCGCGCGGGGCATAGGCTATCGAGTGCACCAGGCCGTCCATGCCGTCCCAGCTTTTGCGCAGTTCGGTGAAGAGGCGGGCGATCTCGTAGTCGCTCGCGACATCGCAGGGAAATACGAGATTGCAGCCGAAGTCGCTCGCCAGCTTGGTAACTCGTCCGCGGAAACGCTCGTTCTGGTAGGTAAATGCGAGTTCGGCGCCCTCGCGATGGCAGGCCCGGGCGATGCCATAGGCGATGGAGCGGTCGCTGAGCACGCCAGTGATGAGAATACGCTTGCCTGTCAGAAAACCCATGGTGACTCCGGGACGCGTTGGAATGTGCAGATTATACCGGGGTGACGCTTCGAGCGGGTTCGGATAAACTCGGTCGATGCGAATTTCCGGCTCGCTCCTCTGCGTCGCGATTTGTGCGTTTCTGCTTTCCGGATGCGGAAAGGTCTGGAACAATCCCTATCCGGCCGAGCAATCAGGCAAGAACATACTCTACAGTTCGTTTTCGGAGCGGCCCAAGCACCTTGATCCGGCGCAAGCCTACACGGTCGACGAATACGACTTCATCTGGCAGGTGTACGAACCGCCCTTGCAGTATCACTATCTGAAACGGCCCTACACGCTCATTCCGGCGACCGCCGCTGAAATTCCCAGGCCGCGCTCCTATGACAGCAACGGCAAGGAATTGGCGCCTGGCGCCAGGGGCGTGGCCTACAGCGTCTATGAAATTCGCATCAAGCCCGGCATCAAGTATCAGCCTCATCCCGCGTTCGCGCAGGACGAAGCGGGCCGCAACCTCTATCTGCATCTGACCCCGGGTGACCTGCGCGACAAATTCAAGCCTGCCGATTTCCCCCAAAGCGGCAGCCGCGAACTTGTGGCGGATGACTACGTCTACCAGATCAAGCGCCTCGCTCATCCGCGCATCCACTCGCCCATACTCGGGCACATGAGCGACTATATCGTCGGCCTCAAGGAGTATGCGGCGCTGCTCGAAAAGGAGGACAAGGCGCTGCAGGCGGATCGTCCGGAGCGCTCGCCGACCGTGTGGGACAGCCTGTCGCGGCACGAGATCGCCGGCGTCGAAACCGTGGACCGTTACACCTACCGCATCAAGGTGCGCGGCAAGTACCCGCAGTTCATATACTGGCTGGCGATGCCGTTCTTCGCTCCGGTGCCTCCGGAGGCCGACCGTTTCTACGCGCAGGACGGGATGGCGGAGAAGAATCTGAGCCTGGACTGGTATCCGGTGGGCACCGGCCCCTATATGCTGGTCGAAAACAATCCGAACGCGCGCATGGTGCTCGCGCGCAATCCGAATTTTCGCGGCGAGCCTTATCCGGCCGCAGGGGAGACGGAAGACGCGGCGGCGGGCCTGCTCGCCGATGCGGGGAAGGCGGCGCCGTTCATCGACACCATCGTTTTCACGCGCGAGAAGGAAGGGATTCCGTACTGGAGCAAGTTCATGCAGGGGTATTACGATCAGTCCGGCATCAGCAACGACAATTTCGACAATGCAGTGCGCGTCAGCATGGAGGGCGAGGCGGGATTGTCGCCGGAGATGGAGGGGCGAGGCATCCGTTTGAAGACTTCGGTCGCCACTTCGGTCTATTACCTTTCATTCAACTGGCTGGATTCTGTCGTGGGCGGGCAGGGCGAGGCGGCGCAGCAGGAGCGCGCGCGAAAATTGCGCCAGGCGATTTCCATAGCGGTAGACAACGAGGAGTTCATTTCGATTTTCGCCAACGGCCGCGGCGTCGCCGGACAGGGGCCGATTCCGCCCGGAATTTTCGGTTTTCGCGGCGGCGACGACAATTTCAATCCGGTCGTGTACGAGAAGAGCGGCGCAGCGTGGCAACGAAAATCCGTAGCTCAGGCGAAGGCGCTCATGGCCGCCGCCGGCTATCCCAACGGACGCGACGCGAAGACCGGCGAACCGTTGGTGCTGTATCTCGATACCACAGGCGGCGGCCCGGGGGGCAAAGCGCGGCTGGACTGGTACCGCAAGCAATTCCAGAAGATCGACATCCAGCTCGAATTTCGCACAAGCGACTGGAACCGCTTTCAGGAAAAGATACGCAAGGGCAACACGCAACTCTTCTTTCTCGGCTGGAATGCCGACTATCCGGACCCGGAGAATTTCATGTTCCTGCTGCACGGGCCCCAGGGCGCGGCAAAACTAGGCGGAGAGAACAAGGCCAACTACTCCAATCCGGAATTCGACCGTCTGTTCGAGCAGATGAAGAATATGGAGAACGGCACTGAGCGCCAGGCCATCATCGATCGCATGGTGGCGGTGCTGCGTCTGGATGCGCCCTGGGTCTGGGGCTATCACCCCAAGGACTACAGCCTGTATCACGCCTGGCTCTCCAACGTGAAGCCGAACCAGATGGCGCGCAACGGTCTCAAGTTCTACCGCCTGGATCCGGCGCAGCGCGAGGTGCGGCGCGCCGAGTGGAACCGGCCCGTGGTCTGGCCGGTGATCCTGATATTCGTGCTGCTGGTCTTGAGCGCTCTGCCTGCGCTGCGCACCTGGCGCGCGCGCGAACGGGCGAGGGCCTAGAGCGCCATGTACGCCTATATCGTCCGCCGCGTGGTGTACGCTTTTTTCATTCTGATCGGCGTGAATCTGATCACCTTCGCGCTGTTCTTCAAGGTGAACACGCCGGACGACATCGCGCGCCTGCAACTCGGCGTCAAGTACGTGACGCCCGAGGCGATCGCAAAGTGGAAATCCGACCGCGGTTACGACAAACCGCTGGTGTACAACGGAGGGGCCGAAGGCAGGCACAAGTTCACAGACACCATTTATTTCGAGAAATCGGTGGAAATGTTCCGCTTCAACTTCGGTCGTGCCGACGACGGGCGCGACATCGCCTACGAAATCAGCACGCGCATGTGGCCCAGCCTGGCGCTGGCGGTGCCGGTATTCCTCGTGGGCCTGCTGCTCCAGATCACGTTCGCCCTGATGATGGCATTCTTTCGCGCCACTTATATCGATTTCTGGGGTGTCGTGCTGTGCGTCGTCATGATGTCGATCTCCGGTCTGTTCTACATCATCGGCGGCCAGTACCTGATTTCGAAATTGTGGAATCTGGTGCCGATTTCCGGCTACGTCGAAGGCTTCGACGCGCTCAAATTCCTGCTGCTGCCGGTGGCAGTGGGCGTGATAGGCGGTATCGGCAGTGGTGCGCGCTGGTACCGCACCATTTTCCTGGAAGAGGTGGGCAAGGACTACGTCAGGACGGCGCGCGCCAAAGGGCTGTCCGAAGTGGTCGTGTTCTTCCGCCACATTCTCAGGAACGCCATGATTCCGATCCTGACCGGCGCGGTGGTCGCGATTCCGCTGCTGTTCATGGGCAGCCTCGTCGCTGAATCGTTTTTCGGCATTCCCGGTCTCGGCAGCTATACCATCGAGGCGATACAGGCGCAGGATTTCGCCGTGGTGCGCTCGATGGTGTTCATCGGTTCGGTGCTCTACATCCTGGGTCTTCTGCTCACGGACATCTCCTACACGTTGGTCGATCCGCGCGTGAGGTTCGAATAATGCCGATCCTGCCGGTCATCCTCTGGACCGACGCGCTGGTCTACATCCTGCTCGCGGCGGTCGCCGGGTTTGTCTGGTATGTGCGCCGTCACGAGCATCTGCGCGCGCCCTGGTGGCGCGTCGCGCAAACGCCAGCGGCAATGTCCGCACTGGTCCTGCTGGCGGCGTTCATGTTCGCCGGATTGCTCGATTCCGTGCATTTCCGGCTGGCGTTGCCGGCGACGCCAGCGACGCAGGAGGGGAAGGACGCGCCGCGCAGCGTTGCCTATGCGGTCGAGGTGAAGAGCGTGCTGGATGTGTTGTTGTCGTCGATCGCCAACCGCCCCGAACGAACTTATTCGGCGCCGCTCGCCACGCATGCCTATGCCAAGGAAACCGTCGAGGTGCAAGGGGCAGACGGAAAGTTCGTCAAGCAGGTGCGCGACTATCCGCGGCTGAAGTATGGCGGTGCCCACCTGACGGATCCGCAGCGGGAGTGGCGTTCCGATGTAACCCTGTCGGCGTTTCGCGGTCTGGCCCTGGCTCTGCCGCTGTGGCTGCTCCTGTCGTTGTTTCTGGTTGCCGCCTGCACGCCTCTGGAGCAGGTGGCGTCGCGCGATTTCTGGCGTGACGTCTGGGGCGGAAAGACCGAAGTTCCGTGGCGTGCCGTGCTGATCACGCTCGCCGGGGTGCTGCTGGTCATTGTTCCGGTGGTTTTTCTGTCGGGGCGCTATCACGTGCTCGGCACCGACAAGGTCGGCCTGGACGTGCTCTATCTGTCGTTGAAGAGCGTGCGCACGGCCCTGGTGATAGGCACCTTGACGACGCTGGTCATGCTGCCTTTTTCGGTGCTGCTCGGCATCATGGCCGGATATCTGCGCGGCCTTGCGGACGACGTGATCCAGTATTTCTACACCACGCTTAATTCGATCCCGGCGGTGCTGCTGATCGCCGCGGCCGTGCTGGCGCTGCAGGTATATATCGAAACGCATCCGGGCATGTTTCCGACGGCGGCGCAGCGCGCGGATTTTCGGCTGCTCTGGCTGTGCATCATCCTCGGCGTCACCAGCTGGACGGGGCTGTGCCGGCTTCTTCGCGGCGAGGCGCTCAAGTTGCGCGAGTTGGAATACGTGCAGGCGGCGCAGGCCTTCGGCGTTTCGCAGTGGCGCATCATGCTGCGGCACATCCTGCCCAACGTCATGCACATCGTGCTGATTTCCGTGGTGATGGATTTTTCTGGTCTGGTTCTGGCGGAGGCGGTGCTGTCCTACGTTGGCGTTGGCGTGGATCCCGCCATGATCAGCTTCGGCACCATGATCAATGCTGCGCGGCTGGAAATGGGGCGAGAACCCATGGTGTGGTGGTCGCTCGCGAGCGCTTTCGTGTTCATGCTGGCGCTGGTGCTGGCGGCGAACCTGTTTGCCGACGCGGTGCGCGATGCCTTCGACCCGCGTGTGCGCATAGGCGGCCGGAAGATGCGCCTGACGGGGGAAGCATGAGCGCGCTGCTGGACATAAGGGATCTCAAAACCTGGCTCGACAGTTCCGGTGGCGTGGTGCGGGCGATCGACGGCATCAGCTTGGAAGTGAAGAACGGCGAGACCTTTGCCATCGTCGGCGAATCCGGTTGCGGCAAATCCATGACGGCGCTGTCGGTCCTGCGTCTGCTGCCCGACGCAGGGCAGGTCGTGGGTGGCGCGGTGCTTCTCGGAGACGAGGATCTGCTGCGCTTGCCTGAAACCGCGATGCGCGGCATCCGCGGGCGGCGCATCGCCATGATCTTTCAGGAACCGGCCACCAGCCTCAATCCGGTGCTGACCGTGGGCATGCAGATCGGCGAAGTATTGCAGCGGCACACAGAACTGCGCGGCGCGGCGGCGCGCAAGCGCATGCTGGAACTGCTCGACGCCGTTGGCATACCGGACCCGGCGCGGCGCCTGGACGAGTATTCGTTCCAGTTGTCCGGCGGAATGAAGCAGCGCGTCATGATCGCGGTGGCGTTGGCCGCGGAACCGGACCTGCTTGTCGCCGACGAACCGACTACTGCACTGGACGTCACCATCCAGGCACAAGTGCTCGATCTGCTCAAGGAATTGCAGCGCAAGAAAGGCATGGCGATATTGCTGATCACTCACGACCTGGGTGTGGTTGCGCAAATGGCGCACCGGGTGGCGGTGATGTACGCCGGCCAGATTATCGAGGTTGCGGCGCGAGAGCGATTTTTCGGGACACCGCTGCACCCGTATTCGCGCAAACTGTTCCAGGCTTTGCCCGGAAGCGCCAGCCGCGGCGGCGATCTCGCCGTGATCCGGGGACAGGTGCCGCCTTTGACCACGCGGTTCGGCGGCTGCCGCTTCGCCGAGCGCTGCGATCTTGCCTGGGAGCGGTGCCGCACCGAAGTGCCGGTATTGACGACGCACGGCGCCGGACAGCAGGTGCGTTGCCATCTGTATGATAAGGACGAAGATGCGAGGCGCGCCGCCGGAGAGGGTGCGGTGCCTCAAGCGCTGTCCGCCGCAGTCTCGGTCGCGCCTGAAGCCAAGGCAAGCGCCGCGCTCCTGCGCGTGCGCGACCTCAAGGTTCATTTTCCGATTCGAAGGGGGCTGCTCAAGCGCACGGTCGGACAGGTGCGGGCGGTCGACGGCATGTCATTCGACCTTGCGTCCGGGATGACGCTGGCCCTGGTCGGAGAATCAGGCTGCGGCAAGACCACCGCCGGCAAGGCAATTCTTCAGCTGATCCGCCCGAGCGCAGGATCGGTGCAGTTTCAGGACGCCGAACTCACCCGTTTGCGCGGACAGGCGCTGCGCTCGCGGCGCGCCGATTTTCAGCTCATTTTCCAGGATCCTTTTTCCTCGCTCAATCCGCGCATGCGCGTTTCGGACATCCTGGGCGAAGGCATGAAGGCGCTGGGGGTGGCGGATGCCCCCGCCGAGCGCGCTCTGCGCATGGACCGGATGCTGGCACAGGTCGGATTGAACGCAGAAGCCAAACAGCGCTATCCGCATGAATTTTCCGGCGGACAACGCCAGCGTATCGCGATTGCACGCGCCCTGGCGGTGAATCCGAAGCTGATCGTCTGCGACGAACCTACGAGCGCGCTCGATGTTTCAGTGCAGGCGCAGATACTGAATCTGCTGAAGCACCTGCAACTCGATCTCGGCCTCGCCTACCTGTTCATCACCCACAACATCGCCGTAGTGGAGCACCTGGCGCATAACGTTGCGGTGATGTACTTGGGGAGGATCGTGGAACGCGGCAGCGTGGATGAGGTCTTGCGCACACCCAGGCATCCTTATACCCAGGCACTGTTGTCGGCCGTCCCGGCCCTGGATCAGACGGGGGAGCGCAAAATCATACGCCTGCAGGGCGAACTGCCTTCCCCGGCAAATCCGCCCCAGGGCTGCCACTTTCATCCGCGGTGCCCGCAGGCGATGCCCGAATGCAGGCTGGAGTATCCGGGCCCCGTGAATACCGGCGGCAGTCACGAAGTGAGCTGCCTGCTGTATCGCGATCGCGGCGGCTGAATCCGGCGCTATTTTTTCTTTGTCGGTGCGCGCTTTTTCTTCGCGGACTTCGAACTCTTGCCGCCCTTGGCGCTCTTGGCGGAGGTGGCTTGCGGCACCTGTATGACCAGTCGCTGCCCGACCGTGATCCGGCCGATCTGGTTCCACTGGCGCAGGTCGTCCACGCTGACCTTATGGCGCTGGGCAATCAAAGTCAGGGTGTCGCCGCTCCTGACGGTGTAGTTCAG
>Ga0194060_10002954_pt1 | contig 12103 bp, 14 predicted proteins | sample SepL225m_MetaG_FD_163427 | JGI IMG/M metagenome (GOLD analysis project Ga0194060, IMG submission 163427) | Anoxic zone freshwater microbial communities from boreal shield lake in IISD Experimental Lakes Area, Ontario, Canada - Sep2016-L222-5m | ecosystem: Environmental > Aquatic > Freshwater >... | reverse complement strand
GCGTCAACTCTCTCCCGGTCTCTACCAGGCAACCCCCACGATTCCCTTCAAAGGCGTATGGTTTGCTCGCATTGACCTGAAACAGCAGCAACAACTTGTCACCAGTAAAAAATGGTTTTTCAACGTCAGATAAAGGGCTTGACTTTACAGCGCATCCCACACCATTGCCCAAACTCGAAAACGCAGAATGCTCCCTCAGTAACTCTCTATTTTTTGGGTTACGATCATATCACAGACATTGTCTTGAAAGATATTTTTTTCTTTTCAGCAAAATTTCAACAATCTTGATACAATGCCATTCAAGTTGTACTATTAATAAAAGTTTAGTAACAGTGAGACAACTATGAAGGTAGAGATGAAGGCAACACAAGTTCTTGATGCAGCTTTGCATCTATCCCATCCTGCAAGGGCATTCATTGCTGAACGTTTACTGGAAAGCCTTGATGCAGAACCTGACTTTCAGCTTTCAGCACAATGGCAAAATGAGATCGTTCAGCGCTGCCATGAGATTGATTGCGGGAAAGTGAAATTGCTGCCGGGAGAGCAAGTTTTTGAGCAAGCCTTTGAGGATTTGATGTGAAATACCTTCGCTTTCATCCCGAAGCACAGCTCGAAATGGTAAATCTGCCAAGTTCTACGAAGCGAAGCAAGTCGGACTTGGAAAACATTTTTTGGAGGCGGTTCGTTCTTCCACACAAAAGATTCGACTCTTTCCATCAATTTATCAGCATGTTGATGGAATGGTCAGGCGATGTTGTGTCGAACGCTTTCCATTCGGGATTGTATTTCGTGAAAAGGAGGAGGAGATTCAGATTATTGCTGTCGTTCATTTCAAACGTGATCCAGACTACTGGAAACAAAGACTATGAACAAAAAAATTTTATCAAGAAAATCTCTGTCAAAAACTTGTCCTGAATCCCGTATCCTCAAACAACAGCAACAACTTGTCACCAGCAAAAAATGGTTTTTCAACGTCCAGTAAAGGGCTTCACTACCCTTGCACTCTTCGCCTGTATGATGACAGCAGGCAGCACTCTCCATGCGTCGGCAGTGGATAACAGCATTCACGAAAAAGCCTGCTCCGTTACCGCAGGCCAGCGAACCGTCACGCTGAACATTGAACCGAAACCGGTCAAGCACATGAAGGAGCTTACCTTCAGTGTCACCGTGACCCCATGCGACAAGCTGCCTGAGACGCTGCTGCTCGATCTCTCAATGCCGGGGATGCAGATGGGCAAAAATCAGGTGACGCTGGTCAAAAAGAGCGGCTGCCTCTATGAAGGCAAAGGAATTATTGTGCGCTGCATGAGCGGTCGAACGCTCTGGCAGGCAACCGTCCTCTCCGATACACTGAACAATCCCGCCTTTACCTTCAATGTCAGAGAGTGAGCAATCATCTCCTGAAATGTTGCGCTGCGACCACTGCCTGCAGGAGACAAGCCGGGCATCGGCCATTATCGTTGAGATCAACGGAGAGCGCAAGCTCTTCTGCTGTCATGGTTGCCTTGGGGTGTATGAACTTATCCACAGCAACTCGCTTGATGCCTTCTACAACCAGCGGTGCGACTGGCAGCCGGGCCCTCCGGCAACCGGGGTAAAACTTCAGGCATCGGCCTTCGCCGACACCGTCACCATCAGCGGTAAGGAGCATCGAATTGAGCTGTTGCTCTCAGGCATCAGGTGCGCCTCCTGCGTCTGGCTTATCGAAAAGTTTTTGATGAAGCTTGACGGGGTGCTCTCGGTAAGGGTGAACTATGCCACCCACAAGGCAACCATCACCTGGAGTGGTGAAGAGGTAAGCCTCGATACGATACTGAATGCCATCCGCTCCATCGGCTACCTCCCCCACCCCTGCCATGGCAATGGAGCTGCCGAAATTTTTGCCCGGGAGAAACAGGAGCTACTGCTGCGCTTCGGTACCGCCGGATTTTTCTCCATGCAGCTCATGCTCTTTACCACCGCACTCTACGCTGGCTTTTTTGAGGGAATTGAGGAGCGCTACCGTCTCGCTTTCCAGCTCATTTCATGGGCGCTGGCCACGCCGGTACTCTTCTACTCGGGCTATCCCTTTCTCCACAGCGCCCTCCGCTCATTGCGACGGCTGACGCTCAACATGGATGTGCTGGTGGCGCTTGGCGCACTCTCGGCCTACGGTTACAGCATTGCCATGATTTTTTATGGGGGGGAGATATTTTTCGACACCGCCTCGATGATCATCACCTTCATTCTTCTGGGCCGGTTTCTGGAAGCAGGCTCAAGGCTCAAGGCAGGAAATGCCATTGCCGAACTGGCTGAGCTGCAACCGCATGAGGCGCTGCGGGTGGCAGAGAGTGGAGAAACCAGCATGGTGGCTGTGGCTGCAGTTCAAAGCGGGGAGATGATTGAGATCATCCCGGGCGACCGGATTCCGCTTGACGGCAGGGTTGTGGATGGTGAAGCTGAGGTGAACGAAGCGATGCTGACCGGCGAATCGAATCCCGTTCTAAAAAAAACTGGCAGCGATGTCTTTGCCGGAAGCTTTTCCATGAATGGACGGCTCCGCATCCAGGTCACCGGCAATGCGGCGAGCACCCTGCTGGCCCGTATTATCCGCACGGTGGAGGATGCCCAGGCACGCAAGGCGCCGATTCAGGGTATTGCCGACAAAACCGCCGGTTATTTTGTACCGGCCACCATCATCCTCGCGCTTGCCACCTTTCTCTACTGGAAACTCACCTCTGCCAGCAACGTCACCGCCCTGATGAACGCCGTCTCGGTGCTGGTGATCGCCTGCCCCTGCGCCCTTGGTCTGGCAACGCCGCTCGCCATTCTGGTCGGCACCACCACTGCCGGAAAGAGAGGGATTCTCGTCAAAGGGGGCGATATTTTTGAGACCATCTCAAAAACCACCACGGTCGTCCTCGACAAAACCGGCACCATCACCACCGGCAAGCCCTCCACGACCGACCTGCACGACTACGGCCTCACGCCAACGTTGATGCAGCATGTCGCCTCGATCGAAGCTGCCTCGGAGCACCCCACCGGCCGCGCCCTTGTGGCTGCATGGCAGGGTGAGCGGCTGACGGTAACGCAGTTCAGGGCAACACCGGGCAGAGGAGTTTCAGGGGTGATTGATGGAACTCTCTGGCGGGCGGGCTCAAAGGCCTTCATGGAAGAGGAGGGTGTTCAGATGGAGCGTGAAGAGAGCGCCCACACCGCATCGCTCGAAGCTGAAGGGAAAACCGTGGTGATGGTCGCCTGCGGCAACAAACTGGCCGGAGTGATCGGGATGATTGACGACCTGCGTAACGACGCTCTTCCCCTTATTAACGGGCTGCGGAAAAAAGGGTTTGCCCTGATGATGCTGACCGGCGACAACCGTGGAGTGGCCAACTACATCGCCGCCAAATGCGGCATCACCGACGTGCAGGCCGGGCTTGGCCCCCTCGAAAAAGCAGCGCTGATCCGCGCCCTGAAAGCAAAGGGAGCGTGTGTCATGATGGTCGGCGACGGCATCAACGACGCACCCGCCCTGACCGAAGCCGACATCGGTGTCACCCTCGGCCACGCCTCCGCCATTGCCCTTGAGAGCGCCAGCGTTGCCATCCTGAACGACGATCTCAGGCTCATCAACACCCTCATCACAAGCTCTTCACGATGTTTTTCCATCATCAGGCAGAACCTTGTCTGGGCCTTTTCGTATAATCTCATAGCGCTGCCACTTGCCGTGTCGGGGGTGCTGCACCCCATCATCTCCGCCCTGCTGATGGTGACCAGCTCCCTTGTTGTGGTAAGCAACTCCCTGCGGCTGAAAAACCTGTGACCAAGCAACCATGAGCAGCACCTTTTACCTGATCGGCATCGGTTTTTTTGTCGGCGTCGCCGCATGGTTCCTCTTTATCTGGGCCGTCAAAAGCGGCCAGTTCGACGACCCCGAAGCGCCGAAATACCGGATGCTTGACGATGACGACGAGCCAGCAAAAGCGGCAAAGCCCCCAAGGCTCAGAACGCCCGCAAAAAGGAAAAGCCCATGAGCAGCGCTCCCCTTCTCGCCATGCTCCTCTCCGGACTTGCCGGAGGATTCGGCCACTGCATCAGCATGTGCGGGCCGGTGGTTGCAGCCTTCACCGTCGGCGAAACCCGGCAGGGAGTGCTTCACCACCTGCTCTACAACCTCGGGCGAATCACCATCTACACCATCCTCGGCGCTATTGTCGGGCTCTCCGGCTCATTCCTTGTCCTTGCCGCCTCCATCGAGCAGCTCCAGCGAGGCATCATGATCATCGCCGGACTCTCCATCATCCTCATGGGCCTCTCCACCGCAGAGTGGCTGCCACTCCCTGCTTCAACCAGGAGCTGCACCCCCGGCAACTCACTCATCCAAAAAATCATGGCCCTCTTCAAAGCCCCGCGCTCCATCGGCGCTTACTACCCCATGGGTATCGTCCTCGGCTTTCTCCCCTGTGGCCTCACCTACACCGCCCTCCTCGCCGCCGCACGCGCCGCCATGGAGGCTCCTCACGCCTTTGCCGGAATGCTGCAAGGCGCCCTGATGATGATGCTCTTCGGCATCGGCACCGCGCCAGCGCTGATTCTTGTGGGGAAGGTGGTGAACAGTATCAGCGGGAGAATGCGGCTGTGGTTTTACCGCGTGGCCAGTATGATTATGATTGCCACCGGGGTTTGGTTTGTGGTGGAGGGGTGGTAATTGGAAAAGATTATCACTTTGAGAACGTTGTATAGTGGTTATATGACCATTGAACAAATAGGATATTTGAAACTGAAAAAAATCGCAAAATACTTTTAGTACGTTGGTAACAAACTCATTTTTTTGCGGTAATAACAAGATAAGGCCATTGTGGGATCTCTAAGATACTGACGTTCTTTTCCGGAAATCCCGAATCACTCAGTAATTTAATTGCATCTTTCCAATGATACATGTTGTATTGAAGCGTTTCACTTATGTACTGACCATCTGGAGACTGAGGTATAAAATGGTATTGAACATTTTGAACCTTCTTTAAATAAAATACTTCTTCAAACAACCAATATTGGCTTCTGTCTACTTCAAACTCACCAAGCAAACGTTTGACACCCTCTTCACGGCCTTGCTGGACAAGCCTTCCATTATGCAGAATTGACCACGGTCTGATATCAAAAGCAAGAACTCCCCCTTCGTTCAAACCTCCAAAAATACAGCTAAACAAATTAGGTAGTTTTTCAGGGGAAATATGAGGTAAGCTATGACCTAAAAAAAATATAACGTCAAAATAACCCCAATCACAAAAAACCGTAGTGAGGTTTTCCCAATTATTTATTCTTTTACAAATGTTATATTCTCCAGCAGGCCATTGTGAAAGCATGTAAGGAGATGCGTCAACAGCATACAGATTCGAATAGCCATCTTCGAATAATTTTAATACCACATCCCCAGTTCCAGATGCGGCATCAAGGATTTTAATTTCCTTTTTAAAATCACGCATACTCAATATAAGCTTAAGAGCGCTATATTGATTTTGAAAATGTTTGCGTTCACTGAGCCATTGCCGATAGATCTTATGCAAAACATTGTAATCATTTATTGAATACATAAATCACTCCTTTAGCACGTTTGAATATGTTCCGAATCCACCCAATATATTCTTTGAAAAAAAGAATTATCATTAATGCTTATAAGCCTTGCTTATTAATGTAATGGGAATCAATTCCTTCACTCCATTTTTTCCAGTCATCATGACCATGACCAAAATCAAGCCATAGATAATTTGCCGCATGTTAGCGGCAATGCTATCAGGCATACCGACAAAGCGGAGTGCTTCAGGCAGCAAGACTAAAAATGCTGATGCAAAAAAGCTGCCGGAGAGGTTGCCAAGGCCGCCAATAATGACAATGGAGAGAACAAAAATAGATTCATTGACCGTGAAGCTGGTCGGGTCAATGTATGAGATATAATGAGCATACAACGTCCCTGGAATGGCTGCCAACATGGCGCTCAATGTGAACGAGACTGTCTTTGAGAGATAAACATTTTTACCGATGCTTTGGCTGTAGATTTCGTCTTCGCTGATTGCGGTCAATGTTTTTCCAAAGCCTGATCGTGAGATATTCCGCAACACAAACCATATAACACCAACAAAGAAAAGCGAGAGTATAAGAAATGGAATTTTGTTCTCTACGCTAAATCCAAAGAGTTGAATGGAAGGAATACCGGGAATTCCAAGCGGCCCTCTGGTCAAATCCATCCAGTTATTCATGATGGAAAAAAGAATAACCTGAATGCCAAGGGTGCATATAATGAAATAATCATCTACGGTACGCAAGGCAATAAGAGAGACAATAAATGCTATGAAACCACTGATGAGCATTGCCAGCGGAATACTTGGCCAGAATGAAAAGCCGTAGTATGTGGAAAGGATTGCTGTTGTATATGCGCCGATTCCATAGAACCCTGCATGGGTTAAAGAGATAAGCCCTGCAAAACCAGCAGAGAGATTCAGGCTTTGCGAAAGCATAGTGTAAAAGCAGATCAGAATAAAGAGATGTAAAACATATTCCATTGTTACACCTCCACTTTTTTCAGTCGTTTGCCGCTAAAGCCAAGTGGCTTCCAGATCAAAAACAGAATCAGAATAATATAGGTAACGGCCTCCATCCATTTTGTATCAAGGTAAAATGCCGCCAAATGTTGCGCTGTTGCTACCAAGAGCGATCCTGCGAGTAAGCCTCTTGTACTACCAACTCCTCCGATAATCATGGCAACAACGCCATACAGTAAGAGATTGAAACCAAATGTCGGTGTCATGTTGGTATCCATTGCCGACAGAATTCCAGCTACTGCTGCTAAGGCTGAGCCAAGGGCGAGAGCGATCAGAATGATTTTGTTGGATGAGATACCATAAATATTGCAAAGTTCAGGATTGCTTGAGACCGCACGAATTGATTTGCCGGTTGCAGTGTCATGCAGAAACAGGTTTACTCCGATAAATAAGATAAAAGAAACACAAATTGTTATAATTTGAACAGTAGTAATGTATGCACCAAAAATCTGATGGCCGACGGATATTTCTGCTGTATTGATGACTTTGGTGTCGTCTCCAAAATAGAGTGAGATGGTGTTTTGTAGAATAAGGTATAATCCGATAGATGCAATGAGATATGCTAATGTAGTGAGATTTTTTTTACGCATTGGAAGATAAACCAGCAGCTCGCAAAAAATCCCAATGATGGTTGCAGCGGCAATTCCGGCTATAACAGCAAATTGAAAGGGAATTGAAAAGTTGTGTGCAAATAAAAAAACAAAATATGAGGCTGTTGTTATGATGGCAGCATGAGTTATATGAAATAATTTAGTTGGATAGTATATTATAGAATATGAATTAGCAACAAGAGAATATATAGAAAAAGAAATAAGTGTATCAAATAATACCTGCAGAGCCATAAAGAATAATTATGAAATAATTTCAGGGCAAAAAAAATCCTGTAAGTTTATTGCTTGGCTAAATAGCGCGTTAAAATTGGTTTCATAATCAGTTGTGACAGATGAGTCCAAGTTAAATTCAAATGTAAAAGTCCGTTCATTTTTAAGTCCGTATTGTTTCCGTTCCACACTATTCATAACAGGATCGTCAATTTTTTGGATAGCTAAAATTTTGTCATAAATACCCATATCTTCAATATTATCATATCCAATTGAGCCATTAGCATTAGAAAATTTTATTATTTTTAGCTGGGCATTAGATCGTTTCTCGAATCTTTGTAACCAACAGAACAAATAATCAAAAAGATCTTTATCAATTATTTGTTCATTATTCGCACTAATATAATCATCCTGAACAATAAACAGCTTATTAAATACCTCTAACGTCCCCTGCTCTATTTTTGTATAAAGACGCGTAATTTCCCAATCTCTTCTAGTAGTATCGTTTAAATACAATTCTTTTGTTTCTTTATCAATTATCTGGATACTCAAATAGCGTTTAAACCCATCTACAAGTTTTATCCATATTGGATTTTCAAAATAATTTTTTGGAATTTTTTGGATTTTTGGCTTATCTGCATGGAAAATATAATGACTTGATAAGTAATCCTGATACTTAATCCTTGAAAGGTATAAATGGAATTCCAATTCATTCTTTTTTAACTTTATATTTTTATCAAAGTCCAAATCGGACTTGACTGATTTAAATAGATTGTCAAACATCATATTGGCCTCAGCAAAATTTTCTATAATAGAACCAATAGTGGTAATTGACTTTATTTTAAGGCTAAAATCCTCTTTAAAATCATTAAAATCTATGACAAGATAAATCCACACAGAAAGAAAATGTGACAAAAAAGAAAATAGTATTCCAATTAAATAACTTACAGATGCTGGAATATTTTTAGATGCTGGATCATCTAAAAGAATTTTTGAGATAGTAAAGCCAACAATAACTGGGCAAACAAACGTGAAAAAACCATAAGCGACTTTTTTATTCATATTGATATTTCTATTAAAATATTTTCATACAATGAGTAGGGGATTGTTTTCCCATCCTTTGCAATACAGTAAGAATTAAAAGTCCCAGAACGTTTATGATTTTCTGAACTAAGCCAAATATTTTCTAAAGAATCTTCCCAATAATCACCTTCAATATTTTCTTCCGACCCAGGACAGGTCAATACTTTACCGCTCAAAGAAACATACATACCCGTGGCAACCTGATTACAAGGATGCCCTCCTGCATAAGAAGAAACGCCTTCTTCTTTTATTTGCTCTAACGTCTGCAAATTCGTCTCAATATTAAACCTATAAATATCTACGTATAATTTTATTAACCTATGTTCCGCAGGATTAATCGTCACCCATCTTTTATCCCTTGCCCTTCCAGCTATCATACTTGGTGTTACTATACAATACATATTTCTTAACCGACCCCAACGGTAAATTTCAAAGACCTCATCAATATTCAAAATAGTTACCGGATTTATTGCAAGCGCTAATCTTGTAGGATTAGTTTCATTAAAACCCTCTTTTACTAATAATTGCAATGCTTTATTTCGCAAATGAATATAATCTATATTACCTCCAACCATCGTTGCTTGAATTTCATCGTCAAAAGAATTAAATCCAAGCATAATACTCGCATTGCATTTGTTCAACTCTTTAACCAATTCATATCCAGTATATATGCCGTATTCACTAAAATATTTATAAACCAAATTATCATCACCAATGACATGGCCTTTGGTAAAAATTAACGGAATTACATTTTGCTGTTTGAGGAAGCGTAAAAATTCTATAAAACGAGAGTTTTCAAATGGATCACCCGCTCCTAAAAACTTTACACTTCTCAAACCTAGTTGCTTTGCCTGGAGAATAATTTCAACTAAATCAGAAAATTGCAATTCATGTTTGAAATCATCAATAGTGTTTTCTTTTTTAAAACACGCAGGACAGTCCAAACTACAATAAGAACCATAATCAATATCCAAAGTCAATAGCTTGCCTTTGTTCTTTATAATGGTTTCCTTGTCAAAAGCCCAGCCATTTATATCGTTGACATAGCCATCAGGAAACCTGCTATATTTTACAGGTATTTCCGGTATTACTTTCATATAGACAATTACCTTATGCTAATATTTTCGAATAATCCTTTCTTAACTTTCACAACATTATAACTACGCAATACTTCACCATCACGATCAAAATTTAAATTTCCAGTTAAAGAGGCAAACGTGTTTTCATACAAATACTTCTTAATTTTTTCCGCATCATTTCCTGCTTTGCTAATCGCTGTTTTCAAAATAGTTCCGGCTTCATAAGCATACGCATCATAAACGTCTGGTTTTTGGTTGTATTTAGCAAAAAACTTTGCTTTAAATTCATTATAAAAAGCATTGCTTTCATCAACTCCCATTATTGTGCAATAAAACCCTTCTGCGCCAGCGCCAGCTGCTTCAAATAACTTTGGACTATATGAACCATCTCCACCAATAAATACTGCTGTAAGACCAAGTTCTTTAGCTTGCTTTAAAATAATCGCAGATTCAGAGTAGTTGCCAGGTATAAAAACAGCCTTAACTCCTGATGATTTAATTTTACCCAGTTGACTTTTAAAATTCTTATCACCAGAATTATAAGATTCATCTAATAAAATTTTACCCCCTATCGAATCAACTACCCCGCAGCAGAGCTGCGGGGTATGAAGTCATGTTTAAGAATACTTTCACGAAGCACAGCTTCGAGGAATATATCCTATAGCGATTTAAAAACTGTGCTGAAACTTTTAGAAAGATTTAATCCATAATCGTCGTTATCTTTCAATATTGCAGCATCAGAAATTTTTAGGGTTTTGAATAAAAATTCAGCCGCTGTTGTTCCCTGAATACTATTTCGAGGAACATTTCTAAAAAAATAATCACTTGATTTTTGCAAATCATCTGAGGTGGCAATTGAGGAAAACTGAATCACTTTATTCTTATCTGAAATAGGAACCATTGCAAGCGTAACACCAGAGGCTGCTTCACCATAAATAACTTTTATCTTATCAACACTTATATACTTTTCCAGTATTGTAACAGCTAATTTGCTATCAAACTTTGAGTCTTCATATAATAATTCATAATTGGTCTCACCATTGAATGCCAAATCAAAACCTCGTTTCATTGATGCGCCGTATGTTGCACCTTCACCCTTTAGAGGAGCAACAACTCCAATTTTTATTTTTTCTGTTTGCCCTTTATTTTTGTTACTAGCTAAATTGCATCCAACTATAGAAAAAATAAATAGTGACAGTACTAATAGATTTTTTATCTTTTTCATGGTTTTAGAATTTTGATCGTTATACAAATATGGAATTCAAGACTTTGAAATCGAGGTCTTTAGTGACTTTCAATTCACTAAAGACCTTACCAAGCTTCATACCAGTTACCTGATGAGCTATTTTTAAACACTCTTTAAGCCTATGCTCAACAATCAATAAACTTATATTGTTTTTTTTGTTTAACATTTTCAAATTCTCCGCAATAAAATCAATGTTCTTAGGCGACAAGCCGGTAAACGGCTCATCAATTAAAATCATCTTCGGCTGATGCAACGTTGCCATTGCCAACGTCAGCAACTGACGCTCACCTCCGCTAAGCGTCATTGGCGTTCGCTTCAGATTTGCCTCCAGCGTCTTAAAAACTGAAAGTGCTTCATCTATTCCCTTCCGCAACACCTTTTTATCAAGCATCAAACCCGCCATCTCCAGATTCTCTTTCACCGTAAGCTCTTCAAAGAGATTATTCTTTTGCGGAATATAAAGCAACCCTTTTTTCAATAACGCCACCGTCGGCTTGCCGGTTATGTTCTCTCCATCAAACCATATCTGCCCATTATCCCATTGCGGTAACATGCCGTAAATGGCCTTGAGCAAGGTAGATTTCCCGCTACCATTGCTGCCCGCCAGCAACACAATATCGCCATTGTTCACTTCCAAAGAAACATTAAAAAGCACCTGCTTTTTGCCATAGCCGGTTGACAGGTTCTCAACTTTCAGCATAGTGTTCTTAGATGTATGCCGCCATTACCTGCTTGTCTTCCCGAAGCGCATCCATTGTTTCAAAAGTGGAAAGGGTTCCTTCATGCAAAAAGAAAATCGTGTCGGCAACATCAGCAATAAAATCGGTGTTGTGCTCAATCAGCAAAATGGTTCTGCCCTGCCTTTTCAAGGTACGAATAAGCTCGGCAATTTTGTTACGATACTCTGGCTGGATTCCTGCTACAGCTTCATCAAGCAGCAGCAGCTTTGCGCCGTTGGCAACACAGCAGGCAAGCGTCAACAGCTTTTGTTGTCCGTAGGAGATTTCACCAGCCAACGAAGTCTTCACATCATTGAGGTAATACTCTTTAATAATATCATCAGCATTTTGACCTAACTGCTTATTTGCTGAACGGTAAAACTGTTCTGGCAGCATGGCATGGAGCCAATTATCCCTTGGATTGTGCTGCATTGCCAGAATAATATTCTCTTTTACCCAGCAATTCCCGATTTGGCTCGCACCCCTTGAATTCATTGGTGTTTAAAATTTGACTTTCGTAACATTTTGAGTATCAAAATATATTTTTTTGTATATTTCTGAAAACTGTCCTCTTCAAAGA
>Ga0194060_10002953_pt1 | contig 12104 bp, 13 predicted proteins | sample SepL225m_MetaG_FD_163427 | JGI IMG/M metagenome (GOLD analysis project Ga0194060, IMG submission 163427) | Anoxic zone freshwater microbial communities from boreal shield lake in IISD Experimental Lakes Area, Ontario, Canada - Sep2016-L222-5m | ecosystem: Environmental > Aquatic > Freshwater >... | reverse complement strand
CATCCTGCCATCCTGCCATCCTGCCATCCCGTTTTCGTGTTTTCGTGTCCGTCGTGGTAAACAGGCGGTGCCATGAAGTTCTCCTACGATGAATTCGATCTCTCCGGGATCAAGACCTATCCCCTGAAGTCGCGCGCCAGCAAGGCGCGGGTCGAAGATTTCGGCCGGCCCCTGCCGCCTGGCGGCTCGGTCGGCGCGTTTGTCGACTCGCTGCCTGGGATGCTGGCCGCCTCGGATTTCAAGGCCGTCGTGCGCGCCATCGTCGAGGCGAAGCGCAGCGGCGCCGGTATCGTGTGGGGCGTGGGTGCCCACGTGATCAAGACGGGTCTCGGTCCGATTCTGATCGATCTGATGGAACGTGGCTTCGTGTCGGCGATTGCGACCAACGGCGCGGCCGTCATCCATGATTTCGAGGTGGCCCTGGTTGGCGCGACCTCCGAGGATGTGGACGAGTCGCTCGGGCCCGGGCGCTTCGGCCTCGCCGACGAAACGGGGCGCTTGTTGAACGGCGCGATCAACGAAGGGGTCGCGGCGGGATTCGGCATCGGCCAGTCCGTGGTGCGGTATGTCGGGGCGAAGAACCCCCAGTTCGCGCGGGCGAGCGTGCTCGCGGCCGCGGCGCGATTCGACATCCCCGTCACCGTCCACGTGGCCATCGGCACCGACATCATCCACATGCACCCGGCCGCGTCCGGCGCGGCGCTCGGTGAGGGGAGCCTGCGCGATTTTCGCTGCTTCGCATCCAACGTCGCGAGGCTTGAACGGGGCGTGTACCTCAACTGCGGGTCGGCGGTCGTGCTCCCGGAAGTGTTCCTCAAGGCCGTGGCGCTGGCGCGCAATCGAGGCGTCGCCTTCGACGGCCTCACCACCGTGAATCTCGATTTCATCCGGGCGTACCGTCCCCAGACCAACGTCGTGGCCAGGCCGACGGTCGCCAGCGGGCGGGGATTTTCCCTGATCGGGCACCACGAGCTCATGATTCCGCTGCTGGCGGCGGCCATCGTTGAGCGGGACGCGGTGACGTAATACAATCAGAGGTTCTGGCCGGAGTAGCTCAGTTGGTTAAGAGCACGCGTCTCATAAGCGCGGGGTCGGCGGTTCGAGTCCGCCCTCCGGCACCAACCTTCGCTTACGCTCGTTCCCGGGCGTAAGCGACGGATTGGCAGGCCACGCGACGGTTGTCACGCCGAAGCGTGAGCGAAGGCGGACGGTTGCTCTCATGGACCTCCTCTCTCGCGTCCGGCAGTTCGTCCGTCGTCACGATCTGGTGCGCCCGGGTGCGCGAGTCCTCGCCGCCGTGTCGGGTGGGTCGGACTCGGTGGCGCTCGCCCATCTCCTGAAGGCACTCGACGCCGCCGGCGACCTTCGCCTCGCGGGCCTCATCCACTTCAATCACCAACTCCGGCCGTCGGCCGGCGACGACGAGCGTTTTGTCGAGGCCCTGGCGGTCTCGCTGGAATTGCCCGTTGTGGTCGATCGGGAAGACGTGGCCTCGCGGGCGCGCCGCGAGCGGCGCTCGGTCGAGGACGCCGCGCGAGCCGCGCGCTACGAGTTTTTCGAGCGCGCCCGCCTGCACACCGCCTCCGACCTCGTCGCGCTGGGCCATACCCGCGATGACCAGGCCGAGACCGTCCTCCTGCGCATGGTCCGCGGCGCGGGCCCGCGCGGCCTCGCGGGCATGTATCCCGTGAAGGGCTGCTTCGTTCGCCCGCTCCTCGGCTGCCGGCGTCGTGACCTGCGCGAGTGGCTGGCGAAGCGCGCCGGGTCGTTCGTGGACGACGAATCCAACCAGGACGTCGCGATCCCGCGCAACCGCGTGCGGGCCGAGCTCCTGCCGCTTCTCGAGGCCCGGTTCAACCCGGCGATTGTGGACAGGCTGGCCGACCAGGCCGAACTGGCACGGGAAATGTGGCAGTGGATGGAGGCTGAGGCCACCGCGCTCGGTGTCGCCTGCGAGAGGGCTACCGATGTGAGACTGGCGGACGGTGGGGCGCAGCGGACGCTGGACACCGCCCGCGTGCTTGCCGCTCCGCCGGCCCTCGCGCGCCTCGTGCTGTGGCGGGCGATGGAGGCGTTGGCCGGTGGAAGGCCTGTGGGATTCGAACACGTGAGCGCGGCGCTCAGCCTTCTCGCGCCCGATGGGCCCTCGGTCGTCGATGCGCCAGGACAGCGCGTGCAACGGATTGGCGCCACGCTCGTCTTAACGGGTAGGCGCCCCGGAGCGGTGGGGCGGTCCGCACCCGGGACGCCGAACGTGTTCCGGATTCCCTTGCCCATTCCCGGCGAGGTGCTGGTGCCTCGAACCGGCTATGCCGTGTCGGCCAGTTCGCCGGCGTCGTGGGCCGCGTCCGAACACTGTGCAATTTTGGGAACGGGCCCGGTGGTGGCGGTTCGCCGGGACCGGTGCCTGGGGAATCTGGCCGTCCGGAACAGGCGTCCGGGTGATCGCTTCCAGCCGGTCGGGCTGGACGGACAAAAGAAGCTGCAGGACTTCTTCGTGGACCGCAAGGTCGCCCGCGAGTCGCGCGACGGCGTCCCGCTCGTGGTTGACGAATCGGATCGGATCGTGTGGGTGGCCGGCTACGGAATTGACGACGCGTTTCGGGTAACGGACCCCGCGCAAGCCGTGCTAATCTTGAGACTTAGCCAGGTGTGACCGCCTGGAAGACGTGTGTGGGAGGCTCGGCTTGAATTCGACGCTGAAAAGTCTGTTGTTCTGGATGGCGCTGGTTGTGCTCAGCGTCCTCATCTGGAATTTTTCGACAAAGTTCCAGCAGCATGAACGGAAGGTCACGTTCAGCGAATTCATGTCGTGGGCCGACTCCGGGAGCGTGGCGCGCGTCACGATCACCGGCCAGGAAATCGCTGGGGTCACGAAGGTCAACGAAACTTTTCGTACGTATGCCCCGGCGCAGTACGACGGCCTGGTCAACAAACTCATCGATCGCGGCGTCGTCGTGACGGCGCAGGAGGCGACGGCCAGTCCGTGGGCGTCCCTGCTGTATTCGTGGGCGCCCGTGCTGCTCATGATCGGCTTCTGGGTGTTCTTCATGCGCCAGATGCAGAGCGGCGGCAACAAGGCGCTGTCGTTCGGCAAGAGCAAGGCGAAGCTGTCGTCGAGCTCCCAGAAGAAGGTGACGTTCAAGGACGTCGCGGGCGTTGACGAAGCGAAGGAAGAACTGCAGGAAGTCATCGAATTCCTGAAGGAACCACAGAAGTTCCAGAAGCTCGGCGGACGCATTCCCAAGGGCGTGTTGCTCATGGGCTCGCCGGGCACCGGCAAGACGCTTCTCGCCCGTGCGGTCGCGGGCGAGGCGAGCGTGCCGTTCTTTTCGATCAGCGGATCGGATTTTGTCGAGATGTTTGTCGGTGTGGGCGCCTCGCGCGTGCGCGACCTGTTCGAGCAGGGCAAGAAAAACGCGCCGTGCATCGTCTTCATCGACGAGATCGACGCGGTCGGCCGCCATCGCGGCGCCGGTCTCGGCGGCGGTCACGACGAGCGCGAGCAGACGCTGAACCAGTTGCTGGTCGAGATGGACGGTTTCGAGTCGAACGAGGGCGTCATTCTCATGGCTGCGACCAACCGCCCCGACGTGCTCGACCCGGCGCTGCTGCGTCCGGGCCGGTTCGACCGGCGAATCGTCGTGAATCGTCCTGACGTGAAGGGCCGCGAAGGCATTCTGGGCGTCCACACACGCAAGATTCCGATGTCCGACGACGTGGAGATTGTCGTGCTGGCGAGGGGTTCGGTGGGCTTCTCCGGCGCGGACCTGGCGAACCTGGTGAACGAGGCGGCGCTCCACGCGGCGCGGTACAACCAGAAGGTCGTGCGCATGCACGACTTCGAGTACGCGAAGGATAAGGTGCTGATGGGGTCCGAGCGCCGCTCGATGATCATCAGCGACGCCGAGAAACGCGTCACGGCCATCCACGAGGCGGGTCACGCCTTGATGACGGTGCTCCTGCCCAACGCCGACCCGATCCACAAGGTGACGATCATTCCTCGCGGCATGGCGCTCGGCCTGACACAGCAACTGCCGGCTGACGAAAAGCACAATTACTCGCGCGAACACCTGAACGACCAGATCGCCATCCTGCTCGGCGGCCGCATCGCCGAGGAGATCATGACCGACAGCCTGACGACCGGTGCCGGCAACGACCTCGAGCGCGCCACCGAGCTCTCGCGCAAGATGGTGTGCGAGTGGGGCATGAGCGATGCGATGGGCCCGCTCACGTTCGGCAAGAAGGAAGAGCAGATCTTCCTGGGTCGGGAAATCGCCCAGCGCCAGGACTACAGCGAGGACACGGCGCTCCAGATCGACCAGGAAGTGAAGCGGTTCGTCACCGACAATTACCGCCGTTCGCACGGGCTGTTGTCGGCGCACAAGGACGTGCTCCTGAGCCTGGCCGACGCGCTGCTGGCCCGTGAGGTGCTCGACGCCGATCAGGTGAGGCGCCTGGCCGCCGGCCTGCCGCTCCTCGAGCCCCAAGCGGTCGCCTCGCACGAGGCGGTTGCCGAGGAGGACGAACCCCGCCAGCGCCCGAAGGAACGCGCGCCGATCGTTCCGGCCCTGAACAAGCCGCTGCCGCAGGAATAGGCACCGCGTCGGTCGTGGGCCCGGAGCCGGGCGTGGCGCCCTCGCCCGCCGCGGCCCTCGCTCCCGAGTCCGGGCCCGTGACCCATGACCAGCGCGCCCCGCCTCGCCTACACTGTTCCTCTCCCGGACGGGTCGACGCTCGAGCTCGGAGCGCGTCCGCTTGTCATGGGGATTCTGAACGTCACCCCCGACTCCTTCGCGGATGCGAACAACCGCTTGACCGATGTCGCGCGCGCGGTGGACGTTGCCCTTCGCATGCAGGCCGCGGGCGCCGACATCATCGATGTCGGAGGGGAATCGACGCGCCCGGGCGCCGAGCCGGTGCCGGCCGACGAGGAGCTGGCCAGGGTCCTGCCCGTGCTCGATGCGCTCCGCGGCCGTCTCAGGATTCCGGTGTCGATTGACACGTACAAGGCCGTCGTTGCCCGTGCAGGGGTGACTGCCGGCGCGGCCATCGTCAACGACGTGAGCGGCGGGCAGGATGCCGGAATGGCGCGCGCCGTTGCGGAGACGGGCGCGGCGCTGGTGCTCATGCACGCACGCGGCTCTTCCCGGACGATGTACGCCGGGGCCGTCTACCGGGACGTCCTGGCCGAGGTGACGGCCGAACTCGAGGCGAGCCTGCGGCGGGCCACCGAAGCCGGCGTGCCCCTCCATCGGATTATCATTGACCCGGGCGTGGGGTTTGCCAAACAGGCGTCACACAGCTATGGTGTGCTGGCGCACCTGCCGGAGCTCGCGTCGGCGCTTCGTCGTCCCGTGCTCGTCGGACCGTCCCGCAAGTCGTTCCTGGTCGACGCGCTGGCCGGACGACCGGCGACCGAGCGGGATTGGGGCACGGCGGCAGCGATCGCCGCGGCAGTGCTCGGCGGGGCCCACATCGTGCGCGTCCACGCGGTGGCCGAGATGGTGCAGGTCGTGCGGGTGGCGGAGGAGATCAGACGCCACCATGAGAGAGCTAAGGGCTAAGGGCTGAGGGCTAAGGGCTGAGGGCTGATGACTGACTGCAATTGCGACACGCTCGGCCGGTCCCTGCGCTTGATCCCCGGTCCGATGACCGTGAGCCCGGAGTTCCTGGCCCTCAGCCTTCAGCACTGAGCCCTTAGCCCTTGTTCATGTCCTGGCTCGCTGCGTTTCCCCGGCGCCCCGCCCTTGGCTGGTGGGACCTCGTCGACATCCTGGTGGTGTCGATTCTGATTTACGAGGTCCTGAAGCTCATTCGCGGCACCAGAGCCGTCCAGATGGCGCTCGGCGGCTGCGTGCTCGTGGCGCTATTTTACGGCTCGCGCTGGTGGCACTTCGAGACGGTCAACTGGCTCATCCGGAACTTCTTCGGCTATCTCGTCTTTGCCGTCATCGTGCTGTTCCAGTCGGACATCCGCAGGGCGCTGGCGCACCTCGGGCGAGCGCCGTTCTTCCGCTATTTTGCGCGCGCCGAATCGGCCGAGGAGTCCATCGAGGACCTCGTCGTGGCTGCCAGCATGCTGTCGGCGCAGCGCATCGGCGCGATCATCGGGATTGAGCGCCAGATCGGCCTTCGCAACTACATCGAGGGCGGCATTCCGCTCGACGCCGTGCTCACGTACGATCTGCTGTTGAGCATCTTCCTGCGCTCGTCGCCGCTGCACGACGGCGCCGTCATTGTCCAGGACGACCGCGTCGCCGCCGCCGCGTGCTTTCTGCCGCTGACGGTGAATCCCAGGCTCGCCAAGGAACTCGGGTCGCGTCACCGCGCCGCGATCGGGCTGACCGAAGAGAACGATGCCGTGGCCATCGTCGTGTCCGAGGAAACCGGGATTGTGTCGGTCGTGGTCGATGGCCAGATCGAGCGCGGCCTCGACGCCGATCAACTGAGACACCGCCTGAGGGCGCTGGTGCTGCAGCGCGACGCCACGAGCCGCTCGCCAGAGAGTGGGCGCCGGTGATGTCCCGCATCTGGCCGTTCCGTCAGATCGGGCTCAAAGTGCTGTCGGTGGCGCTCGCGCTGTTGCTGTGGCTGGTGGTGTCCGGCGAGGAGACGGTCGAGCGCGGGCTGCGCGTGCCGCTCGAGTTGCTGCAGGTGCCTGCCAGCCTGGAGCAGACCGGCGAGGCGCCGGCCACGGTGGACGTCCGCGTGCGAGGGGCATCCGGCGCACTCAGCCGGGTGGCGGCCGGGGATGTGGTGGCGGTGCTCGATCTCCATAGCGCGTCGGTCGGGCGGCGCCTGTTTCCGCTGACGCCGGACCAGGTGCGCGCGCCCTTTGGCGTTGAAGTGCTGCAAGTGATGCCGTCGGCGGTCGCGATGACATTCGAGGCCTCGACGTCGCGTAAGCTTCCAGTCGTGCCGGCGGTGGACGGCAAGCCGGCGCCCGGGTATGTCGTCGGGGCGATGACCGCGGACCCGCCATCGGCGGAAGTCATCGGGCCCGAGGGTGCCGTCAACCGGGCGGCCGAGGTGCTGGCCGGGCCGGTGTCGGTGGCGGGCGCGCGCGACCGCGTCGAGGACACGGTCATTCTGGGGCTGCTCGACCCATCGCTGCGTTTGAAGACCATCCGGTCGGCGCGGGTGACCGTTCAGATCGTGCCGGCGCCGCTCGAACGGATGCTGCGCGGACGGCCGGTGCACCTGCGAGGCGTGGCCGCGGCCCTGCAAGCGGAAGCCGAGCCTGCGATGGTGGCCGTCAGTCTTCGCGGCAGCCGCGAAGCGCTCGCGCGCGTGGGAGGCGACGAGATCGTGGCGTACATCGACCTCGAGGGGATTGGCGCCGGCCAGTATTCGCTCACCGTGCACGTCGAAGGCGCGAGGGACGTCGGCGTCATGCGCATCGATCCACCCGTCGTTCAGGTGCGAATGACCAGTGCGAAGCGCTGATTCGACTCGTCTGTTCGGGACCGACGGCGTGCGCGGCGCAGCCGGGCGGCCGCCGCTGGACCGGACGACCGTTCGGCGTCTGGGCGCGGCGCTGGTTCGCGTGCTGCCGCAGACCGCGAATGCCAGACGGGTGCTCGTGGGCCGCGACACCCGCGAGTCGGGTGGGTGGATTGAAGCCGAGTTGTCACACGGCGCCTCAGGCGAGGGCGCCGTCGTCACCAGCGTCGGCGTTGTGCCCACGCCGGCCGTCGCCTATCTCGCCCGGGCCAACGGCTACGACGCCGGCGTCGTCATCTCCGCGTCGCACAATCCGTTCGAAGACAACGGCATCAAGGTGTTTTCCGGACGCGGTGTGAAGTTTACCGAGGCCGTGGAACGCCAGATCGAAGCCATCGTCGCGGACCCGTCCTGGACTGCCCGGGAAGGCGAACCGGCGCACGTTCCGCGCGAAGACCTGGTAGGCGCCTACCTCGACCATCTGCGCGAGATTCTGCGGGGGTCCCTTCCCGCGGTGGCGGGCTTCGCGCTCGCGATCGACTGCGCCAACGGCGCGACGACGACGGCGGCGCCCGTGCTGTTCAACAGCCTGGGCTTCGCGCTCGACGTCATCGGCGATCAGCCTGACGGTCGCAATATCAATCTGCACTGCGGGTCGACCCATCCCGAGCTGCTCGCACGGACCGTGGTCGAGCGCGGGTGTCAGATGGGCGTGGCCTTCGACGGCGACGGCGACCGTGCCATTTTCGTGGACCACTGCGGCCACGTGGTCGACGGCGACGCCGTGCTGCTGATGTGCGCGAAGCAACTGCAGAGCGAGGGACGGCTGCGGAACGACGGCGTTGCGGCGACCGTCATGAGCAACATCGGCCTCGAACTGGCGCTCCGCGGCATCGGCGTCGACCTGGTTCGCTGTGCGGTCGGCGACAAGTACGTGATGGAGGAGATGGAGCGGCGGGGGCTTTCGCTCGGAGGCGAGCAGTCCGGGCACGTCATCTTCTCGGACTATCTCTTCACCGGCGATGGCTTGTGCACGGCTCTCAACGTGTTGCGGACGGTCGTGCTGACCGGCAGGAGCCTGGCGGATCTCGCGTCCGACCTTTCCGTCTATCCTCAGGTGTTATTGAACGTTCGCGTGCGCGAGCGGGTCGATCTGAAGACGGTGCCGGCCATTGCCGCCGCGATCGCGCGCGTCGAGTCTCGCGTCGCCGATCACGGACGGCTGCTGGTGCGCTACTCGGGCACCGAGCCGCTGCTGCGGGTGATGCTCGAGGGGCGGCACCAGGACGAAATTCGCGCGTGGGGCCAGGAGATCGTCGACGTCGTCAAGGAACATCTCGGATGACCACTCGTCTTTCCGTGAACGTGAACAAAGTCGCGACGCTCCGCAACGCGCGGGGCGGACCCGTCCCGAGTCTGCTCGAGGCGGTCACCGTGTGCGTCGAGGCCGGCGTCCCCGGCATCACCGTTCATCCCCGCGCGGATCGCCGGCACGTCACGCCCGAGGACGTGCATGCCATCGCCGGGTTGCTGCGGAGCACGGCGCCAGGCGTCGAGTTGAACATCGAGGGCGACCCTCGCCCGGACCTGCTCGACCTCGTCGACGCCGTGAGGCCGGACCAGTGCACGCTCGTGCCGGTCGCGCCAGGCGAGGTGACCAGTCAGGCGGGGTGGAGGCCGGGCCCCGCGACCGAGCAGTTGCCGGAGGTCGTCAAGCGACTCCGCGCGCAGGGCGTACGCGTCAGCCTGTTTGTTGACGCGATGCCCGACCCGGTCCGATGGGCCGCGTCGGTGGGTGCGGACCGCGTCGAGCTGTACACCGAGCCGTTCGCGCGCGCGTTCGAGCAATCCCCGGAACTCGGACGCCGGTCTTTCTCGGCCTGCGCCGAGGCCGCGCGCCTGGCGCACGCGCTCGGCCTGGGGGTCAACGCCGGACACGATCTCGACCTGGCGAACCTGACGGTGTTTCGTGAACTGCCGTTCCTCGACGAAGTGTCGATCGGACACGCGCTCATCTCCCGCGCGCTCTTCGTGGGCCTCTCGACCGTCGTGCGCGAGTACCTGCAGGTGCTCGATTGTGGCGGGATGTGACTCTGCTATCATCAAGGCTTCGTTCGCAGCGATCGGCCTGCCGCTGGTGGCTGCACGCGGATGGCCGGATGGGAATCTGGTTGCACGCTGACTGCGCGCAGCCGGGAGCTTTTCAAGAATGAAATCTGACGCGATCGCCTTCGGCATCGCTGGCGTGATCTTCGGGCTCATCGCCGGCTGGATTATCGGTTCCCAGCAGGCCGCCGTACGGCCGACGGCTGCCGCGCCGCCGCAGGCCGCCGCCGCGCCCGCGGCGGGCGCGGCCGCCGGAACGACGCAGGCCGCCGTGCTCGACGAGAATCAGGTCACCGCCCTCAAGTCGGTCGCCGCGCGTGAACCTTCTAGTGCCGGGCCTCGCGTGGACCTGGGCAATCTCTACTTCGACGCCGGGAAGTTCGAGGATGCCATCACGTGGTACGCCGAGGCCGTGAAACTGGCGCCCAACGACGTGAACCTCAGCACCGACCTCGGTGTCAGCTACTACTACACGAACCAGTCCGACAAGGCGCTCGATCAGTTCGCGCGATCCCTCAAGATCGATCCGAAGCACACGAAGACGCTGTTGAACATCGGCATCGTGAAGGCCTTCGGCAAACAGGATCTCGCGGGCGCGACCGCGGCCTGGGAGGAAGTGATCAAGCTGGCGCCCAATAGCTCGGAAGCGCAGGCGGCGAAACGCGCACTCGACGCGCACCCGGCTGCCCCCGCCAAGCCCGGTGCGTAATGCTGCGCCTGGCGCTGTTCCTCGTTTTCGCGGTCTTCGCGGCGCAGGCGTTCTGGCGGTTGGTCGATGGCATCGTTGACGGCGTGAGGGGGCCGCGCCCGCGGAACCGGACGCCGCAGCAAGGTGTCTCGATGGTGCGCGATCCGGTCTGCGGAACCTTCGTGCTTCCGGAACGGGCCGTGGCGCTCGCCAGCGGAGGGGCCCGGTTGTTCTTCTGCTCCGACCGCTGTCGCGACGAGTACCGGTCGCGTACCGTATGACCCTGGAATCCACGCTCCGCGCCGACATCGTCGAGATCGGCCGCCGTATGTACGCCCGCGGTTATACGGCTTCGAACGACGGCAACATCAGCGTGCGGCTGGGTACGGACCGGTTGCTCACGACCCCGAAGGGCGTCTGCAAGGGGTTCATGGCGCCGGAGATGATGTGCGTCACCGATCTCGACGGCCGCAAGCTGCAGGGCGACCGCGAGCCGTCGTCCGAGACGCTGATGCACATCGAGGTGTACCGGCAGCGGCCGGACGTGCAGGCCGTGGTCCACGCGCATCCGCCGACGGCCACGGGATTTGCCGTAGCCGGCATTCCGCTCGACCGCGCGGTGCTCGCCGAGGTCCTCACGACGCTGGGTAGTATCCCGATCGCGGAATACGCCACGCCATCGACGAAGGAACTGCCGGAGGCCGTGCGGAAGTACATCAAGGCGCACGATGGCATGCTGCTGGCCAACCACGGTGCGCTGACCGTGGGCAGCGATCTCTACGCGGCGTACTACAAGATGGAGACGATCGAGCACTTCGCGTCCATCAGCCTTGTGGCCCGCCTGCTCGGCGGTGAAAACCTGCTCGCGCGCGAGGAGGTGGTCCGGCTGCAGGGACTCCGCGGCACGTACGGCATCAAGGCGCCGGCGCCGATCTGCGCCGATCAGGCGTCGGCGAGTCTTCCGGGCGGCGGTCCCGCGACGTGTCAGACAGTGCAGGCTCCTGCAGGAGAGGGATCCCGGCTCGTGCCGGACATCCTGCGGCAGGCCATCGAAGCCGGTGGTGAAGGTGAAATTCGGTTAACATACCGCGAGCTTTCCGCGTTGGTCGAAGACGCAATCAGAAGCGTGCGCTGACAGGGCGGGGAGTTTGGAGCTCTACAAGGAGACAGCCATGGGTGAGGCGTTAGGGTTGATTGAAACCAAGGGTCTGGTCGCGATGATCGAGGCGGCCGATGCGATGGTGAAAGCGGCGAAAGTCACGCTCGTCGGCTGGGAGAAGATCGGCGCGGGCTATGTCACCGCAATCGTGCGCGGCGACGTCGCCGCGGTCAAGGCGGCCACCGACGCCGGAGCGGCGGCGGCGCGCCGGGTGGGCGAGCTCGTGTCCGTGCACGTGATCCCGCGTCCGCACGCCAATCTCGAGGACGCGCTGCCGATTGGCAAGGCGACCACGGGCAAAGGCTAGATCGGGGAGCTTCGGCAGATGATCCTGGCGAAAATCGTGGGGACGGTGGTCGCCACCCGGAAGGATCCCCGGCTCGTGGCCAGCAAGCTGATGGTGGTCCGTCCGACCGATCCCCTCGGCAAGGCGGACGGCAGCTACCTCGTGGCCATCGACACGGTTGACGCCGGGGTCGGCGAACTGGTTCTCGTCGTGAGCGGCAGCTCCGCACGGATGGCGTCCGGTCTGAAGGACTGTCCGGTCGATGCGGCCATCGTCGGCATCATCGACACCGTCGACATGACAGAGAAGTGAGCCGTCGCCCATTGGAGGGTCGGGTCGTCGGGTCATTGAGGGTGGGCAGCGACCGGCTTGGGGGCTCCGATGCCCGCCCCGACCCGGCCAATACTGCAACCCAATTA
>Ga0194060_10002952_pt1 | contig 12105 bp, 9 predicted proteins | sample SepL225m_MetaG_FD_163427 | JGI IMG/M metagenome (GOLD analysis project Ga0194060, IMG submission 163427) | Anoxic zone freshwater microbial communities from boreal shield lake in IISD Experimental Lakes Area, Ontario, Canada - Sep2016-L222-5m | ecosystem: Environmental > Aquatic > Freshwater >... | reverse complement strand
GCCTTCAGCGCGACGCCTTCAAGGCCGTGCCCGCCTACGAGGTGCTGTGCGACGCGCTCGACGGAATCGGGCTGGCCTTCCGGGTCGAAAATATGGACCCGGAAACCTCGGAACGCGCCTACTTCCGGCTCGCCTCGTCCTACAAGAAGGACAACCTGATGCCGCAGGCGCTTGAAAACTGCCGCGTGCTCCTGGCCCGGTACCCGGCCACAGCCCGCCGTCGCGACACGCTCACTCTGATGCTGGATATTTACAAGGGCCTCAAGGACTACCGGAATGTGCTCGCCACGCTGGAGGACTTGAAGAAGACCGCCGGGGATGAAATTGAAAAGTACAAATTTGATTTTGAGATTGCCTCCATCTATTTCGACATGGCGGATTACGCCAAGGCCGCCGAGACCTTTCGCGGGGCGCTTGCCTCGGCCAAACGCGCACAGGAACGACTCACTATCAGGGACGCCTGCGCGAAGGCCCTGTATCGGGCCGGAAAACAGGAGGAGGCGCTGGCGCAGTATGAAACGCTGGCCAAGGAGGAAACGGATCCCCTCCGGGTGTTTGAGGATCGCTTGTTGATTTTCTATCTCCGCTTCGCTCTGGGCAAGGCCGAGGAACGCGAGTTCCCCGAGGAGGCCGACCGTTTCCTGATGCAGTACGAAAAACTCGGCGAGTCGGAACGCGGGAAGGTATCACCCGAAGTGTACGCCAAGGCCACCTGGATATATTACATCAAGGCCCTCATCGACCTGAAGAAGGGCCGGCATGCCGATGCGGTGGTGCGCCTCAATGCCGCAACGCGTTCCCCGGACGATTTTCTCGCGGCTGATGCGGCCTATACACTCGGACGGATCGCCATGAAAAACGGCGATTTCCAGAAAGCCAGGGAACTCTTTGAATACCTGCTCTTTGCCACCCGGTCACCCGAGTCCGCCGTTCGGGCCACCTTTTCCCTGGGCCAGACCCTGGAGGCCATGAACCTGCGGAAAGAGGCTGTCGAACGGTATGCCCAGTTGATCGACCGCTACCCGATCTCCCCCTTTGTCGGAGAAATCATGAAAAGCCCCGTCTATCCGGATATCGTGGCCTGGAAAGAATTGAATTTACCCCGGATACAGAAATGACATGATGCACGCCATGAACGGGGAAACAACGACACACTTGAACGGCCGCGCCCGACTCCGAATCGCGAGCCTGGCGTTGATCGTCCTCCTTCCGATTTTCGCCCCGGCCGCCGGAACTCCCGAAGACCTCCTCCGCGATGCGGATCAACTTGAAAAGGCGGGCAGCCTCCAACAGGCGGCGGATCATTACCTGGAGTTTCTCAAAAAATACCCGGATCACTCCCAAATCACCGAGGCCAATTACAGACTCGCGAAGTGCTACGACACCATGGGCCTGGTGGACGAGTCCATGGCCGCCCTGAAGACCACCCTGGACGCGGGTTCGAAAACCTTCCGGAATCGCGCTGACGCCGCCTACATGCTGGGGAAATTCCAGGCCTCCCTGAAGAATCACGCCGACGCCGTGGCGACATTCGAAAAACTTCTCGCGGAAGGCCCCGGACTGTATGAGGACGAGGCACTCCTGCTCTGCGGCACGTACTACACGATTCTTGACCGCTACGACGATGCCGCCGCCAAATTGAATATTCTAAAACGCAAGAGTGACTCCCCCTTGTCCGAACAGGCGGGCTTCAGACTGGCTGCCCTGTGGCTCAAGGCAGGGAAGACCGACCGCGCCGTGGACGCCATTCAGGACTTCGTCCAGCAATACCCGAAGAATCGACAGATCCCGGAATTGCTCCTGCGCGCGGCGGATCTTTACAGAACCCAGAAGAAACTGGACAAAACCATCGCCCTCTGCGAACAACTCAAGTCGGCCTACCCCGCTTCGCTTGAAGCCGTTGGCGCGGGATACATCCTCGGTCTCTCCTTACGCGACAACAAGGAACCCAGGAAAGCCGTGGACGCGCTGGAGAAGACGGCCCGAAACACCGATCCTCAGGGACGGGAACCCGCCGCCGAGGCCATGCTGGGCGCGGCCGAAATCACGTTAACCGACATGTCGGACACGGCCAAGGCCATGGAACGGTACGCGGAGGCCGCCAAACTCGCCCGGGATTCGACGGGCGAACGCCGGGGCTCCATCATGGAACAGTGCTATTTCCATTTGGCGGAATACCATTACCAACGAAAAAATTGGAGCGTTGCCCTCGAGAACTACCTCCTGCTCCGGGCGCTCAACCCGAAACTGGATCTCGACGGACGACTCTCCCAATGCCAGTTTGAAATGAACAGGGATAAACCCAGCCCGATCGTGACCGACACCGACATCGGCCTGATCCGGGAGAAAATCAAAACCGCACCCGGCACGCGCGAAGCCGCCGAGGCCGATGTCTTTCTTGCCGACCGCTCTCTCTCGGACGCCCTGCAGCGTAATACCGGCTTCACCGAGGCCGCGGCACACTATGAGAGAATTCTCCACAGTTACTCCAACGATGTGCTCTCACCGGACTCCCTGCAGTCCTACGTCTACGCCCAAATCGGAACCGCTTATGCGCGTTGCAGCACCACCACCGAGTGGACTCGAGCCGCAACCGCATTTGAATCCGCCGCCGCCGCCGGAACCCCCGATTCCAATCCCTACCGGATCTCCTCCCTGGAAAACCTCGCCTCGGTGTCCGACCGACTCGGTGACAAACCGCGCACCATCAAGACCTACACCGCCTTGCTCGCCATCACCCGCCAGAAACTCGACGCGAATAAGGGCGATCTGAAAATGGAAGGCAGGGCCCTGGATTATCTCAGGAGTATCGTCACCCGGACGGACACCGGCGACGTGATCCAGCAGGCACTCGACTTGTGCGCGGAACTGATCGAGAAACAGGGCCAACTTTCCGAGTTGTCCAGAGAGGCCCGATTCTCCATGGCCGAACTCTACTACCTCCGAAAGGATTATTCCGCCGCCGCCAAGGGATTCCAGGACTTCATCAGGATCTATGGCCCGCCCCAGACTGCCGAAGGTGACATTCGGGATTACCCGTGGAGACCCGACCCCGTGGATGACAAGGCGGATCGACTTTACGAGGCGGCCCTCCGTATCGCCCACTGCTGGTCTATGCAGGGTCACGGCCAGAACATGGTGAAGGCCTACGAATGGATGGTTCGTAACGTCCCCCACAAAAATCCCCGCATCGCCGAAGCCCGGTACTGGCTCGCGATCGAAGCCGGAAAAGGGGAACGCGCCTCGGACAAGGCCGGCAAAAGACGCCTGGCTGAATCGCTGTGGACCAACGTGGTCAATACCTGTGTTGACTTTGACAGCCCGGCCCTCGCCAAGTCGTATTGGTACTGGGCCGATCCCCGCGACCCCGCCTTCGTCGACTGCCAGCGTTACGTGAAACCCGCCATGCTGAAAGCCGGCCAGGCCTTCAGCGACACAGGAGACCATGTGGCGGCCGCACGAATCTTCGAACAGTTTCTCGAGCGCTATCCCCTCGCCAATGCCCAGGCCGAACACCGCAAACGGAAACGCGCGCGGGATGTGCCGTATGACGAGATGTCCGACACGGCCCGCTACGCGCTGGCCCGGGAGTTCATCGCCCTGCGGAACCTGCCGAAGGCGATCCGCACCCTGGACTTTTACCTGAACGATTTCCGGGACAGTCCGTTGCGTGTCTCGGCCTTGAAACTCCTGGGGTTCCATGCGGCCACGGACGGCCAGGTCGACGTGGCTGCGGAAGCCTACTCCACCCTGCTCGACGAATACGGCGCCACCCTGAAAAACGAACAAGGAGTTGAAATCCCCGTCCCCATGAATGAACGCCTGCGACAGGGACGCACCAACTGGGATGGTTTGCGAATGGCTCCGCCCCCGGATCTGGATGCCGGTGAAATTCGTTATTATCTCGGACACCTCTATTGGAAACAGACCCAATGGGCCAAATGCGCCAAGGCGCTGGAATCTTTCCTTGACGCCCCCGCCCTGGCCAGAAATCCGAGTCGGGATAAGGCGCTCTATATGTGCGGCCAATCCTATTACAAACTCGCCGACTTTGCCAACGGGGTCCGGCAGATCGGGGCGCTCATCCGCGAATACCCGAAATTCGAGGCCATCGAGGAAGCCTACGTCAATGCCACCCTGGGATATGCCAAAGTTCGGCGCTGGGATGACGTTGATTTTGTTTATCGGAAGTTTCTCGCCGAGTGGCCGCGCTCCGACCGCAGACCCCGTATGGATCTCTATGGCGCCCTTTCCCTGATGGCGCAGGGCCAGGACGGCAAGGGAATTGCCAACCTGAAGGGACTGATCGAAGGCGACACGTTCGAGGATGTAAAAGCCGAAGCCGCCTTCGAGGCAGGCCGGTATTATGCCGCCCTCAAGAAACCCGAGTTCGAGATCGCCGCCCGGTATTTCGAGAAAAGTGTCGCCACCCTCCCCCGCGAAGCCGCCTGCCTCGAGGCCGCACGATGCTATATTCAACTTCGGCAATGGGCCCAGGCGCGCCAGATGCTGGACCGCCTGATCCGGGACTTTCCAAAGGGCGACCAGGGCGCCATTGAGGAGGGCAGAGCCCTTATGCCCAGGTACTGAGGGAATTTACCAAGCAACAAGGAAAGAGAGACACACAATGAAACGTGCAATAAAAGGACTGGTCAGCATGGGGTTTCTATGCATGCTGACATGTCCGGGCGCCATCCGCGCGGCCGGCGAAACCAAACTGGAACTCGACAACCTGCTCGAAAATGATCGGGAGTCCGTGATCAAAACGGACATGGAGGAAGCCGGCGTTGGGGACAATAAGGTCTTCGAGATCAAGACCGATAAGGACATGACCTCCCTGGAGACCGGCGATATCTACAGGAATGACGAAAAAACGTTTTTCAAGGTGTCCGGGTTCAAATCCAAGGACTCCTCAGGAGGAGTCTTCTTTTTCCAGCGCATCAGCGGACAGGCCGACCCCGGGAAAAAATTCCACAAAATCTCCGGACAGGGACCGCAGACCATCGTGTCGCGCACGACGCTACTCGACCTCTATATCATGGGCGGACCCTTCCTGCATCCCATCGCGGTTCTGTTTGTGGCCATGATCGTCCTGGCCATCAACAGCATCCTGCTCTACCGCCGGGAGAAACAATGTCCGACTCAATTCCTGGCGCAGGCCGAACAGGCGCTGGAGGCGGGCGACGTCGAGACATTCAAGAAACTGGCCAACTCCACGCCGGGATTTTTCCCCGCCGTCTGTCGCGCTATGGTGGATCGGTTCGAAACCTCCTCGCTTGACGACATCAAGTTCCGGTGCGATGTGGCCGCCAACAGGCAGATTGGAAAGTTGCGGATCCCCATCAAGGCGCTCAACCTGATTGCCGTCGCCGCGCCGCTTCTGGGCTTGCTGGGAACCATCGTCGGCATGGTGATCGTCTTCGAGGCCGTGGCGGGCGCCACGGGCGCGGCGAAGGCCTCCGCCCTGGCCTCCGGGATCCGCGTGAAACTGTTCTCGACCGCCTCGGCCCTGATGGTCGCCATCCCGGCCCTGTTCCTTTTTTTCATTTTCAATCAGAAATTGAACGCGCTGGTTTCGGATTGCGAAGTCCTCGCGGAACGGTTCATTCACCGGCTGGCTCTGATTAAACGCGCCGGCGCAGGAACGGATTCGGGCAACACCTGACAACCCCGGGGAGACGGCATGAAATCCTTTTCTTTCAATCGCGAAGCTGATGAGGCGATGACCATCGACATGACACCGCTGGTGGATTGTATCTTCGCCATCATCCTGTTCCTGCTTGTCAGTTCCTCCTTCATCGAGTCCATCGAGCAGGATCTCGCCATCGAACTACCCAAGCAGAGCAAGGCGGTGAAGACGGTTCTGCCTCCCACACGTCCTATCGTGGTTAACGTTCGCTTCATGCCGGGCGGCAAGGCGTTTTACCATGTGGAGAACGAACCCCTCTCGCTCTCTGCCCTCACCGTAAACCTAAGCCGGGCACGGGTGCGTAACCGGGATCAGGCGGTTGTGATCCGGGGGGATCGCAACGTCCGATGGGAAAACATCGCCGCGGTGATGAGTTGCTGCGCGCAGGTCGGGATTACCAAGGTCTCGGCCACTGTCGAAGTTCAGGAAAACAAATGACCGGAGTACGTCCGTGCCGAACATGAGCGATCCATACAAACGCGAGACGGGCGACCCCGGGGCGGGCCCGGGAAAACCATCTCCGCCCCACCCTGCTCCAAAACCGCAGGCGCCGCTCGTGATTCCGAAATTTCAGGGACGGACTCTCGCCGAGGAACTCGGGGCCGACACGCAAATCATCGACCGGCGCGCGGTTCTCATCGGACTCATCGTGTCGGCCTTGATCCTGCTCGCCGCCATTCTCTGGAGAATCACCCCCAGCGCCGCTGTCCTGAGCCGGGCCATCGAGGAGTTCGTGTTCGAGGTCTCCGAACCCAAGGTTGAGTCTTACCAGATTAAGGAACCGATCCGCGATATTATGCCCGAGCGCAGGGAGGAAATGGCGGATCAGTCCGAGACCGTCAACCAACTGGATACCCCCGACATCCAGGTCTCGACCGCGCCCCAGTCCGTTCCCGTCGAACAGAACGTAATCCAGAGCAAGAATGTGGATATCGCGACGCCCCGGATTGATGTCGCCGCCACTGAACTCAACGTGCTGGATGCCCCGCTGGAAATCAGCCAGACATCAAAGGAGACCGGCTACGTTGTGAATCCCATTGCGGCCGTGACTCTCGATCCGGCCGATTTCGTGAAGTACGACGAACCCACTCCTCATGACCGACCCGCCCGGTACACCATGAATGTGGCCCCGCAACCGGGCCGGAAAGCCATTGTCATTCCACGCAAATTCGGCGATCAGACCGCGCCGACTCTCGGCAAACTGGGCCCCGCCAACATCAATCTGTTCGGATCCAGTGAATTCTTCATGACCCTGGAACGAACAGGCGGGGTTAAAGCCAAGGCTGCCGTGGACTCCTCTCTTCACTGGCTCGCAAGCCACCAGGAGGCTGACGGACTCTGGCGCGCCGACCTTCATGAAGGCCCGGAAAACGCCTCTGCCGCCGTTTCCGGCCTCGCATGCCTCGCGCTGATGAGCGGAGGCCACACGACCCGCAAGGGTGAATACCGGCGCACGGTCTTGAAAGGGCTCGAGGCCATCATGCGCTGCCAGCAACCCGACGGGAGGATCACCTGGCGCGGCTCCAGTCAATACACCCATGCGATCTGCACCATCGCCTTGTGCGAGGCCTATGGCCGGGCCCGCGACGAACGAATCGGCACGGCCGCCCGCAAGGCCATCGCCTACTGCCAGAAAGCCGTCAACACCGACTGCGGGTGGCGCTATGAACCCAACGTGGCGGCCAGCGACATTTCCGTGACCGCCTGGTTCATTCAGGCGTTCAAGACCGCCCGCCTGGCTCAAATCCCGTTCGACAACGGCGTCTTCTCCCAGGCGCTCACCTTTCTCGACAGTGTGACCGACAAGGGCGCCGTGAAGGAGTCCTCCGGCGCCGTCGGGTACACCTATGAGGCCAACCAGAATTTGAACGGCAACCCGCACCCCTCCCTGACCTGCGCCGGCATGATGATCCGTCAATTTAGCGGCATGGGAGTGAAAAACCACCTGCTGATCAAGGGGGCGGAAATGACCCGTGAGCGACCACCGAACTGGGGACAGCGGGATTTCTACAATTGGTACTATGCCACCTACGCCATGCACAACATGGGCGGGGAGTACAGACTGTGGTGGAACCAGCACCTACGGGACGTGTTGCTGGAACACCAGCGGCGCGACGGTGACAACGCCGGCAGTTGGGATCCCCAGGGCGACCACTGGGCCGAACGGGCCGGCCGGGTCTATACGACGTCACTCGGTGCACTCTGCCTTGAGGTTTACTACCGCTATTCGGAAGCCCTGACCAGTTTCGGCGTCGCTCCCGATATTGACGAACTCTTCGTCCAGTAATCGGCCACCCGACGCTATCCATAAAACCGGGCCAGAAAAGTGGCGTTGGATTCCGCATAAAGAGTCTCGCCAACCCGATCAGCCATGTCGATGACCATGCGCTCATGATGGCAAACCAGGCCGGAGACGCGGTTGATGGCGCCGGTGGTGGCGACATTGATACATGAACACCAGTTCATACACCGTTCCTTGACAGGGCAGTCGAGGCACTCTGCCTCGATGTTCCCGCGACCGGCCACAATCCCCGAACGCTTGGCCGCATCAAATCCATTGAAGACATCGCCGATCCTCAGCGCCTCATCGGAATCGTCTGCAACAATGCGCTCACAGGGATAGAGGTTGCCGCTGGGCGCAACCGCGATCTCGTTATGCCCGAACCCGCATCGGTCGCAGGCGGCATACCCCTCATTGAGCCGAACCTGGATTTTCCCGTCAATAACATTGATCCTGATGGGAATCCCCTGCCGATACTTCGCAATGGTGAGGTCGCCGATTCGGTCACAGGCCTTCTTCCACGTCAGCAAGGCGGAATTCGGCCAGTGGATATAGAAATTAGGATTGAGCGCAATGCGATAGATGTCCTGACCGAGAAGCCACTCCACCGATTCCGCCAGATAGGCAACGTTTCGGGGGTCAACCACAACGATCACTTCGGCGTTCGACTGTGGCCCGCGAAAATACTCAAGCGCCCTGGCGGCATCCTGATGTGAACCGGCCCCGTCCGGATAACGACGCAACGTATCATGCATGGCCTGATTGCCATCCAGGGAAAGACCCATATAGAAACTGTTCGCCTTAAACCATGCCGCTTTGCTGGCATCCAAAAGCGTCATGTTGGTTGTCACGGTTTTCTTGAGTCTTATCCCCCGCTCTTCCGCACGCTGCGCGGCGTATTCGGCAGACCGCACCAACAGGGGCCATTCGAGCAACGGTTCCCCTCCAAAATATCCCAATTGCGATTCGGGAGGTTGTCCCAGTATCCGAGCGAGATCAAGGGAATGATCAAATGCAAAGTCAATGGCGCATCTGGCCACCTCCCATGACATCCTCCTGGCGCTCTTGGCCCCGGCGTAACAATAGTCACAGCGCAGGTTACACGCGTGGGTCAGGCAGAGCGTAAAGTTCATCAAAGCACCGTCTGACTTTCGGAGGTCTTCTTACTTGGCCGCCGACTTGGCCCCCGGCGCCTTCGTCGGAATGACGACCGTACGACCGGCCTTCATGGTTTCCTCAGTGAGCCCGGGATTGATGGCGGTGATCTCCGGCCAGCGGTCGGCATTACCCAGATACTCCCTGGCCAGACCAGAAAGCGTGTCACCTTCCTTCACCTTATACACGGTGCTATTGTTGAGATTGGTTGCTGAAGGATTAACGGCAATGAGTCCCATCAGTCGCCTCGGTTCAGTTCGAAGGCTGATAACCGGAAGCGGTGCACCAGGCAGTTTAGGGGTAGGCACCGGAGCGTTCGTTGTCACAGAACTTGAGCACGATGGTCCGGCGGGCGGTTCCCCTCTCAAACGTATAGGTGACGCGCTATTGCTGGTAGGATTGCTCAACCCCGTCATGGCAGACAACCCGATGGTCGCCAGTCCCAGCAGTGCCCGCGACTCCGGCACTTGACGCAGGCTTGGATAGTTCGGAAGTAAGGTCTTTCTGCTTTTCTTGATCTTCACGGCAACACTCCTTTGCTCGTCAGTCACGAGTTCTTGGTGACCGAGTCCACAGGGACAAGTTACGCCGCTTTTTGCTTGCGCGCAATTGGTTTATTAAGGGATTATCCAGCGATATGAATTTCAGGTTGGATGCGGATAATCACGACGGAGAATACGCATGAAACTGCCAAAAGGATCCAAACTCGTCATGATCGGTGATTCCATTACGGATGCCGGACGTACCCGTCCCGTGGGGGAAGGCCTGTTCGACCCTCTCGGAAGGGGCTATGTCTGTTTTACCAATGCGCTCCTCGGTTCCGTCTATCCCGATCTGGCCATCCGGGTGGTCAACATGGGTTGCAGTGGCGATACCGTTCGTCATCTCAAGACCCGGTGGCAAACGGATGTATTCGACCTCAAGCCCGACTGGCTTTCCATCATGATCGGCATAAACGATGTCTGGCGCCAGTATGACAGCCCCCTTCAGTCCGAGTGGGCTGTTCCACTCCCTGAATACGAGGCGACACTCCGCGAGTTGGTGGCCGCCACGCGTCCCCGCGTGAAGGGGCTGATCATGGCCACGCCCTACTATATTGAATCGAACCGGAAGGATCCCATGCGGGCCACCATGGACGAATACGGCGCCGTTGTCAAAACTATCGCCAGGGAGAATCAGGCCATCCTGGTGGATACCCAGGCCGCAATGGACAAGGCGCTTCAAGTCAATTACCCCGGTGCCCTGGCATGGGATCGGGTCCATCCCAACCAGGTCGGACACATGATCATCGCCAAAGCCTTCCTGGACGCACTCGACTTTGCGTGGTGACCCAGGGACACCCCGCCCCTAGCGCCGTAATTTTAGATGCAATTCTGAATTGACTGACACGGGCGATTGCCCTACCTTCCTGCCTCCATTTTGAAGGCAGCGGTAATGAAGACATCACAAGATAAAATTGGAAAACAGGTAAAAGAAGCGAGGGAACGGGTCAAACCACGCCTGTCCCGGCAGGAATTCGCCAAACGTCTTCAGGCTGCAGGTCTTGACGTTACGCCCGCCGCCATTGTCGAAATTGAGGCGGGACAACGTTCTTTAAATTACTATCAGATCTCAGTCATCGCCTCCGTACTGGACACAACCGTCAATCAAATCCTTTCCTGACCTCATTCAGCAATATTTTAATCATCACCAAAGGATATGCCGTGAATAACATCAACGAATACGAGAAGATAGCCAAATGGCTCAAAGAGAAACGAAAGCAGGCGGGACTCACACAGGCTCAATTGGCCAAATTGCTCGGCCGTCACCCTTCTTTTGTCGGACACTATGAGTCGGGCAAAAGGCTTGAAATTGTAAAGTTTTTCGAGATCGTGGCCGCGTTGAATGCCAAACCGGATGACGCCATCAGCACCTGCCTGGAGAAGATCAAAGACGACCCCTCCGCTACCGCCGAAATTGTGCCCTAATGACGTCCCGGGGTAGATTTTCCCCGGGCCGTGATCGTCTGGAATAGTTCGCAATACACCTCGGCGGCATTTCGCCCGAGAGCCTTACATACCCAGTAAAACTCGACGACATCGAGCCGACGTTTTCCCGTTTCGATGCGCCAAACGAAGGAATGCTCACGCCCCAGTAAACGGGCCAAATCACGTTGCGTCTTCCCCGCGTCCGTTCGCATTTGAACGAGTTTTACAAGGACTTGACGATATTCAGGACTTATGATTGACCGTTTCATACACACATCGTCCAGTAAATATACTAAAATATAGTGTCTATTACTACAGTGAATTAGAGTTGTCGTCCAGGACGACAACTCTGAAGGGTGGGCGTTAAATGGCTCCGGCGACAGGGCTCGAACCTGTAACATTCTGGTTAACAGCCAGACGCTCTACCATTGAGCTACGCCGGAACAATGGGTGGTAAAAGAAGGGGCGAATACTAGCAACGAACACCGAAATGTCAATCCGCCGTTTTGGGCATGTTCCACGCTGACGTGTCGCACCACGTCGAGATCCCGGATCCGTCAGACCACAGACTCCGTTGCCGCATCCAATATCTGGCGCACTTTGAGAGCCAGTTCTTCCTGCGTGTAGGGCTTCATAAGAACCGAATCCCGGGTCAGATCAAGACCATGCTCCATGGCGGCGCGCTGGTCAACGCCTGTCACATGGAGAACCTTGGCGGCGGGGTGGAACTCGCGTATCCGTTGCGCCAGAGCAACCCCGCTCATTCCCGGCAGAACCACGTCCGCCACAATCATATGGATGCGCCCCTGATGTTCCCGGCACAATCGCATCGTTTCCTCGGGAGAGGCCGTCTCCAGAACACGGTACCCGAGTTCCGACAGAATGCGTACGGCAAAACTCCGAACCGTATTGTCATCTTCAACCACCAGGAGAGTCTCGAATCCGGAGCGCATCCCTTCAGAGGCGGACGTCCCCTCGGTTATGTCACCCCCCGTTGACGTCCGGAAGTAAAG
>Ga0194060_10002951_pt1 | contig 12105 bp, 7 predicted proteins | sample SepL225m_MetaG_FD_163427 | JGI IMG/M metagenome (GOLD analysis project Ga0194060, IMG submission 163427) | Anoxic zone freshwater microbial communities from boreal shield lake in IISD Experimental Lakes Area, Ontario, Canada - Sep2016-L222-5m | ecosystem: Environmental > Aquatic > Freshwater >... | reverse complement strand
CTCTTCTTAAGAGCTCTCCTGCTGACCGGCCGCTCGGTATTCAACTGTTCGGAGACAAACCTGATGGCTTGGCGGAAGCGGCGCGCATGGTTGAGGGCTCTGGCGATCTGCTGGACATCAATATGGGTTGCCCGGTTCGCAAAGTGGTTGCTACCGGTGCCGGTAGTGCGCTGCTGAAGGAACCGCTGAAAATAGCTGCCATTGTTCGTGCCGTTCGCGCAGCGACGAGGCTGCCGCTTACCATCAAGATCCGTTCCGGCTGGCACTGCGGCGATAATGTGTTTCAGGAGGTCGGGCGTATTGCCGAGGCGGAGGGGTGCGATGCAATAACCCTCCATCCACGCAGTCGCAGCCTGATGTTTTCCGGTCATGCCGACTGGAGCCAGTTTGCCGAGTTAAAGGGGGCGGTTTCAATTCCGGTCATAGGGAGCGGTGATCTGTTTACGCCCGAAGATTGTCTCCGAATGCTGAGGGAGACCGGCTGTGACGGTATCATGATCGCTCGTGGGGCACTCGGCAACCCCTGGATTTTTCGGCAGATGGTGGAATTAGGACAGACCGGGCGTTACACGCCGGTTAGTCTGTCTGAACGTGCCTATATTATTGAATATCATCTGCGCCTGTTCATTGAGGAGCGGGGCGAAGCGGTTGCCGTCCGTGAAATAAAGAAGCATATCGGCTGGTACGCCAGAGGGTTTGCCGGTGCTTCCGAGGTGCGCCGCACGGCTAATTCTGCAGGCTCGATTCGGGATATACATCAACTGACAGAAAGGATGCGAAGCCTCGCCGATAGTCAAGGGTTCGCTTCAGACAGAGATGCAGTGTGAACAGCAGCAGAAAAAACGTGATGACTACTACGCTACAGTAATCGACAGTGTCGGTGATGGTGTTATTGTTGTCGCGAGCAATGGGGTTATTACGCTTTGCAACCCTGCTGCGGAGGAGATCACCGGCTTTTCACAGAGACAGGCGCAAGGTGCCGAGTTCAAGAGACTGTTTTCGCTTGAGACAACTCTGGTAGAAATGCTGGGCAAGACCATGCGTACCGGCATCACTATCTCGGATCATGAAAATGTTGTTGTTCGCTCAACCGGGCGGATTACGCCTGTAGCCGTTACCTGCTACCCGCTGGTAGAGGGAAACGGTGAAAACATCGGCGCGATTGTTACGCTCAAGGATATTACCTACATACGCGAGCTGGAAGCAGCAGTCAGGCAGGCGGATCGCCTTTCCACGCTGGGAACACTGGCAGCCGGACTGGCCCACGAAGTTAAAAACCCGCTGGGTGGCATAAAGGGCGCTGCACAGCTGCTTGAGCGGGAGTTTGAACCTGACAGCGAAATGCTTGAGTATACTCAGGTGATGATCCGGGAAACAGAGCGAATCGATCACATTATCCGCGAGTTATTGGAACTGGCTTCTCCACGGTCTCTCAAGCTTGCCCCGGTTAATCTGCACAGACTGCTGGCCGACATTATTCTGCTGCAGAAGCAGGCGGCGGTTGGTCAGGAGATAGCCTTCATGTCGCACTTCGACCCGAGTATTCCTGAAATAATGGCAGATGAGGAGATGCTGACCCGGCTTTTTTTGAACCTCATCTGCAACGCACTGGATGCAATGGGAGATGACGGGCGGCTTACAGTATCCAGCAGAGTTCTATCTGATTACCGGATGACCCAGAATCAGCGCAAATCACGCATGATTGCCATCGAGGTGAGTGACGATGGTCCCGGAATTCCGGCGGAAGATATGGAGAACATCTGGACGCCGTTCTTCAGTACAAAATCGGGCGGCACCGGACTTGGATTAACTATTTGTCACAAAATTGTCTCGGAGCATCGCGGAATGATAAAGGCCGAATCTGATCCCGGGCATGGAACAAAATTTACGGTGCTGCTGCCGTTAGTACGTTAAAGAGAAAGAGGTACCGCTATGCCGCTCAACAGAATACTGGTAGCTGATGATGAGGAGAGTATCCGCTGGGTGCTTTCGAAGGCGCTAAAACAGAAGGGTTTCAGTGTGGATCTCGCTCCGGATGGCCGCCGTGCTCTGGATTTGATCAAGGATAACTGCTATGACCTAGCTATTTTAGACATCAAGATGCCTGGTATCAACGGTCTTGATCTTCTGGACAAGGTTCGTGAAATGAAAAGCGACCTGTTGGTAGTTATTATGACCGCTGAAGCGAGCATGAAAAACGCAGTAGAAGCGATGAAGCGCGGGGCGTACGACTACATCACCAAGCCGTTCGATCTGGATGTCATTGACGCCATCATCGAAAAAGTTGGCCGGGCGCGAGATATTGCCGGGCAGGTAACCACGCTCAAGCTGGAGCTGAAAGAGCGCTACCAGGCCGAGAAAAACATCGTCGGTAATTCATCTGCCATGCAAGAGGTCTACAAAACCATCGGAAAGGTTGCGGTCAGCGATGTTACCATCCTGATCCAGGGGGAGTCCGGCACCGGTAAAGAGTTGGTCGCCAAAGCAGTTCATTTCAACTCTGAGCGTCTCGGAAAACCGTTTATTGCGATAAACTGTGCGGCCATACCCAGAGACCTTCTGGAGAGCGAGCTGTTCGGTTCTGAGAAAGGGGCTTTTACCGGCGCGGGCGAACGGAAACAGGGTAAGTTCGAGCAGGCCAATCATGGCACACTCTTTTTGGACGAGATAGGGGACATGCCGCTGGATCTGCAGGCCAAGATCCTGCGGGTTCTTCAGGAACATGAGATCACGAGAATCGGTGGGAATCAGAATATTCCGGTGGATGTGAGGATTGTCGCAGCGACAAACCAGTCACTGATCGAAAAAGTACGACAGAGGGAGTTCCGCGAAGACCTTTACTATCGGCTGAATGTCGTGCCGATAATGCTCGCCCCGTTGCGTGAACGCCGCGACGATATAAGCGATCTCGCTAGCTACTTCCTATCCCGTTCCTGTACGGAGATGTCGGTTCCCTCCAAGCGATTGACCGATGATGCACAGGCGCTCCTTAAGTCGTACTCCTGGCCAGGTAATGTGCGCGAGCTTGAGAATGCCATCAAAAGAGCCGTAATCTTATCGAACGATCCGTTACTTACGGCACACGATTTTGGGGGATTACTCCCGGCAAAGGAGTGTTTTCAGGGTGGGCCGCAAGAAGCTTCGCTGGAGGAGTTGGTCGATCTGAAATTGCGCGCCTCCATGAATGGCATTGAAGCGCTTGATAAGGGAGATATTTACGCTATGGTGCTGGAACAGGTCGAGCGGCCCCTGATTCGTCTGGTTCTGGAAAAATGCCGCTGGAATCAGGTCAAAGCGGCCGATGTACTCGGTATAAACAGGAACACGTTGCGGAAGAAGATCTCTGAATTACAGGTAAATATGAAACGAGGCTGAACCGGAACTAAGAATTAACGGTGTTTGTTCTTGGAGACCGGGCTAAATTCCGTAGAGTCGGAAAAAATCATCGCGGGGTACCGTATGAACATCAAAGGTTTCACCTTTTCAGCTGTTGAGGCTGCCATAAAAAAACCGGGGCGTAAGGATCTGGCGCTGATCTTTTCTGATGTTCCGGCGGTTGCTGTCGCCGTATTCACTACCAGTGCAGTCAAGGCCGCTCCAGTACTGCTCTCTGCCGAACATATCGCCAGCGGCACTGCTCAGGCCGTTATTGTAAACAGCGGCAATGCCAACGCCTGCACAGGCGAACCCGGGATGGTTGTTGCTCGGGAAACAGCACGTCAGGTGGCACTTGCTCTTGGCGTAGAGAGTGCGGCGGTGCAGGTCTGCTCAACGGGGGTAATCGGCGTTCAGATGCCGATGGATAGGATTCAAGCGTCTATTCCCCGATTGGTCGAAGGTTTAGCAACCGGAACCCTTGCCGGTGTTGCTGATGCCATAATGACGACAGACACCTTCGCCAAGATGGACACCGGACGCGGCGAGGCCGGTGGTGTCGGCTACTCTGTCGCAGGCATCGCCAAAGGGGCAGGTATGATCATGCCAAACATGGCCACCATGCTCTCATTCATCATCACCGATGCTGCCGTAGAGCAAAATTTTCTGCAACAGAGCTTCCGCCGTGCTGTGGATGTATCTTTCAACGCCATAACAGTTGATGGTGATATGTCCACCAACGACACCTGCCTCATTATGGCGAACGGCATGGCCGGTAATCCGGTAATTGAAGAAGGATCTGCAGAAGGAGTCGCTTTTGCCGCCATTTTGAATGCAGTTTTGCTTTCATTGGCAAAGAAAATTGTCAAAGATGGTGAAGGTGCGACAAAATTTGTTGAAATTCGAGTCACCGGAGCTCTACATGATGCTGATGCAAAGCGCGCTGCTCTAGCTATTGCCAATTCCAGTCTGGTTAAAACCGCTTTTTTTGGGCAGGATGCCAACTGGGGGCGCATTTTTGCTGCAGTCGGCTATTCCGGGGCTTTAGTTGATCAAACTCGACTGTCACTAAGTTTTGATGATGTCTGCATGGCGAGGAACGGCATATTTGCGGGCGGCAATGCCGAAGCACATGGCACCGCTGTTCTCAAACAGAAGGAGTTTACCGTTTCTGTTGATTTGGGAATCGGTGGCGGTGCCGCCACCATCTATACTTCTGATCTGACACACAATTACGTCAGCATTAACGCTGACTATCGCTCCTGAACCCAATTATCAAATTATCTGTGATTTTGCTTCGAATATTTCTTACAACACTGCTCTTTTCGTTTTCGACGAACGTTCTTGCAGCTGACGATCTGTTGGATGCCGGCCGGGCTGCATCAATTGAATTTGTGCTGGAAAGTGCCATTCGAAGTGGCCTTATTTCCGGCGGGGTTGTTGTTATCGGCAACCATTCCGGTCAACTGTACGGCACCTCACAAGGCGGACTGCTTCCAGGTGCGAGCGAGTCTTTGCTTTCAGAGCGGACTCTCTTTGATCTTGCGTCGCTCACGAAAGTTATAGCAACGGCGCCTGCCATAATGAAGCTCCTTGAGCAGGGGAGCCTCAATCTGCTTGATCCACTGACCCGCTGGTTTCCTGAGCTTGAAGGAACTGATCGTGAAGAGATAACAATTCTGAATCTGTTAACTCACACATCAGGGATAGACGATGTTGACGTTGCAGAAAACGATCCCATGCGGAGTTTTATAGAAAAGGTTGTAGTGCAAAAGAATGGCACCCTCCCAGGAAACCGTTTTCGCTATGCTGACGCCAATTACATTCTGCTCGGCGAGTTAGTCAAACGGATTACTCAAAGCACTCTGGACAAATTTTGCGCTGAATACGTTTATGCCCCGGTCGGAATGGCTGAAAGTACTTTTCTTCCTGTTACCGGATTCGCTCCTATTGCACCTACAGCCGGCTTTAACAAAATCCTCACAGCCGGCGTTGTCCAGGATTTAAATGCCAGACGCCTGGGCGGTGTGGCGGGGCACTCTGGCCTGTTCAGCACAGCAAGTGACTTGAACAGATTCGCAACAATGATTCTTAACCGTGGAAAATACAACGGAAAGGAGATTTTTGCCGAACGAGTCATAACACAGATGACATCTCCCTATTTCTATGCTAGCGGAAAAGTAATCAGGGGGCTTGGATGGGATATCAACTCTCCTTATTCCTCACCACGTGGGAGCAGTTTTTCTGATATGTCTTTCGGGCACACCGGATACAGCGGGTCGTCAATATGGATTGACCCTGAACAGGATTTATTCGTAATATTATTAACGGTACGTCTTGATTACACAAATATCAGAAAGTTCAATCAATTCCGGAGTGATATTTCGACCCTGGCCGTCTCGATATTTTCGACTTCTCACCTGGTTGCCGAGATAATCGACGATGGGAAAATGCCTTGACACTGATTTGAGCTGAAAATAATTGACTGGCGAAACTGATTTTACTTTGAAAAAGCGGCCTGATCAGGTCGTTTTTTTATTTTTTGTTGATTGGATATAAAATGGTTCTATTTTTGTTTGACTTGCACGTAAACGGAATGTTATTTGTACGCCACGCTAGCCAGATCATGAATATTTCACCTTGGAGGAAGGTATGCCATTTGCTGTATGCGCCGGAAATGACGGGGTTGCCCTTCTCGAGCAGTTGAGCAAGGAGGAGTTGATAAAAATTATCATCGACGATGCCAAAAACTGGCTGGCTCACGACGGCGTCTGGTTTCAAGCTGTCGAGAAGCGTTTCGGCATGGACGTGGCAGTTGATGTAGATACTGAGGCTTGGCGCTATTTCACCGTGATTGAGGTAAAACGGATCATGGAGCGCCTTGGAATGAAGCAGGGGGGAGGCATACCTGCGCTAGTTGAGTGTTTGAAACATCGTTTTTATGCCCGCATCAACCTGCAGGATGTTATCGAACAGAGTGATACCCGCGTTGTCTTCAGGATGCTGGACTGCCGGGTACAGTCAGCCCGCAAGCGCAAAGGGCTGGACGATCATCCATGCAAATCGGTGGGTATCGTTGAGTACAGCGAATTTGCCAAAGCCATCGATCCCCGCATCAGGACTAATTGTCTCGCTTGTCCACCAGACCCCCATCCGGAAAACTTCTGGTGCGCTTGGGAATTTACCCTTGAATAAATCTCTGTTGGAGGAAATCCATGACAGCTGAAGTAGTTGCGCCATTCAAAACCACCCACAAAGTTCGGATTGTCACCGCAACCAGCCTTTTTGACGGGCATGATGCCACGATAAATGTCATCCGCCGCATTCTGCAGTCCTCCGGAGCTGAGGTGATCCATCTGGGGCATAACCGTTCCGTAGAGGAGATCGTTACCGCCGCTATCCAGGAGGATGCCCAGGGCATTGCTGTCAGCTGTTATCAAGGGGGGCATGTCGAGTTTTTCGGGTACATAATTGATCTGCTGCGGGAGAGGAGTGAAGGGCATATCAAGGTCTATGGCGGCGGCGGAGGAGTTATCGTGCCGGATGAGATCGCCGAGATAGAACGGTATGGTGTCCGTAAAATATTCTCTCCGGAAGATGGCCGCCGCATGGGGCTGCAGGGGATGATCAACCTGATTCTTCTGGAGTGCGATTTTGCCGTTGAGCGGGATGTTGAGGCGGAGACTTCCAGACTGGCGCAACAGGATATTCGTGCCGTAAACACTTTGATCACACTGGCTGAGCAGGCTGTCCATGATCACGCATCAGGCTACGCGGCACTTCGCGGTAAGATCAAAACAATGGGGCAGAATGTACCGGTGGTAGGAATAACCGGAACCGGCGGGGCGGGAAAAAGTTCCATAACAGATGAACTGGTGCTCCGTTTCTCCCGTGACTTTCCGGATAAAAGCGTCGCCATTCTGGCTGTAGACCCCTCCCGTCAGCGCACCGGCGGCGCTCTGCTCGGCGACCGGATCCGGATGAATTCCATCAACTCCAGCCGTATCTACATGCGTTCGCTCGCCACGCGTGATTCCCAGACCGAGCTTTCCGCCGCAATTCAAGACGCCATCGATGTAGTGCGCGCGGCCGGATTCGACCTTGTTTTCGTCGAAACCAGCGGCATTGGACAGGGGAATGCAGGGGTTGTGGGGATCTGCGATGTTTCACTCTATGTTATGACATGCGAATTTGGGGCGCCTACTCAGTTGGAGAAGATCGACATGCTCGATTTTGCGGACGTAGTTGCCATCAACAAGTTTGAACGCAAAGGAGCGGAAGACGCACTCCGCAACGTACGCAAACAGTACCGTCGCAACCGTAACCTTTTTGATGCTGCCGATGAGGCGCTGCCGGTGTTCGGTACCATCGCCTCTCAGTTCAACGATCCCGGAACAAACGTTCTTTATCGGGAGTTGCTGGAAATTATCAACTGCAAAAAAGGGACGGCGTGGCATTCATCACTTCAGATCACCGAAACAGAGAGTTTGAAGAAATATATAATTCCGCCGGATAGAGTCCATTATCTTGGCGAAATTGTTCAGGCGGTGCGAGGGTACCGCAAGCAGGTCAAGGATCAGTCTAATGTTGCCCGCAGGCTTTTTCAGCTGAATGGTGCCCGTGAAGTTTTGTCAGAGGCTGCTGCCCTGGCTGAACTGGATAAACAGGTGGTGCTCTTTGATTCACGCCTTCATGAGGAACCGAAGCGGATATTGAAAGAGTGGCCGGAGCTTAAGGCCTCCTATCGACGCGAGCAGCTTGTCACCAAAGTCAGGGAGAGGGAGATCAGGAGCGATCTTTATACCACGACTATCTCAGGTACACGCATTCCCAGAGTCTGCCTTCCCGATTTTGCCGATTGGGGTGAAATTCTCCGGTGGTGCATGCTTGAGAATGCCCCAGGCTATTTCCCCTTTACATCCGGTGTCTTCCCGTTCAAGCGCGCCGAAGAAGACCCGAAGCGCCAGTTTGCCGGTGAGGGAACTCCTGAGCGGACGAATCGCCGTTTTCATTATCTTTGCAAGGATGATGACGCAAAACGACTATCCACAGCTTTTGACGGCCTGACCCTGTATGGGGAGGATCCGGACTATCCGCCTGATATCTACGGTAAGATCGGCGAGAGCGGTGTTTCGATCTGTACCGTCACCGATATGCAGAAACTGTTTGCCGGCTTTGACCTATGCGCTCCCAATACCAGCGTTTCGATAACCATTAACGGACCGGCGCCGATGATGCTGGCCTTTTTCTTCAATGCTGCAATTGAACAGCAGGTTGACCTTTTTCGAGAGAAGAACGATCGGGAGCCAACCCATGACGAGTACCTCGAAATCCGTGCCTGTACCCTGCAGACGGTGCGCGGAACCGTTCAGGCGGATATCCTGAAAGAGGATCAGGGGCAGAACACCTGCATCTTCTCGACCGAATTTGCCCTGAAGATGATGGGGGACATGCAGCAGTATTTTATCGAGCAGAAGGTGCGCAACTACTATTCTGTTTCGATCAGCGGCTATCATATCGCAGAGGCGGGTGCCAATCCTATCAGTCAGCTCGCCTTCACCCTCTCCAACGGTTTCACCTTTGTTGAATATTACCTCGCGCGCGGCATGCAGATCGATGACTTTGCCGCCAATCTCTCCTACTTCTTCAGCAACGGCCTTGACCCGGAATACACGGTTATAGGGCGGGTGGCCCGCCGTATCTGGGCTGTTGCCATGCGGGAGAAATACGGCGCCAATGACCGTAGCCAGAAGCTGAAGTATCACATTCAGACGTCGGGAAGATCTCTGCATGCCCAAGAGATGAACTTCAACGACATCCGGACCACACTGCAGGCTCTGGTAGCGATCTATGACAACTGTAATTCGCTCCATACCAATGCCTACGATGAGGCGGTCACGACGCCAACCGAAGACTCCGTACGTCGGGCGATGGCGATTCAGATGATTATCAATAAAGAGTTTGGGCTGGCCAAAAATGAGAACTCACTTCAGGGCTCCTTCATTATTGAGGAGTTGACCGATCTGGTTGAAGAGGCGGTCATGGCTGAATTTGAACGGATTGACCAACGTGGTTGCGTTCTTGGCGCAATGGAGACCCAGTATCAGCGCTCTAAAATTCAGGACGAGTCAATGCTGTACGAGCATAAGAAGCATTGCGGCGAACTGCCGATCGTCGGGGTCAACACGTTTATCAACCCTCGTGCTGATGAAGCAGGTTTCAACGCGCCGGGTGAGCTGGCACGCGCTTCCAAAGAGGAAAAGGAACAGCAGATTCAGAATCTGCGGGCCTTCCAGCAGCGTCACAAAGATACGGCGCCACTTGCGCTGAAGCTGCTTCAGGAGACAGCCATTGCCGGCGGCAATATTTTTGCTGAACTGATGGAGACTGCTAAAGTGGCATCGCTGGGGCAGATCAGTCATGCACTCTATGAGGTTGGCGGGAAGTATCGAAGGAATATGTAGTTTTCAACAGAGTTGTCTGACCAGTCTGACCAGTCTGAAGGAGCCAATAATGGTCATTTTGCTGGTTTTTAGAACAGCATCGACTATTATGATGCCGATGCGGCCATCGCTAAGGAACTAAAAGAAATCGCATTTATTTAATGAATAGGAGAGATAATGCTGACCGATATCGAAGTAATGCAGAGAGTAGCCATGATGCAGGCACAACTGCGGGCCAAAGGGATGGATGGCGCGCTGCTTGTATTCCCTATTGATGTATTCTACTTTTCCGGAACCCGCCAGAATTCCACCCTCTGGATACCTACGGCCGGTGAGCCGGTTCTGCTGGTACGCAAGAGTCTCTCCCGCGCCAGAGCCGAAAGTCTTCTGACAGACATCCGGCCATTTCCGTCAAGCAAGGAATTTCCGGGACTGTTCGGAGAGCATCTGCGGAAGATCGGCTTTACATTTGACGCTGTTCCGGTACAGCAGCTTAATTACTATTCAAAACTTCTGCCGGGGCGTGAATTTGTCGACATTTCCTCAGCACTCCGCGAAGTCAGATCGATCAAGTCATTATATGAACTTCAGCAGATCAAGGCGAGCGGTGACGCTCTCTCGTCAGTATTTTTACAGGTGCCTCAGTTTTTGAAAGAGGGTATGCGTGAGCTTGATCTGTCCGCTGAATTTGAATACCGTCTGCGCAAGGCCGGCAATGAAGGATTTACCCGAATGAGAGCCTACAATCAGGAACTCCCTGCCGGCGGACTTGCCGTTTCGACCGGCGGCGCAAGCTATGGTTTCCTTGATGGCCCGGTTACCGGAAAGGGACTCTCCAACGCTTCACCCCAGGGGGCATCGCGTGATGTTATCGTCAGGAATGTGCCGGTTTTACTTGACTACACAGGCATCTTTAACGGCTACATAACCGATATGACCAGAATTTTCGTTATCGGAACCCTCGATCCAGAGCTGCTTCGAGCTTTTAATCTTGCGCTGGATATTCAAAACTTCGTTCAGAGCTCTCTGAAGCCTGGGGTCATCTGCGAAGAGCTTTTCTTTAAAGCTCTGGAAATGGCGGAAAAGGGAGGTTTTGGCAGTAGTTTCATGGGGATGCCTGGAGAACAGGCTCGTTTTGTCGGGCATGGTATCGGCCTTGAACTTGATGAATATCCGGTTCTTGCCCAGGGTTTTAAAATGCCGCTCCAATCCGGGCAGGTAATTGCGGTAGAGCCGAAGTTTAATATTCCAGGCAAAGGAGCAGTTGGTATTGAGAATACCTTTGCCGTCACCATTGACGGTGGTCTCAAGCTGACCGATGTCCCAGATGATATTGTTTATTTGTAGGAGTTGAGAAGATGCTTTCAGTGACGATTAAGAGTGGAGGGGGGTATAGCGACTGTTATATTGCTTTATGAACGTTATTGTACTATCTTTCCTCCAATGCCGAAACAACCCCGCTCGGATATTCCCGGTTTATTGCTGCACGTCATAGTTCGAGGCATTGTTTGGTTCCATATGACCCTTTCTGAAACCTCAAACAACAGGAGATGGCGGCTTATGAAAAACTTTGTCTTTCCACCCTTCGCTGTATTGTGCGCCCTTCTGCTATTTTCTTCTGTAGTTTTTGCTTCGGATCAAACTCCTGTAACCCTGGATGTTGAGGGGTATGCCGCCATAGAAGGGGGCAAGAAGGCTGTCGCCCGGGATGGCGCACTGAACGACGCTTTTCGTAGGGCAATTGAACAGGTGGTTGGTGTGATGGTGGAAGCAAAGACGGCGGTTCGTGACGCTGTACTGCTACAGGACAAGATATATTCAAAAAGCTCTGGATTTATAAAGAGTTACAAAATAACCACCGAAATTTTTGAACCGGACGCCTGCAGGGTAAGCATCAAGGCCACCGTTTCCAAAGCCCGCCTCGAGAAAGGCCTGGACGAGGCTGGGCTTCTCTCTAAAAAGATGGGCAAACCGCGAGTCGCGGTGATCATGACTGAACAGAACATCGGTAATGATGCACCTTCAGGGTCACTTGGCGATGCTGCTGTAGATGCCGGAATTGCCTATTCCGTACTAAATAAAATTTTCGGGAAAAAAGGGTATAATCTGGTGGATAGGGACACTTTGGTCGCTTTGGCTAAACGTGATGGAACCCTCTCTGCAACCGGCGTAATCTCCTCCAGCGACGCGGCTATCCAGGTTGCTGCAGGCGGAGGAGCCGAAGTGGTTATTATTGGGAAGGCCATAGCCAAAGGTGGCGGATCGGCGTTAAGCGGCAGTACAATGC
>Ga0194060_10002950_pt1 | contig 12106 bp, 8 predicted proteins | sample SepL225m_MetaG_FD_163427 | JGI IMG/M metagenome (GOLD analysis project Ga0194060, IMG submission 163427) | Anoxic zone freshwater microbial communities from boreal shield lake in IISD Experimental Lakes Area, Ontario, Canada - Sep2016-L222-5m | ecosystem: Environmental > Aquatic > Freshwater >... | reverse complement strand
ATGTAGAGTATCGCGATCAGCTCGTTCATCAACACAGAATAGACTTCGTCCTCGACGACAAAGTCCTCATCCAAATCGTTTCAGTCGACGGAGAAATCCACAACGACCTCATCGGCCAAATGATCTCCGCCCGCAACGTCAGCGGCATGGATGTCGCCCTCATCGTCAACTTCGGCAACGACAAACTCCAGATCCGCCGACTAGAAAAACGCAAACCAGAAGACGAAGCCCGCCTAAACAACAGCCGAAACAACGGCAACCAAGGCGGCTACTCAGACTACTAGATAACAAAAATAGTTAACGTTTCAAAAAAAAGCTAAGCAGTGGTGTTTATTCACACCTCCTGCTTAGCTTTTTTTGCTATTAAAATAGTCCCCGCCATTCTAAAGCACAGCTACAGAACGCACCAAAACGCACTCTCCCAACGCGGTACTTCATTGGAACAAACGTAACCACCCATGAACAATCCTCTGTTCCGCAGCTCTCTGGCATTCCGCCTCTCAATGGCCGACGCCCTCTACTGAGACGTTTGAGAGGCGAGTCCTTCTTGCCCACTGAGCCTGTCGAAGTGTGTGACGACGGACAAAAAGTAGTTAGCGCCAATAACGACTATGAAGAAAACGATGTGCGGCGCCCCAACACCTCAGCAAAAAGAACATACAATCCCAACCGCTACTTCACCTCAGCAAAATACCTATCCAACCGATCAAACCCTTCAATAATCCTCTCCTCCGTAGTCCCAAAACAAAACCGAAAATGTCCTTTCCCGGTAGACCCAAACGCATCCCCAGGAACGATAGAAACTTTCACTTTCTCCAAAATATCAATCGCAAGAGGAATAGCATCCCGCTGCGACCCAACAAGCTTAACAAAAATATAATAAGCACCCTCAGGCTTAACATACGAAAACACATGAGAAAGCCGATCCAAGCGCTCACACATAATATCCCGTCTCTTCTGCAACTCATCACGGAAATAAGTCGCGCAATCCTGAGGCCCATTCAAAGCCGCCAAAGCTGCCAGCTGCGATATCGTACAAGCAGAAATCACCGTGCAATCATGCGCTTTAGCAACCTGATTGATAACTCCCTCTTCTGCCACAACATACCCGATCCTGAAACCAGTCATGCAATACTCTTTCGAAAGAGAAAACACAGAAATCAAATTCTTCTTAAGCTCTGGTATCTGCAGAAAAACAAATGGTTGTTTGTGATCATACACCAGAAAGTTATAAGGCTCGTCAGTGACAATGAAAAAATCATGCTGTATCGCCAACTCCGCGATTTCTCTCATCTGTTGTTCGGAAATCAAATTGCCTGTTGGATTCACTGGATTACAAAGAATCAACGCCTTCGTTTTTGAGGATATCTTCTTCTTCAACTCCTCAATATCCAGCCTCCATCCTTCTTCCTCAACCAGCGGAACAAATACCGGCACACCACCAATCAAAATAATCTGCTCAATATGAGAAGCAAAACCTGGTGTCGTCATCAATACCTCATCACCAGGATCAAGAATACACTGAAAAACATCAATTAACGCTTCCATTGCCCCCACCGTAATCAACACCTCCTTCTGCGCCTCAACATCTACACCAAACTTTCTCTTTACTGTGTCAGCAGCAGCCTGGCGCAATGAAGCTATCCCAGGCAATGGGGCATACATTCCTGCTTTCGGATCGGTAAGCAACGCTTCACTTGTCGCCTTAAGAATATGCTCGGGAGTAGGAAATGACGGCAACCCCCATGCAAATGGCACCACATCATCATACTGCATAGCCAACATCGACATTTCTTTGATAGCAGAAACCGTGATAGACTGGATTCGTTTACTCATCTTGTGTGTCCGGAAATCTTTTCCGGCATGCTGCAAAACAGAACGCGAAGGCATAAACAACCACTCCTTGTATACGGGAAAAAAGGTAAAGATATTGGCACAATTTTCTCTAATAACCAAGTTCCTGTCAATCAAACAAAGCACAGAGAAATGATCAAATTTCTAGTCAATATTGACGAGCAAAAACAATACGCTATAATCACAGCTACATGGTAACTTTCTACAAACAAGAGCTAACCACAGTGCAAAGCAATGCGTAAAACCAAGTCCATTTTACAGATATCCAACAAACAACAGACAAAAAATACTCTGTATGTTATTCGTGAACGTTATCTCACAGATCCTCCTTTCTACACTTCCCTATAATCTCTTTTTCTCTAACCCACAAGACATCGGACTTCGATGCTTTGGTGGAATTTTATCCAGCTCATTGCGTGAGCTTTGGAAAGGATTACTATGGCAGTGGTCAAGATAACTCTATTTTTCCTCATTCTCACATTCCTCGCATTCCCTATCGGACAGTATCTAGCGAAAGTCTATGATGGCAAAAAAACACTCGTAGACCCTATTCTCAAGCCAATTGAAAAATTCTTCTACAAACTCTGCGGCATTAAAGAAGAACAGCATATGAACTGGAAAGAATACAGTATAGCCTTTCTGATCTTCAATGGCATAGGACTCTTGGTTCTATTCCTTATCCTTCTCTTTCAAAAGATGTTGCCTCTCAATCCCCAAGACATGCCAAACCTCTCTTGGCATCTTGCTTTAAACACCGCTATTTCCTTTGTTACCAACACAAATTGGCAATCATACAACGGTGAGCAGACGATGAGTTATTTTTCACAAATGCTTGGTTTAGGAGTACAGAACTTCCTTTCAGCAGCTGTAGGTATGGCAGCAGGAGTAGTACTCATTCGTGGATTTAGAAACCGAACAAGCGAAGACCTTGGAAACTTTTGGGTAGATACAACCCGTTCTTTGCTCTACGTATTAATTCCACTCTCCATCATTTGGAGTGTCGTACTTGTCTCACAAGGTGTTGTACAGACGTTTGACCAGACTCGAGTCATTCAAACTATTGAGGGAACAGAGCAAAAAATTGCCGTCGGACCAGCAGCATCACAGGTTGCCATAAAACAGCTAGGATCAAATGGTGGTGGATTTTACAATGCAAACTCAGCTCACCCATTGGAAAACCCCACACCCTTCTCGAACTTCTTAGAAATTCTAGCAATTTTACTACTACCTTCAGCGTTTCCATTCATGCTTGGAGCAATGATGAAAAAACAAAAGCAGGGAGCAGCAATCTACATCGTAATGACAATCCTATTTTTTATCGGACTCAGAGTAAGTTATTACGCTGAAAGTAAAGGAAACCCAGCACTCAGCAAAGAAGGTATCCAGCAAGGACAAAATCTCGAAGGAAAAGAAACACGAATCGGCATCGATGAATCAATCTTATGGGGAAATGCAACAACCGTAACATCAAACGGCTCGGTCAACAGTATGCACGATAGCACCTTACCTCTGACGGGTATGGTCTACATGTTCAACATGGCAATTGGCGAGCCAATTTTTGGCGGTGTGGGTGTGGGATTGATTTCTATGATTTTTTACATCATGTTCACCATGTTTCTAGCTGGGCTCATGATCGGGCGAACACCGGAGTTTCTTCAGAAAAAACTTGAACCATTTGAGATGACTATGGCCGTCATAGCGCTAATCTTGCCTACTACTCTTCCTTTGCTATTCACTGCTGTAGCAGTTTCAACAGAAGTCGGCTTGGCCAGTTTGAACAATGCTGGTTCACATGGCTTCTCAGAGATCTTTTATGCTTTTGCATCAGGAATTGGAAATAACGGATCCGCATTTGCAGGGTTGAATGCCAATGTTCCATTTTATAACGTACTCCTTAGTGTCATCATCCTCGCAGGAAGATTGCTAACGATTCTGCCAGCAATCGCAGTTGCAGGATCGCTTGCAAAGAAAAAGCTTGTCCCAGAAACCGCAGCTACATTTCCCACAACGTCACCTCTTTTTGTCGGAATGGTCGTGGCGGTGATCTTCATTGTTGGAGCACTTACATTCTTTCCAGTATTTTCTCTAGGTCCCATTCTCGAACATCTCCAACTCTATAAAATCTAGCTCTCAGCCATACAATCAAATGACTATCTCACAAGGACTCAATAATGAAAAAAATCATGATAAGTAACTGGGACGCTGCTGTAGTAAAAATCGCTGCCGTCCAAGCATTCACAAAACTCAACCCATTCACACTCTGGCGCAATCCGGTAATGTTCATCGTCGAAATCGGCAGCGTCATCATTTCAATCAATTACGTTCAAGAACTAGCTAAGGGGGGAAATTGGCTTTTCACTCTACAAATTGCTTTGTGGCTTTGGTTTACAGTAATCTTTGCTAACTTCGCTGAAGCTCTGGCTGAAGGGCAAGGAAAAGCGCAAGCAGACTCTCTTAAAAAAACCCGCAGCATGGTAACAGCAAATCGACTGACAAGTTCTGGAACAGTTGAAGCAGTTCCCAGTGCGGATCTTAGAAAAGAAGATCACGTTATTGTCAAAGAAGGCGAAGTCATCCCCAGCGACGGAGATGTCATAAAGGGAGCCGCCCTTGTCGATGAATCAGCAATCACCGGAGAATCAGCACCAGTAGTGCGAGAATCCGGAAGTGATCACTGCGGAGTCACAGGTGGAACGACAATCATTACGGGAACAGTCACCATCAGAGTTTCTGCCAATCCAGGAGAAACCTTTCTCGACCAGATGATAAGCATGGTAGAAGGAGCAAAAAGGCACAAAACACCAAATGAAATCGCTCTGGAGATTTTCCTTGTTGCCTTAACAGCATTATTTCTTGTTGTCGTAGCAACACTTCCGGCCTTTTCAAACTACATGCAAGTTACCGTTTCCCTTGTGGCACTCATTTCCCTTCTCGTCTGTCTAATGCCAACAACAATTGGAGGACTCCTCCCTGCAATCGGCATTGCTGGCATGGACAGACTTCTCCAACGCAATGTGATTGCTCTCAGCGGACGAGCAATCGAAGCTGCAGGAGATGTTAATGTAGTGCTTACAGATAAAACAGGAACCATTACTATTGGTAACAGGCAGGCATCAGAGTTTCTCCCTGCACCTGGGGTAACCTTAAAAACACTTGCAAAAGCCTCACTGCTTTCATCTCTCCCCGATGAAACACCCGAAGGCAAAAGCATCGTAGCACTTGCGAAAGAAATTTTAGGCACTGAAGCAGAGCACATTCATGAAGCAAAAAATGCTGTCTTTGTTCCATTCACGCCAGAAACACGGATGAGCGGAGTAGACATCGGTACAACCAGCATCAGAAAAGGCGCCCCAGACACAATGGAGCAATACGATAAAGAACGTGAAGGAACATATCCTGAGCAGGTACGTCAGGATGTAGACACAGTTGCACGATCAGGTGGTACACCACTCGTCGTTATTGAAAACAACAAGGTGCTGGGAACAATTAGGCTGAAAGACATCTTAAAAAAAGGCATCCGAGAAAGGCTTCTCCAACTTCATGGCTTAGGTATTCGCTCAGTCATGATCACAGGAGACAATCCTCTGACCGCTGCAGCGATTGCAGCAGAAGCTGGGATTGACGATTTTGTTGCTCAGGCAAAGCCGGAATCTAAACTTGAGTTAATCAAAAAATATCAAAGAGAAGGGCACATGGTTGCCATGATTGGAGATGGAACCAACGATGCTCCAGCACTAGCGCAATCCGATGTTGCGGTTGCTATGAACTCAGGCACTCAAGCAGCAAAAGAAGCTTCAAACATGGTGGATTTGGATTCTGACCCTTCCAAACTCCTAGACATTGTAGAAATAGGAAAGAACATCCTCATCACCCGTGGGGCTTTAACCACCTTCAGTGTTGCAAACGATGTAGCAAAATACTTTGCAATTATTCCTGCAATATTCGCGGCACAGTACCCCCAGCTCAACATCCTCAACATCATGCAGCTTGCAACACCGCAAAGTGCCATCCTTTCTGCAATCATTTTTAATGCTCTGGTTATTCCTTTCCTCATCCCTCTCGCTCTTCGTGGTGTTAAATTCAAAGTAGATTCACCCACCAAAATCCTCCAACACAACCTTTTAGTATATGGAGCAGGTGGTTTACTACTGCCATTCCTGGCAATAAAAGCATTAGACATAGTCGTTGTACTTTTCCATCTAGCATAGAGAAAAAAATTCACGTGAAAAACGCTTTTAGGAGCATCAAATGAAATTATTCCTTCCCGCAATTCGATTGTTTGTCGCATTCTTTATTATCACTGGCATTTTTTACCCCCTCGGAATCACTGCGTTTAGCCAGTTAGCCTATAACCACCAAGCAAACGGAAGCATTATAAAGAAAAACGGCACAGACATAGGATCAGAACTCGTCGAAGAGGAGTTTACGTCACCAGCCTACTTTCACGGCAGACCCTCAGCAGCAAACTACGATGCCAGCGGCTCCACAGGCAGCAACTATGGTCCAAGCAACAAAAAGCTTGTTGAGAACGTGAAAAAAAATGTCACGACAGTTAAAAGCGAAAACAATCTTCCAGAAAATGCTTCAATTCCCGCAGACCTTGTACTTGCCTCAGGAAGTGGGCTAGATCCTCATATTAGTCCAGAAGGCGCAAAAATTCAGATACAGAGAGTAGCAACAGCTCGCAATCTACCAGTAAAAGAGTTAGAAAAACTTGTTGAAAAAAGTATCGAACAACCAACCTTGGGCATTTTGGGAGAGCCGAGGGTAAATGTCCTTCTCCTCAACATCAGCATTGATCAACAATTCGGAAAACCACAAGTATAGAATCAGGAAAAGTACAACATGGATTCTCGAAGAAAAAATCCTGATGAGCTGCTCCAACAGCTGCAGAAAAAACAAGATGCGTCAGAGAAATCCCGAACCCAGGGACAGTTAAAACTGTTCCTAGGTTTCGCCGCCGGCGTAGGAAAAACCTACAAAATGCTTCAGGAAGGAAAAAAGCAAAAAAAAGAAGGGAAAGATATCATCATTGGCATTGTGGAAACACACAACAGACCCGATACTGAAAACATTGCCAGAACCCTTGAAACCTTTCCCCGCAAAACAATTGACTACAAAGGCATCTCGCTCACAGAGTTGGACATAGACGGGATTCTCAAAAGAAAACCACAAATCGTAATAATTGATGAACTCGCCCACACAAACACGCCTGGATCAAGACATCTTAAACGATTTCAAGATATTGAAGAACTCCTGAAAAACGGCATCAGTGTCTATACTGCTTTAAACATTCAACATGTTGAAAGCCTCGCCGACATCGTCAAAGAAATAACCGGCATAACCATCCAAGAGATCGTACCAAATACATTCATTGCCACAGCAGATGAAATTCAAGTAATAGACATCCCGCCAGAAGAGCTCATGCAACGCCTGAAAGAGGGAAAAGTCTATCTCCCTGCAAAAGCTAACGTCGCCTCCAAACAGTTTTTTAGAAAAGGCAATCTGTTGGCACTGCGAGAACTGGCACTGCGCTTCGCTGCTCGACACGTTGACGAGGACATGCGATCCTACAAAGAACTACACGGGATCTCCGGTCCTTGGCAAGCAGGTGAGCGTCTCCTCGTCTGCATTAGCTCCAATCCAGCCTCACAACGACTAATAAAAATCTGCCACAAGTTGGCAACTGATTTTAAAGCGGAGTGGTTTGCAGTCTTTGTTGAATCACCTGTCTCTGGAAAAGTAACCGAACAAGACAGTGAGCAGTTAAGGCAAAACTTCGCCCTTGCTGAACAACTGGGAGCAAAAAGTATTGTTCTGGAAGGCTCTGATCCTGCAAAGGAAATTTTAGCTTTTTCAGAAAAAAATAATATCACATTCATCGTTATTGGCACTTCAGCGAGGAAAAATAGCCTTCGATTCTTCGCAACTAAAAGTGTTGTCGATACACTAGTACACAACCCAGGAAAAATACACGTCCTTGTAGTTGGAATCACCAATACAAAAACTGCAAAAACCTATACATTAGCTTACACTTGGCAAATTAAACCGTTCCTTATTTCCTCTGCAGCAATAGCTACTACTGTAGCCTTCTGTGGAATTTTTGAAACTCAGCTGGCTTTCACTAATATTGCTCTTTTACTACTAATCCCTGTTGTTTTCACCAGTATTTCATTTGGAATGACAGTGGGCCTATTTTCCTCGCTTTTAACTGTACTCTGCCTTGATTTTTTCTTTGTTCAGCCACGTTTATCTTTTACAGTCACAGACATACGCTATTTCCCAAGCTTTCTAGTGTTCCTTCTTGTTGGTGGAATAACAAGCTTTCTCTCCGAACGTGCACGCTGGAAAGGAACGCGTGCCCAGCAGAGAGAAAAAATTATTACTGAACTAGCCACATTCACTGAAGCGCTCAGACAAGCTGATTCTGATAGCAACTACATCGAACGAGCATTGGAGAGGTTTAATCTCGCACTCGAAACAAAAACCAGGTTCTTCTATCAAAATCATGAAAAACAGATTGTTCAATGGGTTACAAATACCCACCCTATTCAACCTGACATTCATGAAGGTGGCGTAATCAACTGGGTTTTCACCCATGGAAAACCTGCTGGAAAAGGGACAGAAACACTGACATCCCTTCAACAAAGTTACTTCCCAGTGTATACCAAACAAAACGGTGTCATAGCGGTAATAGCTTTAACTATAACCGAAGAACATTCGGTAAAAGAAAAAAGGAAACTCATAGAAACACTGCTGGGTATCTTAGCTTTAGGAATTGAAAAAGGCACTAGAGAAATCGAGTTTAGTTAAAAATGATTTTCAACAAAACCCCTTCACATTTTTTTCCAAAACACCATTTGCTATACTCTGATCAAAGGAGTTCCTCACATGAACATCGTATTCATCGGCGGCAGAGGCACTGGAAAATCAACCGTATCTCAAGCAGTCGCTACTCACTTCAACAGAAAATGCTGGGTTGCAGATGACCTCATTACCTACGAAAAAAGCGGGCAATCAATTCCAGAAATGGTTAAAGAAAAAGGTTGGCACCACTTTCGCGATGTTGAATACCAGGTAATTAACAAACTGTCAGGTTTTAACAACATAGTAATAGACAGCGGTGGAGGTGCTGTAACAGACCTCAATGAAGAAGGAAAACAGATCTTCAGTGAAAGAAAAGTAACCGCACTCAAAAAAAACTCCTACGTAATTTGGCTTCAAACTCCTATTGCAATTGCCTGCCAACGCATAGGCGAAGACCCCAACAGACCATCTCTTACAGGAAAATCACCACTTGAGGAAATGCAGGAAATTATAACACTCCGCTCGCCATGGTATGAAAAAGCAGCAAACACCACTTTTGATACCTCAGTCACATCAATCCAACAAATCATCGAAACCCTTATCCCTATTATTTCTAAGTAATTGGAGCCTCCATGGCCATTTCCGCAAAAACACGTCTCTGCGCCTTTGTTGCCCACCCAGCCCACCACACAGCCTCACCAGCCATGCACAACGCAGGATACAAGGCCCTTGATCTTGATTATGTTTACCTAGCTTTCGACGTCCTTGATATCGGTAAAGCAATAGAAGCCATGCGAACACTCAACATCGCCGGCTACAGCGTTTCTCTCCCACACAAAGTCAACGTCATGCAGTATCTAGACGAAATCGATCCTGTCGCAAAAAAAATTGGCGCAGTAAACACCGTGGTTAACACAAACGGCCACCTCAAAGGGTACAACACCGACTGGGTCGGCTGCATTGAAGGAATAAAAGAAAAAACATCCATCGCAGGAAAAAACGTTCTCCTCATCGGCGCAGGCGGCGCTGCAAGAGCCATCGCCTTTGGCATAAACGAAGAAGGCGGCTCACTCTTTGTCCTCAATCGCGACATACAAAAAGCAACCGCACTTGTGCAAGAAACCGGAGGAATCGCAGCCTCTCTTGATGAAATTGGCGACTACCTTGAAAAAACCGACATCATCATCCAATCAACTTCAGTTGGCATGGATCCAAACACAGACGCAACACTTGTCCCACCAGAAAAAATCAAACACACCATGGTAGTAAACGACATCGTCTACAAACCAAAAACCACAAAACTCCTCCTCGACGCCCAAAAAGCCGGTGCCACCGTCGTCTACGGCTACAAAATGCTCCTCCTCCAAGGCGTCCGCCAATTCACCCTCTTCACCGGCTCTCCCGCCCCCACTTCTGCCATGGAAGAAGCCCTCCTCACCTACCTACAATAAAAAAAAGCAAAAGCAGCCACTAAAAACCAACCTCAGCGCATCAAAAAAGCATACGCAGTAAAATAAAAACAATCCTGAGCAAAGCACCCCCATATCAGGGAAGTTCATCTGCAACGCAACGCCCGATGTCTCCAACTTCCAACTTGCTCTCTGATGACTTTTATGTCACTTTTTTACTCTTCGTTACCCACCACTACCTGAGATTAAAAAAGTGACGCGGTTTTTGCTACTTTTTGCCAAGCACAAAAAGTAGGATGCATACGACACAAGAACTCCACCCTATGGCATAAAGACCGTAAACAGCAGTATTCTAAAAACCCACATCTCCCGAGACAAGGCATGCCATTGTCTCTACAAAATTTATATCAAATTTCCTTCCAGCAAAACCACAACCACTCACATCCAACTTGAAAAAACTCCCTCAATCTGCTACCATAATGTAATATTTTGAACACAAAAAAATTCATCAATACCCGAGGAGCTACCATGGCAAAAGTGTTTTACGGCGAAGAAACAAAAAAAGCAGTTGAAAACTTTCGTATTTCCGGACAACGCGTAGATCTAGAACTTTTTCATTCCCTCTTCCAAGTAAAACTCGCCTGTGCACGTGCAAACTTCGCAATCGGAAGACTCCCCCAGGAAATAGCCGTTGCCATAATTCAAGCCTGCGAAGAAGGCATCCAACACCGCTTCGATGACCAATTTGTGACCGACGCCATCCAAGGTGGAGCCGGCACATCAATCAACATGAACAGCAACGAAGTCATCGCAACCCGAGCATCCGAAATCGCCGGTGTCCCAGTACACTCTCTTGACCACGTAAACCTTGGCCAATCAACAAACGATGTGATTCCAACAGCCTTAAAAGTCACACTTCTTCGTCTAATTCCACACTACCTAGAAACCTTAAAAGAATTACAAGGTGCCTTTGAAGAAAAATCCCGCGAATTCTGGGATGTAGTAAAAGTAGGCCGCACGCACCTCCAAGATGCAGTTCCCGTTCGCCTTGGGCAGGAATTCAAAGCCTACGCAACCTTTGTAGCCAGAGACCGAGCAAGACTCACCCGACTACTCCCCGAACTAAGAGTCACCAACCTCGGAGCAACATCTATTGGCACAGCAATAAACACCACAAAAGCGTACATAGAAAATGCCCACAACTTCCTTTCCGCCATTCTTTTCGAAGAAGTAAAACCAGCCGAAGACCTAATCGACGCCACACAAAACCTTGATACCTTTCTCGAAGTCTCATCAATGCTCAAAGTATCAGCCGTAGGCCTCTGCAAAATCATGAACGATATTCGTCTTATGGCATCAGGACCACGAGCAGGACTGCATGAACTCATCCTTCCAGAAATGCAAAAAGGCTCATCCATCATGCCCGGAAAGGTCAATCCCGTCATCCCCGAAGTAGTCAACCAGATCGCCTTCAAAGTCATCGGAAATGACACAACCGCCACCATGGTAATGTCTGCTGGCCAGTTCGAACTCAACGTCATGCTCCCCGTCTTCATCAACGACACCATTCAATCCCTAAAAATACTCACCAACGGCGTAAAAACCCTCACCCACAAAGCCATCCTCGGCCTCAAAGCCGACAAAGAACAATGCGAAAAAACCCTAGAACACAGCCTAGCCATGGCCACAGGCCTCAACAGCCACATCGGCTATGACAAAACCGCCTATCTCGTAAAAAAAGCCTTCACCGAAGGCAAATCCCTCAGAGCAGTCCTCAAAGAAGAAAACCTCCTCCCCGAAGAAACCCTGAACGAAGTCCTTGAACCCAAAACCCTCACCGAACCCAAATAAAAAAAAGCGAAAGCAGCCAATAAAAACCTACCTCAGCGCATAAAAAAAGCATACGCAGGAAAATAAAAACAATCCCGAGCAAAGCAATATCGCATCAGGGAAGTTCATCCCCAACGCAACGCCCGATGTCTCCCACCTCCATCCCGCTCTCTGATATCTTTTTATGTCACTTTTTTCCTCTTCGT